>Ga0268299_1003656_pt1 | contig 13612 bp, 11 predicted proteins | sample NOBtaG_FD_193484 | JGI IMG/M metagenome (GOLD analysis project Ga0268299, IMG submission 193484) | Activated sludge microbial communities from bioreactor in Nijmegen, Gelderland, Netherland - NOB reactor | ecosystem: Engineered > Bioreactor > Aerobic > Activated sludge | place: Netherlands...
GCCTCGTTTTGTGGCGTACCTCAGCGGCTCGAGCGGCTTTAACCACCATGACTGCGGAGTCGGGACTGTCTTTGCCGCCACCTCAGGAAACGCCCTGAGCTATCGTCAGTTGGCAACGCCATTCACAATCCAACAACTGGTTCCCGGTTATTGGTCTTACTCCGGACAGCAGGATCACTTTTCAATGTTGGCCGACAACGAGGAATGGGCCATGGCGAGCCGCTACTCGACAAATGGAAGCCCCGCTGTACGAGCATTTGACAATGAAATCGTAAAAGTGGCCACCGACGGGACCAACCGCGTACAGCGCGTCGCGCATCACCGTAGCGTCGTACTGAACAACAATTACAACGCGCAACCCAAAGCTGCAATCAGCCGCGACGGAAATTTAATCGCCTTTACCAGCAATTGGGGTAACTCTAGCGGGCGAACAGACGTCTTTGTCGTACAGATTGAGAGCGGTATCACAGCCGATAACACTCCCCCCAACATTCCGCGCAACCTTGTCGTCAGGTAAACAGGGCGAGGATGCAAGCAGGCGTTCCGCACTAGGGAGCCTGATAGGCAGCACCTGACGCAAGCGTAGCCCCCGCGGTTTGATAGGGTCGCGAATCAGCAAGGGCGGTACAGAGCCTCTCCGCAACCACCTGACCGGCCAGCCGATGGCCGGCCACGTTCCAGTGGCCCTGCCCAAGACCTGAATTCGGAAAACCATGGAGAAAAGCCTTGCGTTCCTCCGCGTAAGCTTGAAAAACCGGCGCAAGGGTTACGACGGGAAAGCGTTGTTCACCAAGCTGCCGCAATCGATTCTCAGCATAAAATAGATCTGACACGCCTAGCCGTTGCTCCAGCGAGCGTCGTGCGGCCTGATCCGGCCCCACCTGCGGGCCACTGCTGACGGTCAGCACCATGAACAACTTGCCACGCGCTTCAACTTCTGCGTGCATTTGACGCACGAGAGCTTCCGTCACCAACCATGCCTCTTGCCATGATTCATCCGGCGGGGCGGTATAAGTGGCCATGTCCAAACCTATCTCCCCCTGCAACCAGGCCGGTGTTTCCCCCGCCTGTACAACCTCGCCATGATCCCCGCTTTCCCCTCCTTCGGAGGGCGGAACCGTGTGGATCGGACCGATCGGCCGGCTGACCCGACGAAGGGCCTCGTTCACCAGTTGGAAGAGACGGGACGCATCGCGAATGGACGTCAGTGCTTGTCCGAGTGACGAGAAGCGAAGACGAAACCCAGGCCGCTCACGAAATGAGGTATCTTCCAGCAACTGTCCACCTTCGCGGACAAAATAGGGGCGGCGCTCATCCTTCTCCAGCGCCTTAAAGTTGTTCCGAACATCATTCGTCGGGGTCACGGCCAAGAGCACCACATCCGGCGAATAGGCCCATACTCGGCGCCGCAACATGATGAGCTCTTGTGCCGTACCATACCCGGAGACACCGAAATTGATGACCTCCGGTTCGCGCCCTCCAAGAGCGGGGCACCCGCGGAGATCACGCTCCAACACGGCCCAAAAGGCATCCTCCGCCTTGACCTGAACGGCTTCGGCAAACGAATCACCCAATACCGCGATCCGGAGCACTTCACTAGGCTTCGATCGAGAATGGTCGCGATCTCGCAGACCATCGCCGTTGATGCGCACGTAGACTTCTCCTTCCGTCTTCCACCATCCTTCGGCGTCCGGCCGCAACACCACACCCAGATCACCATCGATTTTTGAAAATATCGGATAGGACACTCCGGCCAGACGAAGGCCCAGTTCACACAGGGCGACCCCCATCAAAAGACCCATCCCGACGAGAAAGAGATTGCGCATACGGATCATCGCGTGAGATTCGCCCTGAACACTTGGGCTACGAATGAGTTTGTGCCCAGGTAGGCGACGGATGCTCGGCGACCGTCCTGCTGAGGACCACGCGATCCATCCGCGGAAGCCCCGTCGAAGCCAGCGCGGCCATCAAGGAAAACAGCAGTAGGCTGTGAGAATTGTTCAGCATCGTATGGGTAAAAAAGCTGAACCATAACACCGCGCAGCAGAAAATTAGCCCTACGCGCAGGCTCTCCTCCTGCGCCCTCCAGAGCAAGGCCAGCAACAACAGTGGAAGCAGCATGGCACCCAACAGGCCATGATCCATCATGTAGGCGAGGAATTGGTTGTGCGGAGGAATATCCAGCCGTTCATGGACCGCCCCGGTTCCCCCACCCAAGAACGGTTGCTCTCCCACCCGTTCCCACGCCTGCTGCGCGACATATTTACGCGACCAACTCGATGCATCCGACACACCGGACGGATCCATCAGCCATGCCAACCGCTCGAGGACATTGGCATTCAACGATCCGGTTCTTTCGAGCGTCGTCATAATGTCATCGGCCTTCGGCAGAAGGACGAGGATGATGACTGCCATGGCAACCAGACCGGTCCGCACCAAATGCGTCACGCCCATGAACCGACCCACCAGCAATCCACACAGACCAATGCCCCACCCCACCAATCCCCCGCGAGAGAACGTCACAAAAACCCCGACGCCAGCGAGCAGCACAAAAATGCCCCGATACCAGGCTGGTATCACCGTGATGCCGAGAATCATGCCCAAGACCAAGGCTTCCCCGGCGAGGTTGGGGCTGAGGTAGAGACCGGCCGAGCGCCCGAAGACATTGCTGAACGACATGGGCACGAACAGTTCATAGATGTTGATCGCAACACCGACATGTACCCCGATCACCAAGGTGATCCGCGCAAACCGATCGGCTTGCGCATCCATGAACACGGCCAGGAAACTCAGCATTTCAACGATTGCAAGCACACGCCATCGTACCTCCTGCCAGGCCATGTCCGACTGCGGGCCCCACAAAAACCACATCATCGTCAGCCACGCATAGCCAAGACACCAGACTACAATCGGTTGCCGCAGTAGGTCGGTCTGCATCACCTGCTTGAACAGTAGCGGGAGCGAAAAAACAATGAAGGCGAGGACCCAGTGCCACGGTACGCCGATTCCATGCTGATCATGAAGGTAGTTGTGGACATTGCCATAGAACACCGCCACTGCACAGACTGCATAGACGATTCGAATGGTTGAGTTCATCAGCGCAACAATGAATGAGACTCGACTCTTCAGCCGATAGTCTGGCTTTCTCGTGCCGGAATCCGATTTCCGGGGGAGGAACCACAGAGAGCCAACAACTCACGCTCAGTGTTCAACACAAGGGTATCCAAGGAGAAATGATCGACCATCCGCTGCCTGATCTCGGCCGCTGTGAGTCGGCGTTGAAGCAACCGTTCGATGCCTTGCGAAAGCGCCACAGCGTCCTTGGGCTCGACCACCTCACCCAAGGGCCCGACAATGACACCGGAATCCCCGACGTTGGTCACCACGCAGGGAATACCGCAAGCCATCGCCTCTCCAATCACGTTGGAGAAGCCTTCTCCGTAGGAACAGTTCACTAACATATCGAGCGCACTATAGACATCGGCCACATCCGTTCGCGTGCCTGCCCAGCGGATGCGACCAGTGAGGCCCAGGGTGCGTGCTCGTTCTTGCAAAGTAGCCCTATACTCGGGACGTCCGTCGCCGACGCACACAAAGTGGACGGCTTGACGAGTCGAGGCAATCGCGGCCGCAGCCGTCAGAAATGTCTCCACGTCTTTCATTGGATCAAGACGGCCCACAATGCCGATCAACGATACCTCCTCCGAAAGTCCCCACTCCCCTCGAATCTTCGCCCGAGCCTCAGGATTCGGGCGAAACCGTTCGATGTCGATCCCGTTTGGAATAACCACCATTTTCCCAGCCGGATATCCGTCGGTGACATGGCCTCGCCGTCCAGCATGGGAATTGGCAATGATCAGATCAGCCGAGTGAGATAGCCGGCATGCCAACCTGTAACTGACACGGAAAAGCCAATCATACCGGCTGAAATCCATATAGGAACTCCGTACGCCCCACACGATCTTGGTCGACGGCAGGAACGGCTGCACCACCACCGTCACGAGATTGCTGATATAGGTATGCAGAACGTCGGGTCTGTAGCATCGCGCCATACGAATCAATCTCAGCACGAACCCCACAATATCCCACCGTCTGCGCTTGGCCAATGAGAGGATGGGAATACCGACCTCTTTCAGTTCTCCCTCCAACGCACCGTCCGGATAAAATACCGCCACCGCCACCTCGTGCCCTCGCTTCTGAAGCCCTCTTGCCAACACGACAAGCTGACGTTCCGCACCGCCAACGTTCAAGGCACGCGTCAGAAACAGAACCTTCATATCGCCCGCCCTGGAGTCGCAGACCAGGAGGATGAAGGGCTGACGACATGCGTCACTACCTCTCCCCACAAGGCCATGATTCGCTCGGTGCTGAAACGATCAACGACCTCTCCTGCTCGCATCCTTAGTCGATGACGCTCATCGGGATTTTCCATCAAACGAATCATTGCCTGAGTCAAAGCCGGCACATCGTCCGGCGGAACCAGAATACCGTCCACTCCGTCGCGAACAATATCTCGGGGACCACTCGGGCAATCTGTGCTAATGACGGGAAGACGGCAAGCCATGGCCTCAACCAGTGCCATCGGAAACCCTTCATATCGGGAAGACAACACAAACAGATCCGTTTGCCGAAGGATCGGAAAGGGGTTGGATCGGCGGCCGATCATGGATACGCGATTGCTGATGCCCAATCGGGCTGAGAGGGCTTCTAATTGTGACCGCTCCGGCCCTTCCCCGATGATTGTGAGAGACCAGTCTCCGTGTGTTCGTAGGCAATGTGCAAACGCCTGAAGCAACGTATCAAACCCCTTCTGAGAAACCAGTCTGCCGAGTGCCGACACGCATTTGTTTCCTCCTCCGCTCGTACTCTCCGCCGAGACCTCATCGGAGACTGTCGCAATGGGGTTCGGAATCACATGAACAGATCGGGCAGGCACAAAGCCTTCCGCCCAGGAGCGGAGCCCTTCGGTCTGCACCACCAACGAGGCCGCCCTTCTGTACAGGCACCGTCGAAGCCAGGTCCACACCGGTCCGATGGAATGGTGGCGGGGGTCAATGCGTTCGCAGGCGACGATGGGAACCGGTACGCCAATCGTCGAGAGCAGCACAAGAATATTGGTTCTTTCAATGAAGCTGATGACCACGTCAGGCCGTGAGAGACGAATGGCATCACGAAGCTGCTTGAGCCTTACGAGATTATTCCACAATGCCTCCAAAAGACTGGAAGAAGCCTTCATCACGCCGAGACCAACCCGCTGGACCGCCGGATGAAGCGGATAGAAATCCTCGTCGGAACGAGCCAGCGTCATGAGCGTGATGGCATGGCCACGGTCGGCCCAATAATTTGCCATGACAGCCATCACTCGTTCAGCCCCGCCGGCTCCGAATGTCGAAATGACCAGTGTGATGCGCATAGATGAGAGACGAGGGTGCGTATTTAGGCTACCTCGGCACGTCGCATGTGAGCCTGCAGGAGTGTCCAGGAGACCACCATCAGGAAGACACAGGATACGCCGTACATTGCGCTGGTTGCGAGAGCGATGCCTACGACCCCAAACAGACGCATGAACGCGTACGTCAGCACAATGCAGGCCATCAGGTTGATGATGTTGCCCCAGACCATCACCTGCGTCGAACGGAGTGCGGTCACACACCGAACGAACAGCATACCGATCAGGTAAAACGGAACCTGCAGTAGATAGGCAGCCTGCACTTGTGCCACAACCTGGGTATCTGCAGCATTAAAAGCGCCCCGCTGAAACAAGATGCCTACGAGGGGTTCGGACAGGTAAATCAGACAGGCAATCAGCGGAATGGTCACCACAAGCATCAACCCCATATAAGTGAGCAGAGTCTGCCGCATACCAGTCCAATCACCCGCCGCGGCCATGCTGGAGAAGTGCGGCAGAAACGCCGTCCCCACCGCCGTTGCCCCGATGCCGAGCAGCACCGCAGTCAGTTTGTTTCCATACCCCAACGCCGACACGCTACCCGGATCCAGCATGGCGGCCATTCCTTGACTGATGAGATGCGTGCTGCCCATGAGAAATGCGGCCGCGACCATGGGCCAATACTGCCCGAGCACCTGTCTGGTTGCAGGGCTGAGGCCATGCCACCGGGGAAACAATGAGATTCCCCACCGTTTCAATTGCCAGCCCAACAGAGCCGCTTCGACAAATGCTCCGGTGACGGCGGCGGCCGCCAGGGCGTATACCGACCAGGAGCGAGCAAACAACAGCACGGCCAGCATGGTGGTGAACGACGTTACCATGGGGACGGTCGCGGCCCACGCAAATCGGTTCCCCGCATTTAACACCGCTCCCCAGGTCGTTCCGATCCCGCTGAACAAAATCGTGCTCAAGAGCACAACGTACAACGCTTTCGCTAAGGACAGCTTCTCGGCAGCATACCCTCCGGCCAACAAAGGCATCAGCCATGGGGCAGACATCATCAAAATGAGACAGGTGAGGACAAGAAACCCGCTGGTCAACATCGTGACCGTTGAGAAGACTCGTTGCGCAGCTTCCGGCCCCTGCTGCTCCCGCACTTGAATGTAGGTTGGTATCAACGCTGCATTCAGCGATCCGCCGAGCAGTGTAATCATGAATTGGGGAATGACCAGCGCAATGAGAAACGCGTCCAACTCGTCGCCACGCCCAAACTGATACGCAACGACCGCATCCTTAGCAAAGGCCGAGAGTTTGCCCAGGAGCGAGAAGGCACCTACCGTGAACAGAGCTGCTAACACCCGTCGATTGGATGCTTGACGCTGCCATGTGGCCCACCCTCTCAACCCAACCCGGAGACTGTGATTCATGTTTTTGTTACAGGGCGCAACGGACCAAGCCTCACGCCGAGTAACACCCCCGTGATATTCAACGTTGTTGCTGATAGGCTCCGTAATAGTAAGATGACTCCGACACGGGCGCCTTCTGCATCACCACCCCCAACAGCCGACCACCGGCCTGCTTGATACGCTGTATGGCGAGATGGCATGCATCGCGCGTGGTTTCACCTGCGCTGACGACCAACAAGACGCCATCCACTTTGGATGCCAATACCGCGGCATCGGCGATAGGAAGGACGGGTGGGCAGTCCAGGATAATGTGATACCGATTGGTGGTTCCCCAGTTAAGCAATTGCGTCATGGATTTGGAATGCAGCAACTCCGTCGGATTGGTGGGGCGCCCGCCATGCGGGATGACGGAGAGGTTGCTGACGAATGTCTGGTGTACCACGTCGGCCAAATTGGCCTCGCCTCGCAAGAGATGCCCCAACCCCTTCGGCGGCTCCTCAGAGCTTCCGACATCATACAGAGGATGGATCTGCTTGTTTCGGAAGTCTACGTCGATCAGGACGACTTGCGTATCCTCCAACTGGGCCATCGCCATGGCCAGATTTACCGCGAGGGTTGTCTTGCCTTCATTTTCGCCGGGACTCGTAATCAGGATGCGAGAGGGCAGCATGTCCGGGTTCGATAAGAGAAGACTGGTTCGAATGATACGGAAACTTTCGGCGACGGGTGTCAATGCATTGGGCGGCGCCAGGGCCTTCTTCTGCGCCACGGCCTTAGAGAGCCGCGGCACCACCCCAAGTAAGGACACGTTCGGGAGATACCGTTCGACGTCGGCCGGTGCCATCAGCTTTTTGCTTCGACCTTCGACAAAAATCGCCAAACCCACCCCGCTCATCAATCCGGCTAGCAGTCCCAACATAATATTCAGCTTGGTCCTGGGCTTAGAGGGCATCGAGCTAGGTGCAGCAGGATCGGCCAGATAGACGTTGTTGGCCCGCACTCCCGACGACAAATCCGTTTCCTTCGTCGCCTTGAGGAACACATCGTACAGGTGTTGGCTGGTATCGGCATCCCGTTCCAACATGCTGTGCTCGATTTCGTTCTGCTCCAGGCGGATCTTATCGGTATTGTACCGGGTGATCGCCTCCTTCACTGCTTTGTCCTGCGCCACCGCCATGTCGTATTGATGCTTGACGGAATCGTAGATCTTCTGGACTTCCTGTTGAGTCCGCTGCCGGAGGTCCTGCAACTCCGCCTTCATATGAGCCAATTTTGGATGAAGCGGGCCATACTTCTCTGACAGCTCCGCCACCTGCGCCGACACGGTGATTTCCTGCGCTCGAAGTGTTTGGATCAGGGGAGAATTCAACACTTGTATTTGCGAGTCCAGCTTTGACCAGTCCAACCCCGCCGTTCCCGCTCCCTGCGGATTCAGCACGGAGCGGATCTGCTGAAACCGCGACTGCGCCTCGGCCTTAGCCATCTCCGTCTTCACGAGCTGAGAATTCAACTCCGCCAGCGTATGTGCCGCGACGGATTTTCGTTCTTCCCCGGTCAACAACCCATGTTTCGCGCGAAACAGATACAAGGCTTGTTGAGAGTTTTGGACCTTTTGCCGCAATTCTTCGAGATGCGTGGTGAACCACTGGGCAGCCAGTTCCTTGGAGTTGGCACTCAGTTCTTGGTTGCGCTCAATGTAGACCGATACCAACGTGTTGGCGATCTCCGCGGCTAACTCCGGTTCAATCGCATTGGCGGTGACATGCGCCAACCGTGCGCCTCGGATAGGCATGATTTCGATGTCTTGGCTGAACTGCTTGATGAGGGCTTCCTCTGCGTCATCGGCCGAATCAGCATGTTCCTTTTTGGGAGCCGGTCGCACGAACGCCAGCACTGAATCCGGCAGGAACGACTTCATGAACTGTTTGATCACGGAAGGCTTCGGTTGATATTCGGGGCGCTCTGCCAAATCGAGGATTCTGGCCGTCCGCTGCAGGACAAAATGACTCTTCATCAATTCAAAATGGGTTTGGAAGTATTCCGGACTATTGTCCGGATAAAACGACTTGTCTTTATCCAGCCCTCCGGGAGTTGGATTATCAATGACGACGGTCGCCTTCGCCTGATAGACCGGGACTTGCAAAAACGACCACACGGCCGCCCCAATCCCGAAGCAGCCGACAACGAGCAGGATGAGCCAGCGGTGTCTCCAGCAGGCAGTCGCATATTCACTGATGGTATACTCGGCTTCATCCATGATGACGGTTTTTCCGTTCACGCTCTCTCCTTTGACCATACGCGTTGCCTCTCCAACTCGACTTGTTCAGCGGGTGGCGACACCCATCAGCGAACCGCAGCCGGGCGAAGCCCCGAACTCATCGTATTAAAACGTGGCCTGAAACGATAGCATGACCGAGTTGGCATAGTAGTTGAACCGATCCACATTGGAGCTTCGATCCTCAAAAATGTACTGTAGTGCCATGCCAGCCCATTTGACAGTTCGGTATCGAACCCCGACCGCCACATTTTTGATCAGGTCGACCCGATTGGGATTCTCGGGGGTCGGTGCTGGATTTTCGAAACTATCATTTTCGATGCCCATATTCAGCGTCAGCGCGGTGCTGTCGGTCAACGTATGGATGGCCGAAAAGTTGGCTCCCGTTGATGTGAAGAACAAGGTGTTCAGCACAACCGATTGTTGAAAACTTCGATACCCCTGTAGGTACAGCGTGAGAAACGGCGTCGGCTTCCAAGAGAGGTTTCCTACGAAGAAGAAATTGCCGTACGAGTCGCTGCTTCGCGGAAATTGAAGCCCTGCCACGGTCTGTCCGGACTCAGCGTTGGCGAACTTAAGATGCTGATAGCCGGCCAAGATTTCCCCCGAAGTCTTTTCCGTCACATTCCACTGAAGCCCGGTACTCGCGCTGTACGTGGTGCTATTCAGGGACTTGCTCTCATCGTACACCTCTTGATTGGCCGCCACATTCGCCACGAGCGCCGTCTTACTCGTAATGTTGCCGAAGAGCGTCACCCCGGCATAGTTACTCAAGCGATTACGAAACAGGCCCTGTAGGTTGTTCAGGTACGTCCAGCGAGTCGAGGAGAGGTTAAGCCGGACACCAGCCATGGCTCCTTCGTATGTCAGGCGGCCAAGGACACTGTTGGCGGTCCACTTATTGACCTCCACATTTTGGGTATCCAACGCCGAACCACGCGGGTCATGTCCTAGCTTATGCTCACCTTGGAGATCCAGCCGCATTCCGCCAGGAAAATCGAAACTGAATCGCCCGGACGCGGTCTGATCTTGTACGTTGTTCGAAGGGTTCTCATGAAACAGCTGGATGTTACTGCGGTAATCAGCCACAAAGGTGTGGCGACCTGCAAACGGCACCTCCGCCTGAATTCCCGGTGCCAGAGTCGTCGCAAAGTCACTGCGTCGATTGGTATTCGTTCGGAACACATTGTCCGTATAAATCTCAGCCACTCCGATCATCGGATGGAGTCGCGCAGAGCCGATTGCAATGCCCTCCTCTCCGGTCGGCCTGGAGAAGGATCCTGGATAGACTGGATAATACCCTGTTTTAGGCCAGTCCGGGGTCATATAGAGCGCCCCGACGAGCGCGGGATTCGCGAATTGAGAGAACCAGGCCCATCCCATACCGCCAAATGACAGGCTGCGAGTGCCTGTCGGGAGTGGTGATGACGCCTGCTGGCTGAAAGTGATTGAAGGAAACGCGGTCAGAGCAATGACGATTGCCCCGCAAATCGCGCCATACGGAACCGCTCTTTCTATTACTCGAGATAGAGTGCTGAGGAACAGTGCGTTCACCGATGAAACCCGATACCTTAACGCCATGGCGATTTCACATCACCCGAAGCGAACGAACGGCACGGCACTGCACATGCCACAGGAGAACACCATCCGAACAAGCAACACTCCCTTGCATGACCGTGCGGCCTCGCCGATCAACATTCCCGCCCTACCCCGTTGATCAGTGCGTTCCTTAGACTGGTGTAGTCCAACCATAACTCCGCGACTTGATTCTTGAGTCGCCGATTCTCGGATTCAAGATCATGCAAACGGGTGTCATTTTGCCCCTTCTCTGTGTTCAACAGAGATCTCCACCGATAGAATGTACTGAGTGAGATGCCATACTCATTACAGACAGCCCTTGGTGTCGATCTGTCCCCGGCAGAAAGAATCCGCCGTCTTTCCTCATCAGTAAATTGTGATCGCTTTCGAGATTTGATTTGCATTCACGGAATCCTGGTGAGACGCCACAGGCGCAGTTTTCATGTAGGAGAGCTACTGAACGAGCGTCTTGGGGTCAAGTGGTCGGACTTCGTCCATATCAATGTGGACAGTGGCAGCCTGTTGAATCAAATGCACACGAATAACAAGGCAATCGTGCCCTGCCTTTCTGAGCAATTGCCCGCGCAGTCCTGTGAACGGGCCTTGCACCACTTCCACCCAATCCCCTTCGCTGAGGTAGTCATGAGGCTCAAAGGAGCGTCGGCTTTCAGCAAGTTTTTTGATCGCCGCCACTTCCTGATCAGGAATGGGTTCAGGCATCACCGATCCAACGATCCTGACGATGCCTGGCGTTTGGATCACCGCATGGCTGTTCGTGGTGGAAAACCGGGCAAAACAATAACCTGCAAAAAGAGGAGTCTCTGTCCAGACCTTGCGATCAGACCACTGGCTTAATTTTCTGGCCAACGGAAGAAACGGCTCGATACCGATGCCGGCCAGGCGATCCCGAACCAGCTTTTCATGTCGAGACCGTGTACTGATGGCGTACCATCGCAGCGCGACGGCAGGCTTACGCTCCGAAGGCGCCTGAACCGGCGAACCATAATGTCCTGTTTTCAACATAGCTTCGCCCTCTGAGTCCCATGAAAGCGCTCAACCTTGTAAAGATTTTTTCGGATGTTTGCATCGGACATTCGTGCCGTTCACGTCATCCGGTTGAAGACCTTGCTCTCGTACATTTGTGCCAGAAGACGCAGTGAATATTGTTCAACGATTGGAGACAGAAATATACGCGTATTATTTTCCCCAATAGATTCAGTGAGGAACTGCGAGAGGCAACGCATCGCACCTCGGGAAGACACCTGGTAAAGCACCCGTAGATTAACCAGTGAACATTATTGAACATGGCAGTAATTCGTAGTATTTCGACGACAGGTCTCCGCAAATGCGCCACCATCAAGGATTTCTGCCCCACCTCGAAGCACGAATCCCAATTGCTTACCGCTCAACGGTTGTGAGAGTATAGGCCGTCGGAGGCATCACCCATCATTTATTCATCCTAGCATTTATTACGTAATCTTTTATCATCTACGTACTTGCATCATTGCTGGGATGAGGAATTACTTGGTGCCGTGCTTCCCAGGAGGATTGATGAGCGGAATCGAAACACGGAAACCAGCCACAGTAGTGGCCATAATCAGCAGCAACTATCTTCTACGACTGGGCCTGCAACGGATCGTTGAAGGAGAAAAATGGATTAAGCTGATCGAGCAAATTGCTCACGGGGCAAATCTTGACGAAACACTCCTAGTGGAGCGGCCACATGTTGCGATTCTCGATACAGAAATCGGGAACGCCGTCCCGGAACTGATTCAGCAGATCAAAAGTGCGCTACCAGGCACTAAAACCGTCCTTTTGAGCGGATTCAATGATGTGGAATGTACGCGACAAGCGTTCGTCTCCGGCGTTGATGGCATTGTCCTGAAAGTACAGCCGTCTGCCGTACTCATTGCAACGATCGCCCACCTCACTCGCCAGCCCGAAGACGAGATTCTCCCCATAGGAATCAAAGGAGCACCTACAACTCTGGGCATCTCAACAAATCTCCCTGCCCTCACGGCCAGAAATCATCATCCACCCAGGCAGGTAGACAGCTTAACAGAACGAGAGCGAGAGGTCGTCCGCTTGATCGGCGAGGGACTTTCCAACAAAGACATTGCCGAACGCCTCTGCATTTCGAGCATCACGGTTCGTCATCACCTCACGAATATTTTTGACAAGCTCGGCGTTTCCAGCCGCCAGAAGCTCCTCTTACGCGCGCATCAACACGGGCTGGTGAGATCCCCGGCCTCCGCATAACACGAAGAAACTTTCTTCCCTCTCATCGACATCATAGGCAGTTGACGTCGCTGCCGATTCCGGACTTACTGGACTGCTGCACTCAATCTGCAGCCCCCGCTGTGTGTCGAGATGCTGATGTCATTCGAGGCTTGCGCGGTCTGAGGGAATGCAAAGCAAAAAACCCAGATGGCTGCCCCATAAGGATGAACATTTCGAAAACCCAAGTCGCTGAGATGCAACCAGATGCACACCCGGAAAAGAGGGACTGCGATCAACTACGAATGAACAGCGGCTGACGAGGTCAATGGAGCTTGTCAAGTTCTCCCAGCGCACGCGCAAGGTTCACGCGGGCTCCATTGAGGCGAAACATCGCATCCACCGTATTGTCCCGAGCACGGGAAAGGCTGTAGAGCGCATTGGTCACTTCAAAATTGCTGCCGGCGGTAAGGACCGTAAAGCGCTCTTTCGCGAGTGATAACTCTTTCAGCGCAGCCTGCAGACCCACCTGAGAAATCGCCAACTGTTCTTTTGCGGAAGACAGAGTCACGAGGGCTTCCCGCACGTCCAGCACGACCTGGTTGCTGACGACCCGCATGCGAATGGTTTCCTGGTTCACCTGACTGCGTGATTCACTAATACGGCCTTCGCGTGCACCGTCGAAGAGCGGAACTGTCAGAAAGAGACCGATGTTGTAAGTATCGAGCGTATTGTGCATCCGGTTCC
>Ga0268299_1003657_pt1 | contig 13606 bp, 21 predicted proteins | sample NOBtaG_FD_193484 | JGI IMG/M metagenome (GOLD analysis project Ga0268299, IMG submission 193484) | Activated sludge microbial communities from bioreactor in Nijmegen, Gelderland, Netherland - NOB reactor | ecosystem: Engineered > Bioreactor > Aerobic > Activated sludge | place: Netherlands...
GCATCGAAGCACCTCCTGGATGAGCCCCCGGCTCCACCAGGACACATTATACAAGTTATTTATGGGACACAACACTAGCAGTGTGTTGACAAACTCTGTGATGACCTCGGAAAAGGCGTCGTATCTGAGATCACGGACATCATCAGCGTGCCCCGCAGGCTGTTCAGAAAGGCCGTCCAGCAAGGCCGCAGCGAGTGAAGAGGCGAATCGTACTCTCTGCCGTACGTTGAGCCTCTGAGCGATGCGAGAACGCCGCTGGCGGGCTTTGTCAACAGCCTGCTAGAAGGGTTGCTTAAAGCACATAGCCGATAGATGTCTGAAGGCTTTTAACAGCCTTGTCCGCATGGAGGTATCTGGAACACGAATCCAACTCACTTTTGTTTTACATAAGTATTGATGACCGGGATCCGTCCTGCAGTTGGTTTTCGTTAACGATGGAGGAAAATCGATACTGTAGCTCGTATCTTGGATGCTATCCGTGGGGATAGCGCTAAAATCGAGGGAGACTTCTACCTGAGCCGATCGGCTTTCATTGCTATTCACACCAAGATGATACACAGTATTTTCACTCAGCCAGCTCATCTTGCAACTATCGAATTGTATGTCCCTCACATTAAACGTATGTTCAGACGTCTGCTCTGACGCTGAACTTTGCATCGCGTCGCGAATCCAAGAGATCGTGTCCTGGTAACTCGGAGGTTGGGCATTCGCTGTCATTGGCAGAGCACAGAGGCAACAGGCCATAAACTGTAAAAGAGTTCTGGTCTGAGGGGCCATTGGGAATAGGGGCACTGTTGTGGTCATCGTTCGCCAACGTTTCTGCATGGACTCCCAGAAAAACAAGTAGACTTGCACGGTATCAAGAGATGCTTGATGTCCCGCCTGATTCGCGGTCAATGTAGTCCTTCTCAACCCGTACGGTCAATCCTGACTGGCGGCGTAAACTACGCCACGCCCAGTAGGGTCTCGTCGTCGATGAGGACGACAATGGTCGGAGACACTATCCTGATCAGGACTTTCCCTAGAATCGAAGATTCACGGGGCATAATATATATGACCAACAGCTCAAGTGACCCTACCTTCGACGGAGGACGCTATGCGCATTCTGCTAGCCATCGACGAGTCCGAAAGCTCTTATCGAGCGGTCAAGTATGTTGGATCTCTTTTGCACCGAACACCTGATGTGGCCATAACGATCTTTCATGTCCTCAAGCCTATGCCCAGGGGGTTATTGGAGCATGGGGGATCGGAGAGTCCGGCCGTCGAGGCACAAATGGATCAGCAGCTACACAATGACCAGAAAGACTGGATTCGAAAGGAACGGGAATCCGAGTGTCATGTCCTACAGAACGCGTGTCAGACCTTGAAAGACTCCGGATTCGACACGAAGCGAGTGACCTTGAAGTTCGGCTACGAGGACGATATCGCGAGAAATATTCTTGAAGAGGCACGAGGTCACGAAACGATCGTGGTGGGGCGACATGGGACGTCCCGGATCAAACGTCTCTTCGGGGGCGGCGTGACCGATCAAATACTGCGCGATGCGAAGGGCTTTGCGATCTGGATCGTGGAATGAAATACTATAGGCAAGATTTATACATTGAGAGACCTATATAGACCTTCCATAGTGTGATGGGCAGGCGCACCATAGTGCACGAGCACATGCCAAAGCTGCTTGAGGTGCTGAAGGACTTCTTCGCGGGTTCCCCAATCGCGCCAGAGCTCCGGCTGATCATGCAGCGATGCTTCGGCGGCTCCGATCACTGCAGCATCGATCATTCCATTCCCGCCGGCCATGCGCCCGGCGAGTCGCGGCATCGCCGATCCTCTGAAATCGTCGGGCACCTCGCCGACCGCTAGACGGAACCCGCAATGCCAACGCAGGGGGAATCCGTATCGCAAGGCGAGCTCACGCAGAGTCTCCCCAGTATCGGTCGGCGCAAATGCGGGGTCTGCAACCAACAATTCGATATCCTCCTGCAGGTCGATTGGCCCATGTATTTGCGCTTCGATCTGGGTGTCGAGCACGCGACCCGTTGGCAGATTGGTTGGCTCGGTCCTCGGGCTCGCGAGGTCTTTCAACACGTCCAACAGCTTTGGGACCGTTACATTGGAGAGGCCGAGCGTAGGTGCGCGAAACGGAGGCCACGGCGGAGCCGCCATCCCGCCGCCTTCGATCTCTTCAAATAACGCCGCCATGACGTTGTCCATGTCGCCGATCATCCCAAGTCGCTCCGTGGCACGCGGATCTTCGCTCCCGGCGAATGTGAACGACGTGCGGTTCGATACGCCGGGCCTCAACACGAAATAGCACGATCCGAACCGCGGAATCGGGCCGTCAGCATAGCGAACCAGCTCCAGCGCTCCGTACTTGGGACGTTCCGAGTCGCTGACGCCGCTCTCGTGATACGCGCCCCCGGAACAGCACGCGTTCCCAAGAGTCGCGAGCCCCGCCCGGAAATGCGGAACGGCTTCCAGCCGACAGACCGGTCTCGAACTGGTTCCGGTAGACGCCTTCCTTCAGGAGTGCCGACACCACCGGGATGGATGTGGTGCCGATCCGGATCACCACGCGAGCGTGCGCTTGGATGCACGCCATGGCCGCGCGGTACGTGGCAATTTGGGAGCCCGTGCGGCGTAGGGTTTCAGCGATGTACGACTGGCTTACAGCCTCTTGGCGCCGCGCGAGCGCGAGCACGTGAGTCAAGGCCGCGCGAGACGACGCGGAAGGACGCGAGTAGTGGAGATCGTGCATATTCACGGTTGGCTGCGGCGGACGGTGAAAATAGAATTCCGACGCTTAAGTAGTCCGGAGAGAAGGACGCGAGGCGGCGGATCCACGAGGCACGCTCCTCGATGTCGGGATCCACAGAGAGAGAGGCGCCGTGTAGCGACTCGACATGAGGGCACCGCCTTTCTCACAAGGTGTCGGCGGTAGGCCCTCCAGAGGCCGTCGGCAGATTGTAATTGTAGTGGGACTTGTACGTATCACCCTGCGCTACGGAAGAAGCGCGGTCAAGGGGGAGGAAGCGTTCCGCTACATTAATTTCGGTCGCAGCTCCCATCAGCAGGATCTCCCGTGGCATTGCATCTTCGGGGTCGCCGACGCCTGCCGCTGGAGGCTTTCCCAGTAGCGACCATCGTGGTTGCGCAGTACGGTGAACTTAACTCTAGTCGCGTTGACGAGACCGCTGTGCACACGCAACGGAAACGCTGCGAACGTGTATCGGACACGTTGCAACACTGGAGGAGGGAGAGCTCACTTCCGAAAGGCAGTGGGCTCTTTACTTGAGACGGTCAACCCAACAGACAAAGGAGACACTCTATGAAACGGACCTTTCTCGCCATGCTGGCGGTGGGTGCTCTGGCATGCTCGCTCGGAACGGCCGTGGCGGCTAATCCGATGGAAGGCAAAGAAGCGACCCCCACGATGAAGGAGCGCCTCACCAAGGACACGATTAAGGGCACCTTACTGAAGATGGATGGGGAGTACTATACGATTCGAGATACCGATGGGAAGCAGGTTAGAATTCATGTCGATCCGACGACCAAGATGGATAAAGTGATGGTCGGCGATCAGGTGAAAGCATATGTCACCGAGGAGGGGCATACCACGACGCTGCAACGGAACGACTGAAGCACAGCGGCACCCCTCTCTAGGTCCTCAATTCTCGTCGGCCAGATGAGAATTGAGGGCCTTCTTTCAGGTCGGATGCTAACCTGTCAGGTCGCCAGCGTTCGAGATGTGTTATCTATTTCCCACCGAAGAGTTTCTCGCCCGCGATGAGCGCCAATACGAGCGTAATCACAAAAATACCTACAAAGAGATAGAAGAGGATCTTGGCGATTTCAGTGGCACCTGCTGCAATACCACTGAACCCTAAGGCAGCCGCAATGATTGCCACCACAAAGAATATTAGCGACCAGCGCAACATGCTACCTCCTCCTTTCAGTTGTTGTGATGAGACACCTCCGAATTGGCGGAGCAGAGGCAAACAAGGGGCTGTCGTAAGACCTCATCGACCTCCACCGCCACCCGCTGAGCCTCCTGATCCACCGGAAGCAGCACCACCTCTTGAATTACCCAGACTGCCACTATTGCCTGGGACGGTTGGACCTGGGTCGGGTGTGCGGATGGGTGCCTTACCCACTTTGGGATCACCACTCGGCAGGTCGCTCGGATCCGCACTTGGAGTTCTCGGTTTCATACCCGGATCGGGCAGACCCGGTTGTCGCGATTTATCCGATTGAGACATCCCTCCCGACTCAGCGGCCTCCACAACTGATATCCCAGCGGGCAATCCGACCCACACTACTGCGATGGTGACCACCACTGTCGTTTTCAGGTTCATTTCAACCTTCCCTCCTTCAGGACGGGGTGAGCAAGCTTAAGGACATCCCGTGTATTATGTCCTTCGTTGCTTGCCAGACTTCCGGCTTCTCGTCGACGTCATCTGCTCAGCACGTTTTCTCATCTTGCGGCGAACATGTTTGGTGGATGCCCGCGGCTCAGCACCTTCCATCAATTCTTCCTTCCGACGTTTCACAGACTCTTGCAGCTCGTCCCATGCGAGATCCTGATCTTCAGCCTTTGGAAACAGTTCTCTCTCTTCCTCTTTAATGTGGTGGCACACACTTTCCGCGAGCACTGTGAACTTGGCAAAATACCGTTCATCCTGAGGGGACATGTTCTTCAGTTCATCAATCAGCACATGAGCCACATGGTGTTCTTCTATGGCCTCATCCAGAAGATCTGCGCCCTCTAATTCCGACCGGAAAGCCGGATAGACCAGCTCCTCCTCAATTGCCGCATGAACGATCAGTTCCTTCACACCGGCTTTCACTAGGGCGGCTTTCTTCTCCTCATCGGTTTCGTCTTCAAACTCATCGAATATCGCACGGACCTTTTTGTGGTCTTCTTCCAGTAACTTGATGACGGCCGGTGTCTTCGTAAGAAATCCCATAGTCCATCCTTCCCTTCATGGTGTTTGTCCTGGGGAGGGCAGCGTGTTGAATCACTTACTGCCCTCCTGGCAAGGCTCTTCACCGGGCGTGGTCTACCCGAACACGCACGCTGTTACTTGCCTTTGTTCGCTCCCTTATTTGCGCCTTCGAACTGCGGAGATTTGCCGGGCGGGGTCGATTGCGGGCCGCTAGGGCCACTGCCTCCCGCTTTATCCTCGCCCTGCGGACCGCCCGCACTGGGTTGACCCGTGGCACTTTTCCCCTTCGACTGTTCGTCCGACTTGCCCTGAGTCTGGGAAGACTGTCCCTCCTTGTGCTGTTCTGCAGCGACATTCGAAATGAAAGAAACCCCGAATGGCACGATGAGCAGTGCGGCAGACATCGTTCCTAAGAAAACCCGACGCCAGTTCTTCATGATGACCTCCCATCAATGTAGTGAAAGCATGACTTGCTCGCTACGCAAGCATCGCGATTGCAAAGCCAAAGCCAACTTTTGGCTGTGCACCACGGGCAAAATTTCAATGAATTGCCCTGTTTCCTTGAACAGTTACCCGGACAAACTGTCTCGGGAGGACAGCCTGTCATGGCTTATGGAGCTCATCAGCTCACTTGCAAATAGGAGCCATGAGGGGGTGGTGCGTGATTTTCATAACGAAGGCGACCGGGTATGGACCAGGGAGGGTTTGCGCACGGGTGTACGGTGTATGGCCTGCTGTGTCCCGGGCCATCGAGTTCTGGTCGGAAGCGATAGCCTGATCGGCTTTCGTTGCGCCGACGAGCGGTAAAGAGCCCGGACGATTTGGACGTCGATCAAGCCTTCTAGGCCGGAAGGCTCTGGCTCGGTGTTATTCTTGACGCAATCGGAAAAGTAGAGCAATTCTGCCGCAAACTGATCGCCGGCGGGGAAGGTCTTCGTGCGAGTTTTTCCATTTACTGTAATGTGCTGTTTGAGAGGGCCGACATATTCGTAGGCCGGGTTCAGCAGGAGTCGACCTTTCGTCCCCACCAGTTCATAGGTTGACACATCCGCCGCCCCGAAACTGCATAGGAAACTGGCGAGCCGACCGTGAGAAAACCGCAGTAGTCCCCCCGACATCTCATCGACTTCACGAAAACGCCGGTCCGTGCCCTTCACCGAAAACGCACTGACCTCGATAGGATTTTCTTGAAAGAGGTATCGTGCCGCGTTGATACAGTACACACCGATGTCATAGAGCGAGCCACCTCCCATCTTTCGTCGCACCCGAATGTCCCCGGGACGCACTTGCAAGGCGAACACCGAGTTAAACATGCGGAGCGTCCCCAGCGTTCCGGATTCCGCAAGGTCCACTGCCGTCGTGTTGGCCTTTTCAAAATGCAATCGATACGCGACCATCAATTTGGTCCGCGAGCGTTTGGCCGCCCGGATCATGCGTCGACATTCCTGCTCGGTCACCGCCATGGGTTTTTCGCAGAGCACATGAATGCCGGCTCTGGCGGCTCGCGTCGCATACTCGCAGTGCATGCTGTTCGGCAGCGCTATATACACGGCGTCGATGTGCCCTTCGCGTACACACCGGTCATATTCCTGATAGGAATAGGTTCGAGGCACGTCATAGCGAGCGCTGAGCGCCTTGAGTTTACGCGGATCGTCGGAGACTAACGCCGTGAGACGTGAATTCGAGGTCGCGTGGGCGAACGCGGGAAGGACCGCCACCTGGGCGATATGCCCTAACCCTACCACTGCATAACGAACGTATTTCATCTTGCTCCTCATGGTGGGAAAGACAGCACAGCTTTCGGACAGAAATCCCCTGTCACAATGTTGCTAGCTCGTTGGGTAAACAGCCGGCACAGGTAGGACAATCGATCAAGGCCGGATCGGTGTCAACCATGCCCCCATGTTCGGACACAATCGAGGGTAACTCTACTCGGAAGGTTCCCAGGCGACGGTCGTGGAGAGGGTCTACCGATCTGGGCGGGTCAACAAGCGGAAGACTTTAGATTATTTTTGAGGAGAAACTGCCGTGAAGGGGTCGATGTTTCGGATTGAATTAAACGTGCCGTGCTCATTAAGGACCCGATTCAGATTCACTGGGTCTTCCTCCCAGTGCTGCCCGTCAATCACAAATTTATACTGATAGGTGCCGGATTTAAGTTGCAGCGTGACTCTCCATAATCCGCCAGTGTCGGGCCTCAAAGGGTGGGCTTCCGGATCCCACTGATTAAAAGTTCCAGCGACCGTGACGGCCGAGGGGGCAAAGTATTCGAATGTCGCAGGCTGTTTAATCGAGCGCCGAGGCGAGGTGTGCGACAACGAAGGTTTCTTGATGGCCGGTTTTGTCATGTATCCTTTCTCTGTCTAGATTTCACATTGGCACCCGATGGCGTCATTTCTCTCCAAGAGAACCCGTGCTATGGTCAGACTGCCACCTCACGATCGACCACGGCAGTCCGCATGCTCGCACGGACACCGAGATCCAGGCGGAGGAGCTAAGGCCTGCTCACACGCCTCACTGCAATAGGAGCTATGTTCCTGCGCCTGACAACTGCAGGCTTGGTGTCCACAGTTCTCGGGGTATTGAATGGTCGGTTTCACGATGAATCAGTGCGATGGTACAAGGGCTGTCGCAGCGACCGCGTCCAACGGATGCCCCTGACTCTTTGAGGGCACACGAATCGAGGCTATCACGTTCGTGATTACGGCACCCAGTTGCCCACTGGATGCGTCCGACTTCTGGAGCCAGGCGCGAGCGCCGTGCATGACACTCGCCATCATCAAACATTCGCTGTGGCCATGGTGGCTTCGCCGGCCATGTTCGCCCGCAAGGAGGGATTCGGATCACTCTACTGGCTGGGTGCACGCGACAAGACCGGTGCCTATCTTGATGGCAGCAAGACGTACAAATTGACCGTGCCGCTGCCGGTGCCCGCCAAGCTCTTCTGGTCGGTCACCGTCTACGACCCCGGAGACGCGCTCAGAAATCCGAACGGAGCAAGGGCATGCTGCGCTGCGCTCGGGTAAAGGATGGTTTACGTATTTTCGGATCTATGGTCCGCTCGCGCCCGCCTTCGACGGCACTTGGAAGCCGGGCGACTTTGAAGAAGTGAAATGATGAATGCTTGAAACGGGGAAGCGACCGCTCGGGAGGAGTGCGCCGCTGACCATCAAGCTCTCACCGAAATGCTGAAGACCGAAGGAGCGGGGAGGTTAGATGAAAGCTGCCGACCACTGAATCCATGAACTCATCTGAGAAAGTGGGAACACGAGTGGGACGCACGCCTTAAGGCGCATGTGGAGCGGATTGCCAAAGAGATGGGCTGCACCTGCAAGCCTGCGCAGAATTAGGATACGCGTATATGAAGGCTCCACTTGATCGTCCGCTCGACCTTCCATAGTCCGAATATCTTGAGAATAAGCCTCCCAATGCTCCTATAATGGGCGCCTGCCAAAAGGCGTTGGCTTCGAGCATGACGAAGTTGCTGGATGAAACCCTGTAAATTGCTCGGACTTATCCTCATGGGAGTGCTCGTTCTCGTAGCCGGTTGCATGACCGATTCCGTGGTGCTGGTTCATCCTCAAACGCAAATGGCGGCACAGTGCGGCCCGTACTATTTCACCGGTGCGTCGTCTGGCTTGTTCTCAAAAGCTGCGGCGATGGAGCGCGAGCGGGACTGCATTAGCGATTATCAACGACAAGGCTACGAACGGCGATGAGAAGAGGGCGCATCATGATCAATCCTCACAAATCGGATGACGGTCTCTGGTATGCCGACGCGTGGTATGGTGTCTTAGATACTGATCAGGATGAGAGTGTCTTCAAGCGGGTTCCCAGCACTAACCACAGGGATCTCGAACATAGCGTCATCAACGCGAAACAGGCAGCGCTCCAGCTTCTACAGCAGCAAGGGATTGAAGAGAAGCAGGTCATCTTGAATATTATCTGGCCTGAGGAGGAGTGAGTGATGATCGCGCCAGTCCCAAGGCCAGGGGCTCAGATGGAGGAGGCGGACTCGTCAATCCATACACTCCCGATCAGGATGGGGTAGTTATGAGACTATCGGAGAATCTTCGACGGAATGGCGCCATACAGGATCTTCGCTTTCATTTTCTTGCTAACGAATCTGAGGTGCATACAACCCAAATTGGCAGGAGTATAATAACGGCTGACCATGCAACGGGTCCGTGCTCCCCTTCGCCCGTCGTCTGGCAGGGGGACCGTTTCAGCTGGCCCCTGAGGATGCCGTAAATCGCAACCTCCCATGAATAAAGTGCCTCCTACGTATCAATATATCTTAACGTCTTGGCTTACGTTCCTCAGTGTATTAGTCCCTGCGCGTCAATCCCTATCCGAATCCGACACCTGCCGAGTGACTGAGGAAACTGAATTTGAAGGCATGTCCTCCACAGAACTCGTGAGAACCTACTGCGAGTATGAGCGACTTGCAGGCCTTGAATCCGATCATCTCGAAAGACTGCGGGAATTGTATCGCGTCGCTCCCAGTTCAGAACTGAAGGATCTGGAAAATAATATGGACAGGGATATTGAGAACCGCGCCGACTGTTCAGAGGCTCGTCGAAAAATTAGGTCTATTCTGAGGGTACGAGGGGAATCTGAGACTATGACGTGTGGAGAGTAGCGGACGATGTGTTACACATTCTCTCCGAATTCCCGAAACTCCTCTGGGGCTTGACGGGTGCAGCTCTCCGCAACCTTGAACCGCGTTGATTCTCTTGGCGCATCTTAGCTCTTCCCCTTAGGCAGGAGGCCCTTCTTCTCTACTACGTCAATGCCAATCCCGGCACTTTCCCATCAATGATGCGTTGGGCATAGGCGATGCCGTGGAGATCGGCCTCCTCCTCGCTGACATAGACTGTATCCGCGGTGACGGATTGCGTCATCGTGGTGCCATGGTGTTCTCAGAAGATTTCAAGATTAATCGTCCACTCATCACGGTGTTTGCTGTGGAAACGATTTGATGGTGTAGCCCTCATAGACGACGGTTTTCATGCGAGCCCCCCGAGTCTATGTGCGCACGGGTCAATCCTTGCCAGCTACGGACACCGCTGGGCCACCCATCGGACGTTGAGATATCCAAATGGAAGATCCGGTGGTGGCAAGACGGGATAGCTCTTCCCAGAGCCCATATAATCCACGTCCGTGGCCACCATGCAACTCAGAGCCTTGTGGAGCTGCGCGACGGTGGCTTCTAGTTGGACAATCCGAGCGAGCATCGCTTGGGGGTCCAGTGCGTCGGGCTTGGCTGGTGCTGGTGGGTCATCTGCCGCCAGGAGCACCAGTGATCCACACAGGAGCATCGCCAGGCTGAGACCCCCTACGGTGAAACGGTTCATGGTCTGGCCTCCTTTCATCAAGCCTTCGCGAGTGTTTGCTTTGCTTGCCCCTTGTGGCGGCCCCCAAACCCAAGAACGCCGAAATCGGGTGCTGGATCCTGCTGAATGGACCCGTCTCTACGGCGCGGCGCCGGCCTGGTTCAAGCCGGTGCTTTTGACCGGCTATCACACCGGGATGCGCTTAGAGGAGATTCTCACGTTGACGTGGGATCGGGTGGACCTGGAACGCGGCCGGATCTTTCTGCCGGGCCACTTGACCAAGAATGGGCAAGACCGGACGGTGCCGATCACATTGACCTTACGGCGCGAGCTACAACGGCTCCGAGCCAAGGACGGGGTGATGCGGATTCAAGGCCGCAGGCCTGACCGACTTCCACTTCCATGATCTCCGTCATACCTTCGCGTCGTGGCTGATCATGCAGGGGGTGCCGCTGGCGACCGTCAGCAACCTCCTGGGGCATGCCTCGCCGACGATGACGCTCCGCTACGCCCATCTCTCGCCGAAACATCTCACGTCGACCGTTCGAGTCCTTGACCCGATCACTACAACACCCACCCGTTCGGAGCAGTCAAACTCGGCGGCCACGTTGGCAGTCACTTCTCCGGCTCGAGGATAATCCCATATTTGTCAGGATCATGCTTCCAAGCCCCGGGTGCAAACAGACCAAGTAAAGGCAGGAGAAAAATACCACCAATGACATCCAGAATTCCTATTGTGCTCAAGGTACGTGATGTAGTTCGGTACTGCGTCTGATAGCCAGGTTTCTGTACTTCTATTAGGAGATTCTCGCCTCGGTGAGCTTCGAACTGAAGCGGAGTTTGACCAACGACCTGTCCACTAGCCAGTATCTTCGCGCCAGCCGGTGAGGATGTGACCTGAATCGTTTGCATCGACGGAGCAAAGAAAGAGCATCCCCCAAAACTGACCAAGATCAGGACTGCAATCATCTGTTGGCAGACCGTCCGCGCGTTGCCCCTCATGAATTAGCCCTCCTTATGAAGATTCATGAAAGCTGCCAGCCCACTGTGACATGTCGATGGCGCAGCCAAGTGTACCAGCACCCCTACCGGTTGCAAGGGGAAAAGGAAGCGGGAGGAGGAGCCGTCCAGCAGCGACGTTGGAACTGCTCACTTGACAGTTACTTGACAATTCAGCCCAAACCGACTTTCAAGGAGGTGTGAGCGGGCGTTAGAAATGAGTGGGATAAACGGCGAAACGCCTTGATAGGAACGGCGATTATGCGGTGGTGCCGAAGCCGGGATTTGAACCCGGACACCCTTGCGGGCGCTAGACCCTGAATCTAGTGCGTCTGCCAGTTCCGCCACTTCGGCAATAGGCACGCTGAAAAATGGCCTTCAGCTTCGTTCTCGGTCGCCTGCTTCACTGCGACGTAACAACGACGTACGCCTCGTTCGCAGACTCCCTGTGGCCTCGCAAGACCGTGCCGAGTAATTCACCTACAGGGAGCCGGATTATCCTGAATTGGCCTTGTCCGCGTCAAGCAACCCCCGCGGACGGCGTCCGGTCATGCTCCATAGGACGACACTGTGCTCAATGCCCATAGACCTGCCGTCGCGATGTCCTGTCGGGCGCCGGTCAGAATGACCCGCTCTCGCACCAGCGCCGCCGCGCCGAGCAGCTCCGCTCCTCCGATCCAGGGAGCATTGTCGGCAATGAGGACGTCGAACCTGACGCGGCTGAACAACGGATCGCCCAAGACACGAGCCGCTGTCGTGATGACCAGACGTCGGTTCTGGATGAACGCCTGGCGGTTGGTATGCTCCTCGGCCGCGAGCAACTCTCGTATTTTTTTTGTCCCGCCCAGCCGCACGATATCTTCCTTCAATTCCTCGAACTCAGGCCGCATATCTTTGGGGACGGCGGCCTCCGGCGCCAGTTCGGCGATGCGGGCCCTCGCGATTTCCAGCTCCTTCATGAGCCCCGCGATCTGACTTTCGTACAGTTCCCGATACTGATGCAGCGATTCGACGTTTTTGCCCACGGCCTGCATGCTGAGCCGGCGCAGGAGCGGTAGCTTCTCATACGCCGCAAGCGTTTCATTTCCTTCCTGAAGTTTCCGCCGAAGGTCGTTGACCTGGGTCAGCAGTCTCCATTCGAGGAGGCGCACCTCATCGAGATCCTTCTGTTTTTGCGACTTGTAGGCCAGCAGCGGCGTCAACTCCCGGAACCGCTCATACTTGCGCCGAAGCGTGGCCTTCTCCGCCCGGGACTTGGCATAGAATTGGTGCATCTGCGCTTCGAAGCCCAATTCCTGGATGGGTAGGCCCGCCGCTTCCCTCGCCAACGTCATTTCATAGCGGCTGATCCACGTCTTATAGACGAGTCCTCCGGCCTTCATGGCTCGGGCGATGGAACCGGCCACCTCGTCCGCCGCATCATGATCGGAACAAACGAGCAGAATACGCTTATTCCCCCGAATCGCCTCGATGGCCAGCGCCGCTATGCGTTGCCGTCTCGTCGCCACATCGTCGGACCATACCGTGGACAGCATCGCGACTCCACCGGCTTCTTCTTGCCCCGACGCGGCTTCGAGCATCGGAGCCAGCCGGTCGGCCGGTCCCAGCCTGGTGGCATCGGCCTGCGAGATCATTTCCGCCAGTCTGGCGCCGCGGGAAGCCAGACTTCCCGCATGATCGGGTACGATGATCGCCCCAGTCACCAGCTGGCCGACGGCATCCACGATCTGCGCAAGCAGAATATTGCCCCGGGCGCGAAGCACCACTCCCTCTGTCGGCTCTATGTCCTCTGAAAGGATGAGGGAAAAGGGAGTATCGATGGAGACCGATCTGCCCGCCGGCAGGATGAACTCATACACGTGGAGAGCTCCCACGGTCTGTACCAAACGCCCATCGACCGGCCCGATTGGGCGGTCCATCTCGGCGATAACCGGCCGGCGTTGGTCGTCGGCCAGCCGGTCAACCCAGCATTGAATCAGATCTCGAGCGGCGATAGGCATGTGTCCCAACCGGCAAGAGGCCGTCGCAATCCGGGCATCATACGGGCAGCCGAGGCTGCGAGTCCAGCTGACTGCCGACGTTCAGAACGGCCAAGAGAGGCACCCCAAGCAGCCAGCGAATCCGCGGATCTCCGAAGAACGGAATTGACTTTTCAGCGGGCCGCCAGTATCCTCTTTTTCTTTCCAACAGAAGGAGTTAGGGCCATGAAGGTCATTCTACAGGAGACCATGGATGGGGTCGGCCATTTGGGCGATCTCATTGATGTCAAGGATGGATTTGCCAGGAACTTCTTGCTCCCCCGCAAGAAAGCGGTTGTTGCCAACGACC
>Ga0268299_1003658_pt1 | contig 13606 bp, 7 predicted proteins | sample NOBtaG_FD_193484 | JGI IMG/M metagenome (GOLD analysis project Ga0268299, IMG submission 193484) | Activated sludge microbial communities from bioreactor in Nijmegen, Gelderland, Netherland - NOB reactor | ecosystem: Engineered > Bioreactor > Aerobic > Activated sludge | place: Netherlands...
GCGGCGCCGTTGCGTTGCTGATGGCGGATGTGTGGGCGACCGCGGCCGATCTCGCTGCCGGCTGGCCGCCGACATTTACGATCATGGCCGCGCTGATGGCGCTAACGATGGTCGCAACGCTGATGGCGCCCGAACCGCTCGTGAAGCCGCGGGAAACCGCGCAGCCGGTCGCGTATGATGTGGAAGCAGCAAAGCGCCGCGCAATGGCGCTGGCGCCGGTGCTGGTCGGATGGGCCTGGGCCGCGTTCGCGATCATCGGCTTCATGGTGTCGTCGCTGACGGCGGAGACGCCGCCGAGCGTCGCGGCGTTTCAGAACGAGCGCGTGCCGCTGATCTTGTTTGCGACGACGGGCTTGCCGCTGATCATCGCATTCTTCTTAGCACGCCGCGGCGACGCTATTCCGGAAGGGCAGAGCGCGGCGCGCGGGCTCTATCGCGTGACGGACATTCTCTATGCGCGCGTGCTTGGGCCGCTTGTCGATGTCGCGGGCCGCTTCTGGTTCTGGGCGATCCCGATCCTGGCGCTCGTGATGACCTACCGGATCGCGGATTCGATCTGGGGCGCGTTCGCCAATCCGTTCTATCTCAACATTCTCGGGCACTCGAACGCGGACGTCGCGCTCGCGTCGAAGATGGTCGGCGTGATCGCGACCATTCTCGGCATCGCGCTCGGCGGATTTTGCCTCGTGAAGCTCGGGCGGATGACCTCGCTCGTGCTCGGCGCGATCGTCGCGGCGCTCACGAACCTTCTTTATGCGGACCTCGCCGTCGGCGCCGTCGCGATCGACGGTTTCCTGAACGCGACCGGCATCGGCCCGCTGTTCAACGCGCTGACAAGCGGCGTCGTCTCCCTTGTCGCCGCGACGGGCGCGACCGTGTTGGACGGCGTGCATCTGGGGCAGCCATTGTCGCGCCTCAGCGCGGCTGTGTTCGCGGAAAACATCGCGGGCGGCTTTGCGGGCGCAGTGTACGTCGCGTGGCTCTCGTCCATCGTGAACAAGAACTACGCAGCCGTGCAGTACGCGCTGCTGTCCTCGCTCACGCTGCTGATTGGCGTGATCTTCCGCCCGCGCATCGGCGATTACATCGATACGCAGGGCGCGGCGGGCGATGGCGCACGCGCGCAGGCATTCCACGACGTGTTCGTGTTCGCGACATGGATCGGGATGATCGCCGTCGTGCTCTGCCTTGTTGAGTGGCAGCGCCAGCGCGGCGCGGCGAAGGCGGCGCCCGCCGCCTCCTAGGCGCTATTGGCGATGCTGAGCGTCAAACGCAGCCATCGTGGCGAACGTCACGATGTCCGAAACAGTCGCGCCGAGCGGGGCGATCTGCACCGGAAACTCAAGGCCCATCAGTACGGGTCCGATCACCGTTGCGCCGCCAATCTCCGCGAGCAGGCCAGTTGAGATCGATGCCGAGTGAATGGCCGGCATGATCAGCACGTTCGCCGGCTCGGAAAGCCGCGAGAACGGATAGAGCCGCCGCGAATCCGCGCCGAGCGCGACTTCCGGGCTCATCTCGCCGTCATACTCAAAGCCAATGTCTTCGCGCCGGTCGAGGATCGAGACCGCATCGCGGATTTTCTCGGACCGCTCCATGCGGGGATTGCCGAACGTCGAGTGCGAGACGAACCCGACGCGCGGCGTGACGCCGAAGCGGCGCGCGCCGGCAGCCGCCTGGATCGCGATCTGCGCAAGCTCGGGCGCGTCCGGAAATTCCGCGATGTTGGTGTCGGCGATGAAGATCGTCCGGCCCTTGGAGAGCACGATCGACATGCCGAGCATGCGGGCCCCGCGCACGGGATCGATCGCGCGGCGCACGTCTTCCATCGCGGTCGCGAAATTGCGCGTCGTGCCCGTGACCATGCCGTCGGCGTGGCCAAGCGCGACCATGCACGCGCCGAACACGTTGCGGTCCTGGTTGACGAGACGCTGCGCGTCGCGGTGCAGCATGCCGAAGCGCTGCTGGCGCTTGTAGATGAAGTCCGTGTAGTCCGGATTGTGATCGGAAATGCGCGCGTTGACGATCTTGAGGCCCGCGTCTTCCGGCACGCCGACGAGCGCCATGTTGCGCTCGATCTGCTCCTCGCGGCCAATTAGAATGGCCTCGCCGAGGTTCAGTTCTTGGAACGCATACGCCGCGCGGATCACGCTCGGCTCTTCACCCTCCGCGAACACGATGCGCTTGGGCGCTTGGCGCACGGCATTTTGCACGCGTTGGATCAATGCGGCAGTGGGATCGAGGCGCTGCGCAAGGCTTTCGCGATACGCGTCCATATCCGCGATCGGCTTGCGCGCGACGCCCGTGTCCATCGCGGCCTGAGCCACGAACGGCGGCACCGTGGAAATGAGGCGCGGATCGAACGGGGTAGGGATGATGTAGTTCGGGCCGAACTTCAGCCGCAGGCCCTGATACGCGGCCGCGACTTCATCGGGCACGTCTTCCTTCGCCAGCTCCGCGAGCGCGCGGGCGGCTGCGATCTTCATCTCTTCGTTGATCGTGCGCGCGCGAACATCGAGCGCGCCACGGAAGATGTACGGAAACCCAAGAACGTTGTTGACCTGGTTCGGGTAGTCCGACCGGCCGGTCGCGACGATCGCGTCCTTGCGCACTTCGTGGATGTCTTCCGGCGTGATCTCCGGATCCGGGTTCGCCATCGCGAAGATGATCGGGTTCTTCGCCATCGACTTTACCATGTCCTTGGACACGGCCTTCGCCACGGAGAGCCCGAAGAAGCAATCGGCGCCCTTGAGCGCGTCCGCGAGCGTGCGGGCCTTGGTCTCGACGGCGAAGGCCGTCTTGAACTGATCCATGCCCTCGGTGCGGCCGCGATAGATCACGCCTTTGGAATCGCACAGCGTGATGTTCTCGGCGCGCACGCCCAGCATCTTGGCGAGCGAGGCGCAGGAGAGCCCCGCGGCGCCCGCGCCGTTCACCACCATTTTGAGATCGGAGATGTTGCGGCCCGTGATCTCGCACGCATTCAGCAACCCAGCGATGGCGATGATCGCCGTGCCGTGCTGGTCGTCGTGGAAGACGGGAATGTCGAGCTCGTCCCGCAGGCGCGCCTCGATCATGAAGCACTCGGGCGCTTTGATATCTTCGAGGTTGATGCCGCCGAACGTCGGCCCGATGTTGCGGACGGTCGTGATCAGCTCTTCGGGATCTTGCGTCATCACTTCGATGTCGATCGAGTCGACGTCGGCGAAGCGCTTGAAGAGCACGCTCTTGCCTTCCATCACGGGCTTGGACGCGAGCGCGCCGAGATTGCCCATGCCGAGAATGGCGGTGCCGTTCGAGATCACGGCGACGAGATTGCCCTTGGCGGTGTAGTCATAGGCCTTGTCCGGATCGTCCGCGATAGCCTGCACCGGCACGGCCACGCCGGGCGAATACGCGAGCGAGAGATCACGCTGCGTCGCCATCGGCTTGGTGGGCGTTACGGAGAGCTTCCCCGGCGGATAGGCGCGGTGGAAGGCAAGCGCCTCCTCGTCGGTGAAGGTGCGTTTCTCTTCGGACATGTGAAGGGATGTGCTCGCGGCCGTTTGCGGAGCGGCCACCCTAGTCAGGCCCGCGCGGCGGTCAATGCGACGGCTTGCGCCCCACCCAGCGCAGCGCGAGCGCCGTTCCGGTCGTGCAAATGATGGCGATCGCCATCGGCCGCGCGGTGCCGTCATAGAAGGCGCCGCTGACGCCCGCGAGCACCGCGCCCGCCAGGAACGACACGGCGCCAGTGATGGCCGCAACGGCGCCGGGGCGTGCGCGGTCAAAACCCTGGGCGATCGCTTGCGCGTTGGGCGCAACGAACGGAAACGCCGAGATCAGCACGAAGAGCGGCACGAGCACGCCCCACATGCCGAACGCGCCGGAGAGGGCGCCGGCCGCCATCACGAGCGCGAGCACAAACACGGCGATGGTGGCGCGATCGAGAATCGCTTCCGGCGCGGCGCGCGCAAGGAGGGCGCGGTTGACCTGCGCGGCGGCGATGAAGCCGAACGCGTTGACGCCGAAATAATAGCCGAACTGATCGGCGGGAATGCCAAACCCTTCGATGAGAAGCACGGGCGCGCTGGAAAGATAGGTGAAGAAGCTGGCGCTGCCGAACGCGCCCACCAGCGCAACCCGCATCAGCGGCCAATTGCCAAGCACTTTGAGGCAGGCGGAAAGCATGGATTCGCCGGCCGAGAAGGCGCGCGCCTCCGCGCTCCGCGACTCTGTCAGCCGGAAGAACGCCGCCGTGGCGATCACCAGCCCAAACGCCGCCACGAACCAGAACACGGCGCGCCAATCGCCGTGCACCACGAAATAGCCGCCGAGCAGCGGCGCAAGGATCGGCGCGATCCCCATGATGAGCATGAGCTGCGAGAGATACCGCGCGCCCTCACGCGCATCGTACCGGTCGAACACGATGGCGCGCGCGATCACCGTGCCGGAAGAAGCGCCGATGGCCTGGAAGAAACGCGCCACGATCAGCCATTCCATCGAAGGCGCGAGCGCGCACCCGATCGACGCCGCGACGAAGACGCCAACACCCGCAAACAGCGGCAGGCGCCGGCCGAATTTGTCCGACGCGGGGCCGTAGAGGAATTGCCCAAGCGCAATGCCGATGAAGAACGCCGAAAGCGTGAGCTGCGCCGCGCCCGGATCGGCGCGGAAGTCCTGCGCGATGGCGGGCAGCGCCGGCAGATACATATCCATCGCGATCGGCACGAAGGCCGTCATCGAGCCGAGGATAACGAAAAGCGCCCCGTTTGGGGGCGCGCTTTGCTGCTGCGATGTGGTCACGCAGGCGGTGTAGCGACCGCGGGCGTGGAGCGCTACACCCTGCGCATGGCTGATTCCGGCATGGCCGATACGGGCGCGAAGGCCGCCAAGCCCGCCTCGCCGTTCCTGGCGCAATACCTTGCGGCCAAGGCGGATTATCCGGATGCGCTTTTGTTCTTCCGGATGGGCGACTTCTACGAGCTATTCTTTGATGACGCCGTGCAAGCTGCCGGCGCGCTCGGTATCGCGCTCACCAAACGCGGCCAGCACAACGGCGACGATATCCCGATGGCGGGCGTGCCGTGGCACCAAGCGGAAAACTATCTCGCCAAGCTGATACGCGCCGGGTTCCGCGTCGCCGTGTGCGAACAGATGGAAGATCCTGCGGAAGCGAAGAAGCGCGGCTCCAAATCCATCGTGCGCCGCGAAGTCGTGCGCCTCGTCACGCCCGGCACGCTGACGGAGGAGGGCCTCCTCGATGCGCGCGCGCCGAGCCGGCTTGCCGCGCTTGCGATCGAAGGCGGCGAAGCGGCGCTAGCGTGGGCGGATATCTCCACGGGCGCGTTCGAAGTGCGCGCCATCGACGCCGCACGGCTTGAAGAAGAGATTGTCGCGCTCGCGCCGGCGGAATTGTTGGTGTGCGATGAAACGGCGGCAAAAGCGCAGGCGGGCGCCGACCTCGCGCGCGCGGCTTTGACCATTCGTCCAGCTGCGAAGGCCGATCCGCGTGCGGGTGCGCGGCGCGCACAGAGCTTGTTCGAAGTCGCATCGCTCGACGGGTTCGGTTCGTTTGCGCCCGCCGAACTTGGCGCGATCGGATTGCTGATTGACTATGTGGAGCTAACGCAAGCGGGCGCTGCGCCGCGCTTGGCGCCGCCGCGCCAGGCAAGCGCGCAAGCCTTCATGGCGATCGACGCCGCGACGCGCGCGGCGCTTGAGATCGAGCGCTCGGCGCGCGGCGGGCGCGAAGGATCGCTGATCGCCGCCATCGACCGGACAGTTACGGCCGCCGGCGCGCGACTGCTGAGCGAGCGCCTCGCACGGCCGCTGACGCAGGTCAGCGCGATCCAGGCGCGGCACGACGCCGTGGCGTTTTTTCTGGCTCATTCCGATCAGCGCGCTTCGGTGCGGCGCGAACTCAAAGCGGCAGGCGATCTTGCGCGCGCGCTGACGCGGCTCGCATTGGGGCGCGGCGGGCCGCGCGACCTGGCCGCCATGCGCGATGCGCTTGTGGCGGGCGATCGTGCGCAGGCGCTTTGCCTTGGACTCGGGCGTGAAGCGGCGCCGGGTGAGGTCGCGCAAGCCTGCGCGGCGCTCTCGCTGTTCGCTGCGCCGCCTGTCGCGGCGCTCGTGCAGAGTTTGCAAAACGCGCTCGCGCCTGAATTGCCGCTGCTGACACGCGATGGCGGCTTCATCGCCGCCGGCTACGATCAGGCGCTCGATGATGCCCGCGCGTTGCGGGACGATAGCCGCCGCGTGATCGCAGCGCTGCAAGCGCGCTACGCCGAAGAGACCGGCATGCCGGGCCTGAAGCTTCGGCACAACGGCGTCATCGGCTATCATATCGATGCAACGCCCAAGCAGGCCGAAGCGCTGATGGCGCCGCCGCTCTCGGCGCAATTCATCCACCGGCAAACCAACGCCAGCTCGGTGCGATTCACCAGCAATGAGCTGATCGAACTCGACGCGAAGATCGCGCGCGCGGGCGATGCGGCGCAAGCGCGGGAGCTTGCGCTCTTTCGCGCGTTCGCGGAGCAAGCCGCCGCGCACGAAGCGCCGATCCGCGCCGCCGCCGAAGCGATCGCCGCGCTCGATGTCGCGAGCGCGCTCGCTGAGTGGGCCGAAGAAGCGCAATGCGTGCGTCCGGAGATCGACGAAAGCGCTGCGCTGATCGCGGAGGGCGCGCGCCATTCTGTCGTTGAAGCATCCCTGCGCCGCCAGGGGCAGGGCTTCACCGCAAACGATGCGCGGCTCGATGGCGAAGGCCAAGCCGGGCCGCGCCTGCTACTCGTGACGGGCCCGAACATGGCCGGCAAAAGCACGTATCTTCGGCAAATCGCGCTGCTCGCAGTGCTTGCGCAGGCGGGTGCTTACGTTCCGGCGCGCAAGCTGCGGCTCGGTATTGTCGACCGCTTGTTCGCGCGTGTTGGGGCGAGTGATGATCTTTCGCGCGGTCGCTCAACGTTCATGATGGAGATGATCGAGACCTCCGCGATCCTGCATCAAGCGGGGCCGCGCGCGCTGGTCGTGCTCGATGAAATCGGCCGCGGCACCGCGACGTTCGATGGCCTCGCCATTGCGTGGGCGACGGCGGAGCACCTGCACGACACCAACAAGTGCCGCGCCGTGTTCGCCACGCACTATCACGAGCTCACCGTGCTCGCCGATCGCCTGCAAGCGACGGCGAATGCGCATCTGCGCGCCAAGGAATGGAAGGGCGATCTGGTGTTTCTGCACGAAGTCGCGCCCGGCGCTGCGGATCGATCCTATGGCATCCAGGTGGCGAAGCTTGCCGGCTTGCCGCGCGCTGCAGTGGATCGCGCGCGGGCCGTGCTGGCGCGGCTCGAAGCGGGGAAGGGCGCCAAGCTCGGTGAGGCCGATCTCGAGATGCCGCTGTTTGCGCAGGCGCTTGAGCCTTCAGAAGCGGAAGCCGCCCTCGCGCGCCTCGATCTCGATGCGATGACGCCGAAGGACGCGCTCGATGCGCTCTACACGCTGAAGGGGCTGCTGAAGTGACGACGATCCTGATGGTCGACGTCGATGGCGTGATCGTGCGCCCGGATGGCAAGCGCGCCGATAAGCGCCGGTGGGATCAAGACCTGAAGCGCGACCTCGGGATCGATCCCGCCGACTTGCAGGCCGCGTTCTTCAAACCGCACTGGCCCGACGTCGTGAACGGCCGCGCCGACCTGTTCGAGCGCCTCGTTCCCGCGCTCGCGGACGTCACGACGGACGTGAGCGCGCAGACGCTGGTCGATTATTGGTTCAAGTGGGATTCCGAACTCGATGATGCGCTGCTGGCAGACCTGGCGGCGCTGCGCGCGGCGGGGACGGAAATGCACCTCGCCACGGTCCAGGAGCATCACCGGGCGCGGTATCTGTGGGAGACGCTCGGCTTCCGAGACCGGTTCGACGCGATCCACTATTCGGCCGCCTACGGCGTGGGCAAACCGGACCCGGTCTTCTTCACGGCGGTCGCGGCAAAGCTGGGAAGCGCGCCCGAAAAGTTGCTGCTGATCGACGACAGCGCTGCAAACATCGAAGGCGCCAGGCGCGCCGGCTGGCGCGCAAGCCTGTGGACAAAAGACCTGAAGCTTGCGGACGCAATCGCGGCGGCGCGCTAGGCGCGCCGATACGCCGCGCCTCTCAATCCTTACGGATTGGAGGCCGGCGGGGCCGATTGATCGAGAAGGTTGGGGCGCGACTCGCCCTGGCGCTGAATTTCCTGCACCGCCATGCCCTGCGTGACGGCTGTAACCGCCGTCGGCAGCGTCGCGACCGTGGCGACGTACATCATGTAGGCGCCCATGCAGGCGCCAATGATGAGGCCCGCAATGCCCCACGTAGAGGCCGCAAACCAATAGGCTGAAGAGCGCTCGCGCTGAAACTGCGCGCGGAGCAATTTCTCTTCAAAATGAGGATCATAGGCACGCGCTTCGAGCGTATGCACGTTGCGGCTCTTGTCTTCATCGACAGGCGCAAGCCGCGTGCTTCCGCGCGCGTTCTGACCTCGCATCGGCGGTCTCCTAGGTTCGGTCACGTGTATGTGGGGCGCAGGTTGGCCCGCGCCAGCCCCTCAATCTCGCTTTGGCGGCGAAATGGGGCAAACTCGGGGCAATCAGTTAACGTGTGAGTCATCTGACGGAACCTTAACCGTATTCGCGTGACAGGTGTTCCTGAAACGCAGCAAAATTCTCGTGCGGGCTGACCCGTGCTTATATCGGCGGCGCCATGCCAACGAACCTGAAGCCCGCCCGTATCGAGTTCGTTGTCGATGGCGCGCTTTTACGCTCCCAGCTCACCGCGACCGCGCGCGCCTATGGCGCGGAATCCGACGACGCGCGAAAGCGCGTGCGCCAATTGTTGCACGGCGCGCTGTTCCGCGGGCGGATGATCGCCAAGGAGCGGCTCGAAGCTGGGGAGAACGGCCTCGCGGTGGCGCGCCTGCTGGCGCAGGTCGCCGACCAGGTGATCTCGGCGCTCTACGATTTCACGACCGTCCACGTCTTCCGCTCCCGCAACCCGACACAAGGCGAGCGGTTCGCGCTGGTGGCTGTCGGCGGCTACGGGCGCGGCCAGCTCGCGCCCTCGTCCGACATCGATCTCCTGTTTCTCCGGTCCTACAAGCAGACCGCGTGGGCCGAGAGCGTAACCGAGTACATGCTCTACATGCTCTGGGACATGGGGCTGAAGGTCGGCTACGCGTCGCGCACCATCGATGAGTGCGTGCGGCTCGCGAAAGAAGATCACACCATTCAAACCGCGCTCCTGGAAGCGCGCCTCGTTACGGGCGACGAGGATCTCTTCGTGCAAATGGAAGCGCGCTTCCGCAAGGATGTCGCGGCCAAGACGCACGCGGCGTTCGTGGCTGCAAAGCTGAAGGAGCGCGACGAGCGGCATTCGCGCGCCGGCGCTTCGCGCTACATGGTTGAGCCCAACATCAAGGAAGGGAAGGGCGGCCTTCGCGACCTACACACGCTGTTTTGGCTCGCGCGCCATCGCTACGGTTTCGCGCGGCCGCGTGAGTATGTCGATGCTGGCGTCTTCACCGCCGAGGAAATGGGCACGTTCCGCCGCGCGGAAGAGTTCCTGTGGACCGTACGCTGCCACCTTCACTACCTGACGGGCCGGCCTGAAGAGCGCATCTCGTTCGATCTGCAGCCAGAAATGGCTGTGCGCTTGGGCTACGGCAAACGCGGCGAACAACAGGGCGTTGAGCGCTTCATGAAGCGCTACTTTCTCGTCGCCAAACAAGTCGGCCAGCTGACGCGCACGCTGTGCGCCAAGCTCGAAGCCGATCAGGCCAAGACCGCGCCCAAAGGGATCACGCGCCGCTCCGATCCGGCGCGGCGCACCGTTGGCCTCGATCCAGCGGGCTTTCGCACCGAGGGCTATCGCCTCAACATCGAGCGCCCGGAAACGCTCGACGATCCGATCAATCTTTTGCGACTCTTCCAGATCGCCGATCAGCGCGATCTCGATGTGCATCCCGTTGCGCTCGGCGAAGCGGCGCGGCGCCTCAAGCGCATCACGCCGCAAGTGCGCAAGGATCCGCGCGCGATCGAAGCGTTCCTCTCCATCGCAGCGTCCGATCGCCATCCGGGCGCGGCGCTGCGGCTGATGAACGAAGCGGGCGTGCTCGGGCGCTTCCTGCCGGAGTTTGGGCGCATCGTCGCGCAGATGCAGTTCAATATGTACCACCACTTCACCGTGGATGAGCACACATTGCGCGCTGTCGATTTTATCGCCGACATCGAGAAAGGCCGCTTCAAGGAAGATCACCCGCTCGCGACGGAGATCTTTCCGAAGATCATCAACCGCCGCGCGCTCTATCTCGCGATGCTGCTGCACGACACGGGAAAAGGCATCGGCGATCAGGAAGTCGAAGGCGAAATTTCCGCGCGCGGCGCCTGCGAGCGTTTGGGCCTGCCGCCCGAGGAGGTCGATCTCGTCGGCTGGCTGGTGCGCCGCCACCTTGCGATGAGCGACTTTGCGCAAAAGCGCGACGTGGGCGATCCGCGCACGATCGCGCAGTTTTCCGAACTCGTCGGCACCACGGAAAAGCTGCGCCTGCTGCTCGTGCTCACGGTGGCGGACATTCGCGCTGTCGGCCCAGGCGTGTGGAACGGCTGGAAGGGCCAGCTGCTGCGCGATCTCTATTATCTCACCGAAGCCGCGCTGCTCGGGGGGCGCACGGATGAGGCAGGCGTCAAAGAGCACCTCGCGGAGATGGCGCGCGGCGCAAAAGAGCGCTTCCTGGCTGATCTTGGCGAAGCCGCCGCGCCCGCGCTCGATGGCTGGATCGATGGGCTCGACGACGCGTACTGGCTCGCGTTCGACGCTGAGGCGTTGGCTTGGCACGGCCGCGAACTGATGGCGGCGCGTTCGCGCGGTGAGCCGGTCTACGTCTCGGCGCGCCCGCGGCCGGAGCATGGCGTCACGGAATTGATCGTCTATGCGCCGGATCGGCCCGGCCTGTTCGCAAGTCTCTGCGCGGCGGTCTCCGCGACGGGCGCCGACATCACCGACGCGCGCGCGCACACCACGCGCGACGGCGCCGCGTTCGACGTGTTTTCGATCCAGACTGTCGATTTCAAACCGTTCGGCCTACAAGACCAAACGGGCCTCCAGGCGCTCATCGCGCGCGTGCGGCGCGCGGCGCTGGAAGATGCGCGCGGCGGCGAAAGTCACAAGGCCTCCCGGCGCTCGGCCGCGTTCTCGATCGAGCCTTGGGTGCGCGCAGACAATGAAATCACGCCGCATGCCACGGTGATCGAGGTTTCGGGCCGCGATCGGCCAGGCGTGCTTGCCGATCTTGCCGCCGTGTTCGCGGATGCGCGCATCTCGATCATATCCGCGCACATCGATGCGCAGGGCGAGCGGCTCTCGGACGCGTTTTACGTGCAAGAGAGCGATGGCGGGCAGGTGCGCGATGCGGCGCGGCTAGAAAAGCTGCGCGGCGATCTTGAGGCGGCGTTGCGCGCAGGTGAGCCGGGCGCGCCATCCGATGCAGCGCGCCGCACGCTCGCGGTGGCGCCCGCCTCGACGGGGCGCTAGGGCTAGTCCGTCTTCCCGATTCGCAAGGTCGTGCGTTGAGCCTCGCCCGCAACACCGCCGTGATTGGCGGCCTCACGCTGATCTCGCGCGTTCTCGGCTTCGCCCGCGATCTCGTGCTCGCCGCGGCTTTGGGCGCAGGCCCGATCGCGGATGCGTTCTTCGCCGCGTTGCGCTTCCCGAACTTGTTTCGGCGCTTGTTCGCCGAGGGCGCGTTCAGCCAGGCCTTCGTGCCGGTCTATTCCAAGACGCTCGCGGCGGAAGGGGAGGCGAAGGCCGATGCGCTCGCGGGCGAAGCGCTCTCGGCGCTGCTCGTCATAACAGGCGTGCTCTCGGCGCTCGCGATCCTCGCGATGGGCTCGATCAACCGCGTGCTGTTCGCCGGCTATGCGGATGATCCCGCGACGTTTCAACTTGCGACGACGCTGAGCCAGATCACCATGCCCTACCTCGTCGCGATGACGATCGCGACGTTGTTCTCGGGCGCGCTCAACGCGCGCGGGCGCTTCTTCGTCGCCGCCGCCGCGCCGATCCTGCTCAATCTTACGCTGCTCGCCTTCGTGCTGCCGATGCAGGGCAATCCGGAGGGCGCTGCGTTCGCGGCTGCGATCGCGGTGACGGTGTCGGGCGTCTTGCAAGCCGCCTGGGTGTGGATTGGCGCGCGCCGCGCCGGGATCGCTGCGGGTCTGCGCACGCCGCGCGTCACGGAGGGCGTCAAGCGGCTCGCGGCGCTAGCGGTGCCGGGCGCGATTGCGGGCGGCGCGCTGCAGATCAACTTGATCGTGAGCCAGGCGCTCGCGTCCTTTGAAGAAGGCGCGATCACGTATCTCAACGTGGCGGACCGGCTCTACCAATTGCCGCTTGGGTTGATCGGCATCGCGGTGGGCGTCGCGATGTTGCCGCGCCTCTCGCGCCTTGTGCAGGAAAACGATACCGCCGGCGCGCGCGGCGCGCTCGATGAAGCGGTCGCGCTTTCGATGGCTTTCACGCTGCCAGCCGCGGCTGCGCTGCTGGTGATTCCAGGCTTTCTCATCGATGGCCTGTTCGCGCGCGGCGCCTTCACATCCGAAGATGCGAACCAAGTTGGCCTAGCGCTTTTCCACTACGGATGGGGCGTGCCGGCGTTCGTCCTCGCACGCATCTACGCGCCGGCATTCTTCGCACGCGAAGACACGCAAGCGCCGATGCGGTTTGCGATCGTCTCGATGATCGTGAACGTCGCGCTCGGCGCGGCGCTCTTCTTTGGTCTTCGCGCGGCTGGCGTTGCGGGCTTCCCGGGTCTCGCCATCGCCACGTCAGCGGCGGCGTGGGTGAACGTCGCTCTCATGATCCGCTCGCTCGTCTCGCGCGGCGCGTACGGGCCAACGGCCCTTGCGTGGACGCGCCTTGTCCGCATCGCGCTTGCGGCGGGTGCGCTCGGCGCTGTGCTGTGGCTTGCTGGGGCGAACCGGGCGCAGCTCGAGGCGATGCTGGGCGGCAAAGAGATGCTGATCCTCGCGCTGATCCCGGTCGCCGCGCTCGTCTACTTCCCGCTTTTGTTCGTGTTGCGCGCGGTGACGGTTGGCGAGGTTCGCGCCGCTTTCCGTCGCGAACCGGGCGCACGCGGCGGGGGAGGCGGCTTGCCCGGCGGTTTCGACGCCTGATAGAGAGGGCCCATGATGCGTATCTGGACCGGACGATGGCGGGGCTGAGCCGCCGCCTTTAAGCCGCGCGGGCCCATTGAGAGGCCCGCCGCGAACCTAGTCCTGTTTGGAGTTTCCCGATGTCCGACCAACAGCCGCCGGCCTATGCAGGTCCGCAGCGCGTGTTTTCCGGCGTGCAGCCGACGAACGGCCTGCACCTCGGCAATTACCTCGGCGCCGTCGCCAAATTTGTGGCGCTGCAAGAGCGCTTCGCTTCGTGCCTCTATTGCGTCGTCGATATGCACGCGATCACGGCCGATCATGATCCGAAGGAGCTGATCGAAAACACGCGCGCCGTGGCTGCTGCGTATCTCGCCGCCGGTGTCGATCCCAAGCGCTCGATCGTGTTCGTGCAATCGGCCGTGCCCGCGCACGCGGAGCTCAGC
>Ga0268299_1003659_pt1 | contig 13598 bp, 18 predicted proteins | sample NOBtaG_FD_193484 | JGI IMG/M metagenome (GOLD analysis project Ga0268299, IMG submission 193484) | Activated sludge microbial communities from bioreactor in Nijmegen, Gelderland, Netherland - NOB reactor | ecosystem: Engineered > Bioreactor > Aerobic > Activated sludge | place: Netherlands...
AAGCTTGTCCCCGTATGTCTTAAGCGGGGAGCGGAATCCAGGCCCAGCTTCAAAGCATCCCTTCCCACAGTCCTGCCACTGTCCCCGGGCAAATGCCAAATTCGAAATCAGAAATTTGACGTACAGGGACAGCCACCAAACGGAAGGGTGGCAGTCCCCGCTGTGGCCTTCGATGCGGTTCTTGCCCAAACAGCACTAGGCTTCCTGCATGCGCACAAACTCCCGCGCGGCGCGTAGATCGTCGCGCGTGCAGAGCTGTTGTTTCAGCAAGAGATGTTCGAGCGCCGCAACCCGGGCGGTGACCTCAGGCAACACGATGTCGATCTGCTCACGCAGGTCCTGCAACTTGCGGCTCAGTCCCGAATCCGCCGGCTTCGCGGCGGATCCTTTTTTCGCCCGCCCGCCCAGCCGACGGGACACCTGCTTCCGCCGAACATACCTCTTAGCTGACATGGTTCCCTCCTAAGTGAGATGTGTCCTGTGCTTCGCTTCCCGGTTCAAGTCACGCACTCTCCAATGGCCCATCCCATGCTTCGCGTCGCCCGTCGGCCATCCTGATCACAATGTCGCGCACGGTCGCCGTCGCCGTGAAATGTTTTTCGATGTGCGGGGTCAGCGGCATGACGCACTCCTTTTATAGAGACGGGGAGATCACAAGAGTGGATCAGCTTAAAAGAAACGGGCCAGACCGTCTATCAGTGTTTTTGCAGTGTTTTTGAATTCTGCGGGTTCGGAGCCGCGAGGCTCTGACGCCGGCCGCCTTGGCCTTCGACTGGCTCGACGGCCGGCTCACGGGTACAATGTGACCGCCGAGCGCCTCTCGGAATCTGCTTCCACTCGTGAGTGAGCCATGAAACACAACCTCTCGGCGCAAGCTCTCCTCCTCGTCGGGATGATCACAGTTGCGGCCGTATCCAGTCTGATCGTCCGATTGCCGCTCTCAAATCACGTGTGGGTGAACGTCCCGCTCCATTCCACCGTGGAAGCGTTGGGCGGGTTGGCGGCCGTCCTGATGGGCCTCGTGCTCCTCGCGCGGAAAGTGGAATGGGAAGACGAGAGACTCCAGGGGCTGGCGAGCGGTTTGCTGGGCATGGGGATCCTGGAAGGGTTCCACGCGGTCTGTTCTCCGAACCAGGGCTTCGTGCTTTTGCGCAGTGCGGCAAGTCTGCTCGGCGGCGTGGCCTTTTCCTTCGTGTGGCATCCGTCGGGGATGATCGGCAAACGGACCAGGGACCTGATTCCTTATCTGGTCACAGGCGGGACGGTCGTCTTCGGGTTGTTCGTCATCGCCGCTCCCCAACAACTGCCGCGATTCACCACGCAGGACCAGTTTGCGCCCATTGCGCTCACGGTCAACGGGATCGCCGCCGTCTTGTTCCTCGCCGGTGCGGCAGGATTTTGGCTCGAGGCCGGCCGGACCGGCAGGGCGGAACATCAGCTGCTCGCGACGCTGGGACTACTCTTCGGATTGGCCGAAGTGACGTTCCTGTTCTCGGCACCCTGGGACAGCGCCTGGTGGGTGTGGCATCTCGTTCGGCTCACCGCCTACGTGCTCGCGTTGACGTATGTGAGCCATGGGTACGTGCGGATGGTGGCCGACACTCGGGCCGCGCTGGCGAAGACCAAGCGGTCGAGCCGGCGTCTGGCCTCGGAATATGCGGTGACCAGGGCCCTGGCCGAGTCGGCGACCTTGAAAGATGCGGCGCAGGCCGTCTTGCGCGCGCTCGGGGAGAGCCTCGACTGGGAACTGGGCATGTTTTGGAGCAGAGATGAACACACACAAACCCTCCGCTTTGTCGATCTGTGGCATGCGCCGAACTTTGACGCCGGCGGGTTCGTTGACGACAGCCGGGACCGGATCTTTCAACGCGGGGAGGGGCTCATCGGCCGCGTCTGGCAAACTGGCAAGCCGATCTGGATTCCAAATGTCGTCACAGACCCCGATTTTCGCCGCGGGAAAATGGCGGCGAAAGCCGGCCTCCGGGGAGGCTGTGCCTTTCCTGTGTGCAAAGGCGAGCAGGTGTATGGCGTCATGGAATTTTTCACCAGAGAGAGCCGTGCGCCGGATCAGGATGTGCTCGACATGGTCGCGGATCTCGGAATCAAAGTGGGGGTGTTCGTCGATCGCAAGCGGACGGAAGAGGACCTTCATCGGACCGAGGCCCGGCTGGTGGAGGAGCAGAGGCTCGCCGAAGTGGCAAGGGTGTTGGGAGACATCGGTCACGATCTGAAAAATATGCTGATGCCCATTCTGAGCGGGGCCGCGCTCCTTGAAGAGGAACTGAGCGAACGCTTCGCAAAGTTGCCGCCGCCGGCTATGAGCGCGGCGCAACCCAGCCGGAATCTGACGCACGAACTCATCGAGATGATCAGGCAAAACTCGCGGCGCATCAACGACCGCGTCAAAGAGATTGCCGATTCCGTCAAGGGCCTGACGCGGCCTCCCCAGTTTGCTCCCTGCCGCATCGCCGACATCGTATCAAGCGTGTATACGACGCTCCGCATCCTGGCCGACGAACGGCAGGTGATTCTCCGCACCGAGGGACTCGAGACCCTGCCCGTGATTCGGGCCGATGAGAGCCGACTCTTCAATGCCGTCTACAACCTGGTGAACAATGCGATCCCCGAAGTGCCGCCGGGTGGGTCGGTGACCGTTCAGGGCTACACGGACAAAGCACGAAAGAACATCGTGCTGTCCGTCGTCGACACTGGAAAGGGGATGTCACCGGAAGTCCGGGATAGTCTCTTCACGTATCAGGCAATCAGCCGCAAAGTGGGTGGAACAGGACTCGGGACGAAGATCGTGAAAGACGTGGTGGATGCCCATGGAGGCAGCATTACAGTTGAAAGCGAACCAGGCGTGGGGACTTCGTTCCACATCACGCTGTCCGTAGACGGCCCGCCTTCTTTGAAGGAGAGCGAAAGCAACCCTTGAGCGCATCTCGAAACCCCGCCGTATCGGCGTCAATGTGCAACTATATAGTCAATGTTTTGGATCATATCTACTCTTTAAGCTATTCCTTATACGCATTAATAGGACAAGCTGATATCGGCACGTCTAACTGTGACCGCTCTACGATGCCATCGGGTGAACCTTGACCATCGCCGAGCAGGTCATTCCCGCGAAGCTTGTCCCCGCATGTCTTAAGCGGGGAGCGGGAATCCAGGCCATCTTCAAAGTATCCTTCCCACATGTCCTGCCACTGTCCCTAGGCACTTCCAAAACCCGAAATCACAAATCCGAAACCATAGGATGGGCAGGGGACCGCGATTCCTGGCCTTATCAATCCGGAACTCGAAACCCGGAACATTCACTCAGCACTTCCCGGTGTGTTGACCCTTAACTCAGCACCCAACACTCAGGACTCAGCCCTTCCCAGTGTGTTGATCCCTAACTCAGCACCCAGCACTCAGCACTTCCGGGTGTGACCTTCGATGTCACATTCGGGTTGTAGAATGCTGTCGAAACGGAAAGGCGAGCTCATGAAACCCATTCTAACTTCTCGATTTGAAGAGACATTAATCTTTGCCACATGCCTCCATGCGACTCAACTCAGGAAGGGGACAACGATCCCGTATGTCGCCCACCTGCTGGGCGTAACCAACCTCGTGATTACCCATGGCGGCGATGAGGACGAAGCGATCGCAGCCCTGCTGCACGATTCAGTGGAAGATCAAGGTGGCCGGCCAACGTTGGAGAAGGTTCGGGCGAGTTTCGGCGACAAAGTCGCTGCCATCGTCGAAGGCTGTACGGACACCGATGAGATACCCAAACCGCCATTTAAACCACGCAAGGAACGATACCTGAATCACCTCAAGTCAGCTTCTCCTTCTGTGAAGCTCGTCGCGGCAGCGGACAAGCTTGATAACTTACGGGCAATCTTGGCCGATTACCGGACGCACGGACCCGCCCTCTGGAGCCGCTTCAGCGCCGGCTATGAAGACCAAGTCTGGTACTTCGAGGTTGCGTGGATGCCTTAAGAGAAGGGCCGGGGCCGCTGGTGAGGGAGTTGGAGCATTCGTGGCATGGAGATCGATCCCGGCATAACACATCATCGCAACCTCCTCGGTTTAGGTGGATGAAAGTCGCCGCGTCAGGCACGACGCTGACTCTACACTCCCTAGGAGGAGCCTTCGAGATGATTATCGGGTTGGACTTCCCAGGATTTCACGGACACCTTAGGGTGGTCGTTACAACCTGGGAGGGCCTATGAAAAATCTGCACCGATCGCAGACTGTTCGAATAAAATATGCCTTCATCAAAGCCCATCGTGACGAGTTTGATACGGCTGTCATGTGTCGCCTCCTCGACGTATCGCGCAGCGGCTTCTACGCCTGGTTGCAGAATCCACTCTCTGATCGAGCGCGAGAAGATCAGCGTTTGCTGAGTCTGATCGTTGCGGCCTACACTGCAAGCCATGGCGTCTACGGCGCCCCGCGGATTTTTCTCGATTTGCGCGAAGCGGGCGAAACTTGTAGCAAGCATCGAGTCGCTCGGATCATGAGGGCCAATAACCTGAAAGCCCGATACGGCTACCGAGCTCCCCGGTACACCAGAAGCCCCACGTCCCTCCTGACGCCCAATACGTTGCAACGAGGGTTTACCGTCCCACGCCCGAACACCGCCTGGGTCACCGATATTACCTATGTGCGCACGTGGGAAGGCTGGCTTTATCTGGCCGTCGTGATGGATCTCTACTCCCGCCGCATTGTCGGGTGGTCCACCAAGCCCACGATGACCCAAGAGCTTGTGCTGGACGCGATCCTTATGGCCGTGCGGCGACGCAAGCCCCAGCACGTCCTGATTCATTCTGATCAAGGCTCACAATTTGGCAGCGACGCGTGGCGGCGCTTCTGCCATGCGCATCATCTTGAGCCCAGTATGAGCCGACGCGGAAACTGTTGGGATAACGCGGTGGCCGAATCGTTTTTTAGCAGCTTAAAGAAGGAGCGGATCAAGAAGCGCATCTACACGACTCGGGAAGTTGCCACAGCCGAGATCGACGACTACATCGAGACCTTCTACAATCGCACCCGTCGCCACAGCCATCTGAGCGGTGTCAGTCCAGAGGTGTTTGAAGCCGTCTCGAAACAAGCGTAAAGGTGTCCGCAAAAGGCTGGGAAGTCCAGGAGTCTTTTCTCGCCGCACGGTCCATCGCTATCTTCCTGAGTGACACGCCCGCTCTCCCCACTTCCCGCATCGAACAACCGTCATCCATCTAAATGATCCCTCCAAGCTTGCTTGTATCTTGCTTCACAGGGCGGCCTGGTCGATCCTCGATTGGCGCGCGTCGAAGGAGGCCCTTCTGAGGGCGCGTTCCGCGAGCAGGAGGACGACCAGGCTGCCCTTCATCGTCTTGCGGTTTCCTCAGTCCCCCTCCTAGAATGAGTTACCTTGCGAGGTTCCCATGCCCTTCTCGATTCGCCGACTCCATCGCTTCCTTGTGCAGTGTGATGTAACGATGACGGACATTGGAAATGACCGCGTCTGACAGCCAGGATCACGAGCCGAAGTGGGCCTCGTGGTCCGACGAGCAGCTCTTGAATCTCCCGATGAGCCAACTTGGCATCACCCTCGACGGGGCCTTCTTGTCAGTTCAGATCCAGCAGCTCTACGCCGAACTTGACGCCCGCCAGCTCCTCTTCCGTCCCCATTGTTGGCTGTCCAACGAATGGTTTACGCCGGACGGGGTGCCGGGGATTGCCGTGCCGTTTTATCTCGCCCATCCGCGCCTCGCGAAACTGGAACTGGACCAGATGCTCGAGGTCGAGGGCGGGACGCCGGATTGGTGCATGCGCATCTTGCGGCATGAGGCCGGCCACGCCATTGAAAATGCCTATCGTCTCCGCCGCCTCCGCCGTCGGCAACAGATCTTCGGGCGCTCCTCCGAGCCCTATCCAAAATATTACCGCCCCCGGCCCTATAGTCGGAGCTTCGTGCGACATCTCGATGTGTGGTATGCGCAAAGCCATCCGGATGAAGACTTTGCCGAGACCTTCGCGGTCTGGCTCACGCCCGATTCGACCTGGGCCGACCGGTACAAGGGCTGGCCGGTGCTCAAGAAGCTGCAGTATGTCGAGGGGCTGATGGCGGGGCTGGCGACGGTGCCGCCCAAGGTGGTCACCCAGGAGGAGATCGATCCGCTGCCCGAGCTGAAGAAGACCCTGCGTGAGCACTATGAGCGCAAGCGCAAGCACTATGGGATCGAACGACCGTCCTTTTACGATCCGGACTTGAAGCGCTTGTTTTCCGATGCTCCGGCCCATGCAGCGCACATGAGCGCCGCCACCTTCTTGAACCGCTTCCGCAAAGAGGTGCGTCGCAAGGTTGCCGCCTGGACCGGCGAATATCAATATACGATCGATCAGGTCCTGGAGGACATGATTCAGCGCTGCCGCCAGCTCCACTTGCGATTGCCGCTCGCAGAAGAGCAGGCCAAGTTGGATTTCACGATCTTGCTGACCGTCCACACGATGACCTACTTGCGTAGCGGGCGGCATCAGGTGGCGCTATGAGACAGCTCCGCATCCTCGTCTTGATGCACGAGGATCTGGTGCCGCCGGACGCACCTCCCACCGGGCAGGACGTGGCCAGCGCCGAGTGGAAGACGGAATACGATGTGGTCTCCACGCTCCGGAAGCTCGGGCATGATGTCACGCCGCTGGGGGTCAAGAGCGATCTTGGGGTACTACGTTCGGCTATCGAGGATTGGAAACCGCACATCGCCTTCAATCTACTTGAAGAGTTCGATGGGGTGGCGGTATATGACCAGAACGTCGTGTCCTATCTGGAACTGCTGCACGTGCCGTATACCGGCTGTAACCCGCGGGGGTTGATGCTGGCGCGCGACAAAGTGCTCTCTAAGAAGCTGTTCTCGTTCCATCGCATCCCGTTCCCGGATTTCATGGTGGTGCCGCAAGGGAGGAGGGTCAAGCGGCCCAAGTGGCTGCCCTTTCCCCTCATTGTCAAGTCAGTGACCGAAGAGGCCTCGCTTGGGATCTCGCAGGCGTCCATTGTGCAGGATGACGACAAACTCAAGGAGCGCGTCGAATTCATTCACGCGAGCGTCGGGACGGGCGCCCTCATCGAGCAGTACATCGAAGGGCGAGAATTGTATGTCGGGGTAATGGGCAATGGGCAGCTTCACGTCCTGCCGGTCTGGGAGTTGATCATGGACCAGCTTCCGGATGACGCCCGCCGGATTGCGACCGAACGAGTCAAATGGAGTCGGAAGTATCAAGCCAAATATGGGATTCGCTCCGGCGAAGCCGAGAATCTTCCCGAAGGTAAAGCCAGGGAGATTCAGCATCTCGCGAAGCGTGTCTATCGCGCACTCGGCCTGAGCGGCTATGCCCGCATCGACGTGCGCATGGACGCGGAGGGGCATGTGTATGTGCTGGAAGCTAATCCGAATCCACAAATTGCGCACGCCGAAGATTTTTCGGATTCTGCAGAGAAAGCCGGCTATACCTATCAAGAGCTGTTGCAAGAACTACTGCGCATCGGGCTTCGCAGGCAGCCGGCCAACTCACCCTAAAATAAACCGTCACCCTCGCCAACGTGACGTTGAACCAAAGTGGGACAAAACAAAGGGGTCGAGAGTCTTTGTTTATCGACTCCGTCGCTCGGAGTGGATAGCGCGATGTGGCAGGCCTGCTTGTCTTGGATTCCACCAGCGATGAAATTCTATGCGGAGCCTTCCACGTACTCCACGCGGCTGCTGGGTGGTGAAATGGGGGCGAGGATACGAATTGCCGCCTGAGGCGCAGCGAGTGAATCCGGAAGATAAGACACGCTCCGGAATGGTGCAGGGGAGCAGGGTGGAGATGGGCCATTTGTGCCTTGTTTATGTTACATTGTGGCCGCATCAGCTGCCGCCGAATTGGAAAGCAAGGATCTCGCGTGCCATATCAGATTGACTTCGACTTCACGAATCGCATTCTTCGTGCCCGCTTCGAAGGCCGTGTCACGGATGACGAGCTGAGGGATGTCTATCGATTCGGCCAGGAGCATGTGACGAAGCTCGATCCGCAGGCTGGCATCACCGATTTTTCCGGTGTGACGACGGTGGCCTTCTCCCCGCAGACGATGCGGGATTTGGCCAGCGCCAAGCCGATTATGCCGGATCCGGGCCGGCCCGTCGTGTTCGTCGCGCCGACTCCTGAACTCTTCGGGTTGTCGCGAATGTTCGAGTTACAAGGAGGGGAGAGCCGTCCCAACCTCCACGTGGTGCGATCGGCAAAGGAGGCGTTTGAGATCCTCAATGCCCACGAACCCCGGTTCACACCGGTTTGAGGAGTGGGGGACAAAACCGGGACATGCTACTTTTTAGGGGAACAAAGAAAGGTACCGGGAGTCTTTTTGAGGTGGCCCATTCGATTCGCATCGAGTTGCCCGGCGCCGTCAATTACATGACGAGCCGCCGAAATAAGGACACTGAGGGTTCGCCACTCCCTTCCCAAACTCCTCCTACGCGTGTATCCTGCCGCAGCCGTACGTAACTGCATGGTCCCTCGCATCTCAAGATGAGACTCTGAGGCGCAAAGATCGCTACGACACCGCTGATCTTGAGGAGAACCAATTCGAGCCAGGCTCCCGTCACCGAGTGCTTAAGAATCTGCTTCATATCACCAGCAAGCGTGAAATGGATCGAACCGAGGGCCGCGAGCAAGTTCGCGCGCTCGAAGAATTGGCCAATCTCTATGACCGCGATCATCGATTCACCGCTATCGAAGTGTGCCGGATTCACGAACTCTGGTTGGGGCAAATCTACCCGGGACTATCGGCCCATGGCGAGGCTATTCAGCGCCGTGATCCAGAGGACTTTACAGATCCACGGGAAGATCTAATGCGACGGGACGTTCTCGCCTCCGAAACCAAGTCGGACGGACTGAGCTTGACTCCCTCGACATCTGTGGAGGTATACACGGTCATTTCAAACATCTCGCGGCGTTTCGCCGGGTCCAGGAGGTAGGGATTCGTTCTGGTGAGTGACCGTCTCAGCATGATTCAGTATACCACCGTGCGAGGAGAAAACGGGGACATTCTATTGTTCTCCCACAACTTCCCGCTTCCGTGGCCGCCCGAGGGGACGCCGACTCGCTTCCAACCCAAGGCCAGCGCGGCTCCTTCTATCCACGCCGACGACCCAAATGGACTGCCCCGGTTCACGGGGGACTGAAAAGGTGTCAGGGGCAATGACTCCAGGATGACGGGAAAGATAAAGGTGTCAGGAACATTTCCCCTCGTCCGCGCAGGCCAACAGATTTAGTCCATAAATCGACTGTGATTGAATCAGAATGGTTCCTGACACCTTCTCTGTTCCAAGACTCAATTCACCCGCCTACGCAGGAAGCCACGGCTGTCAAGCCGTGGAGGAATGCTGACGGGTGTCCTCCGAAGCCTTGGCGAAGGAGGACATGCTTCGGCGGATTCCGCCGAAGAAACCAATGGGACCACGGCTGTAAAGCCGTGGGGCTCCACAAATATCAAAAATCAGAAATTCGAAACCATGATAAAACCAACCACTCTACTTTGAGTCCGTTCTGATCCGTCTCAATTTGGTTGCAAATTGCAATTGACAGCCGACGAGCTTAGAATCGCGTTCATCGGAGACGTTCGATGATACGTCATTCGCTCATTACTTCCAGCCCGGATATCCTCGGCGGAACGCCTGTGTTCCGTGACACCCGCGTGCCAGTCCAGACGCTCATTGAATATTTGGAGGGGGGACAGACCATCGATGATTTTCTCGAGGGATTTCCCACCGTCACGCGCGAGCAAGTGATTGCCTTCCTCGAGGAAGCGAAAGCCCGCATGTTGCCCGTCGCTTCGTGAAACTTCTCCTCGACGAGTGTATCGATCGTCGACTGGCCAAGGAGATTGAAGGCCATGAGGTTGTCACGGTCCCTCAGGCTGGCTGGTCCGGCGTTCAGAACGGCGAACTCCTGAGGCGGGCGGAGGGACAATTCGATGTTTTTGTGACAGTTGATCGCAATGTTGCATTCCAACAGCACCTTCCAAAATTTTCCATTGCAGTAGTCCTCCTCCAGGCACCGACTAATCGTCTAAAGGACCTTCGTGCGTTACTCCCCGAACTCCATCGGATTCTGCCGACTGCGCCAAAAAGTCAGATGACGGTGGTCACTGCTTAGCGGCCTATTGCTCAACTAGTGGGCGCATTTTGGTTTTTCTTTGCTAGTGATTGTTCTATACTCCGGAATGCCTGTTCACTCGGATCTTTCCTTTTCCCAATCTCTCTCCGGTGACCATCGCCGAGCCTTCTATGAAGGCCATCGGTCGCTCGCGCTATTCATGATTCTGGTGGTGTTCCTGTCACCGTTCGCCGGGCTCTATGTCGCGAACCTGTTCGGTGTCGTGCTTGGAGTACTCCTCTCCGTCGCCGCCTTTTATTTCACTCCCTACATCTGGCTCAAGATTTCCGGCTGACAAGACTGGAGAGCAGAACGTCTTACTATGTTGGCTCATCCACCAAGCCCCTTCAATTGTTCACGACGTAAATGCCAGGTTACGCTTCCTGGAAGGAGACCTTCACATGCCAAAAATCTACATCTGCCTCTGGTCCAACGACAAAGCCGAGGACATGGCCAAATTCTATAAATCCGTCTTCAAAGGCACCAAGATCGGTAAAACGTGGTATTGGGGCCCTAATCCGATGAAAGTCAAGCAAGGCTCCGTGCTGACCATGGACATCACCGTGCTGGGACAACGGATCATGCTGTTGAACGGGTTTTCCAAGATGCCGTTCAACGAGTCTGTCTCCTTAGTCGTGCCATGTAAAACCCAGCGCGAGATCGACACCTATTGGAAAGCTCTGCTCCGAGGCGGAGGAAAGCCGGTGCAATGCGGCTGGCTGATCGACAAGTTTGGCGTCCGTTGGCAAGTCTTTCCCGTCGAAATCGAAAAGTGGCAGGCCAGCAAGAACAAGACAAAGAAACAGGCCATGAACGAAGCCATGTGGAAAATGGTCAAACTTGACGCCAAAAAGCTTAAAGAAGCCTTTGATCGCGCCTGAGTCGGCTAGGGAGGAGAAGGCCTCGCCTGGATTCCCTAAATTCACAAACGAAGTGCAACACCTGTTGGGTAAGGTGTTGCCATGGGACGACACGATGCGCAGCTCTCCTTGGAAGACCGGTGCACGATTGCCCGGGCTCGCGCAGCCGGGCAAACCATCCGCCAAATTGCAGCAGCTCTGGATCGCGCGCCATCGACCATTATGCGGGAACTGAGGCGCAATCGCGGCCGGCAGGTTGGCTATGCCCCCGCCTACGCCCAGGAGCAGGCCCACAGCCGCCGCTGGCGCGGGAGCCGCTTGCTCCGTCAACCGGCCCTGCAGGCCCACGTGCTGCACGGGTTGGGGCAGGGCTGGTCGCCCGCCCAAGTCGCCGGCCGGCTCAAGCGCGAGGGCCACGCCCTGCGCATCAGCGCCGAGTCGATCTACCGCTTCATCGACAGCCAGATTCGCCGGACGAAAGACTCTCGCTGGCGGCACTATTTGCCGCGGGGCAAAAGCACACGCGGGTGGCGGGGGCGCAACGGCGGCAGTCCCGTGGCCCACATCCACGGCCGCGTGGCGATTCACGCGCGACCGGCGGCGATCCAGCAGCGGCAGGAACCCGGCCATTGGGAGGCCGATCTGATGCTGTTTGCGACATAGGGCCAGGCGGTCCTGGTGACGCAGGAACGGCGCTCGCGCGTGTTGGTGGCCAGCCGGCAACCCACGAAGGGGGCCCAGCCGGTGGCCGCCCGACTCACGGCGCTGTTTGCCGCCCTGCCTCCGGCCTTACGCCGCACGATCACCTTTGATAATGGCACCGAGTTCGCGTATCACGATCAGCTGCACCCGCTCGGCATGCAGACGTTTTTCTGTGACCCACATGCCCCGTGGCAAAAAGGAGGCATCGAAAACGGGATCGGCCGGATGCGCCGCGGCCTCCCCCCGGAAAACTGACTTGGCCACGCTCTCCACCCGCCGCTTGCTGGCGCTGGTGCGGGCGTATAATCACACCCCGCGCAAGTGTCTGGACTATGAGACACCGGCAGAGGTGTGTACTCGTGACCTGTTGCACTTCAAATGTGACTCCACCTTCCCGCTTCCGCGGGAATGACAAACTTTGTCGACGGGGTATGGTGACGGCGATCGCAGGTGCTGCGAGAACCTGTGAGGGGGGGCGGGTCCACGAAGACACCTGAGCAAAGTTCAAGAGACTCATGTACGGCAGACATGACGCAGGCACAGGCGACCACCATGACTCCGTCTCGCGTCGGCATCGCAGAACTGCAGGATCAAGATGAACGAGCGCTCCGTCGTCACACAGCATCCTGCACCGTCCATCGGGTAAGATCATTTTTCGCTTCGCATTTCGCCGTTGACATCAAATGGGCTCTGGGCAATAATCCGGCCCTCTTCTTCGGGTGGAAGTTCATGACACTCTCTCCATCGGTTTTCAGCGTTCTGCTGGTGAGCGGCGACTCTGATATCCAGACCCAATTCAGACAAGCATTCAAAGACGCATCTGTCACCACGGCTAGAGACGCGGCGGCCTTGCCGAAAGACGCGGCCAAACGGATTTTCGACGCAGTCATCCTTGAGGCAAAGTCCGGCACTCATGAGGGTGTACCGGCATTACCCGGTCATCTCGATCTCACACAAGCGCTCATCATCACCGGCACTCGTTCGGCCCTACGTCGCGCCTCCAAATTCATGCAGGCGCTCAACCGGTCCAAGCCTAACGCCTCCAATGGACAGGCCGCCCCCTCCCTTGAAGACTTTATCGAGCGAAAGATGGGCGATTTCGTCAAAGGAATGCGGAACGGATCGGGAAGGAATCTCCATCCCATGCTGATTTCGGCCATTGAGCGGCCGTTGATCACCAGAGCGCTTCAAGAAACCAAGGGCAACCAGATCCAAGCGGCCGAGTTGCTGGGACTGAATCGGAACACCTTACGGAAAAAGATTCACGACCTGCACATTCCCGTGAAGCGGGAACGGCCTGTCCGCACGCGCGACGCATAGGCAACCGTCCGCTGAGAGCGCGTCCCAAAATCGGGGCGAGTTCGTGACCACACTCCAACCACCGCGACAGGAGGGGCATAATGACAAAAGAAGAGTTGATCGCAAAAATGGCGGCATCGGCCGGGATTACGAAGGTGGCGGCGGGAAATGCGCTCCAGGCCTTCACCGGAGCCGTCACGTCCTCGCTGAAGAAGGGCCAGCGCGTCTCACTGGTCAATTTCGGCACCTTTACCATCTCGCGGCGAAAGGCGCGGCTCGGTCGCAACCCGAGAACCGGTGAAACGCTTCGAATCCCGGCCGCAAAAGTCCCGAAGTTTTCCGCTGGGAAAGTATTGAAGTCGGCGGTCCGCTGACTTCGCCAGTCTGCCGACACAAACTGGTGTCCAAGCACCAAGGGAGAAGAGAATACGCGGGACCGGTGCGTGTTCTCTTCTCCTTTGCGTTTCTTGACACGAAAGTCGGGGCTATATTAGCATGCGCATCCGGACGATAGGCGCGTAGCTCAGGGGGAGAGCGCTACCTTGACACGGTAGAGGTCGACGGTTCAAGACCGTCCGCGCC
>Ga0268299_1003660_pt1 | contig 13597 bp, 9 predicted proteins | sample NOBtaG_FD_193484 | JGI IMG/M metagenome (GOLD analysis project Ga0268299, IMG submission 193484) | Activated sludge microbial communities from bioreactor in Nijmegen, Gelderland, Netherland - NOB reactor | ecosystem: Engineered > Bioreactor > Aerobic > Activated sludge | place: Netherlands...
TCGGCAATTGGACATTCCGTGGGTTGTGATGGACAGCTCGCTGGCGAAGAAAGCGATCGGATTCGAGATTTCCGTCAAACTACCTGAAATTTTAGAAGAGATCGCCAAGCATGCGGAGGCGCATCCCGACTGGCTCAAGGTGTCGGGCGCATGAAGTCACCCAAGCCTTCTGGCGGACCGCTGAAAGATATTGCCGTTGTCATTCCTGCTTACAACGAAGAAGGATGTATCGAATTGACCGTACGGCACCTGTATTTGGAGCTGACGGCAAACAAAGTGCCGCACGAAATTGTCGTCGTCGATGATGGCAGCTCCGACAATACCTGGCAGATTCTTACGGATCTGGTGAAGGATATTCCGACGCTGAAACCTATTAAGAATGTGGGTGCGCATGGGTTCGGGCGGGCGGTCATTTGTGGCTTGGAGAACTTTCAAGCGGATGCGGTAGCAATCATGATGGCTGACAATTCTGATGATTCCAACGATGTTGTGCTCTATTGGCAGAAGCTGAATGAAGGCTACGACTGCGTTTTCGGGAGTCGATTCATCAAGGGTGGTGGCGTCATCGACTATCCGATTCACAAGCTGATCATGAATCGCATGGCCAATATGTTCGTCAAAGTCTTGTTCAACATCTCGTACAACGACACCACTAACGCCTTCAAAGCATATCGAAAGTCCGTTATCCTGGGCTGTATGCCGTTTATCTCACCGCATTTCAATCTCACCGTCGAGATTCCCTTGAAAGCAATGGTGCGAGGTTTTAGCTGGACGGTCATGCCGATTACATGGAAAAATCGCCGCACCGGAATTTCGAAATTGAAGATTCAGGAGATGGGCAGCCGTTATTTGTTCATTTGTCTGTATGTTTTGCTTGAAAAACATTTGACGCGCGACTATCGCGTCCAGCCGGGCGAACCACGCGTAACTTCTGCGGAGCCGCCCGGCATCGCAAGAGAATGAAGGGAATCGTTAATCGCATTGCTGGGCAATTCGAATTGAGAATGCTGGTGTTTATACTTGACCGACATACAAATGTATGTATAATGGATGTATTAGGTCTGAATGCCACCGCTGGTTAGCGGTGCTGCATCCTATGCGCGAGTGTCACCCGGGGCCCTCGCGCCAATAGAAGAACATCCTGCGCGCATAGGTGGGCAGTTATTGCCTTTGGCGTTTGCTCACCGCAGCGTAAGGCTTACGGCGTAAGTTTGAACAGCATCACAGTCACGTCCTCGGTGTGCGCGTCGTAATGCTTGGTTGAAATCAGCTTGTAATTTTTGTTGAGCATCTCGATCAGTTCGGCAATACGTTTTTTGCGCGGCATTCTTTCCGATGACAGCGTCTCGATTTGTTTGTCGGAATCCTTTGCCAATGCCAGAAACTTAAAACCTTTTGCGGGAAGTTCGGCAATGCGTTTTTCAGTTTCCGCCAAAAGTGAATCGGGTATCCAGGCTTTTGCAATGTCGGGAATGTACATCGGAATGGTCGGGTCGTCCCACTTTGCATAGCCGAAAATGCCCACGTTATGCGCCTTTTGCTCGGCGGCAGGCAAATAGTATCCGATAGTTGGACCGATTACATCCGGAGCGATGAGCAATGCGGTGTTGTCGAAATTCCCCTGCTTCGCCTCTTGTGCAACCACGCGCAGACCGGAGTTCGGTATCTGTGCATAGTAGAGAATCCAGCTAATGTTTATTGCCGAAAGCAAAAATATAAATGCTATGAGACAAAGTTTGGCCGGTTGTTTTAGTGTTATTTCTTGGCGCCAGAAAACGGCAACCAGTGCGGTCGCCAGCAATATCCAGGCGGCAGGAGAATAAGGGTAAATATATCTGAAGTAACCCTGCCACCAGTTGGTAATGTAACCCATCAGGCAGCAAGGGATAATTGTCGCGCACCATAAGATCGTGTAAATATCAGCGTTAACGAAGAGCCCGGATGCGGTTGATACAGGCGTACTATTATGTTTTCGCTCGAGGTAGCGGATTGCAAAAGCGATGGCCGCCAGCGTCGTGAGCAGTAAGCCGCCAAGCGCCAAGTGAGTAGGCAGAAGGTTCATCACATTCCAGTAGAAAACTTCAGGAAAGCGGCTGAGCGGCGTCCTGTCCATGTAGAGTGCGCCGTGCGCTTGATTCAGAACGGATGGAATCCACGGGGCAAAAAGTGCAAACGCAACAAAGAGCGCTCCGAGGCAACGGAGCAACTTGCTGACTGCCTGCTTTCTGCTTGCATGATCGGTGTTTTTCAAAAACTCTCTGAGAGAAATGAGAACAGTGGCGATGCCGAGGCACGGGATAAGCACGCACCCGACATACTCCGTATAACAAAGTGCTGATGCCGTTATTGCAACGCCGGCGAAAGCGATGGGCATTGGCATCGGTCCTTTTGCCGATGTCGAATCGCGCTGCAAGTGGATGAAGAAAGCCAGACACAGTGTCGATAAAAGGGTCGCCAGTGCGTAGCCCCGGCATTGGCAAGAGAGAAAGTTTGCCAGAGGCGAGACGACAAAAAAGAAGGCGGCAAACAGTCCGACGCGCGCTGAGTGAGCGGTTATTCCCAGCCAGTAGAGCGACGGAATGGTGGCAATGCCGCAGAGCAAAAATGGAACTTTGACCGCTACGTCGCCTTTGCCGAAAACGTTCATCCATGCGTGCAGAAGTACATATGCAAGCGGGGGATGATAGTCGTCCTGGCGCCCAAAACAGTTTTTCACCATTGTCACCACATCTGGTGCCGAAGAACTGTTGACGGAGAGATACTCGTCGAGCCAGAGCCCCATATGGAGTGTGGGCCAGGCAAGTGCAAACGCGACCACAGCAAGGAAGCAAAGAATAGCTATGTCTCTGTGGAATTGGTTCAATGTGCGCGTTCGTGGGGTTTGGGCTTTGCGTTCGTTCGCAAATGGTTACAGCTATTATGCCAGAGCCTTTAATTTATATACGCAAGTGGAATGGAGGGTACGATAGTAATGGACCCTAAAGGTGCTGACTGCCAGGATGACATCCTCGGTAATTACTAAAGACGGCGTGCGTCTCGAATATCCGTGGATGTTCGGGCGCAGCTATGATTTGCTGTTTTTCTTTTTTCCGGCGCTGCTGGGCATTATTTTCTTCGCGCTATGGCGATATACGGCGCTGGGCACCTCGGCTATCTGGACGATCTTGCTTTTGGAAGCCTTTGGTGCAGGCGCGTTTCACTGGGGTCCGACCTGGTTTGCGTACTTCGACAAGAAGAATCGCGACTATTGGAAAACACAGCCGTTCAGGATGGCGGTTTTCTACTTCGGTCCTTTTCTGATCATGACCGTTTGCATTCTCGGCAATATCTATTACCCATGGCTGATCACGCTCGTGACGATGCTCTGGGCTCTGCAGCACTTGATTCAGCAGAATGTCGGCATTCTCTTGCTGTATCACAATCAGGGGCGCGGCGAGGCGATTGTCGAACGGCCGATTGAGATGCGCAGCCAGCAAGTGCCGTCAATTTTCTTCGCGTCGATATTTTACTGGCGTTATTTCTTCGGCGCGCCGAAGAACGCACTCTGCGCCTTCCTCGGTGCAGTTTTGCTGATTGCCTCAGCGTATTACGTCGGCAAGTATATTTACCTGTTCACGAAACAAGTCCGCGAGGGAGCCACCATCAATGTGCCTGCGCTCGGGTTCTGGGCTCTCTCGGTTCTGGCTTTTCTGCCTTTTGCTTTCTTCGGCAAGCGCTTCGATGATTCGTTCTTGATACCAGTGACGATGCACTGGTTCCAATACATCGGACTCAACTATATGCTGGTGCGCAACAAGTATGCGTCCGGCCAGGCGAGCGACGAGCATCGTCTCAATCTGCCGAAATTCTCGCCTTTGGCGCTGTTTTTCATGACGTGCGGCATGGGTGTATTGACCCTGGCAATCATCAAATCGACCATTCACATGCCGGGAGTGAACCCGTTGATGACACAGATCATCGCCGGCGTTTATCTGGGTGTGGCGAACACGCATTACATGCTCGATGCCTTTCTATGGCGTTTTCGCGAGGAGCATGCGAGGAAGACGATTTTGCCTTTTCTTCTGGTGCAGCGCAAGAAGCTACAGTCGGAAGTGGCTTAGGAAGTCGCTTTGATAGGACTTGCGGGCTCTACGAGACGAGCAATTTATTGATGACGGGGTCGCGCAGCTTCCAGATGAAGGCGTCGGTCCAGAAGTGCTGCACATTGAGGAAGACCCAGATGGAAAGAAAGCACACGGCTTTATTGGCGATGCCCATATCCGTCATCAACATCGGCAGTTGAAATGCCAATAAGAAGCCGACTGCAAAGACGATTCCAAAGTAAAGCAAGGAGGTCTTGGACAGCAGCATTTTGCCTATCTGGTGAGTGGAGACGTTAGCGGGCAGTCCTTTTTCCTTGAAGTAAAACGCCGAAGTAACGACCAGGTACTGACTCGAATGGAAGAACCATTGCGAGAAGTAGTAATAAAGAAGCGCGAAATGATTGCCTGCGATGAGGGGCAATGCCGTCAGAGTCATAATGACGAGCAATGCCGGAATCGGCATCAGAGCCTTTTCTTGCAGGTACTTGCGCACGACCATGCCGACAAAGACCAGCACCGACGCTTGCAGAACAACGAGTGAGGCTGTGCAAACCCATTCAGGAATGACGGCGTAGAACGGCACTTCATACATGTTGAGCAGTTTGAATGTGCCGAAGTCTTTCATCGAGAACATGCGCACGATGAGGAAAACCATGGTGGCATCCACCATCGCTTTCATAATCTTCTTCTCGATATTGTTTAAGTAATACTTGCGCTTGTAGCAATAAATAAGCGCGATTCCGTAAGACTGAGCGAGCTGGTGTTGGAAGCCCCAGGCCAGGACCAGCTTGATGAAAAACGCGGTGGTGGCCGGAATCAAAAGAGTGGAAAGACCGGCAAGGAGCGAAACGAATGCGATGGCTGCGACCGGTTTGCCGATGGCGTCGCGAGTTATTTTGCTTCCGTAAACGCGAAACAGCGTAGCCGGCTGGTGCCCATCGCCGAATATATGCAAGCCGATGACGCTAAGCGCGAAAAAGCATTGTGCGGTGACGTTGCCGTCGTAGCCGTATCCGAAATTCGACAGCGACAAGCCCAGGTAGGCGAGCCAGAATACGCCTCCGCAAGCGAAAAGCAAATCGATTGTCGGATTTAGTATCCAGGGATAAGGACCGAGCGCTTGGGCGGTTTGGGCCGCGGCCTGCGGGGAGGTGGGTTCGGCGGTCTTCGCTCCTTCAGCCAATTTTGCGTTTTCCGATGCAGGGAGCACTTCCCCATAGGACGTCTGCCCTCCACCAGGCACAGTGCCAGGCGCCACGGTTTCAGCCGTGCGAAAACTGACTTCGTCCACAGGGTCTCCCTCCAACACGCCTAGTAATTTGGACAACTTCGAATGGAAGTTCGAAAAAGATCAAACGATCTTATATCCCATTATTTATATGCCCGAGCGATCTCGTCAATATTCGAACTCTTCGGGCGCCCTTAAAGACAAAAAAGCGGGCTACCACAAATTTGCAGTGTGGCGACCCGCTTCAAAAGTCCGAAGGCGTTTACTTAGCAGAAATTGTCGTTGCGTTTACCTGACGATGGCTCTGGAAAGCCAGAAGGTACGCAGTCCGCGGTACATCTTGACCAGGTTGACGCCCGGTTTGGTCACCGTCGAGACGGTAGGCGCAATTTTCGGCGCGCTAGTTGGTGCAAGGATGATTGGTCCGCTTGCCAAGCTGGATGTGGTGAAGATTCCAAATCCGCACACGCCCGCTAAAGCAGCTGCTGTAAGTAGTTTACGAGTTTTCATTTTTGCTTTGATACCTCCGACTTCTGGGATCCTACAGCCCGACTTATTTTCTGACACACTATGACTATGATAGAAGATAAGCGCGAATGTGGACCTTGACAATATAATATCACGATAGAGAAAGATTAAAATCTAGGATTTTTCCTAAATTCTCCATCGGAAGGTCCACCGGGTTAAGAGACATGTTCACAAAGCGGCGGGTTCCATAACCTGTAAGTTTTAAAGAGAGATAAGTGGGCGATTTTTTCATAGTAATGGGATGTGGGATTCTCGGGCTGCTTGCCCACGCCGGACGAACCCGACCGTGGCTCGAGTGGATGCTGCGCTTTGTCATTGCGGCAACCTTTGCTGTTGAACTTTTGTTTGCCACGGGCGCTCTTATCGAACTCGGTCACAATACCAACCCCTGGGCCAGCAATGTGGCCATCGGCATGGCCATAGCCACCGGCCTCTGTTTGGCAATACAGGGGCGCAAACTCTATTCATTGGTCTTCAGCTTTTTCGAGAACGTGTTCAGCGGCGCATTCGCAATCGCGCTGCTCAAAAAGCTGCCTATGCAAGACGCTATTTCCAAAATGCACGTCTTCGTTCCGACTTCGCTTCCGCATCTGGTGGGACTCTTTATCTATATAAGTACGTTTGCGACATTGCTCGGTGCGATCGATCCGGAAGGAATGAAAATGCCGGGACTGCCGCTGCCCATTCCTCTGCCTCTCGATCAGCTCTTTTCATACAACGGGCTGGGTCTCGTTCTTCTGTCTTTCTGCGGAGTCGGAATTTTCGTCACTCGCGATTTCAAATCCACAATCAAACGTTTGGGATGGGCGAAACCCACAAAAGTACAGATTCTCATCGGGGTGGGATTGATCGTATTCAGCTTTGCGCATGATTGGCTCTGGTCGCTGCTTACGCATTCGATGGGCAACGATATCGCCACCAAGTTAGCAATCTACAATTCCGGCACGTTCAGCGTTGTAGGCGGCGCAGAGAAGTCTCTCATTCTCGCTCTGGCTACGGCAATTTTTGCGGGTGTGGGGGAGGAAACCTTGATCCGCGGCGCGGTGCAGCCGGCACTGGGAATTTTTCCTGCTGCGATTTTGCACGGCATTTTACACGCGCAATTCGCACACGCCCCTATTTTGATCATCCAGGTTGCGCTCTGGTCTTGCGTAATGGGCGTGGTGAAAAAGTACACGAACACAACGACGACGATAATCGGTCATGCCGGATTCAACTTTTTCACGACGTTTTTGTTTGCTTTCAATCCGTAGATTGTGGGTGAAACATTCACCATAGGGTGATGTTCTCAGAATTGTGCTCGCCTCTCAGCTCGGCGTGCCGGTGCTTTCGTGAATGATGTTGTCCAAGCTGGAAATTGGTTCTGTAAGAGCTAAATACATCAACTCGGCGCGAATCTGTTCGTTGTTCTGCACTAACGCGGCCAAATGCAACGAGGCTCCAGGCGCAGTTGCACCCAATTTCAATTTGTGGGCCATATTCATGGAGAGCAATTGGCACGCCATAAATACACCTTCCGAAAGTGGATACTTATCGCCCACTTCCGTAGCGGTGGGTGTCGGGTAGAGCTTGTCGGAAAGACCTATCGACTGAAGAATGAAGATTTTGAACCACTCCGGTGGATCGGCTTGAGCTTCAGCGTGTTCGTACAGAGCCAGCCAGATGGAAAAGCACAGTAACTCTTTCACCGCCTCGGCGAACTCGTCCTGGGTTACTTCCGGCAGGGGCAAATTTTTGTTTGCTTCATTGGAATGAAACTCTTGCTCGCAGACATTCATGTATTCGCGCAGCAGACGGGTGCTCTCCATGCCGTTGATAGTGGCAAAAAACAGCGCCCTTTCAGCCGATTCCCTCTCTGTCGCCGGCGCTTGAGCTTGGCTCGGCACAATTCTCTGAAAGGCGGTGGGCTGGCTGTCCATTAAAACCTCAAGATCGAGCTGTCGAGTTACGGAAGTGTCGAGTGGCAAATTGCCAGGTTGCGGAATAGTCTTGCTTTGGCTATCTGATTGTAACAGTGCGGTCACGCTGGTTTGTAATAATCATGGTTGCCAACCAGACTGCGATTTATCGTTTTGGTCTGCGGCAGATTTAATGTTCGACTACGTATTTTTCCCAATGACAAGTGTCCCGTTATTATTCATAGTGTCGGAACGCCGGGCTCTGTCCCAACAAGTCCGGTCCTCCGGTGTTTATCTTCCCCGTTAATAAGGTATATAGGTAGAGGCTGCAAAAGCCCGCCAAAGTCCATTCTTGCTTGGACGCCCTCGTCGTGGCTGGTACGACGAAGTGGCACGCTCAGGCTCCACGTTTTTCCGAACTTTCAGGAGAGTTACTAACTATGAGCGCCGATAAGACTGATCGTGGATACGACAAAACACTACCAGAAGCGCCAGCCGCTAATGCACGGGCTGATTTGACGAGGGTCAATGAAGACCTCACCACCAAAGGAGCTACTGAAGCTCTTACAAGACTTTATGAAGAAGCTGATCCGGCGAAGGGACTAAAAAGCATTGCTAGTGATCAGAATGCTCAGACTCAATACCGGACTGAGTTGGCTAGACAACTGACTGACTCCAATGTACTGCCGGCGCTGTCGATTGCTCACGTTAGAGGGTTAGGCGATGCCGTCAAAACTGATGGCGCGGTAGACCCCGGCAAGGTTATTAAGCGCATGCAGGAAGAGCGTGACCCTGTCCGCAAAGCTCTGCTCGCAGGCTTCGTATCGCAATATGATCAGTTAAAGGCGGACTCCCCTCATGTGCGCGGTAGAGGGCGTGAAGTTACAGATGACGTATTGAAGAAGAAAGTAGATGACACGACTGCGGCGGCCAGAGCCAACAACGAGCTGACCGCAAAGAGAACCAAGGACCGAACTGAATTGGGAGACTTGGTCAGAAATACCGATCTGTTTAATTCCATAGCCGGTTCTGATGGACAAATAACCAAGGCTGATGCTGAAAAATTCAAGGAACGTATTGAGCGAGGCACAAAGCCAGAAGATCAGGAGTTGAGAACTAAGTTTGGCAACACTCCTGAAGCGTTCGAAAGGCTTAAGAAGACAACTGATGCCTTGATCGCATCCTTCGACAATCCGAAGAACAAGCCAGGCGAACCGGGCTCGATGATGAAGGACGGCAGCATCTTCTACCGTGGTGGTGGAAGCAAGGATTATATGACTCAAGAAAGCCTGGCAAAAGCAATGGGCTTCGATAACGTTACTGACGGACAGGCCAAACTGAAGGACGGTCCTAGACCAATAGCGGGCGTTGAGCCTGTCACGAGCTATGACCAAACTCGTCTGAGACCTGGTATGGGACCTCAAGATCTGGCTCATAGAATGTTGGATCCAACGAAAGAGCAGCCGCACTTCAAAGATAGGGCAGCATTAGATCAAGCCAGACGCGATTTAGAGTATGTCTTTAGAAAAGGCGGTCCTATCCTTCAGGACAAGGGCGGACCTGAAGTGACTGCCGCTAATCGCGAACAGATCATCAAGGAAATTCAGGCTCGGGAAAAAGCTAATGCTGAAAGAGACAAGAAGCCTGTAGACAACACACTGTCTAATTGGTTCGCCAGCAAGTATCCCGAAATCAAAGGAACTCCGACACCGGCTGGTCCGACTGTTGAAGCCACCACTGACTACAAGAACAGCGGTGTTGGAAGACGCGGATCCTGGGGAGTCACTGAAAATGTAACTCAGGGAGCAAATCTGCCTGCGGACTCTAAGGAAGCGTTCCGTAAGATCCTCAATAACAAGGCGCTTACTGGAGTTGATATTGCTTCTGCTCCGGAAGGCACTCCGGTTATTAAGCCTGAGAACCTGGAAAAAATCAGGACCGCAGTTGAAGCGACAAAGAATGAAGCGCTCATCAGATGGTTCAATGCACGCTACAAGAAGGGTTAACCTTCAACTAGACAAGGCATTTAAGGGAGGCGAAAGCCTCCCTTTCTTCTTCTTCTTCTTCTTCTTCTTCTTGTTCTTCGCGCGTACTTTCCGCTCTCGACGTAACGGTGCCGTCACGGTGATGCGAAATAATCATTCGCAAGGGAAGCCAGCAGTCCCAATTAAGCGCCGAGTGAAAGTTAGAGCACGATGTAAGTCGCGCTAGTTTGAATTAGACCAGAAAAGAGGCGAATTCAATAAGTCCCTAATAGACAAGACGGTCAATTTGCCGGCTTAGCCGTCTGACTGGGCTTGCATATCCGAACCGTCGTCTCCAGTGCGATTGTTCTCCGGATTTGGTGCGGCACCACCCGTGCCACCGGTACTTCCAGTGCCGCCCGTGACGCCTTTCAATCCCTGTAAGATGGACAGGGTGACTTCTCTCGGCTTGCCGACCAGCTTTCTTTCTTCCATGAGAGCCAGTTCGCGAGCCACTTCTTCGTCGGTTCTCTCCGGCTCTAGAATGGCAACGACGTCTCTATAGTACAAAGTTTCCTTTTCCATCAAAGCTTGCGCAAGTTTTTGAACTTTGTCTCTGTGCGAATTGAGAAGTTTGAGAACTCCTTCCTTGCAATCGTCGACTATTTTTATGGTGGCGAGCTCCAGTTGCCGTTCGGTTTCCGGAGATGGACCCGCAGCTTCGCGATGACCGAACGCGACTCTCGTATTAAACGTAAATCCTTCTGCCATGCCCCACTCGCGAACCATGTTTCTCGCGACCCATCCGACATTCTCAAGGTCCGAGCTCACGCCGGAAGATGTTTCTTTCAAGAACATATGTTCTGCAGCCCAACCGCCCAACGCAATCTCGATGCGAACCATGAGGTCATGTTTGTCGCGGTGGTGGCGGTCTTCTTTTCCGACATACCAAACATAGCCGAGTGCACCGCCGCTGGGGACTACGGTGACAACCTGAATTCTGTCCCGCTTGTTACGGAAGTAGGCTGTCACTGCATGTCCGGCTTCATGAATCGCTGTGGCACTCAATTCTTCCATCAAGATGTGACGGCTGTAAGACATTCCAAAGCTCTGTCTTTGAATAGATTGAATCAGATCAATCATCGTAATTTCTTTTCTGCCTTCACGAATCGCGATCAGACCGGCTTCGTTGACAATGTTGGCAATGTCCGCGCCGGAATTCCAAACAGTCATACGGGCAATCTCGCGAACATCAATTGCGCACTTCATTTTGAGCTTATCGATGTAATGCTGGAACATCGCTTCGCGACCTTCGAGATTGGGCATCGAGATCGTGATCTGTCTGTCGAATCTGCCTGGACGCAGCAGGGCCGGATCAAGCATAGAGGCGTTGTTGGTGGCACCTATGGTGAGAACTTTGTGCTGACCATATCCATCAAGCTCAACCAGGAATTGATTCAAAGTCTGGTTGTGCTCTTGTTTCCCACCCGCACCATAATCGATGCCGCGATGATGTCCAAGCGCATCTATTTCGTCGATGAAAACAATGGCAGGTTTGCCGCTGCGACGTGCTTGTTCGTAAACCGCACGAACTCTGGCCGCTCCCAAACCTACCCAGCGTTGCACGAAATCGCTTCCGCTGAGCGGATAGAACGGTACACCTGCCTCGTTCGCAATCGCCTTCGCCAGCATCGTTTTGCCCGTGCCCGACGGACCCACCAGAAGGATTCCTTTGGGTGCCTTCAGTCCTGCTTCTTTGACAAGTTCCATATTCTTGATCAAAGCCACGACTTCTGCGGCTTCAGCTTTCGCCTCTTCCATTCCTTTGACGTCGGAAAGTTTGACGTCAACGTCAGGGAGTCGCGCCATATTCATACCACCGGTGTTCATCTTGTGTCCGGCGGTCGCAGACAGTTTGCCGATGGCTTCAATCAAATCGGCTTCAATAAATTTCTTTCTGCCGTTGCGAACAGCAAGAATCGCCGCTTCGTTCACTGCCGCCGCAATGTCGGCGCCGGCGAAGTTGACGCTCTCTTTGGCGATGGTTTCAAGATCGAACTTTCCTTCCCACTTGATCTTGTCCATATAGAGTTCGAAAATTTTCTTTCTGGCATCAGAATCCGGCAAACCGATATAAAGCTTGCGGTCGAATCTGCCGGCTCTGTAGAACGCCGGATCAAGCTGCTTTTCTGTATTGGTGGCACCGATTGTCAGAATATTACTGCGGCTGAAACCATCGAGCTGAACTAATATTTCGTTGAGTTCGCTTGTCCTATTGCTTCCAAAATCATCGACGGTACCGGCGATTGCATCTATTTCGTCAATGAATATAATCGCCGCCGGGCTCTTTCTTGCTTGCGTATATAAGTTGCGCAGTCGTGCCGCTCCTTCACCCGACAGGAAGCTCTTGAAATAGGAAGCGGAAATTCCGTAGAACGGCACACCGGCTTCGTTAGCAATTGCCTTTGCCAAAAGCGTTTTTCCAACGCCGGGCGGACCAATCAGAAGAATGCCGCGTGGAACTTTAGCGCCCATTTCGCGCAGATCACTTCCATGGCGCAGGAAGGAAACTATTTCAGCAACGTCTTGTTTCGCATCATCGATACCAATGACGTGATCGAGTCTTACAGTCGGATCGGGATTCGAAATGACAATTCCTGAGTCTACAAGCACTCTGTCATTGCCCATGGAGACGCGATCGAGCGCCTGCTCCAGAATATCGGTAGTGACGCGATTGGGTCCACCAGGTCTGGTGCAAATCAATGCAGCTTCGTTGACGATTTGAGATATGTCCGCAGGGCTGAAGCCTTGGGTGAGGCTTGCAATATGATTTACATCGACTTCGGGATCGTGCGACACTTTGTCCAGATAGTATCGAAATATTCGGACTCTTTCTTCCGGGGTTGGAATTTGGAAGTAAATCCTTCTGTCCATACGGCCTGCACGAGTTAAGCCTGGATCGAGCGCGCCATCAAGATTGGTGGCACCAATTACCAGAAGTCTTGACGCATGAAATCCGTCCATCTGAGTAAGCAATGTGTTGAGAGTCATATTCATGTCTGCAACGCCGCCAAAACCGCGGTCTTGAGTGCGTCTTACAGCCATCGAATCAATTTCATCGATGAATAGAATTGCTCTGCCATGGCGTTTCAACTTGCCGAACAGAGTTTTTAATTTCAATACGCCCAGACCCATGAATAACCCGCTGATGCTGCCGCCTTCCACTACATAGAAGGGAACACCAACTTCATTTGCTATGGCGCGCGCAAAGAGCGTTTTTCCAACACCGGGTGCGCCGACAAAAAGCATTCCTTTGGGAATTTCGGCTCCAGATGCAACATAGTTCTCCGGATGAGCCAGCATGTCGATAACTTCTTTGATTTCAATCTTCGCTTGTTCGTTGCCGATCAACTCATCCAAGCTCGTCGGAGCCTTTGGATTGATGCGAGGCTTCTCGAACATGAAGGGAAGCACTCGCTCCCAGATCGGCTTAGGTGCCTTGGAATCAGCGCGTGGTGGAAGCGGAAAAATGATTGAGAGCAGTATGTACCACTGCATCAAGATCATGATTGCGCCGAAAACTGCCGCCGCGAAGACTGATGTGACCGAGTATTTGAGCAGTGCCGGGAATGATGCAAACGGGTTCCAGTACTGCGCAGTACTCAGCAACAGCACCGTCCACAAGAGCAAAACCGTCCATCTAGCCCAATTTTTCATCGTTCGTTTCTTCCGTGCTTATTAGTTGTTGCCCCAAAAAGGGAACTCTGTTTTTCCAGCAGATGGTTCTGTCGAACAACTGCCTCCATCACCTATCTCAGTCAACACACGCACCCGGCGGTTGTTATCGATATAAACCAGTTCTGGTATTACACCGTCTTGTTTATCCAAACTTCAAGG
>Ga0268299_1003661_pt1 | contig 13592 bp, 12 predicted proteins | sample NOBtaG_FD_193484 | JGI IMG/M metagenome (GOLD analysis project Ga0268299, IMG submission 193484) | Activated sludge microbial communities from bioreactor in Nijmegen, Gelderland, Netherland - NOB reactor | ecosystem: Engineered > Bioreactor > Aerobic > Activated sludge | place: Netherlands...
CAGGATCGCTTCCTCGGCGCCGAGGGTCACGTCGAAGCGCAGTGCCGAGACGGCGGCCGAGCGGGGGCTGCGCTCCGTCGCTTGGGCGGGGAGCGCGCGGGCGGCGAGGTGGAGCGGCGCGGCGACACCGGCGAGGGCGAGGGTCGCCGCGAGCGGGAACGTGGCAAGGCGCCGGAGCGCGGACGAGCGGAGCGGCATTTCAGCGGGACGGGCGTGACCGGGAGAGGGGCACGGGGGAGACGCGCAGGGTCGCCCGAGGGCCACAGCGTGCCGTCCGAGGGGGGTCGCTCGTCATTTCCCTCAGAACCGTCCGCCCCTACCCAAATGACCGCTCCCGTCGTCCGAAACCGCGCGCAGGAGAACAAGCGCCTCCACGTCGTGATGCGTGATGGTTCCCTCGTCGAAGGGGACATCCACATCGGCGAGGACATGTCGCTCGTGTCGTTCCTCACCAGCCGCAAGGGCGGGTGGATGAACATGACCGACGCGCGACGCCCCAAGCTCAACGAGCCGGCGGGCCACCTCATCGTGCAGACCGACCTGGTGGTGCTGGTGAGTGCCCCGGACGAGAACATGCAGGTGGTCGGCCCGTCGGGGCAGGGCGCCGGCGAGCGCGAGATCGAACTGCACCTGATCGGCGGGAAGACGATCAAGGGTGTGCTCTACCTCGCACCGATGCAGCGCATGAGCGACTACCTCTCGCACTGCGGCAAGTTCGCCGGGATCGCCCGGGCGACGTTGCTGCCGGACAACCGCGAGATCGGCGACGTGGCGGTGAACACCGCGGCGATCGCCGTATTGCGCGAGGCGCGCGACGACGGGCAGTAGGGATACCGGCATCCGAGTGGCGCGGCACGGGGGCGGGAGTCGATCTTGAAGACGACTCCTGCCCCTTCTGCCATGCCCGCCTCGCCCTCCCGATCCTTCCTGCGCGCCGCGATGCCGGCCGCGGTCCTCCTGCTCTCGCTGCCGCTGCGCGCCCAGGTGCCCGAGCCGCAGACGCCGAACACCATCTCCTACGACATCCGCTTCCCCCGCGCGGTGCACCGCGAGGGTGAGGTGACGGTGCGGTTCCGGGCGGTGCCGATCGGCCCGCTGCGCGTGCGGATGTCCCGGAGTTCCCCCGGCCGCTACGCACTGCACGAGTTCGCCAAGAACGTCTACTCCGTGAAGGCCGCCGACGCCGCCGGTGCGCCGCTCAAGGTCACCCGGGTCTCGCCGCACGAGTGGACGGTCACCGGCCACCGTGGCGAGATCGTGTTCAGCTACACGCTCTACGCCGACCGGGCCGACGGTACCTACGCGGGCATCGACGACACCCGCGCGCACCTCAACATCCCCGCGACCTTCGCGTGGGCGCCGGCGCTCACCACCCGCCCCATCCAGGTCACGTTCCACCGGCCTGACCCGGCGTGGAAGATCGCGACGCAACTGCAGCCGACCGCGGACCCCGAGACGTTCCGCGCACCGAACTTCCAGTACTTCATGGACTCGCCGACGCACCTCGGCGCACTCGACATCCGCGAGTGGCAGGTGATGAGCGGCGGGCGCACGCAGACCGTGCGCCTCGCCCTGAACCACCTCGGCACGGCCGAGCAGGCCGGCGCGTACGCCGAGCTCACCAAGCGCGTGGTGGCCGAGATGGCCGCGGTGTTCGGCGAGCTGCCGGTGTTCGACTTCGGCACCTACACGTTCATCGCCTGCTATCGCCCCAACTGCGCCGGCGACGGGATGGAGCATCGCAACTCCACCTCGCTCACCAGCGGGGGCTCGCTGGCGCAGTCGCAGCTGCAGCTGCTCGGCACGGTCTCGCACGAGTTCTTCCACGCGTGGAACGTCGAACGGATCCGCCCGAAGACCCTCGAGCCGTTCGATTTCACGGAAGCGAACTTCTCCAGCGAGCTCTGGCTGGCCGAGGGATTCACGAACTACTACGGGCCGTTGGTGATCGCGCGGGCCGGCATCCTCACGCCGGCGCAGTACGCGCAGCGGCTCTCGGGCGCGGTGAACACACTCACGACGAGCCCGGCCCGCAACTACGGCGGGGCGGTGGCGATGAGCCAGCAGGCGCCGTTCGTCGATGCGGCGGTGTCGATCGACCCGAACAACCGCAACAACACGTTCATCTCGTACTACACGTACGGCGAGGCCCTGGGCCTGGCGTTGGACCTCACGTTGCGTGCGCGCACCCCGCAACTGACGCTCGATGACTTCATGCGCGAGATGTGGCGTCGCTTCGGCAAGGCGCAGACGCCGGCGCTCGCACCGGTGAAGGCCTACACCGTGGCGGACGCGGAGGCCGTGCTGGCGGATGTCACCAAGGACACGGCGTTCGCCGAACAGTTCTTCGCGCGCTACGTGGTCGGCAGCGAACTGCCGGACTATCCGGCGTTGCTCGCGCGGGCAGGATTCCTCGTGCGCCGGGCGGCCGAGGGGCGCGCCTGGATGGGCGATACCCCGCTCTCCGCGTTCGAGGGCGAGGTGGTCGTGGCCGGTCCAGCGCAGATCGGCTCGCCGATGCACGAGGTCGGCCTGTCGGCGGGCGACCGGATCCTCACGATCGACGGCAGGACGGTGGCCACACAGGCCGACGTGCGTGCGGCACTCGAGGCGCGCAAGCCGGGCGACCAGGTGCGCGTGACCTGGCGCGCGCGCGCCGGCGAGAAGTCGGCGGCGATGACGCTGCGGGCCAATCCGCGAGTGGAGGTGGTGGCGTTCGAGGAGGCCGGCATGACACCGACCGCGGCGCAACTCGCGTTCCGCTCGGCGTGGGTGGGGAGCAAGCAGTGAGTGTGCGGTAGGCGCGCGTTCAGCGTGTCGTCGCCGGGAGCCGCCACGCCGGCGATGCCGGCAGGTCCGGCTCCAGCGCCAACCGCGCCAGCAGCTCCCCCGTCGCCGCCGAGAACTTGAAGCCGAACCCGTTGCACGGGCTGCCGAGGACCACCTGTGGATGCCGCGGGTGGCGATCGACCAGGAAGTGTCCGTCGGGCGTGTTGGTATAGAGACAGGTGGCCGAGCGCAGGTGCGCGCCGGCCACCCGCGGCAGGAACCGATCGAGCACCGCACGCGCCGAGGCGATCTCCTGCGGTCGCACCGCGCGCTCCACGGCCTCGGCCGTCGTGAACTCGCCGCTGCCATGCGTGGCGACCTTGATCGCCCCGTGCAGCGCGGGGAAGACCGCCGTTGCGTGCGTGTCCTCGTCGGCCATCACGAGGACCGGTGCGGACTCCGGGCCGAACGGATGCGCGGGCTGCTCGGCGAACCAGTGGAGCGTGAGCCGTTCGACCTGCAGGGTGATGCCGAGCGCGGCGAGTTCCGCCGGCATCCACGCCCCGGTGGCCAGGATCAGCCGATCACCGCGATAGGTCCCGCGCGCGGTCTGCAACTCCACGCCATCACCGACCGCGCGCCACGACAGCATGGGCTCGTCCACATGCAGTGTGGCGCCCAAGGCACGGGCCCGCGCCAGTTCCGCGCGCACGATGCGCTCGGGGAAGAGGATCCCGGCTGCCGGATCGACGAACCCCACCTGCCCCACGCTGGGGGTGAGCCAGGGCCAGCGCTCGCGCAGCTGCGCCTGCGCGAGCACCTCGTGCGCCAGACCGTGCGGCAACGCACTGGCCAGCGAGCCCGCGACCAGGCGATCCGCCGGTGGCGCGAGGAACACGCCTCCGGTGCGCACGAACAGTCGCTCACCCGCCACACGCTCGAGCTCGGGCCAAAGGGCGAACGCACGTTGCACCAGCGGCACGTACTGCGGCCCTTCCCAGGCCGTCAGCCGCGTGATGCGGGAATCGCCGTGCGTGGACCCCTGAGCATGCGGTGGTGCGAAACGGTCGAAGCCGACCACCTCATGCCCCAACTCGGCGAGTCGCCATGCCGCCGCGGCACCGACCGCCCCGAGACCCGCCACGAGGACTCTCATATAGTCTGCGGGAAACTGCCGAGACCAGGCGCCAGCGCAAGACTGGCGCGCCGCGTTCTCCTCGGCGAGTATGAGCGATCCGCGCTACCCTTCCCTTCCGTCCTGTGCTGCGATGACCCTGCTCCCGTCCTTCCCCGTGCGTGTGGCTGCCGGTGCCCTGCTCACCGCGTTGGCATCGTCCGCGCCCGCCCACGCGCAGCAGCCGCCTGCTGATCTCGTCGTCCTGAACGGCCGCATCTACACCGCCGACGGCGCCCGCCCGGTGGTGGACGCGATGGCCATCCGTGGCGGCCGCGTGGTGTTCGTGGGGGACCGCGCCGGCGCCCGCGCACTCGTGGGGAGCGGCACGCAGACCGTGGACCTCGAGGGCCGCACCGTCATCCCCGGCATGACCGACGCCCACGCACACGTCGCCGGCCTCGGCTCCTCGCTGCGGAACGTCGACCTGGTGGGCACCACGTCCTATGCGCAGGTGATCGCGCGCGTGGTGGAGCGCGCCCGCACGACGCCCAAGGGCGAATGGATCATCGGTCGCGGCTGGGACCAGAACGACTGGGGGGATACGCGCTGGCCGTCGCACGCCGAACTCTCGCGCGCCGTGCCCGACCACCCGGTGTACCTCGAACGCGTGGACGGGCACGCCGGCCTGGTGAACGCCCTCGCGCTGCAGCAGGCGAACGTCACCAAGGCCACCAAGGACCCCAGCGGCGGCCAGATCATCCGTGACGCGCAGGGCAACCCGGACGGTGTGCTCGTCGACAACGCCCAGGGGCTCGTGGAGCGCGCGATCCCCGCGCCGACGCGGGCCCAGGTGAAGGAGAGCATCAAGGCCGCGATCGCCGAGATGCATCGCTGGGGACTCACCGGCGTCCACGACGCCGGTTCCTCCGCGCAGGTGCTGGAGCTGTACGAGGAGCTCGGTCGCGAGAACGCGCTCAACATCCGGCTCTACGCGATGATCTCCGACCACGGCCCGACGATCGACGCCTGGCTGGCGCGCGGCCCGCAGAGCGGGCTGCACAACGGCATGCTCTGGGTGCGCGCCATCAAGCTCTACCAGGATGGCGCGCTCGGCTCGCGCGGCGCGGCGCTGCTCGAACCGTACTCCGACGATGCGAAGACCAGCGGCCTGCTGGTCTCGGCACCGGAGCACATCAAGGAAGTCGCGACCAAGGCCATCCGCGCCGGCTTCCAGGTGAACACACACGCCATCGGCGACCGCGGCAACCGCCTGGTGCTGGACTCGTACGCGGCGGTGCTGAAGGCCCATCCCACCGCGGACCATCGCTTCCGTGTGGAGCACGCACAGATCCTGCACTCGGACGACATCCCGCGCTTCGCCGAGCTCGGCGTGATCCCGTCGATGCAGGCCTCGCACCAGACCAGCGACATGTACTGGGCGGGCAATCGGCTCGGCGAGACGCGGTTGCGCGGGGCGTACGCCTGGCGCTCGCTGCTCGAGAGCGGTGTCATCATCCCCAACGGCTCCGATTTCCCGGTGGAGTACGTGAACCCGCTGATCTCGTTCAAGGCGAGCGTGACCCGCCAGGACGCGCGCAACTGGCCGGCCGGCGGCTGGTACCCCGAGCAGCGGATGACGCGCGAGGAAGGCCTCAAGTCGATGACGCTGTGGCCGGCCTACGCGGCCTTCCAGGAGCAGGAGCTCGGGTCGCTCAGCGCCGGCAAGCGCGCGGACTTCGTCGTGTTGAGCCAGGACATCCTGCGCGTCCCCGACGCCGTGCTCTCGGAGACCAAGGTGCTCTCCACGTGGGTCGGTGGCACGAAGGTCTTCGAGCGGAGGTAGACCGATGCCGACACGCCAACTCTTCCTGGTCCGCACCGCACTCATGGCCGGTGTGGCGGCGTTCGCGGGCATCGTGGCCTTCCAGCGTGCGCAGGGCAGCCTCGGCCCCGGCAGCTTCCCGCTCCCGCTCGACCAAGCCCGCTACGCACTCTGGGCGCTGGCCGCGCTGTCGCTGGCGGCCGCACTCTTCCTGCGCAGCCGCCTCGAGGGTGTCAGCGAGAAGCGGCGCGGGCTCCATCTCGTGATCGGCTGGGCCTTCGGGGAGGGTGTGGCGCTGTTCGGGATCATCCAGTACTTCCTCGGCGCGCCCGTGAGCACCATGGCGGTGGGACTGCTCGCCTTCATCGCGGCGCTCATGGTCCTCCCGATCCCGCGGGCGCGCTGATGCGGGTCGTGTCCCTGCTGCCGAGTGCGACGGAGATCGTGGCGTCGCTGGGCGGGATGGAGCACCTCGTGGGCGTGACACACGCCTGCGACCATCCGGCCGTGGTGGACTCGCGGGTGCGCGTGACGCGCACGGCGATCGACGACCGCGCCGCATCGGGCGTGATCGACGCGCAGGTGCGCGAGATCACCGAGCGCGGCGCACCGCTCTACACGCTGCACGACGACCGCATCCGCGCGCTGCATCCCGACCTGATCCTCACGCAGGCGCTCTGCGAGGTCTGTGCGGTGATGGAGGACGATGTACGCGCGCTCGCGGCGCGCCTCGACCCGGTGCCGCGGGTGATCACGTTGTCGGCCACGTCGCTCGACGGCGTGCTCGACGACATCCGCACCGTCGGCACGGCGATCGACCTCTCGGACGAGGCCGAGGAGTTCCTGGCCGGCGCGCGCGCGCGCATGGAGGCCGTGCACGCCACCCTCAAGACGGCGCGTGCACCGCGCCCCCGCGTCGCGGTGATCGAGTGGGGCGATCCACTCTACGCCGCCGGGCATTGGGTGCCGGAGATGGTGCGGCGCGCCGGCGGCATCGACGTGCTCGCCAAGCCGGGAGCCCACTCCGTGATCGTCGACCTCGAGGCGGTGCGGGCGGCGGACCCCGAGGTGATCGTCATCGCCCCCTGCGGGTTCGACCTCGCACGTGCCGTGGCCGAGGGTGAGCGGTTGCTCGCGCAGCCCGAGTGGGCCTGGGCCGCGGACCGCCGCGTCTTCGCGGTCGACGCGAACGCGTTCGCCAGCCGTCCGGGCCCGCGTCTCGTGGACGGCATCGAGGTCTTCGCCCGCCTCTTCAACCCGTCGCTCTTCACTCCGGTCGATCCCGTCAATGCTCAAGCCCTCCGCGGTCAACTTCCTTAAGCGACTCCTCGACACCCCCGGCCCCTCCGGATACGAGGCCGCAGCCGCCAAGGTCTGGCGCGACGAGGCGACGTCCTTCGCGGCCGAGGTGCAGGCGGATGCCCACGGCAACTCGATGGCGGTGGTGAATCCCGGCGGGTCGCCGACCATCATGCTCGCGGGGCACATCGACGAGATCGGCGTCATCGTCACCTACATCGACGACGACGGCTACGTGTACATCGGTCCGATCGGCGGCTGGGACCCGCAGGTGCTCGTCGCGCAGCGCATCCGGTTCGCCGGGCGCAACGGCGACGTGCTGGGCGCCGTGGGCAAGAAGCCGATCCACCTGATGAAGCCGGAGGACCGCGAGAAGGCCTCCAAGATGACCGACCTGTGGGTCGACATCGGGTGCTCCTCGCGGGCGCAGGCCGAGGCGCTGCTGTCGATCGGCGATGCCGGCGTGATCGACCAGCGGACGCTCGACTTCCCCAACGACCGCATCGTCTCGCGCGCGATCGATGACCGCATCGGTGCGTTCGTGGTGCTCGAGGCCTTGCGGCGCTACGCGGCCGACCCGGGCGAGGCGCGCGTGGTGGCGGTGGCGACAACGCAGGAGGAGATCGGGTACCACGGCGGCGGCGCGCGGGTGGCCGGTGAGCGGGTGGACCCGGCGATGGCCATCGTGGTGGACGTCACCTTCGCGACCGACCATCCCGGCGTCGAGAAGAAGGAGCTCGGCGACTCCAAGCTCGGGAGCGGACCGGTGCTCACCCGTGGCTCCGTGGTCTCACCGGTGGCGTTCCGCATCCTGCGCGACACGGCGGAATCGGCGCGGATCCCGTTCACACTGCACGCGGCGGGACGCGAGACGAGCACGGACGCGGACGCGATCCACCTCGCGCGCCATGGTGTGGCGACGGCGCTGCTCTCGGTACCCAACCGCTACATGCATTCGCCGAACGAGATGGTGAGTCTCGTGGACCTCGATCACGCCGCCGCGCTGATCGCCGCCGGCTGCAAGGCCGTCACCGCCGCCACCGACTTCACGGCGCGTTGAGCGCCGGCATCCCCATCGCGGTGGACCGACGCTGCGCCTGGGCGACGAGGCGCACGGAGGCCTCGCGCACCTCGCGGTCCCGGTCGTTGCGCAGGCCCTGCACCGCCGCCATGGTCTGCGGCGTGCGGATGGCGACGAGCGCCGTGCACGCCTGGATGCGCAGCGCCGCATTGCGCTTCTGCGGGTGCGGACCCTCGCCCTCGGCGATCCTGATGAGGAGCTGCGCGGCCTCGGGCGTGCCCAGGCTGCCCACGGCGCTGATGGCCGAGTAGAGCACCTCGCGGTCCGGCTCCTTCTCCAGCACCGGCATGAGCAGTGCGAGCCCGCGCGGCGAGCGCTTGGCGGCGACGGTGGCCACCGCCCGATGCCGCACGAGCGGCGACTCGTCCTCGAGCGCGAGACCCACGGCGTCGAACGCGAGCGGCGACTCGAGCTGCCCGAGTGCGCGTACCGCGGCGCGGCGGGCACGGGCGTCCGGGTGATGCAGCAGTTCGAGCAGCGTCGACTCGCCGCGCGGGTCGCGGAGCTCGCCGAGGATCGCCGCCGCCTGGCGGACCATGAGGTCGCGGGTGTCGCGGGTGAGGGCGAGTAGCGCGTCGTGTGTGCGGCGGTGCGCGCGCAGGGCCTCGAGCAGCACCCGCCGGGCCTCGGGTGTGCGCGCCGACACGTACTCGTCGATCAGCGCCTCGGCGCCGTCGACGCCCAGCCGGGTGAGGATCGTGGTGAGTCGCGCCGCGAAGGCCTCGTCCGCCGCCCGCTGGTGCCGGAGCACCGCCAGCTGGCGCACCACCACGGTGCGGTCGGCGAGCCGGCGCAGCGCGTGGCTGAAGGCCTGCCGGCGGTCGTCGGAGTTGTACATCTCATTCTGCTGCTGCTCGATCGCGATGAGCGCGAGCATCGATTCCACGAGATCGTCGAACCGGCCCTGGCGGAAGGCGAGGTCGCAGAGCTGGACGAGGTCGCCGATGGCCGACACGAAGGCGACGCGGCTGTCGGCGATGTCGACCGCGTCGATCGCCGCGGCGAGCGCGGGATCGGTCGGCACCGGCATCTCGACCGGATCCTCGATCATCTCGACCTGCGGCGCCGGCGGCTGGGCCAGCGCGGCGAACGAGGACGGCGTGAGTTTGGGCGCCGACGGATGCTCCGTGATCGCGCCCGAGGCTCGCGGCGTCGGTGCGGAGCCGCGCTCGACGATGGGGCGCGGCGCGGGAGCGGAGGGGCGTTCGGTGATCGGCTTGGGCGTCGGTGCCGACGGCCGTTCGCTGATCGGCTTGGGCGCCGAGGAGTGCTCCACGATGGGGCCCGCGCCGGAGCCGCGCTTGGGTGGCGTGTACAGCGCGGCCGGCTCCGGCGCCGTGCGTGCGACGAGCGTGCGCGGGAAGGCGCGCGCATCGAGCACCGCCGCCCGTGCGGCGAATCGGCCCGGGGCGTCGGCTTCCGCGGGCACCGCGACGAGCATGCGCGCCAGGTCGAGCACGTCCGCGAGCGCCGCCCGGTCGGTGATGCCGAGTTCGAGCACGCCGCACTTGGTCAGCCGCGCCGCGAGGTCGCCGAGTCCGTCGGGGGCGGTGGCGCCGTCGACGAGGAGGCGGCCCTCGGTGAGCGTGAGCTTGGTGGCAGCCTTGCGGGCGGCGTCGACCACCGCCTTGGCGAGGTCCCGGTGTTCGGCGGCGGCCTGTGGCGCCGCGATCATCCGCGCGAGGAGCGCAGCGAAGCGCTCGACGAGCGTCAGCGAGGGAGTGGGCGCGGCGTCTGGCATCGCGTGCTGGTGTCGCCTCCGGTGTGTCCGTAACATACGCGTGCGCCGCGCCCGGCACTACGCGTCCGCGCGCGACCCACACCACTCCGGAGACCTCCGATGCGCCGCCTGCGTCACGCCGCACTGCTCTCGCTCGCCGTCCTCACCAGCAGCCCGCTCGCCGCGCAGACCGCGGCGCGCGTCACGGTCCTCAAGGCCGCGCGCGTCATCGACGGCACCGGGGCGGCGGCGATCGCGAACGGCGTGGTGGTGGTCGAGGGCGACCGCATCACGGCAGTGGGCCCGGAGGCGTCGGTGCGCATCCCGGCCGGGGCCCAGCGCATCGACCTCGGCGACGCGACACTGCTCCCGGGGCTGATCGACGCCCACGTGCATTTCTTCGGGCGGGCCCTCGAGGACCGCGGCTCGGCCGAACAGGGCACCCGCGACTTCCCGGGCTACTCCGCCATCGTCGGTGCGGAGCATGCGCGGCGCACGTTGCTGGCGGGCTTCACGAGTGTGCGCCAGGCCGGCTCCGGCGACTTCGATGACGTGGCGCTCGTGCGGGCGATCGAGGACGGGTATGTGCAGGGGCCACGCATCCAGGCCGTGGGACACTCGCTCGGCATCACCGGCGGGCACTGCGACGAGAACAACTACCGGCCCGGCCTGTTCGACGGCACGCCGGAGACCGGCATCGCCGACGGCATCGAGGAGATCGTGAAGGCCGTGCGCTACCAGGTGAAGTACGGCGCGGGCGCGATCAAGACCTGCGCCACGGGTGGCGTGCTGTCGGCCGGTGACGAGGTGGGGGTGTTGCAGTACACGTACGAGGAGCTCGAGGCGATGGTGGAGGAGGCGCACAAGCTCGAGCGGAAGGTCGCCGCACACGCCCACGGCACGGAGGGCATCAAGGTGGCGGTGCGGGCCGGCGTCGCGAGCATCGAACATGGCTCCTTCCTCGACGCCGAGGGCGCCAGGCTGATGGCCGAGCGCGGCACCTACCTCGTGCCGACGCTGATGGCCGGCGAGGCCGTGCTGCGAGCCGCCGATGCCGGTGGCATCCCGCCGTTCATCGCGCAGAAGGCGCGCGCGGCCGGTGCCGCGATGAAGAGTGCGACCAAGATCGCCCGCGCGGCCGGTGTGCCGATCGCCCTCGGCACGGACGCGGGCGTGGGCGCACACGGGCAGAATGGCCATGAGTTCGCACTCATGGTGGAGTGGGGCGGGCTCACGCCCATGGAGGCACTCGTCGCGGGCACCTCCAACGCCGCCAAGTTGCTCGGCTGGTACGACCGGCTCGGCTCGCTCTCGAGCGGCAAGCTCGCCGACATCGTCGCCGTGCCGGGCGATCCGACGCGGGACATCAAGGTGATGGAGCGGGTGAGCTTCGTGATGAAGGGCGGGACCATCGTGAAGGGGCAGGGTGCGATTGCGCGCTGAGCGCGTCCCCCGGCGGCCCTCCTCCGCCCGCCGCAGCTGATGGGACTGCACGCGTGGTCGAGCGCGCACTACGTGATCCCGCTGCCCGAGGGGCACCGGTTCCCGATCACGAAGTACGCGCTCCTGCGCGACGCCGTGCTCGCCGAGGGGATCGTGCGGCCGGAGGCCCTGCACGACCCGGATCGCACGCCGGCGGAGGACATCGTGCGCGTGCACCATCCGGACTACCTCGACCGCCTGCTGCGGGGCCGTATGCCCGCCGCGGAGCAACGCACGCTGGGGTTCCCGTGGAGCGAGGCGCTGGTGGAGCGATCGCTGCGCGCCAGCGGGGGCACCCTCGAGGCGGCGCTCCGGGCGCTGGACGCGGGACTCGCCATGAACCTCGCCGGCGGCACACACCACGCGTTCGCCACGCACGGCGAGGGGTTCTGCGTGCTCAACGACGTCGCCATCGCGGCCGAGGCCCTGCGTGCCCGCGGGAAGGTGGAGCGGGTGGCGGTGATCGACCTTGACGTGCACCAGGGCAACGGGACACACGCGATCTTCGCGCAGGATCCGCGGACGTTCACGTTCTCGATGCACGGGCGGCGCAACTATCCGTTCCGCAAGGTCGCGGGGCGGCTCGACATCGAGCTGGAGGACGGGACGGGCGACAGCGAATACCTCGAGCGCTTGGCGGACGCGCTGCCGGGGGTGCTGGCGGCGGCGCGACCGGACCTCGTGTTCTACCTGGCGGGAGCGGATCCGCACGAAGGTGACGCGCTTGGCCGGCTCAAGCTCAGCTTCGACGGGCTCATGCGGCGCGATGCCATGGTGCTCGAGGCCGCGCGTGCGGTCGGGGTACCCGTCGCGATCGCGATCGCAGGGGGTTATGGTCGGGACATCCACGACACGGTGCGCGTGCACGCGAATACGGCGCGCATCGCCCGCGACTTCCTCGGCTGACGATGCCCCCGATCCCCCCGCCGCAGTCCAGCGGCATGACCACGACCACGGCGACACCGCTCTACTGGTGCCGCTACGCACCGCGAGTGGCCGCGAGCCGGCTGCTCGTCCTGCACGGGGGCCCCGGAGCGCACCACGACTACCTGCTGCCGCAGATGCTCGCGCTGGCCGAGACGCGCGACTGCCTGTTCTACGATCAGCGCGGGGGCGGTCGCTCCAAGACCGATGACCGCAGCCCCATCACCTGGCGCACGCAGGTGGAGGACCTCACCGCCGTGATCGCGGAGCTCGCACCGGGCCCGCTGACGCTGGTGGGCTACTCGTGGGGCGCACTGCTGGCGATGCTCTATGCGATCGAGGCGCAGGCCGGCCGCGCCGGGCCGCTGCCGGCGCGGATGGTGCTGCTCGACCCGGCGCCGGTCTCGCGGGCGTTCCGCGACGTGTTCGAGGCGGAGTTCGCGCGGCGGCAGGCGGGGCCCGCCGTGGCCGAGCTGCGCGCCGCGCTGGCGGCCAGCGGCCTGCGCGAACGCGACCCCGAGGCGTACAAGCAACGGACCTTCGAACTCAGCGTGGCCGGCTATTTCGCGGACCCGGCGCGCGCACAGGACCTCACCCCGTTCCGCGTGACCGGTCGCGTCCAGCAGAGCATCTGGGAATCGCTCGGGACATTCGACCTCGTGCCCGCCTTGCGTGACCTTCGCGTGCCGTCGCTGGTCGTTCACGGACGGCAGGACCCGATCCCGCTGGACTCAGCGGCAGCCGTCGCCGCGGCGTTGAGCGCACGGACCGTGTGGCTGGATGGCTGCGGCCACGTGCCGTATGTTGAGCAACCCGAAGCGCTCTTCGCGGCCGTGCGCGAGTTCCTCCACGACACCGAGTCCCTGATCAGGCCCTAATGGCTCCCCCGGACGACATCACGCAGCCCCACGTCGGCACGATCGAACACGACGGACGCCGCTACAACGTCTCGGTGCGGATCGTGTTCGACGGGATCGAATACGTGGGGCGACTCTGGTTCGCCGACGAGTCCTGGGACGATCTCGGACTCCCCGACCGTGGCGCCTTCCCGGGCCGGACCCGCGACGAAGTCATTGCGTTGACCAAGCGGCTCACCGAGCCGGAGATGGTGAAGCGGCACAAGCGCGCCCTCGCCGAGAAGCGCAAGTTCCGCGGCCTGCGGCGGCAGACGGAGGAGATCCTGGCGAAGATCCGGTACCTCAACCAGGTGGCCGTGTCGATGCGCGCCGGTCTCCTCGACGTGGAAGGGGCCGCCCAGGAGATCGACCTGACCGAGCAGCAGCTGCACGCGCTGATCGACAAGCTCGGGGAGCACGCCGGGGTCGAGACGTAGCGGCCGCAGGAGCGCTGGGGCCCCGAGGATCCGGGTCCCCCGCAC
>Ga0268299_1003662_pt1 | contig 13592 bp, 11 predicted proteins | sample NOBtaG_FD_193484 | JGI IMG/M metagenome (GOLD analysis project Ga0268299, IMG submission 193484) | Activated sludge microbial communities from bioreactor in Nijmegen, Gelderland, Netherland - NOB reactor | ecosystem: Engineered > Bioreactor > Aerobic > Activated sludge | place: Netherlands...
TAATGACAATGCCAATAATGGTACTACCAAACAAACCAAACTAGGTATTAATAATTTTGCGATAATATTATTTGCTGTTACTTGCCCGCCAATCCACAACATGGTGGTAGTAACGTCACCTATCGGGCTCCAAGCTCCTCCGGCATTAGCCGCAATAACAACCATTCCTACAAAAAGCAAACGATCGTTTTTATCTTCAATTAATTTTCGTAGCAGCGAAACCATTACAATAGCAGTAGTTAAGTTGTCTAAAGCGGCAGATAAAAAGAATGTAAGAATGCACAATATCCACAACAACTTTACTTTGTTAGTAGTCGTAATTCTAGAAGTAATTACATCAAACCCATCATGAGCATCTATCAACTCCACAATCGTCATTGCGCCCATCAAGAAAAACAATATCCCAGAAAGTTCGCCAATGTGTTCGGTCAATTGCTCATTAATCAAATGGCTATCATCACCCATTACAATGTAAACTGTCCAGCATAACACTCCTGCCAACAATGCACTTGCCGATTTATTTATATTTAATGGATGTTCGAACGCAATAGCAATGTAACCCAAAATAAAAATAACAGTCATCAAAATAGTCATACCAAAAATTTTAAAATTAAAGGGGCAAAAATACGGAAAAGCTTTTATTAATTTGTTAAATGGAGTTAATTCTGAAAGAACAAGCTATCGGCTTTAAAACACCATATATTGCTTTGGATTAATCGCATTTCCGTTATACCACAACTCAAAATGCAAATGAGGCCCTGTCGTTTGTTCACCTGTATTTCCTATAATAGCAATAGGTTCTCCTGCTTTTACATAATCTCCCATCTTTTTAAGCAAAGCTGAATTATGCTTATATACCGATATTAAATTATTTGAATGTTGAATAGCTATTGTGTATCCTGTTTCTGCCGACCAAGATGCCAAAACCACTGTGCCATCTAGCGTTGATTTGATAGGCTCATTTTCAGGACCCACAATATCAATTCCATAATGCTTTTCTTTTGATTTAAATTCTTCGGAAACAATCCCTTTTAATGGAGTAAAAAAGAAAAAATTGCTAATCCCGCTTTTATTCGATTCGGTGCCATAAGCCAAGCTATACTTGTCTTGCGACTCAAACTTCTTTTTAAGTTCCTTTTCTTTTGCAGATGCATCCATTGGCAAATCAAGATTTTTTTTGTTTGTCCCTGGCTTGGTTGTATTAGTATCTGATGCTATTTCTCCATTTAAAACAGCTGTAAGGTTTTCCAAATAGGCAGTTTGGTCATACAATGCTTGTTCAACAGAATCGCTTTTTAATGTTAATTTCACCAATCGTCTGCTCATATTCACATCTGCATAACCTGGGATATATTCTCTTAATGGGGTAAAAGCAATTAATGAAGTAACGAGGACTGTCATAACTATAGTAATAGAGCCAATCAACACAAAAAAACCAAGAGGGGTTAAACGAAGAGAAAAGTTTTCTTCAAATGTATCGTCATTCATAATTACAATTCTGTAACGATGCCTGATACGGTCAAGGAATTTGCGTTTCTTTTTCTTTTCTTCTGCCATGATAATGCACAAATATCGAAATTATTTTGCGTATTAAATAATTCAAAAAAATAATGCATTCGATTTATACATTAGCGCCTTTCATTGCGATAAGGATTATTAAAATAATTCAAGGTTTTATCAAAAAAATAAAATATTTTTGCTTTTCTTTAGTTATATAGGTTTTGAAACATTTTGAAGTGAAAAACAAAGTTCAATTTTTTTTAAATTTACTTGGCATTATCGTTTTGCTTTTGTTATTAGGCAGTTGTAAAACTACTAAAAATACTGCTCTTCACAGAGGATGGCACAATATGAATGCGCGTTACAATGGCTATTTCTATTCAAAGGAGAATATGAAAGAAACCTTTAAAAAACTTAATAAACAATACAAAGACGATTTTTCGAAACCCATTCCATTATTTGTTTATCCTGATAATATTGCTGCAAAAAGTTATTTTGGCGATTTTGACAAAACCATCAAAAAATCATCTTCCGTAATTCAGCGACATGCGATTGTTAACAAAAAGACAAAAGAAGAAATCGCCAATGCATGTAGATGGATTGATGAGAACTACATTTTAATTGGTCAAGCACATTTATACAAACGTGATTATTTTTCGGCATTAGAAGTTTTTGAATACGTCTCAAAAAAATATCCCAATCCAGAAGCAAAATACAGTGGAATGCTCTGGATGATACGCACAAACAATGAAATTGGTAGTTTATCACTATCCGAACTAACTATTGATGAACTAAGAAATGCAAAAGACTTTCCTACCGATAGAAGTTATCAAAAGCAATTAGCAATGGCAACTGCCGATTTTCACATCAAACGAAACGATTATTCTCCTGCGATCAAACAACTTACAAAAGCAATAGGACTTACTAAAAACAAAAAAGAAAAAGCGCGTTCTATATTTGTTTTGGCACAACTATACGAAATTACAGGTGACACTAAAAAAGCTGCTCAATTTTATACAATGGTTCCTGGTTATAACCCTAGTTATGAAATGGTGTTTAATGCACAAATTAAAAGAGCTACACTTACCGACATAAATAATGTTGCTGATTTAAAAACAGTAAAAAAGCAACTTCAAAAAATGCTAAAAGATGCTAAAAACATTGAATACAAAGATCAAATATATTACACCCTTGCTTCTATCAGCCACAAAGAGAACGACCTCCCACAAACAATTTCCTATTTGAATAGCTCCATAAGAACAAGCGTTACAAACAATAGTCAAAAAGCATTATCCTACTTAAAGCGTGCTGATATCTATTTCGAAAAATTAGAATATACAAAAGCACAAGCCGATTACGATAGCACCATTACCTTTTTACCAAAAGATTATCCTGACTATGCTAACATTGATTCTAAACGAAAAAACTTAACAGTACTTGTTACGAATTTAAAAACAATTGCATTGGAAGACAGTTTACAACGTTTGGCAAAAATGAATGAAAACGAAAGAAATAATTTCATTGATAAATTAATTACAAAAATTGAAGAAGACGAACTAAAAAAAGAAGAAGAAAAACAAGCCGAACTAACACAATTACAAAATCAACAATCCACTACCAGTAACCAACAGAATAACACTGGAACAAATAGTTCCTGGTACTTTTACAACCAAACAACCGTAAGTTTTGGCGTTTCGGAATTCAACAAACGTTGGGGAGTTCGAAAACTAGAAGACAACTGGAGAAGAAGCGAAAAAGATCAAGTGTTGGTTGCGAATACTGCTGAAGATGATTCCGACAATGATAATGACTCTACTGCTATTGCTTCAAACGGAAAAAATAAGGATAAAAACAACAATAAAAACAATAAAAAAGATAGAGCTTATTATCTAAAAAATATTCCATTAACCCCCGAAGCAATTGGCAAATCAAATACTAAAATTATTGATGCTTATTATAATGCAGGAACCATTTACAAAGAACAATTGCAAAACAATAAAAAAGCAGTAGAAACATTTGAAGAATTAAACACTCGATTCCCCGAAAACAAACATCTCCTTTCAACCTACTATCAGCTTTATCGTTCATTTTTAACCATGAACAATCCAAGTAAGGCCGAATATTACAAAAACTTAATTCTCACAAAATATGCAGATACTGAATTTGCAAAAATTATTAAAAATCCTGACTACGCTAAAGATATTGCAGCAACTAAAAGTGAAGTAGAGAATTTTTACAATACTACTTACCAATCTTATATTGATGGAAATTATACACAAGCACTTGCTAATTGCATGAAAGCAGATAGTTCTTATTCGAGAAGCACATTAATGCCACAATTTGCATTTATCAAAGCACTCTGCATTGGACGAACACAAGACATCAATTCATTTGAAAGCGCATTAACACAAATTACCATTAAATATCCAAAAGAACCAGTAAAAGAAAAAGCACAAGAGATGCTTGATTTAATTAAAAAACAAAAAAATCCAGAAACAGCGATTCAAACAGATACCACACAAGCTGCGAAATATGAATTTAAACAAGATGGCGAATATTATTGGGTTGCTATCATCGAAAATGGCAAAGGTGACATTAATAAGTTTAAAATTGCATTGTCAGACATCAATAGCCAAACGTTCAGCATCGACCAACTAAACATTACCAGCATGTTTTTAGATGCCACCCATCAAATGGTTACTGTGAAAAGTTTTAACGGAAAAAACAAAGCAATGGATTATTTTTCATTTATGAAATCAAACCAATTTGCGTATACCGATTTGGTTGTAGGAACATACAAAACATTTGTTATTTCAGCCGAAAATTACTCTATCTTCTATAAAAACAAAAACATAGAAGCTTACGATCAGTTTTTTACTCAAAACTACAAATAGCAATTAGCAATTGTTTTTTTATTTTTTTCAGTTATCTTTACGAGCGTAAAATTGTAATTCTGAAATTAATGTTCACAAAAACAATGGCAAAAAATAATCAAGCAGAGAACCCTTCAGTAAATATTATAGGTGCAGGAACCATAATTGAAGGAGACATTACAACCAATGGCGATATGCGAATTGATGGCTCTTTAACAGGGACAATTAATGTTAAAGGGAAACTGGTAGTAGGTGTTTCTGGAATGGTAGAAGGTGAAATTATTTGTCAGAATGCAGATATTTCAGGCACTATTAAAGGAAAAATAGGAGTTGCAGAATTGCTTTCATTAAAATCATCGTCAAAATTATCAGGAGATATTATTACCAATAAAATAGCTATTGAGCCAGGCGCTACATTCTCAGGTTCATGCAGTATGGGTGGAGTTATAAAAGATATAAAAGGTGAACGAACAGAAAAAGCCGAACTTGCCGAAAAAACCGCTTAACAACTATGTTAAGTATTCAGGAATGGCAGTCCAAATGGCTGCCATTATTGTTGGTGGAGTTCTTGGAGGGATTGAACTCGATAAATATTTAAACCTATCATTTCCTATTTTTACATTGGTATTAACCTTGATTTCCGTTTTTTTAGCTATCTATTACTTCATCAAAGACGTCCTTAAAAAATAAACTACAGAATGTCATCCCAAAAATCTTTTTTTGTTCAAATAAGCATCTTCTCAATCTTTACTTTGGGTATTTTATTGCTTTGGAATCAATATGCATCCGAACGTTTTCAAAGCAGCTTAACTTGGTTTATTTGGCTGTTTTTTATTGCTACCACCACACTTATTCACCTTTTTTTAGTCAAATCAACCGAAAAAGAGCCCAAAAAATTTGTCATCAACTTCATGTTGGTAACAGCCATCAAACTTTTTGGATATTTGATTCTAATTTTAGTTTATGCATTAATAAAACGAGAAGAAGCATTGGGCTTTACCGTATTTTTTCTGAGTATGTATTTACTGTATAGCGGATTCGAAGTATATACTCTCTTAAGACACTTCCGAAAATAGTTTTATCGCTCATAATCAGTGGTTTATGCGCTGACTTAGGACACTGACAGAAATCATCAAAAAAACACGTGGTTTTTCTTTAAAATATTGGTTTAAATGCCTAAGTTTGCACCCGAATTTGAAAACCGAGTAAAGAAACACGTGTAATGGCTAATAAAATCAACATATTCAAGCGCTTTTTGATTCTAATAAGCATTTTTGCTTTTAACACTATTTGGGCATACGAACCAATTGAGAAAGAACATAACCAAGCAGAGGCTCATAAAACAAGTACCGAACATAACGAAAGTCATGAATCTAAAGGCTTTGATGCAGGAAAAATGATTATTGAACACGTTGCCGATAGTTACGGATGGCATTTGTGGGGACACACATCATTGCCATTACCTGTTATCTTAAAATCTGACAAAGGATTTGATATGTTTATGTCTTCAAAATTCAATCATGGGCATGATGCTGTTCAAGGAAATTACAACTACCGTATTCATGAAGGAAGTATTGTCGTATTTGATGAATTAACAGGAACTGTTGATGAAGAAGCAACTGCAAAAATTACCGATTTTTCAATTACCAAAAATGTAGCTGCAATGTTATTCAGTATGCTATTAATGCTATGGATGTTTATTAAAGTAGCAAAACTGGCAAACAAAAACAGAGGCAAAGCACCAAGTGGTTTACAATCATGGATCGAACCGTTAATTGTATTTGTTCGTGACGATGTTGCAAAACCAAGCATTGGAAAAAGCTACGAAAAATTTATGCCTTTCTTATTAACCGTATTTTTCTTTATTTGGATTAATAACTTATTAGGCTTAATTCCAATCTTCCCAGGAGGTGCTAACTTAACAGGAAGTATTTCTGTTGCATTAGTATTGGCTGCATTTACACTGGTTATTACTTTTGTAGTAGCAAACAAACACTACTGGCAACACGTTTTTGCAATGCCTGGCGTTCCAATTCCGGTATTGATCATTTTAACCCCCATCGAAATTTTAGGTTTATTCTTACGTCCATTTGTATTAATGATTCGTTTGTTTGCAAACATTACAGCTGGTCACATTATTGCATTGGCATTTTTCAGTTTAATTTTCATTTTTGGTGAAATGCATGCGGGATTAGGATTAGGCGTTTCAATCCTTTCATTGGCTTTTACCATTTTTATGGGATGTTTAGAATTATTGGTTGCTTTTTTACAAGCATACGTATTCACATTATTATCAGCTATTTATTTTGGTGCTGCAGTAGATGAAGGACATGATGTTCACCACCATCACGACCATGAAACAGAAGTAGCACATCACTAATAACAAAAGGAACTGGTTTTAGTTGGGTAGCCTTGCCGACAACTAAAACTTTAAAAATCGGTAAGGCAAAACAATAAAATAATTACAAAATGTTATCATCAGTATTATTAGAAGCAAGCTTAACTTACGGTGTAGCTGCATTAGGAGCAGGTGTTGCTGCATTAGCAGCAGGTATTGGTATCGGTCGTATCGGTGGATCAGCGTTAGAATCTATCGCTCGTCAACCAGAGGCTGTGAACGATATCCGTTCATCAATGATCTTAGCTGCTGCTCTTGTTGAAGGTGCTGCTTTCTTTGCTATGGTTATCGGACTATTAGTAGTTTTGATTATCAAGTAAAAAAATTAAAAATCGTCTGCAAGGTTGTTGCAGACGATTTTTTAAATGAAATTATTTTGCGCTGTCACTTCGAGCGGAGTCGAGAAGCCAAGCGCTAGAAAAACAAAATATAAAAACTAAAAACATGGAATTAGTAAAACCTTCGATTGGACTTATTTTTTGGATGGCTGTTTCATTTTCTATCATTCTTTTTATATTAAAAAAGTTTGCTTGGAAACCAATCCTTGGAATGATTAAAGAACGTGAAGAATCAATTGAAAATGCTTTGGCTGCTGCTGAAAAAGCAAAAGAAGAAATGAAAGCATTGCAATCAAACAATGAGCGTATTTTAGCAGAAGCGCGTGCTGAACGTGATGCATTACTAAAAGAAGCTCGTGAATTAAAAGACAAGTTAATTGCTGAAGCAAAAACAACAGCCACAAAAGAGGGAGAGCGCTTATTGGCAATTGCTCGTGAAAATATTCAAAACGAGAAAATGGCAGCAATCACTGAATTGAAAAATCAGGTTGCAACATTATCAATTGAAATTGCTGAGAAAATTTTGAAGTCAGAATTGTCTTCTGATGAAAAACAAAAAACATTGGTAAACACTTTATTGAAAGACGTAAACTTAAACTAAGTCTAAAGTTGAAAAGTCCAATGTTGGAAAGTTAATCCAACACTAACCTTGAACTTTAAAACTTTCAAACTTTGAACTAATAACAAAATGGAAGGAACAAGAGTAGCATCCAGATACGCAAAATCATTTATCGACCTTACAATTGAACAAGGCGTGTTAGAACAAGCGTATGCTGATATGAAATACATTTCGGAAGTATGCAAAACAAACCACGATTTTGTTAGCTTCTTAAAAAGCCCTATCATTAAAACAGACAAAAAACAAGCTGTATTAAAAGAAGTATTTAGCGGAAAATTAAATAAAGTAACGGATGCATATGTGAAATTAATCACAGATAAAAAACGTGAATTGTATTTAGCCGAAATTGCAGATGAATTTGTAAATCAATACAAACACAAGAAACAAATTCTTACTGCAGTAGTTACTACAGCAAATGGAATTGATGAAACAATTCGCAAGAAAGTAATGGAGATTGTAAAAGGAGTAAGCAATAGTGATGTGGTATTAGAAGAAAAAATCAACAAAGATTTAATAGGTGGTTTTATTATTCGTGTTGGGGATAAACAAGTAGATGCAAGCATTGCAAGAAAACTAAGTAATTTAAAACGTGGATTTGATGAAAATCCTTTTGTAAAAGAATTTTAACAATTAAGAAATACACATAAAATAAATAACAATGGCAGAAGTTAAACCAGCAGAAGTATCTGCAATTTTAAGACAACAATTATCCGGCTTCAAATCGGAACAAGAGTTAGAAGAGGTTGGTACCGTATTACAAGTAGGTGACGGTATTGCTCGTATCTATGGACTTTCAAAAGTTCAATCAGGTGAGTTGATCGAATTCGCTAATGGATTAAAAGGAATTGTATTGAACCTTGAAGAAGATAACGTAGGTGCAGTAACTTTAGGTTCATCTAACGATATTAAAGAAGGTGATACTGTAAAACGTACAGGAAAAATTGCTTCTCTTAAAGTAGGTGAAGGAATGTTAGGTCGTGTTGTTGATACAATGGGTAACCCAATTGATGGGAAAGGCCCAATTGCTGGAACAACTTATGAAATGCCATTAGAGCGTAAAGCTCCAGGGGTAATTTACCGTCAACCAGTAAATGAACCATTACAAACAGGAATTAAAGCAGTAGATGCCATGATTCCTATCGGACGTGGACAACGTGAGTTAGTAATTGGTGACCGTCAAACAGGTAAAACAGCTGTTTGTATTGATACAATTATTAATCAAAAAGAATTTTACGAAGCAGGTCAACCTGTATTCTGTATCTATGTAGCTATTGGACAAAAAGGTTCAACAGTTGCAAATATTCAACGTGTATTAGAAGAAAACGGAGCAATGGCTTATACTGTTATTGTATCTGCTACAGCATCTGATCCTGCTCCTATGCAGTTTTACGCTCCATTTGCAGGTGCTGCAATTGGTGAATTCTTCCGTGATACCGGTCGTCCAGCATTAATTGTATATGATGATTTATCAAAACAAGCAGTTGCTTACCGTGAGGTGTCATTATTATTGCGCAGGCCTCCAGGACGTGAAGCTTACCCTGGTGACGTATTCTACTTACACAGTCGTTTATTAGAGCGTGCTGCAAAAATCAATGCAAATGATGACATCGCTAAAAACATGAACGATTTACCTGAGTCTATTAAAGGAATCGTTAAAGGTGGTGGTTCATTAACAGCTTTGCCAATTATCGAAACACAAGCTGGTGACGTTTCTGCATACATTCCTACAAACGTAATCTCTATTACAGATGGTCAGATATTCCTAGAGTCGAACTTGTTTAACGCAGGTGTTCGTCCAGCAATTAACGTAGGTATTTCTGTATCACGCGTGGGTGGTAATGCTCAAATTAAATCAATGAAAAAAGTAGCAGGTACATTAAAATTGGATCAAGCACAATACCGCGAGTTAGAGGCATTTGCTAAATTTGGTTCCGACTTAGATGCTGCAACAAAATCAGTTTTAGATAAAGGAGCTCGTAACGTGGAAATCTTGAAACAAGGACAGTTTTCGCCTTTACGTGTTGAACAACAAGTAGCTATTATTTACTGTGGTACAAAAGGGTTATTACGTAATGTTCCGGTAAATAAAGTACGTGAATTTGAAGCAGAATACTTAGCATTCTTGGAAGCTAAACACAAAAATGTGTTGAACGACCTAAAAGCAGGTAAATTCAGCGATGAATTAACAGATGTTTTAGAAGCAGCTGCTAAAGATTTATCTAAAAAGTATAATAACTAATTTATAGCGAATAGGCAATAGTAAATAGGGATAACTGATTACTAATCGCTAATCGCTAATCGCTAAAAAAAATGGCAAACTTAAAAGAGGTACGTAATCGAATTGTTTCTGTAAGTTCTACACAGCAAATCACTAGCGCCATGAAAATGGTGAGTGCTGCTAAATTGCGTAGAGCTCAAGATGCTGTTACTCAAATGCGCCCTTATGCAAGCAAACTAAAAGAAATTTTAGAAAACTTAAGTGCAAGTTTAGACAGCTCCGAAGGTGTATATTCAAAACAACGTGAAGTAAAAAATGTATTACTGATTGTTATTACTTCTAACCGTGGATTGTGTGGTGGATTTAATGCAAATGTTATTAAAACTGCAAACAGATTAGCTCGTGAACAATACAAAGGAGCAAAAGTAAGTATCTTAACGATTGGTAAAAAAGGTGGCGATTTCTTTAAGAAAACTGATTACGGTATCATGGGTTCTGATATGCCACGTGGATTAAATGAATTATTTGATAAACTAACTTTTGCGAACGTAGCTCCTGTTGCTGAAAAAGTGATGGAAGCATTTGTAAGCGGACAATTTGATAAAATAGAATTGGTGTACAACCAATTTAAAAATGCTGCAGTACAAATTACTACTGTTGAACAGTTTTTACCTGTTGCTCCTCCTGCTGCAAACAATGCAACTAAATCTGCCGACTATATTTTTGAACCTAGCAAACAATATATCGTTGAAGATTTAATTCCACGTTCATTAAAAACACAATTCTTTAAAGCATTATTAGACTCATTAGCTGCAGAACATGGCGCACGCATGACTGCAATGCACAAAGCAACTGATAATGCAGGAGCATTGATTAAAGAATTAAAATTAACTTACAACAAAGCTCGTCAGGCTGCTATTACAAACGAGATTTTAGAAATCGTTGGTGGTGCCGAAGCATTAAATGGTTAATCATTAGTAACCAGTAGCTAAAAAATAAATATCCTATACATAAAAAAGTCCTGCATTGCTGCAGGACTTTTTTATGTATTTATTAATCGCTTATTTATTGCCTTTCACTAAAAACCACCACAAAGCCACATATACCGCTTCAGGTTTTGCTCCTTTAATATCATTTGTAACATCACTCATTTTTGCAATTACACTGTTACTTGAGTTACGAATATCATTTCCATCAATTTTTAATACCGATGAATTACTTGAGTTACGAATAGTTTTACCATCACTATCAACATGTCCTACAGAACTATTACTACTGTTACGAATTGTTTTACCATCACTATCAATGCGCCCTACCGATGAGTTACTTGAATTACGTAATGTTTTTCCATCACTGTCCATTTTATACTGAGCCGAAGCAACAGAAGAAATAAAAGTGAAAGCAAGAATTGTCAATGCTGTTTTAAGTGTGTTTTTCATGTTTTGAGGTTTTATTATTAATGCTTAAATATAGTAATAAAATAAATGATTTCAATTACTGTTTTAAATTTAAAAGAAAGATCTGATGAATAAACAGATAAATCACAAATAGATGCATCCAAAATAAAAAAAGGCGGAGCAAATGCTCCGCCTTTTTAACTTAATATCTATTGATTAATAGAATTTAACTACATGATCAATAATGTTTGCATTTTCTTTTAATGCTTCGTACACTTCGTAATCAACACGTGGTTGTAATTGCATCATTTGAGCTTGTTGGTATGCTTTATAATCCGTTTGTACTGGAGCAGGAGTCACTGCTTCTGCATACACTAAAAACACACCTTCTTTACCCGCAATTGGCTTGCTGAATGTGTTTGCTTTTAAAACACTTGCAACACCAATTACACTTGGCTCACTTGCCGAACCTGGTATTGCATTGGTATTAAAGTTTACATTTTGAGCTTGCTCTACATTTACTTTCATTGCAGCACCTACAGCATCAATTGTTTTATTAGTAGCTAAAGCTGATTCAAATTCTTTCGTAAATAACTCTGCTTTTTTCTCTGTAATTACTTTTGCAGTAACTGTCTCTTTCACTTGTTCTAAAGGAGCAATTCCTTTTTCTTTAACTTCTGTAATAACTGCTACAATGTATTTGCTACCAAACTCCATTGGCTCAGAAACAGTTCCATTTTCATTCTCATACACCCATCTTACCAATGCTCTTGGTGATTCAATCCCTGCTATTGCTTTATCATTTTCTTTGATGTTTTCTGCAATACGTTTGTTTAGCTTATTATCAATAACTGCTTTTTGGAATGCATCATTTGTTCTGTTTTCGTTTGCAAATTTGTTTGCTGTAGCAAAAGCTTCTTGAACAGTTTTGCTACTTGACTCAACGCCTTTATCAATAATAGCTACTTGTACTTTCTTTTGAGAACCTTTTGAATCAAGCACTTCAATAATATGGTATCCATAGTTTGATTCAGCAATAACAACATCGCCTTTTTTATTATCTAAGCCAGCATTTTTAAATGGCTCTACAAATCCACTTGTTGAATTAATCCAGCCATAATCACCACCTTTACCCATATAATATTCTCCTTCTTTTTTATCTGGAGGCATTGTTTTGCCACCATCATCAGAGAACTTCGTTACAAAATCAACAAATTTACTTTTATCTTTTTTAACGATTGCTAATAAACTATCTGCTACTTTTTTAGCTTCTTCTTTTGAACGAGTTACTGTTTGTGATGCTCCAGAACCTTGATATGCAATTAATATATGGCGCACCTTAGCTGAATCTGCTGCATTTTTTGTTGCAATTAATTTTGCGACAATGAATCCTGCATTTTCACGGAAAGGACCAACCACTGTTCCTACTTCTGATTTAAACATAGTGGTATCAATCAATGGAGAAAGACTTCCTGCAGTTTGAAATGATTTATCAAAAAATCTGCTATCCGATTCTGCAATCACAAATGCTGAATCTTCGTCTGCTTTTTTTGCTTTAAATTCTTCTGCTACTTTTTTCATGTCTTCCATTACTGCATCATAATCTTCTTGAGAAGGAGAAATATCAAAAGCAACGTATTCTATTTTACGTGATGCATCTTGTTTAAACTCATTTTTGTGAGCATTGTAATATTTATTTAAATCTTCATCCGTTACTGTTACAGTACTATCTGCAACAGTTTTGTAATTTTTAATCGCGTAACGAATATTTACCATTGTATTTTGTGCAGTGTAAGCATCTTTAGCAACTGAAGTAGTAACGTATAATCCTTTTTTGATTAAGTTATTGTATTTTTCGTATACACGTGTCTGACGAACAACATCTTCAATTTGCAACCATTGTGCTTCTTGTTCATCTGTCATCGTTTGAGTAAACTGACGAATTTTTTCAGGGCTTGCTTGTCCTGTTTTTTCATCTGCAAACATCGGAGATATTTGTCCAGTTTGTGGATCGCTTAAATAACGAATCAATGTTGGATGAGGATTTTCAACCATCAAATCATATAATTCTTCATCAGAAACAGCAATCCCTAATTTTTCATATTCTTTTTGAATTACTAATTCATTTATAAACTGATTCCATACTTGCTGAACAATATTATCAATTGCCGTTTGGTCTAATGACGATTGACCGGAATTGCGTTTTTGTATTTCAATTGTTTCTTGAACTTTTGCATTAAATGTGTTGT
>Ga0268299_1003663_pt1 | contig 13586 bp, 16 predicted proteins | sample NOBtaG_FD_193484 | JGI IMG/M metagenome (GOLD analysis project Ga0268299, IMG submission 193484) | Activated sludge microbial communities from bioreactor in Nijmegen, Gelderland, Netherland - NOB reactor | ecosystem: Engineered > Bioreactor > Aerobic > Activated sludge | place: Netherlands...
GATCTGCGGCTCTGGACGCGCTCGCAGAAATTCTTTGACGAAGCGCGCTGGCCGCACCGCCAGGAACTGAAAAACATCATCGTCGTCCACGGCCATACGCCGACGAACGATGCGCTCCCCGAGGTCAGCCGCCGCCGCATCAACATCGACACCGGCGTTTGCTACGGCGGCCCGCTCACCTGTGTCGTGCTTATCCCGGGAGAGCGGCCGCGCTTTCTGGGCGCGTGAGCACGCGCGGCCGGAAGAACGCCGTCAGCAGCATCGCCCACGACACCGCCCAGCACACCGGCGGCGTGAAGAAGTACCCGACCCACAACGTCGCCGCGCCCGCCATGAACGCGGCTGCGTAGACGACGAGATCGTTCCAGCGCGCGCGCGTCGGCGCGAGCGCCGCGATCCCGATCGCGAGCAGCAGCGTGTCGTAGAAGAAGAGGTAGGGGCTAATCAGCATCGTCGCCGCCGCCAGCGCCGCCATCGATGTGTCGCGCTCATTGCGCAGGAAGATCACGATCGCGACGATCCCCGCCGCAATCGCGCTGACGACCTGCGCGGCCATTGCAACGCTGTTGGCAACGCCGAGATAGACGAGGTTGCCGTACAAGCTCCCCGGCGTGTTCGGCGGCAGGCGCTTTTCAGAAATGAAGCTCTGCGCGTGCGCAAGGTCGGCCCAAAAGCGCACATATTCTTCCCACGTGAACACGAGGCCCGCGAGCACGAGCCACAGCGCCGTGAACGCGCCCGCCGCGATGAACGCGCGCCAGCGCCCTTGCAGCGCCAGCATCACCGGCCACAGCACCGCCAGATGCGGCTTCACGATCAGCATCGAAATCGCCGCACCCGCTAAAACCGGCCGCTTGTCGAGAAAAGCGAACGCCAGCGCGGTGAACCCAGTCACCCACAAGCTCAACTGAATCGAGCCGAACTGAAACGCCACCGTCGGGCTCGCGAGCGCGACGATCAGCCAGCGCGCGTCTGGCAAAATCTGGCGCATGCCGACGATGTAGATCGCAAGGCATCCCGCGAGAAACACCACCGCCGCGACCGCGTACGGCATCAGCGCCAGCGGCGTTGCGACAAACAAGAAGGGCGGCGCCGAGCGCCACGGGAAATAGCTTTCCAATCCCTGCACGGCTTGCGCATGCGCGTTCACGATCGTCTGCGCATCGTGCAGCAGCGCGACGTTGCCATCGAGCACGATCCGCCCCGCGCTCCAGAACGCGATGAAATCGCCGAACACCGGCATCTTGTTGCCGAGCAGAAGTCCGTTGATGCCGCCAAGCTGGCTCAGCATCACGCCGAACGTCACGATGAACGCGAGCACCGCCGCCGCTTCCACATGCCAGCGCCGCACCTTCAGAGACATGCGTATACCGCCTCGATCAATTCCACCGCGCGCGGATCGCCCATCAGATGGTGCGATTGCGCGTTGGTGACGTAGCCGATGGAAAGCCCGCGCGCGCCGTCGGCCATGCCGCACGAGCCGCCCCAGCCATAATGCCCCAGCGCATCCGCGTCTGGCCCGAAGAAGCCGAGATTGTTGCCCAGCACGCCCGCGCGCCAATCGAGCTTGAACGGCAACACCAGATCGTCCTGAAATCGCCGCCGCTGCGTCAGCGCGCCGAACGCGCGCGCAGACAGCATCGTCTCAACCTCGTAGGCGCCGCTCTGCGCGTAGATGCTCATAAGCTGCGCCAGCGCGCGCGCCGTGCAATGCCCGTTCGCGCTCGGGATTTCCACGCGTCGCCATTCCGCGCCGCCACGATCGGGGGAGGCCCATTTGTCCAAGAACGCCGCGCGCTTGATCGGCGTCAAAGGTCCAAGATCGGGCAGTCTCGAAGGCCGCTTGATCTCCGCAACGCGCCCATGCTCGCTGTCCGGCAGCCCAATCCAAAACTCGATGTCGTGCGGCGCGCACACGTCTTCGCGCAACGCCGCGCCGAGCGTGCGCCCGCTCGCGCGCTTGAAAATTTCACCAACGGCGTAGCCCCACGTCGTCGGGTGATAGCCATTCGCTGTTCCTGGCGCCCACATCGGCGCGCGCGCTGCAAGCTCCGCCGCGAGCGCCGGCGGATCGAGCCACAATGCCGTGTCGATCGGCTCCGCAAATCCCGGCAGCCCGCCCTGATGCGAGAGCCATTCCGCGATCGTGAGCGCATCTTTCCCGTGCGCGCCAAACTCTGGCCACAGCGACGCAACCGGCGCTTCGAGATCCAAGCCATCGGTGTCGATCAAACGCGCGAGCGTCAGCGCTGCGATCGGTTTCGTCGCCGAGTAGACCGGCACGAGCGTGTCTTGCGCCCACGCACGAGAACGCGCGCGGTCCGCATGCCCGCCCCACAAGTCGACGAGCGCCACGCCGTTCTGAATCGCGCAGAACCCAGCGCCCAATGCGCCGCTCTCGCCCAGCTGGCGCGTGAACGCTTCGGCGACGCGCTCAAATCCCGCGGCAACGCGCGTCATCAGAAGCGCTCCGCTCCGCGCTGCCGGTGCGGATCGGGAAAGTCGCGGTAGAGCGCGGCCTGAAAGTTCGTCACCAGCGAGTTGACGCCGTGATGCACGCCCTCGACCGGCTCGGCGCGTGAGGAGGCGGCCTCGAACGCGCGATCGAGCTGCGCCATGTCCTTCGTCTCGATCAGAATCTGGAACTCGCCAAAGTCACGCGGCGAAAACCCGAGCTTGCGGCGCAGAAGCCGCCAGCTTTCGATCTTTCCCTCCGCCTTCAGCGCGCCCATCCACGCATCGAGCGCTTCGGCGAACACATGATCGCGCACGCCGGGCTTCAGATCGACGAAGAGGTGATAGACATCCATCGCGTTGCTCTACTCTAACCGCGTCGCGCGCGGCCACGTCACCGGCTCGGCAATCACATCCATCGAATCGCCGAGTAGAATGTCGTCGCGCTCGGCGGCAATCGCGCGCACCAGCGCATCGTGCACGCCGCCGACCGCCGCTTCGAGCGCCACCGCGACGCCTTCGCCCTTCACGCGCCGCGCCAGGAACAGCGCCGTCAGCAAATCGCCCGCGCCGCCGCGTGGCGCGTTCGGCAAAACCTGTGTCTCCACCAGCCAATCGCCATTCGCCGCTGCGTAGAGCACGCCGAGCTTGCCGCCCTCGCGCGGCACAGAACTCACCAGCATCGGCTTTCCAAACCGCCGCGCCGCATCGCGTGCGTCGTCGAGTCCCGAAAGATCGCGTCCGGCGAGCCGCCCAAGTTCATAGAAATTTGGCGCCGCCAAATCCGCTGCGGGCATCAACGAGGCGCGCACGGCGTCAGCCACATCCTCGCTCACATAAAGCCGCCCGCCATCGCCCATCACCGGATCGCAGCAATAGAGCGCCGCCGGGTTCGCGCGCTTCACGCGCTCCACCGCATCGAGCACCACCGCCGCCTGTTCGCCGCGCGCGAGATAACCTGAGAGCACCGCATCGACCTGCGCAAGCAGCCCATCGGCTTCCAGCCCGTCGAGCATCGAGGTCAGCGTTTCGGCCGGCACGGGGCCGCCGCCCGGCGCGCCGCGATCGGGCCGGCGCCCAAGCAATGTCGTCGGCAGCGCGATCGCGCGCACGCCAAGCCGTTCGAACGCCGAAACCGCGACCGAATTGCCCACGGAGGCGCCCGCCACTTGCGATTGGATCGTGAGCACGGTTTTCATGGGGCCTCTTCGCGCCGCCGCGGCGCGCCCCTCATAAGCGAGCCGTCATGTCCGAGAAAGCCCTTCGCCCGCGCCGCTCCTGCCTCTACATGCCGGGCGCGAACGCCAAGGCGCTGCAGAAGGCAAAAGACCTGCCGGCCGATGCGCTGATCTTCGATCTGGAAGACGCCGTCGCGCCCGAAGCCAAGCCCGATGCGCGCGCTGCCGTCGTCGCCGCGCTCGGGGAGGGCGGCTACGGTAAGCGCGAGATCATCGTGCGCGCCAACGCGCTCACGACCGAGTGGGGCGCCGATGACGTGAAGGCCGCCGTTGCCGCAAAGCCCGCCGGCGTGCTCTTCCCGAAGATCAGCTCCGCCGCCGATATCGAAGCCGCCGATCGCGCGCTTGGCTCAGCTGACGTCGCGCTCTGGGCGATGATCGAAACGCCGCGCGCGATTTTGAACATCCAGGAGATCGCCGCCGCCGCTGAGCGCACGCGGCTTTCCGTGTTCGTCATGGGCACCAACGATCTCGCGAAAGACATGCGCGCCGCGCAAACCAAGGACCGCCAGTCCATGCTGTTTGCGCTTTCGCTCAGCGTCGCCGCCGCGCGCGCCTATGGCGTGACGCCGATCGACGGCGTCTACAACGACATCGCCGACAGCGAAGGCTTCCTCGACGTGTGCCGCCACGGCCAGCAGCTCGGCTTCGATGGCAAGACGCTGATCCACCCCTCGCAAATCGAAACCTGCAACGTCGTGTTCGCACCAAGCAAGGACGAGATCGCCTTCGCGCGCGACGTGATCGCCGCCTTCGCCGACCCTGCAAACGCCGGCAAAGGCGTGCTCAAAGTGAACGGCAAAATGACCGAGCTCCTCCACCTCGACCAAGCCAAACGCACCGTCGCGATGGCAGAGGCGATTGGGGGGTAGGTGGCAACATCGGCTTGTGTCCGTTTTTGGCCCGAAGCTGACACAGCCGATAAGATAATCGCGCAATGGCAAAGCTACGAATGATCGACCGCTGGACTGAGGCGCGCTCTGATCTCGGCGTCGATGTTGTGGGGCCGCTGACGATCAAAATTAGCGAGGCGCTTTCGGTGCATGCGGACATACTTGTTCGCAATTTCGGCGGACCAAAGGGGACGATCGGTGTAGTGGACGACACGCCGCTGCGGCCCTTTATCAAAGAGATTTGGGAAGCAGGCTACGGTGTCTCAGAGTTTGGCCCTCCGAATGAGAAGCTACCGTATGATCGCGCGGCGACAGTGAGTTGCTTGCAAGATTGGGGATGGTCGGGGCCGCCCGAGTATGCGCCGAACTGGTTGGAAGAGAAGCACGATTGGGGTCCAAATTGGGACGAGCCCGATCAAGACTAAAGTCCGCTCCCGGCGAACAGCTGACGGTAGGCAGGGGCAGGGTGTAGAATTGGCAGTGCGCCTGCACTGCGCCTCGCGCTCGACAAATCCGCGCAACAGCGCACGTTTCGGCTTGCCACCAAGCCGCGAGCCACTCCATGCGCGCTTTTGTTTTGATCGCCGCCCTCGCCCTCACTGCCTGCGCCAGCGACCCGTATGATCGCGCCGAAGGCCAGCGCGCCTGCGATCAGGGCCATTTCCTGCGCAACGCGCGGCCCGACGCCTATCTCTCCTGCCTCGACCGCGTCGACGCCATCGCCGCCGCCGATGAAGAGGAGCGCCGCGAAAACCAGGCGCTCTTCCTCTCGTTCTTCGGTTTTGGCGAGCGCTAGGCTTTCGCGCCGCGCCGCGCTACACGCGCAGCACGATGACCAAATCCAACCCCGGCAATTTCTTCGAGGATTTCCGCCTCGGGCAGACCATTCGCCACGCCACGCCGCGCACGATCACCTCCGGCGATGTCTCGCTCTACACCGCGCTCACCGGGGCGCGGCACGCGCTCTTTTCATCGGACGAATTCGCCAAGGCCGCCGGCCTGCCGCGCGCGCCAGTCGATCCGCTGGTGGTCTTCCACGTCGTGTTCGGCAAGACGGTGCCGGATATTTCCCTCAACGCCGTCGCCAATCTTGGCTACGCGGAGGGCCGCTTCCTTGAGCCGGTTTATCCCGGCGATACGCTGCGCGCCGAGAGTGAGGTGATCGGCCTCAAGGAAAATTCTAACAAGAAGACCGGCGTCGTTCACGTGCGCACGCGCGGGATCAACCAGCATGGCGCCGCCGTGCTCGATTACGTGCGCTGGGTGATGGTCAACAAGCGCGATGAGAAGGCGCAGATCGCGGAAGCGACGCCCAAGCTCGCCGCCGCCGTCGCCGCCAGCGATCTCTGGATTTCAGACCGGCTCGATTTTGCGCGCTACGATTGGGATCTCGGCGGCTCAAGGCACGCCTTCGAAGATTACGCCGCCGGCGAATGGATCGACCACGTCGATGGCATGACGGTCGAAGAAGCCGAGCACCAGATCGCGACGCGGCTCTACCAGAACACCGCGAAGGTCCATTTCGACGCGGTGATGCAAGCCGGCTCGCGCTTCGGCAAACGCCTCATCTACGGCGGCGTCGTGATTTCGCTCGCCCGCGCGCTCTCGTTCAACGGTCTCGAAAACGCCGCGCTGATGCTCGGGATCAACGCGGGGCGGCACGTCGCGCCGCTGTTCGCGGGCGATACGGTCTACGCCGCCTCCGAAGTGCTCGATAAGGCTGACCTTGGGCGCGTCGGCGCGCTGCGGCTCCGCCTCGTCGCCGCCAAGAACAAGCCGCTGCCGAACGCCGCCGCCGCCAAGAACGCGGTCGGCGAGTACGACCCCGCTGTCATTCTCGACTTCGACTATTGGGCGGCGATCCCGAAGCGCTGAGTGCGAGCGCCGCGAACGCCAGCAGCGCCGCGCCGCCGAACCCGCCAAGCGTCACCCAATAGCCAGCGCGCGTCTCGAGCTGGAGGAGGGCGGCCGGATCGATCGGCAGGTCCGATTGGCGCCCTTCCTCCGCAAGCCGCGCCGTCAGCGCGCCGCGCATTTCCTCGACGCCATAATAGGCCGCGCCCGCCCCGAGCACCGCCGTCGCCGCCAGCGCGATCGCCGCCGCGCGGGACCGCAGGAAGAGCGACAGCGCCAGCCCGATCGCCCCGCACGCGGCCGACGCGATCACCCAGACCGATGGGTCGGCGTCGGGCTGTTCGTTCGCCGGCGCGTTCGCGAGCGGGCCGGCAAGCTGCAGGTCGCCTGTGATCAGCTGCACGCCCGTTGCGCTCACGATCTCGGTGCCCGAACAGCTAACAACCGCCCAAGGCAGCAGGAATCCAAACAGCGCCACCAGCTTGGCCAGCCGGGCGAAAAGATTAAGGGTCATCGGCCGCGCCTCTCGAATTCGCCAAAAGTAGATTGCGCCGCTAGCGCCGCAATCTGAAATTGCGGTCGTGTCGCGCGAAGCGTCCGCAGCCTCGCGCCAGCGTGTGGCGAAATATTGCGCAAGTTGAGCCGCAAGTGAAAGCTTGGTTCGCCTTGGAGGCAACTCGCAAGACCTGGCGCGCACGCAGCAGGGTTAGCGGCGCGCAAACCAGGCGAAAGCTATACTTTTCTTAGGATCGCGCCCTATATTTGCGCCATGCCGCGCGCCAAATCCGATCAACCTTCTGAAGTTGCTAAGCTTTTCGCGGAAGCCTTTGCGCAATCCACGCGTGAAGCCAACGCCCGCGCACTCGCCGCAGGCGTAGATGGCGAGGCCCTCCTGGCTGCTGGCGGGGCCCCCAAGCCGCCGCCGCGCCCGATCAAGAGCGCCGCCCCACCGCCGCCGGCGAAGGCGCCGGCGCGCCCGGCCGGCCCGCCGCCGTTCGTGCCGAAATCCCCGGTTGCGCCGCCGCGCCCGGCCGCCGCCGCTGCGCCAGCCCCCGCCAAGGCGGCGCCGACGCCAAAACCACCGGCCGCATCGCCGGCCGCCAAGGCCGCCCCTGCGCCTGCGCCCGCAAAGACGGCTCCCGCGCCGAAGCCCGCAACGCCCGCGCCCGCCGCTGCGAAGGCTGCGCCCGCCAAGGCCGCGCCGCCCGCGCCAGCCGCGAAAAAGGTCGCGCCGCCAGCGCCGCCGCCGCCCGCCGCCAAGAAGGCAGCGCCGCCGGCTGCGCCCGCCAAGGCCGTCGCCAAAGCCGCGCCCGCGAAAGCTGCGCCGCCGCCGGCGCCTGCAAAGGCCGTCGCCAAGGCCGCGCCCGCGAAAGCCGCGCCTCCAGCGCCGGCCAAGAAGGCCGCAGCGCCCCCAGCGCCCGCGAAGAAAGCTGCTGACGCGAAAGCCGCGCCCGCCAAAACCGCACGGAAGAAAGTCTGATGAAGCCCTGGCTTTGGCTCGTCGCCGGTCCTGACGGATCGGGCAAGAGCACGCTCGTCGCCTCCGAAGCGTTCAACCGCATCACCCGGACGCCGGAATCGGGCGCGCCGCCGGCGTATCTGTGCCCCGATACGATCGCGGCCACGCTGCGCTCGGAGCGGCCCGAACTCACGTCCACCCAAGCTTGGCGCATGGCCGCCGAGCGCACGGACGCGCAGGTCAACACGCTGGTGCGCGAAGGCCGCTCGATGGTCGTGGAAACGATCCTCTCGACGCCGAAATTCGAACCCGTCGTGGAGGAGGCCAAGAGCCGCGGCTTCCTGATCGGCGTTTGCTACGTGATCATGCAGCGCCCCTCGCTTCACATGGAGCGCGTCGCGCAGCGCGTCGGCCTCGGCGGCCATGACGTTGCGGGAGAGAAGATCATCGAACGCTGGGTGCGTTCGCTCGGCACGCTGCCGTGGTTCGCCGAGCGCGCCGACCACTTCTCGCTCTGGGATAACTCGGTGCTCGGCGGTCCGCCCAAGCTGCTGATCGAGGCCACCCCCACGCGCGTCTTCGTCGATCCGGCCACCACCGCCGCGATCCGCAACGACGACACCCACCCAAGCCTCGCCACCGCGCTCCAAACCGTTGTCGGCAAGCTCGCGGCGTAAACCCGTCTCGATTTGACTTAACCGGCCCCCGCCTTAGTCTCCGCGCCGCCTGCTTCGGGCGAAAAAACGACGGAAATTCTGAGGGCGCGCATGGGCGATTGGGCCGATCCCAGACCGATGTCGCCGCACGCATTTGCGTGGCGGTGGCACGTCACGATGGCGGTTTCGATTCTGCACCGCGTCATGGGCGTCGGGCTCTATCTCGCCGCGATCGGCCTTGCCGTGTGGCTCACCGCGCTCGCCGCGGGCCCCGCCGCATATGACGCCGTGCTCGGCTGGGCGCCCGCTTGGCTCATCTGGCTCAAAATCTACGGGCTCACCGCCGTGTTCGCGTTTCACTTCGCGAACGGCGTGCGGCACTTCTTTTTCGACATGGGCGCGGGCTTCAAACCCGCAACGGCGAACACCACGGCCTGGCTCGTGATCGCGTTCACGTTGGCCGCGCCCGCCGCGCTCTATCTTCTTCTGCAGCGTTGAGGAGGACGCGATGACGAAGCTTCCTCTCCGCACGCCGCTCGGCCAAGTGCGCGGCCATGGCGCCGCCAAGTCCGGCACGGGTGATTTCATCGCGCAGCGCGCCAGCGCCGTGCTGCTCGCGCTCACCGCGCCGTATCTTCTGATCTCCGCCGCGCTCAACATGGCGCCGGGCGGCTATGGCGCAGCCCGCGCATGGGTCGCCGATCCGTTCGTCGCGCCCGTGCTCGCGGTGTTTATCCTCACCGCGCTCTATCACATGCGCATCGGCATGCAGGTCGTGATCGAAGATTACATCGGCAAGCACACATCGCGCGCTGCGCTCTCGCTGCTGAACCTCGCGGTCGTCGTGACGATCGCGGCGGCGAGCGTGTTCGCGATCCTCAAAATCTATCTCGGAGCCTGAAGGCGTGGCGAGCAACGGCGAATATAAGTGGATCGACCACACGTTTGACGTCGTCGTCGTCGGCGCAGGGGGCTCAGGGCTTCGCGCCGCGCTCGGCTGCGCGCAAGCGGGCCTCAAAACCGCGTGCATCACCAAAGTCTTCCCGACGCGCTCACACACCGTCGCGGCGCAAGGCGGCATCTCCGCTTCGCTCGGCAACATGAGCGAGGATGATTGGCGCTGGCACATGTACGACACCGTGAAGGGGTCGGACTGGCTGGGCGATCAAGACGCGATCGAATATCTGACGCGCAACGCGCCCGCCGCCGTGTACGAGCTCGAGCACTGGGGCGTGCCGTTCTCCCGCACGCCCGAAGGCAAGATCTACCAGCGCGCCTTTGGGGGCATGACGAAGAATTACGGCGAAGCGCCGATCCAGCGCACGTGCGCTGCCGCTGACCGCACCGGTCACGCCATGCTGCACACGCTCTACGGCCAGTCGCTGAAATACGACGTTGAGTTCTTCATCGAGTTCTTTGCGCTCGATCTCATCATGGAGAACGGCGCGTGCCGCGGCGTGACGGCGTGGAAGCTGGATGACGGCACGCTCCACCGCTACCGCGCGCAACGCGTGATCCTCGCCACCGGCGGCTACGGGCGCGCGTATTATTCCTGCACCAGCGCGCACACGTGCACCGGCGATGGCAACGCGATGGTGCTCCGCGCCGGCCTGCCGCTGCAGGACATGGAATTCGTTCAATTCCACCCGACGGGCATTTTCCCGGCCGGCTGCCTCATCACCGAAGGCGCGCGCGGCGAGGGCGGCTACCTCACCAATTCAAACGGCGAACGCTTCATGGAGCGCTACGCGCCGACCGTGAAGGATCTCGCGCCGCGCGACATGGTGAGCCGCGCGATGACGATCGAGATCCGCGAAGGCCGCGGCGTCGGCCCGAAGAAGGATCACATCTTCCTGCACCTCGATCACCTCGATCCGAAGGTGCTGCACGAACGCCTGCCCGGCATTTCCGAGAGCGCGAAGATTTTCGCGGGCGTCGATGTCACGAAAGCGCCGATCCCGGTGCTGCCCACGGTCCACTACAACATGGGCGGCATCCCCACGAACTTCTACGGCGAAGTCCTGACGAAGACGGACGGCGATCCCGACGCCGTCGTGCCGGGCCTCATGGCCGTCGGCGAAGCTGCGTGCGTGTCCGTGCATGGCGCGAACCGCCTCGGCTCCAATTCGCTGATCGACCTCGTCGTGTTCGGCCGCGCCGTCGGCCTTCGCTGCGGCGACGTTCTCGAGAAGAACGCGACGCAAAAAGAGCTGCCGAAGGACGCGGGCGCATCGCACCTCGCGCGGCTCGACCGCATTCGCAACGCCAAGGGCAAAACACCCACGGCGAAGCTGCGCGAGATGATGCAGCGCACGATGCAGGACACCTGCGCCGTCTATCGCACGGGCGAATTGCTCCAAGAGGGCGTCGGGCGCCTCGCGGAAGTGTGGGCCGCCGCGCCCGACATGGGCGTCACCGACCGCACGATGATCTGGAACACCGATCTCCTGGAATCGCTTGAGTTCGATAACCTCATCCAACAAGCCATCGTCACGATGCACGGCGCCGCGAACCGCACCGAGTCACGCGGCGCGCACGCGCGCGAAGACTTCCCCGATCGCGACGACGAAAACTGGATGAAGCACACGCTCGCCTGGCTCGATGAATCGACCGGCCGCACCGCGATCGATTTCCGCCCGGTGCACTCCTACACGATGACCAACGACATCGAGCCGTTTCCACCGAAGAAGCGGGTTTACTAGCGCGACTTATTCCTCCCCCGCGCGCGGGTGAGGTGTCCGCGAAGCGGACGGAGGGGGCGGGCGCGCCCATACCTCACGCCATGCCCCCTCAGTCGCGCTGCGCGCGCCAGCTCCCCCGTAAACGGGGGAGCAATTAGGCGCCGCCCAACCACGCCAAAATCTCCGCATTGATCTCGCGCGGATAGGTGTGGCTCAGGTCTTCGATTTCGCGATACGTCACGTTCGCGCCGGCGTTTGAAAGCAGCTCCGCCGCTTCGCGCGCGACGCCCACATCGAACATCCAATCGCGCGCGCCGTGCGTGAGGAAGATCGGCAGCCCGCCGATGCGCGCGGGATCGGCCGCCTGCGTCAACATCGGGTGAAACGATGCCGCCACTGGCGCGAGATGCGTGAAAGGCGAGGCGTTATCGAGCCCCGTCACGTAAGACATCGTCCCGCCATCGCTCATGCCCGTCAGCAGCACGCGCTTGGGATCGATGGTCCACGCCGTGCTGATGCGCGCGACGATCTGGTTGAGCGTCGGCGAATCCGGATCATAGCCGTTGAACACGCCGTTGAGCGCCCAGGTGCGATCAGCCGATGTTGGTGAAACCAAGATCGCGCCATAGCCGCGCGCGTCGCGGATCCAGCTCCACAAAAACTCGCGCCCATGCCCGCTGCCGCCATGCAGCGCGATGACGAGCGGCATCTCTTGGCCGGGCGTATAATATTCCGGCACGTAGATCGAAAAGCCGCCGCGCTGATCGGTCTCGTTCTCGACGTGCGCGAGGCCGGTGTCTTCGCGCGGTTCTGCATTCATCACGCGCGCCATCACGGCCGGATCGTCGCGCAACGCTGGCGGCAGGAAATATTTGCTCACCGGGCTGATGCCGCCCGCCAGCGGAAACAGCGCTTCGTCCGCGCGCCGCAAATGGCGCATCGCGCGATAGGCAAGGCTGATCTCGCCGCCCATTGCGCGCAATTCCTCAAAGCCGCGCAGCGCCGAGGTGCGCGCCGCATCGAGTTGCGCGCCGAGGCCCGCAAAGCGTTCGGGCCAGACCGGCGCAATCTCGCGCAGCATCGCATCGCCATCGCCCACCGCCTCGACCAGCATATCGAGCCGCGCCGGATCGAGGTGGCGCCCCGCGAGCGCCAGCGTATCGAGCGCCGTCAAAAGCGGCGGCAGCAGCGCCGCGAGCGCTTCGGTGGTCTGGTCTTCGTCTTGCGCCATGCGTGAGCCTAGGCGCGCTCACATGCTCGCGTCCACCACGACCTGTTCGCGCATCCGGAACGCCGCGCCGTCAAACGCGTGGAGCGCGGCGCTCACCCCGTTATGCGCGATCTGCACGACGACGAAGCCGTTGTCGTCGCCGCGCACCCGTGAGGAGGCGAGCGAGGGCGCCACCACCGTCAGCGGCCCGCCGGCAAGGCGCCCCGCGAAGAACCGGTGCGTGTGGCCGCACAGCAGCACGAGCCCGTCGTGCCGGCGCATGCGCTCAAGCGCCTTCTTCCCGCGCCGCGCATCGCTTTCGACGGGCGCGTTCGGCGGCGTCACCGGCGAATGGTGCGCAACGAGCACGAGGCGGCCGCCTTCCTCTAGCGTCTCGTCGAGCTCATCGAGATCATAGACGCCCTGGCTCCAGTCACGCCGCATCTGCACGGCGCGCGCCGTATCGAACGCGCGCACGCGCACGCCCATTTCCGCGTCGTGCCAATTCGTCGCCAGCATCAGCCGCAGATAGCGCCGCTTGGGCCACATCACGCGACTCAGCATGTTGTAAACTGGCGCGTCGTGATTGCCTGGCGTCACGACGAGCGGAAATGGAATCGTCGCGAGATAATCGGCCGCGGCGCGAAATTCGCCGTGCCGCCCCGCTTGCGTGAGATCGCCGGATACGGCGACGACGTCGGGTTTCAGCTCGGCCAATGCGTTGCGCGCGGCTTCGAGCGCGCGCGGATCGGCGTCGCCAAAATGCAGATCGCTGAGATGCGCGATGGTGATGGACCGCATGCGCGATCCTTTTAGATCGCCGCCACGACAGCGTCAGCCGCCGCTGCAGCGCGTTCCACAGGCGCCAGCACGGGGCACGCCTCGGCCACCCAGCGCGCTTCCAGCGTGCTCTTCTTGCTGAGGCTCGGCAGGCGGATCGGTTCGCCATCGAGCACAACCAGCGGCCGGCGCGATGGCGCATCGACCTCCACCCGCCGCGCGCGCGTAATCGCAACGCTCGGCGCCTCGCGCCAGGAGGAGGCGATGGCGTGATAGCCAAGCTGCGCCAGATCCGTGCCCTGCCGCAGATCGAGGCTCGCGATCTCGAAGCCGTCGTCCATGTCGTCGGGATCGTCGGTCG
>Ga0268299_1003664_pt1 | contig 13582 bp, 13 predicted proteins | sample NOBtaG_FD_193484 | JGI IMG/M metagenome (GOLD analysis project Ga0268299, IMG submission 193484) | Activated sludge microbial communities from bioreactor in Nijmegen, Gelderland, Netherland - NOB reactor | ecosystem: Engineered > Bioreactor > Aerobic > Activated sludge | place: Netherlands...
CGTATGGTTCCTGTACTTGCTCGGGTACAACCTGTCGATCGCCACCGGCGTCGGATTCATCGCCCTCGCCGGCGTGGCAGCGGAGTTCGGGGTCGTAATGCTGCTCTATCTGAAGCACGCCTTGGAGGCGCATTTGCAGCACCCCGGGCTGATCGGCTCTTCCTCCCTGGACGATGCGATCCGGGAGGGAGCGGTTTTGCGCGTGCGACCTAAAGCTATGACGGTGGCAGTCATCCTGGCAGGGCTGTTGCCCATCGTATGGGGTAGTGGTACGGGCTCGGAGGTGATGAGCCGTATCGCCGCACCCATGCTGGGAGGCATGGTTACGGCCCCGCTGCTGTCTATGTTCGTAATTCCCGCGGCCTACAAACTAATGCGCCGGCGCGAAGTCGAAAGGGAGTCGCGACAGAGGCAGCTTCGCCCGGCGGTTGCGCTGCGACCCGCCCAGGCTATCGAGTAACTGTTCTTGGCAAAGATGAAGTCATCGTTCAGTGCGATCGTGCTCGGAGGATTCGTTGCCATGGCGCGGGTATCGTTCGCCGACCAGAATATGCAGGACATGAAAGATATCGAAAAGCCGGCTTCGGCCGCGGCAGCCGCGGTGCACAAGGCGAGCGGCGTGGTGAAAAGCGTGAAGCCGCAGACAGGGCAGGTGACGCTCGAACATAGTGCCGCAGCAAGTCTGAACTGGCCCTCCATGACCATGCCCTTCGGCGTCAAAGACAGGCTATGCTAAGCAACCTCCCGGTCGGCAAGAAGGTGAATTTCGAGTCCGTCCAGGCAGGATCGAAGTATGTCGCAACGAGAGTGAAGTGAGGTCGTTGTGCGGGGCGTGCGGCTGCAGCTCGTGCAGGTGTTGGTGGTGTTCTCCGGATTCTCGTTCCTGCTGCATTTCGTCTGGGAGTTGCTGCAGTCGCCGCTGTATTCGAGTCTGCGTTATGTGTCCCACACGGAGGCCCTGGCGATTTGCACACGCGCCACCGCGGGAGACGTGGGCATTGCTGTCGCGGCATATGTGGCTGCTGCAACGGTTCAGGGTGACACGCTCTGGATCTTGCGGGCTCAAGGGCGAACCTGGTCCGCGTATATGTTGGCGGGCCTCGGCATCACGGTGCTGTTCGAATACCTCGCCACCGGTCCCTTGGAGCGCTGGACGTACGCGCCACAAATGCCTCGTCTTCTGCTTCTCGGCACTGGCCTGGCTCCGCTGCTGCAATGGCTGCTGTTGCCGCCTCTCGCCGCCTGGTTCACGTATCGGCACTCCCGGAAATGCTGAGCCGGCTGAGAATTGGTGAATGCCGGGTTGCAAGCGTTTTTGCGAAAGGGGCATCTCTCACAGCAGGCAATGCTGCCTTCGAGGCTTCCGTTGAGAGGGTACCTGCGGCTTAGCAAGCCGCATTGCGTAATCAGGCCCCTGTCGGTACGCGATTCCGGCGGTTATCCGTTCGCGCTCCGTACCGATATGGCTCGATTCCTGTACCGACATCGACCGGATTGCCGTACCGGCATGCAGCGACGGTGGTGCAAGCGAGGTTATCCATGCGGAGGTTAAAGGAGATCGCTGCGGCTGAGGTTCGTGGCCAAACGTTCGTATAGCGACATCGCGGCCGGCAACCGGGTGGCGCGCTCGACGCTGCAATTGGCGCTGGTGCGCATGGCTGCTATGCAATCGCAGGTCCTAGTGTCGCCTTGGAAGCTACCGTGATCATGCACCGATAAGCAAGCAGCGCAAGCTGATCAGATCGCCTGTGCTTCGCATATTTATTGACTACAGCCTGCCGGCGCTGGGATCACAGTGGTGGTTCGGTACATTGCTTGGCCGCGTTTACGCGAAGTGGTGTGTGCATCGCATCCGGCGGGACGCAGAGTGCCGTTTTCACAGGACCGCTCGCTCTTTATGATTAGTTAACGGGGCTGTCGACCGCCGGTATCGGGTTGGTCGATATTGCAACGGCGGTACGAGCGCATTGAAGCGGATGGAGGTCAGCCGTCGCATTCCTTATCCACAAACCTTGGATCATCTCCGCTTCGCGCCAGTTGCGCGTGCACTATTACCAACGCGGGTCATTCAAATGCCTGAGGCTGCCTCAACGCTTCGCCCCGCGCCGAGCGGCTCTATATACCAAGAGCGCTACGCGAAAGCCGCTATAGTTGTGACGTTTCCACTCTTACTCCGAGTCACGTCATGAACGCCAATATCACCAAGACGATAGAGCAAGCCGTTAGCACGCGAATTGCGTACCTTCGCGAGCATTCTGAGAAGATCCGTACGCGAGAGAAAGCCGCAATTGCACGCGTAAAGGCACAATTGCAGTGCGAGGTGAGCGTGGACGGCAACGTCGTACTTACCACGGACATGCCTCCCGTCCTGGGCGGGGGCGGCTCGGCACCGACGCCCGGGTGGTTCATGCGCGCGGCGCTCGCCTCGTGCGACGCAACCACCATCGCGATGCGCGCTGCCTGTCTGGGAGTCAGTCTGGAAACCATTGAGGTGACTGTCGAGAGTGAGAGCGATGCGCGTGGCATTTTAGGAATGGACGATGCCGAGGCCGGGCCGGGTCAGTTCCTGACCCACATTTTCATCAAGGCGGCGAACGGCGATCGCGGACGGGTGCAGGAGATCGTCGACTGGGCGCTGGCACATTCGCCGGTAGCCGACGCGATGCAGCGAAGCGTGCGGAACAAGGTCGACCTGCAGGTCGATTAAGGACACCGCGAGCGCTGTGGCCGTAGCGGTCGTCCTCGTCATCGCACATCTTTGGTGTATCGAGGATGCCATGCGTATTTAGAGCTATGAAGCCGGCTCGTGTTCGTCCTCCGCTCGATCGTGCGAATCGGCGAGCGCTTTGCCACGGTCGAGCCGGTGTTCGGCAACTTGCCCCACAACAAGGGGCTCGAGCGCTTCACCCTACGCGGACCGAACGAAGGTCGATGGGCAGTGGAAGTTCTACTGCCTGGTGCACAACATCGATAAGCTGGCGAAGAGCGGATACGCGAGATAGAGGAAAGGGAATGGCGGATAGTTGCGTCAGCAACGTTGCGCTCTCGACTTTGCGCCCGGTACGGCAGCGCAATGTGAAGCTGCATGGCATGATGGATCCGTCGACTCAGAAAGTCGTTTTTCTACAGCTGCGTTAGCCCCTATGTCCGACATTGACTGGCCATTGACGATTACAGCTATCAAGGACGTCCTGCTCGATGCAGCGGCCGTGATCACTGCCTTTGTAGCCGTCGTCGAATTGAAGAGATAGCGTCTCGAATTGCGCGGTAAAGCGGACTTTGAAACTGCGCGCGCTCTTGCGAGGGCCACGTACAAGTTGCGTGACGAGCTGACTATTTGTCGGGCCGCGTTCGTGCGCGCCCACGAATTCCCGCCCTCATACAACTCCAGTACAAGCAGAGCCGCGCAGCAAGAAGCTGTGGGATGGGTGCACGTCTTTAAGGCTCGCTGGGAGCATGTGTGGTCCGCTATTCAAGAGTTTGATACGCAGGCTCTTGAAGCAGAAGCGCTATGGGGTACAGCGGCGCGAGACAAGACTCAAACGCTCCGCTCCTGCGTCAAAGAGCTCAACGTCGCCATCGAGGCAGTCATTGACGATAAAGAAGTTGGCGGCCAAGACTTTGCAACAGATCGGGAGCTTGGCAAGCGTATGTGGCCTAACCAAGACTTGATCTGACAGACACGCCGCTTACGCGGCTTCCTTCGTCGGCTCGGATGTCTGATGCATCCGATCCAATTGCTTACTGTACGCCAGCGGCGCTGCTTCGATGAATGTCTGCAGGGGCGCCTTGCCGTAGCAGTACTTGCCCGAGTATATGCGCTCGGCGTTGTGGCTCTCCATCCACGCATCCACGACGGCTTGCAGCTGCTCGAGCGAGTCATAGAGCTTGCGGCGGAACGCACTGGCGTAGATCTCGTTCTGGATCGTCTGGTGGAAGCGCTCGCAGATGCCGTTCGTCTGCGGGCTCTTGGTCTTGGTAACGGAAACGACGCCGGCGCGACTCGAGCATCATCAAGGCGAAGAACGGCATCATGTAGGCAAGCCATTCGCTGGCCTTGATGCCCGCGCCGCGCAGCGTGTCGGCGGTCTCCCAGATTTTGTCCTCGCAGGACAGCAGGCCCGCGCCTATGGTTTGTGTCATTTCTTGGTGATCCCTATTAGCGGGGGCACGCATGGGGTCGGCAATTGCAGCACCAGCCCTCCCGCAATACTCCCGAATCATCACCTCCACCATGTTGACGATGCTGCGGTGTTCTCGCGCGGCGGCGGTGCGCAGTGCTTCCTTCAACCCTGGCTCGATGCGGAATGTCAGCGTGGCGGTCTTGGTTCCGGCCATGGTTTCCCCTGTTAGTGCATGTACTGCGTAAGTAACGGAATGCACCGTAACGTCCGGCATAATCCAATTGCGAGGCGCCAACTTTCGGGGAGACAAAAGCCATGGCCAAGCATTATTCCACCCGCGATTTCTTCCGCAACACGCCGAACAAGTTGTTGGCCAGCTACTTCGCTGGGCGCGGGGTGTTGCAGGACTTCGATTTCACGGCGATGAAGAGAACGAAGATCGAGCCGCTGTTCGAGGCATGGCTGGCGATGCGGGAGTCGGAGCGGGCGAAGATGGAAGTGGACTTGCGCGAGATCGGCGACATGAGCAACGCGAAGGGGGTGAGGGCGATCATCGACGAGGCGGAGTTTCATCTTTCTGAGGATGGCGCGCATGCGGCCTTTGTCGCCCTGTTGATGGGCTTGCCTGGTCATTACGAACGGGCGATGACGGTGTTTCTCGACTATCCGGCGATGTGGCGCGGTGCGACGAGGCTTTACCATGCCGATACCCTGAGCCATTGGCGCAAGCGCAAGAATCTGCCGAAGAAGAAGGCCGCCGTCGATTCGGCCAGCGTCTTGGCCTTGTCCGACGCCATCGCGGGCTATTACCAGCTCACAGAGGGCCGCGCGCGGCATTGCACGGTGGAATGTTACCGGCGCGGCAGGCTGGAGTATTTCTTTGCGTTCCCGGAGGACTACGCCCAAAACGCGCCAGAGTGGGATGGCCCCAAGTTGGCCCTGCAATCGCGCCACCCGCCGTTCGAGATTGTCTTCGTCTGGGATGGCGACGATGGCCGGCTGGACCTTCACCTGACCGGCGACAAGCGGGCAGTGGAGCCGTTGCAGACGATCTTTGCCGAGCACATCCTGAAATGCGAGGAACTGCCTGCCGACCCGACGGATAACCGGGTGTATGACCTGTGGCCCCTGCGGCGCAAGGATTTCGCGTTTACCTGGGACCTGGCCAGCGGCATCGAGCGGGTGGCAGTGAACAAGTTGCGGCTGGCACTGACGGGGCGCAAGAACGAAAAGCTGACCCTGGAAGTGGACGCCAAGCACAACCAGCACGCCATCCATGACCTGCTGGAGAAGCTGGCGCCCGTGTTGCCGACGAGTGCCTACTTCATTACCCAGGTGGGCTTCACCGCTTCGGTGAAGGTGTCGCCCACTGCACCGGCCAAGAATGTGACCTTTCAGGTGAGCAGCCCGAATTCGTGCTCGCTGAAATATGACGAGATCGGCCTGAAGCTGCGGGCGATGCTGGAAGCCTCGGGCATCGAACCCCGGCCACCCGAGGTGGAAGCGGCCTCATCGCCGGAAATCCTAACGGATATCACGGACTTGGTATGAAGCCGGCGGATGCCTTGGCGAACTTGCTTACCCGTGTCGCGGCAGCGGGCGGCACGGCGGCGGTGTTTTCCGAGCGCGAGCTGGCCGAGTGGCCGGCGGTGTTGGTTGGCCTGTTCAAGGCGGAGCAGTTGCTCGTCATGGGGACGCCCGCCGATGTCGTGACCTGCCCCGGCTGCGAAGAGGAATGCACGATGCAGCTGGAGTCGGCCATCACGCCCAGCGGTAAGTTGCGCGCCTTCGTGATGTGCGACAAGCGCGATAATGTTGGGCGTGTGCCGGTGGCCACCGATCTGATTGAGCTATGGCGTTGTTCGCCGGAACGGTTGGCCGATGTGCTGGCGCGGCTGTTGGGCATCCGGCGGAGCGAGGGCGACGCGGCTGCCGCTCGCTGGACGGTTGGCGTGCTAAAGGGTGCGAAGCATTCGGCGCATGTGGTGCTTAGCATTGGGCGCGACATGCAACTGAGCATCGCCGGCCACACCCTTGCGCTGGCCGATGTGCTGGAACTGGGGGACAAGGGCTTGGCATTGGATCGCCGGGCGCTGGTGCACTGCGTGGATGCGCCCGTTGCCGGCGGCGGCGATGTTGAATCCGCCGAGCAGCGGCGGGAAAGGCTCATCGCCCGTGTCAATCAGGAACGAGCCAAAGGCACCCGAGGCTTTTTGAAGGTGGTGGCGGAAGAGGAAGGTTTTGGGGTGTCACGCCTGAAGCAAATCGTCTATGACAAGCAGAAACCCGCCAACAAATGGATGGCGATTCTGCCCAAGACTAGCTCGAAGAAAGCCAAACCCAAGCCGTAGCGCGGCTTCTCGCGTTGCTGTGCGGGATAGCTGGCGGGATAGTGCCCTATCTCGCCCGGAATGCAAGCCATGTTCAACAACGCCCCAGGAGGCGCAAACATGGCTACCACCATCCTCAGAATCCCCGTTGTCCTTCGGCTGCGCGGCCGTTCGCGCAGTGGTCATTACCTCGATATCCAGCAAGGACTCTTCCCGCACCCGGTCAAGATCGGCCTGCGTGCGGCGGGGCATCCCGAGCATGAAGTCGAGGCAGTCAACACCGCGCGTATCGCCGGCAAGAGCGACGAGGAAATCCGCGCCCTGGTGCTGAAGCTGGAAGCCGACCGCAGGGCGGCCGCAGTTGATCAATAAGGGCGCGGCCATGAACGCGCGCGAGACAGTTTTTCCACCCGGTACAGTTGAAACCGACAAAACCGGCGAAACCGACTTGGTGAGCAATGCCGAGTTTCTGGCCTGCATATTGGGCGGCGGTCTTGCCGAAGCGCGCCCGGTGGTGGTGAGCTTTGCAGGCAACCCGGCCAGTGTGTTGAAAACTGCCTGGTTTGGCCGGCCCTGGTCGGGGGCAACCGATGCCCCTGCGATGCTGCCGGAGTACGCCAACAACTATTTCTCCCTCGCCGTTTTCCGACCCGATGAGGCGGGGCAATACCGACGGCAGAAGGCCCGCTTCGTGGCCTTGCATGCGGTGATGCTGGATGACGTGGGCAGCAAGGTAGCGATGGACCGGCTGACCCTGCCGCCAACCTGGCTGCTGGAGACCTCGCCCGGCAACCATCAGGCCGGGTATCTGCTGGCTAATCCGCTGGCGGATGGCGCGATAGCCGACCGATTAATGAATGCCATCGTCGCCGCTGGCCTGTGTGATCCCGGCGCGAATGGACCGCGCGCCCGGCTGGCGCGGTTGCCGGTGGCGGTGAACGGCAAACATGAACCGCCGTTTCGCTGCCGGATGCTGACCTGGTCGCCAGCGTTGCGCTATACGGTGGATGAATTGGTAGCCGGGCTGCAATTGGAGATAGCGCAGGCCGAGCGGCCGAGGCGTCAGACTGATCGACCGGTGCAGGAGCGACCCGCCAATGGCGATCCGGTATGGATACCGCGCCCGGAGGAGAATGCCGTCCTGGTCGCTCTGCGCGAGCGCGGGCTGTACAAGTTGCCCCTAGGCGAGGGCAAGCACGACATCCCCTGTCCCTGGGTGCATGAGCACACCGACGCGGTGGACGGCGGCACGGCGTACTTCGAGCCGGACGACCATTGGCCCATCGGCGGCTTCAAGTGCCTGCACGGCCATTGTGCCGAGCGGCATATTCGTGACCTGCTGGCTTATCTGGACATCGACATCAGCGCGGCGCGTATGAAGCCGACCATCCGCGTGGTGGCCGGGGAAATGCATTGTGTCGTGGATGCCGCCGAGCGTGAACTGGCGCAATCGCGGCGGCACTATCAACGCGGTGGCCTGATCGTGACGGTGGCCACTGACCCAGGCACCCGCGAAACCCGTGTGCAGGAAGTGACCTTGCCGGCCCTGGTACGGGCGCTGGCCAATGCGGCAACCTGGGAACGGTTCGATGGCCGTTCGAAAGACTGGGTGCGCGCCGATCCACCGGCCCGGCATGCGGGCGTATTGTTCGATGAGACCAGTTACCGGCACCTGCCGGTGCTGAACGGCCTGACCCGCCAGCCTTATCTGCGCCAGGACGGCAGTCTGATGACCATGGCAGGCTATGACATGGCCACTGGGATGTTCGGGGTATTCGATGCGCGGGCGTTTTCAGTTCCTGATCTGCCCACGCGCAATCAGGCAGAAGCATCCCTGACCATGTTGAAAGACCTGCTGGAGGAATTCAGCTTCGCCAGCGATAACGATCTGGCGGCGGCGTTGGCGGCCATCATCACGGCGGCGGTACGACCGAGCTTGAACGTGGCGCCCATGTTCCACGCACGGGCGCACATGGTGGGTTCCGGTAAGTCCTACCTGTGCGAGTTGATCACCGCCTTCGCCACGCCCCAGCGCGGCGCGCCCACCACCTTACCTGCCGATGACGAGGAGTGCCGCAAGTTGCTGCTAGCCGAACTGTTACGCGCCCCGGCGGTGATCGAGTTCGACAATCTGAACGGTGATCTGGTTGCACACAAGAGCCTGTGCACCGCGCTGACCTCGGAATTCATTAGCGGGCGCATCCTGGGCGTTTCCAAGACCGCCACGGTGAGCTCCCGCGCCCTGTTCCTCTCCAGCGGCAACAACGTCGGCCCGGTGCAGGACATGACCCGGCGCTGTATCACCATGCACTTGTCGCCCCAGTGCGAGGTGCCGGCGTCGCGGACCTTCACCCGGCCCGACCTGGTGCGCGAGGTGCTGCGCGAACGCGGGCGCTATGTGTCGGCGGCCTTGACCCTCGTGCGCGCCTGGATTGTGGCCGGCCGGCCGAAGGCGCCGTGCAAGGGGCTGGCCAGTTTCGGCGACTGGTCCGACCTGTGCCGGCAACCGTTGCTCTGGCTGGGCTGTGCCGACCCCACTGCCTCGGTGTTCGAGGCCATGGCCGAAGACCCGGACAGGGAGACACTGGCGCGGCTGCTGATGGCGTGGCACGCGGTCTTCGGCAAAACCCCGGCCATGGTGCGCGATGCCGTCAGGCAAGCGAATGCCGCCTTCGATGACAACAACGAGCTGCGCGAGGTGTTGCGTGACATCGCCGCCGAACGCGGCGAGATCAACCGACGCAAATTGGGTTGGTGGATGCGGCGGCACGCCGGCCGCATCGTCGATGGCCTGCGCTTTGTCCGCGCCAGTGGCAATCGTTCTGCTGAGGCGTGGCGGGTGGAGGTGGTGGAATCGGTTTCGCCGGTTTCATCGTTTTCTGTTCCGCCGATAGAAAAAGATGTCAGCGATGACGGTAACGCCTATGCCCGCGCCAGTCGCGGCGAATGATTGGAGGATTCGACATGCAAACCATCGACAACAACACTGACCTGGTAGCTATCCAAGCAGACGGGGCTATGGGCGCTTCCGTAGCCGGCAACTATGCCGCCGTGCGTTTCAACGCCCTCAAGCACGGCGTGCTTTCCCGCCATGTCGTTCTGCCCCACGAGGACCGGGGCGAGTTCGATGACCTGCTGGCTGCCCTGATCATGGAACATCAACCAGGCGGCGCGACCGAGTTGCACCTGGTGGACGAACTGGCCGGCATTCTCTGGCGCAAGCGCCGGGTGCTGATGGCAGAAGGGGCGAGCATCAATCAGGGGCTGAAGGGCGCGGCGCGCAATGCCGAGGGCGTTATCCCGGCGGCGGCACCGTTCGAGATGGGTCTGTCCGGCAAAGGTACCGACCTGCGAGATTTTCTGGACATGACGGCGGAGGAAGTTGCCGAACGTCAGCGAGATGCCAAACATGATCTGGAGGTGACGCGGAAAGCCGCATCCATCTTGCGGCGCGGTGGCGCGAATGCCTATGAGAAGGCGCTTCGTGCCTTGCTGCCCGACTCTCGCGAGTGGTGGCAGAACTATGTCGAGGACGAGGAATATCCGCCGACCGCCGAGGGACTGGAGCAATTCATCCGTGAACACCTTGAACCGCTGTGCATTGGCATCGAGAAGGAGACCCGCCACCATGACGCGATCAGGGCGCAAACCCTGGGGGAAGGGTTGCAAGCGTACCGGCTAGAGAAGCTGAACCGGTACGAAACCCATCTGGATCGCAAGTTCGAGCGCACTTTAGCCATGTTGTTGAAGCTGAAAGAGCTTCGCGGCGCGTGAAACCGGGCACCGTCAAAACCGGCCCAACGCGAGATATGGCGCGGGGCTCGTGGCCGTCGAAAAACACGACTGAAACTTGCCAAATGATTTAGGCAAAATCGGAGCCAAAAAAATGGGCGGCATCGGAAGCGGGCGGCGATACCAAGGCGGCAAGGACACGACAAGCGACATGCGGGCGTTGGATGTTCGGCGGCTCCAACGCGATGGCCTGCTCACACCGGGACGGAACTTCGGTTGGCATTGGACGCGCAACGGCGAAGAGTTGGCATCCATCCAAATGCGGACCCAAGTTGACCGCGTGATTCTCCACTACCGCAGTCGAAGCAATGGGGGCGAATGGCAACCGATGGAATACACCGTCCATCTTCAATGGACGCCCTGCAACTTCGGGGGGCGACGTGTGTGGTTTCGTTGCCCCGCGCAAGGATGCGGGCGGCGCGTGGCAATTCTTTTCGGCGGTTCAATCTTCGCCTGCCGGCACTGTCACAAGCTGGCCTATGAGTGCCAGCGTGAAACCGATGATGATCGAGCGATGCGACGGGCGGACACCATCCGGCGGCGGCTTGGATGGGAAGCGGGGATAGCGAACCCGGAAGGTGGCAAGCCCAAAGGAATGCACTGGAACACCTTTGAACGGCTGAAAGCCCAGCATGATGCATTCGCCAATACGTCATGGGCGGGCATGGCCGAACGGCTTGGGTTGATCAATCGGCGGCTGGAGATGTTGCGGCTTGATCCGCTTGAGCTGGGCCGGGATGAATGAATCTGTTTCGCAAAACACTAACCCGAATACCCGTGTTCCGTTCGCTGATGTGTCCTATTCAACGTTCGATCTGACAGACACTGCTGGCGCAGCGAAGTCTCAGACGGAAAGCTCGGCGGAAACGGGCTTCTGCAGCACATCCACTGTCCTTGAGTTGCAGTAGCATAGCCGTGAGGGGATCGGAGCCGGGCCCCATGCCGCCCCGGCTCGGGGAATGAGCCTGAGTCCGGGATAATGATTAGGCCGACATTCGGGTGAATCTAATGGACGCCGGCGGCATCTATACCGACATTGGATGATTAAGCCGACTGCCGTGGAGCTAGCCACGAGATCCGTGATCGCCTGCCCGAACTGTGGCGGACGATCTGAGGAGGAGATGCCGACGGACGCCTGCCTCTATTTCTACGAGTGCTCATCCTGCGGGTCTATACTGCGCCCCAAGCCAGGAGACTGCTGCGTCTTCTGTTCCTTCGGAAGTGTTCGGTGCCCACCCATTCAACTCAGCCAGGGTCGTTTTCGAACGAAATGACGCTACTCGGTACAAGTGCACTGTTCTTCGCTACTGCCGTCGCCGAGATTGTCGGATGCTATTTGCCCCTTCTGTGGCTGACTCACCGTGCGCCCGTCTGGGTGCTGGTGCCAGCGGCAGCTTCACTTGCTCTATTCGTTTGGCTGTTAAGCCTTCATCCGACTGCCGCAGGCCGTGTGTACGCTGCTTACGGCGGTGTGTATGTGGCAACGGCAGTTCTATGGCTATGGCTCGTCGACGGCGTTCGCCCCACAGCTTATGATCTGGCGGGTTCTGCAATCGCGCTTGTGGGAATGTCGGTAATCATGTCGTCGCCGCGAGCGTAGCGTAAGTTTCGACGCCCAACAGCATGCACCTGATCTGCTACAGCGGCTTCGCCCGCCTCCGCTGGCAGTTGATGCACGGCGTTTGGGCATCACCAGAAACCGAGTGACCGGATTTGGCCGATTTCCGCCGGTGGCACGACCTGACCTGACAGTGTCCGCAGGTCGAGTATTGGCTTTTACAGCTGATGAGTAACCGGGGCGCATCCTGCGTGGCGGGGCGTGGCCATGCTATTCTTAAGACGTGACTGTGCTCGTCCGCCCAATTGTGTTCATCCTTGCACTGCTCGTCCTCTGGACGGGCAGCTGGGGAATTTGGGCAAGCGCTGCATCCGCGCACGGCCTCGCCACCGATCCCGCTACCTGCCAATGTGAAGTAGGCGTCGAAGACCTATTCACAACCGATGGGAACGTTGAGCATTGCGATCATAGTTGCCACGCTGCGGCCCATCTTCTGGCCGTGTCCTCGTCTTGCCCTAAATTCCATTCAGCGAACCGGAAGTCTGCACTTCACGTCGCGGATCTGACTTTCTTCACCGCACCCTCTTCCCGACTCCTTCCGCCTCCGCGCCCTCGCCTAGTCGCCTGAGCCCCTGATGCCCATTTGGGCAGCGGGTTGTTTATGCATACTAGAGAGGAAGGTCCATGGGCTTTCGCCCCACGGCTGCGCATGCAGCATGCCTTGCGCGTTCTTGTTGTTCGTCCCTCATTCTTCTGGCCCTTGCGACAGGGGGAAGTGTCGAGGCCCAAAGCAGCCTCGCGCTGACGCTCGACCAAGCAGTTAAGTTTGCCGAGCAGCGCAGTCCCGCGCTGCGCAACGCCCAATCTGAGCTGCAGGCGCTCGAAGCTCAACTCGGTGAAACCAATGCGCTGCTGTGGAATAACCCGGAACTCACAGCGGGTCTAGACCGGCGCCGTTTCCCCGAGAACGGCCAGGCCACGGAGTGGAACCTAGGTCTCGCTCAGACCTTCGAGCTTGCTGGTCAACCTGGGCACCGGCGCGAGGCTGCGCAACAGGCGCTGGCTGCCGGCAAGGAGGCGTACAACGAGGTCCATCTGCAGCTGCGTAGCGACGTCACGCAGCGATTCGTGCGCGTGGCAGCTTTGCAGGAGCGCGTCGCCGTAGAAGAGGAAATGCTCGACCTCGTCAATGGGCTGTCGGGAATGATCACGAAGCGCTTTAAAGCCGGTGAAGATACCCGTCTGGACGCGAACGTGGCTGCGGTCGAGGCGGATCGTGCGCGCAATCAGCTAGGACAGCTGCGCGAAGCGCTCATCGAGGCACGCCGTGAGCTGGCTGCAGCGCTGCAGTTGCCACCGGACCAGCATCCTTACACGGAGGGCGGCATACCGATACGAAGCCCGACGTACAGCTTGGAGCAGCTTCTGTCCCAAGTAGACCAGCGGCCGCTGATTCGGTCGCTTCGTCACAGTGAAGCCGCTGCCCGTAGCCGCTTGTCGCTGGAGCGCGCCGGCGCCTATCCGGACCTGACGCTTGGTGTTGGCACGGGCCGCGAGGGCTTGAGCGGCGAGCGCGAACAGTTCATTGGGTTAACCGCCTCCTTGCCACTGCCGCTATTCAAGCGCAATCGGGCCGCGATCGGCCGTGCTGCCGCGGACCTCACCTCTGCGCAGATCGAACGGGAAGTCACCGCGCGCGACAATCGCAACGCTGTGCTCGCGCTGTGGGAACGGTTGCAGAGCCTGCGAGAGCGTGCAGCGCTTCTGCGCAATGTCAC
>Ga0268299_1003665_pt1 | contig 13579 bp, 10 predicted proteins | sample NOBtaG_FD_193484 | JGI IMG/M metagenome (GOLD analysis project Ga0268299, IMG submission 193484) | Activated sludge microbial communities from bioreactor in Nijmegen, Gelderland, Netherland - NOB reactor | ecosystem: Engineered > Bioreactor > Aerobic > Activated sludge | place: Netherlands...
CCCGCTGTGGTCGCTCACCGCTTTCTCCACCACGGCGATGTGCCCGAAGCCGTTCAGCGCCGCATTGCGCCGGACGGTTGCAGCATTGCGGGCTACGGGCTCGAAGGCGACCACCGAGCCGCCGGAGCCGACGAGGCCCGCCGCGATCACCGTCAGGAAGCCGACATTGGCTCCGACGTCGTAGAAGCAGTCGCCGGCTGCCAGATCGGCGGCGAGCTGATCCTGTACCGCCATCTCGTTCTCGCCCTGCGAATAGTGGGCGGCACCGGAGCCCGGGGCGAACCTCAGCCCCCGTCCCTGCCCGGCGCTAAGCGTGATCGTCACCCGATCCTGGTACCACCGCGCCATCGGCAGCCGTTTCAGAGGCCGCAGAACCCGCCGGATCGTTCCCATCAGCGTCCCTCCCGCCGGTCGACCAGCATGCAAATCCTATCGAGGCGTTGCATTGACGGAGCTCGATGCCTGCGACGGCGCTGTGACGGCCTCGACGTAGACCTCCTCCAGCGCCCGCACGGCGTGGCGGAGGTCGAGCCGGCCGGCCGACTCACGGGCCGCGCCACCGCAACGCCGGGCCAGATCGGGATCGGCCATGAACGCTTCCAGAGCGCTCCCCAGCGCGGCATGATCCTTGGCCGGCACGAGGAGACCGTTGACCCCGTCGACCAGGATTTCCGGCACACCCCCGACCGACGTCGATACGCAGGGCAACCCGGTCGCCATGGCCTCGACGAGAGCGATCGGGAAGCCCTCGAACTGCGAGCTGAGGCAGAAGGCATCGAACAGGGGCAACAGGTCGAAGACGTCGTCACGTGAACCGAGGAAATGGACCCGGTCAGCGACACCCAACTCCCGGGCGCTGCGGCGGAGATCGTCGGCCAGCGGTCCGAGCCCCACCAGTGCCAGATGGGCCCTACCGATCGGGCCGCTGCCCGCCAACGCCCGGAGCAGGTTGGCGTGATCCTTCTTGGCGGTGAAGTTGCCCACGTTGCCGACGACGAACGCATCCGGCGGCAGGCCGAGCGCCGCCCGCCGCTCCGGGCGGCCCGCATCGGTGTCGGGGCTCCAGGTCCGCACCGAGCTCAGCACGGTGCCGTGGAGCACCGTGCGGACTGGCACGGAACGCCCCTTGCCATGGGGCCGGATGCTGTCGGCCACCGATCCCGACACGGCGATGACCCGCCTGTTCCGCCCGTAGGTCAGGTCGTTGACGAGACGGGTCGGCCCACGGTAGCGGTGCCAGACGTTGTGCTCGGTGTGCACGATCGCCGGCCGCTGTCCCGGTAGAGGCAGAATCCGGGCGGCCACGCCCGGCAGCGGAGCATGCGAGTGCACCACGCCGTATCCGCCGCTGGCGATCAGCCTCCGCAGGCGCAGCAGCCATCGGGGATCGCCCCTGCCACCATGGAGGCAATGGACGGAGGCACCAGCGTCGGCCAACGCGGCGTGGTAGTTGTCCTTCCAGGGCAACACGTAGGCCACGTCGATGACGAAGCGATCGGTGTCGATCAACGGGAACATGTCGACCAGGAGACGCTCCACCCCTCCCCGACCGAGCCCTTTGGTCAGCCAGAGGCAGCGGACCGGCTCGTTCCTGTCGCCACCCGGCGCACCAGCAGACCCCATCCCGCTCCCTCAGCTCGCGACCGCTGCTGCCGAGGGTACCGGCTCCACCCAGCTGGCGCCGGGCCGCCGGCGCGACCGGGTAGAACATCTCGTGCCGACCTTCGCCGGCTAGCCCATCCGGTACGGTGGTGGAGGTGCGGGCAGTGCGGGTGGCAGCTCACAGGGCGGTGAAGGACGTGGCGCTGACGCTGGACCGCGCCCGACCGGCGGCGCAGGGTGTGGTGGTGCTCGCCTACCATCGGGTCGGTGGAGGCAGCTCGCTCGAGCTCGACCTGGAGCCCGAGGTGTTCGGCGAGCAGATGCACTGGCTCGCGGAGCAACGCCGGGTTGTCCACCTCGACGAGGCGCTCGGTGCTCTCCATGGACACGGCGGCCCGCCGGCCACCGTTGTCACGTTCGACGATGGCACTGCCGATTTCGTCGAGCACGCCCTGCCGGCGCTGGCCGCAGCGGGGGTGCCGGCCACGTACTACGTGGCCACCGACTTCATCGAGTCGCAGCGATCCTTTCCCGACCAGGGCCGACCCCTGACCTGGGCCGCCCTGGCCGAGGCGGTGGCCACCGGCCTGGTGACGGTAGGTTCGCACACCCACCGTCATGCCGTGATGGACAAGGTGTCCGTGGCGGAGGCCACCGACGAGCTCCGCCGCTCGAAAGAGCTGATCGAGGACCGCCTCGGAGTCCCCGCTCACCACTTCGCCTATCCCAAGGGCGTCGTCGCCGCCTCACCAGCGGTGGAGGCCGTCGTGGCCGGGCACTTCCGGTCAGCGGCGGTCGCCGACAGCGGGGTCAACCGCTACGGGGCCACCGACCCCCATCGGCTCGATCGGACCCCCGTGCAGCGGAGCGACCGGGCTCGGCACTTCCGGGCCAAGGCGGCCGGTGGGATGCGGCTCGAAGGGCAGCTCCGGGCCGGCCTCAACCGGCGCCGCTACCGGACTGCGGCCACCTGAGCCGGAGACGACACGCCCAGATCGGCGTAAGCGCCGAGCAGGCGGTCCACCACCCTGCGCTCGTCGAACTCCGCCTCGGCCTTGATCCGTCCGGCCTTGCCCATGCGCTCCCGCAGCCCCGGGTCGCGGAGCAGGCGACGCAGGGCATCGGCCAGGGGTGCGACCTCACGCCGGGGCACCAGCAGGCCGGTGTCGTCGTGGTCGACAACCTGGCGGCAGCCGCGGATGTCGGTGGCGATGACAGCGACGCCCGATGCCGCCGCCTCCATGGCGGCCCGGGGAAAGCCCTCCCGGTAGGAAGCCAGCACGAACACGTCGGCCGCCGCCATCAGGCGCTCCACGTCGGAGCGGTGACCGAGGGTCCGGACTCCCCGCCTGCGGGCCTCGTCGAGGAGCTGTCCCGGCAGAGCATCGGCCTTTTCCGGATCCTCCGGCCCGACCAGCACCAGCGTGTGGTCCTCCTCCACTGCGGCCGATGACTCGATCAGCTCGCGGAAACCCTTCTCGGCCACCAGGCGTCCGACGCTGAGGACGATCACCGCATCAGCTGCGAGCCCCAGCTCCTGGCGCACCTCCCGCCGGCACGAGGCGGACGCGTCGGGGTCGAACCGGGCCAGGTCGATGCCATTGCCCAGGAAACGGACCCGCCCGGACGGCGCCAGCGGGGTCCGGATCATGAGCTCGACGTCCTCGATGTTCTGAACGAGCTCGAGATGCGAGAAGCGGCTGGCCACCGCCTCCAGGCCGTACACCACGGCGCGGCGCCGCAGCGGATCCCCGGGGGCGGCGAACAGCCCGTGCACGGTGTTGACCACCACGGGAACGCCGAGCAGGCGGGCCAGGACCCGACCGTAGACACCCGGTTTCGGGTTGTGGGTGTGCACCACGTCCGGCCGTTCCTGGCGGACGATGGCGGCGAACGATCGGGCGGCCCGAAGGTCGGCCCGGAGGTCGAATCCCCGGGTCGAACCAGCCAGAGCCCGATGACGGATGCCCAGCGCCTCGAGCGCGGCCACGTCGGGGCCGTCGGCGCTCACCGCTACCACCTCATGGCCGGCGTCGGCCAGGGCCTGGAGCTGAGGAAGGAGCAGATAGCGATGGCTGCTGGCCACGGTCGTCAGATGAACGATCTTCATGGCCACTCCCCCCCGCCAGACGCCAGGCGCTCCTTGTCGATCGTACGATCAGGATCGACCGTGCCGGTACGGGCACTTCTGCCCACACCGTGTCGCCACGGGGACATTTCCCACCTTCCAGCCCATCCGCAGGGCGTACCATGGCCATCGATGGCGGGGATGAAGAGGGCGATCGATCTGTTGGTGGCGGTGCCGGCCCTGATCGTCGCGAGCCCGGTGCTGGCCGCCGTGGCCGTCGCCATCCGCATCACGGATGGCTCGCCGATCATGTTCGCCCAGGAGCGGAGCGGGCTGGGAGGGGAGCCGTTCACCCTCCACAAGTTCCGGACGATGTCCACCGACTCGGAAGACCCCACCACCGATGCCCAACGGATCACCCGCCTCGGCGCTCGCCTGCGGGCTTGGAGCATCGACGAGCTCCCGGCCTTGTGGGCCGTGGTGCGGGGGCAGATGAGCCTCGTCGGCCCCCGACCGCTACCGGTCCGCTATCTCGAACGCTACGACGCCACCCAGCGGCGACGCCTGGAGGTCCCACCCGGCATCACCGGCCTCGCTCAGGTGCGGGGCCGGAACCTGCTGTCGTGGGAGGAGCGGTTCGCGCTCGACGTGCACTACGTCGACACCCGGTCGACCCTGGGCGACCTGCAGATCCTGGTCGAGACGGTCCGTGCCGTGCTCGGCCGGGAGGGGGTCGAGGCGGAGGCGACGGTCACGATGCCGGAGTTCCGGGGCTCATGAGCCGCAACCCACTGACGGTGCTCCTGTCGTCGGCCGGACGGCGGGGAGCGCTGGTGCGGGCCCTGCGCGACGGCGGGGCCCGAGCGGGCGCCGACGTCCGGGTGGTCGCCACCGATGCCTCAGCGCTCAGCGCCGCCGGCCACCTGGCCGACGCCTTCCATCTCGTGCCCGGGTTGCAGGATCCCCGCTATCTCGATGCACTGTGCGAGGTTGTGCGCAAGGAGCACGTCGACGTGGTCGTCCCCACGATCGACACCGAGTTGCCGGTGCTGGCCCGCCACCGGGGGGAGGTGGCAGCGGCCGGTGCCGTGGCGCTCGTTTCCGATGCCTCGTGCATCGAGGTCTGTGCCGACAAGGAACGCTCGAGCCGGTGGCTGGCCGGCCACGGGTTCCCGGTTCCTTTCCAGTACGACCGGGCGGCGCTCAGGCACCTGCCATCGACCGACTGGCCGGTGTTCTTCAAGCCGCGGCAGGGCAGCTCATCGGTGGGCGCTCATCCGGTGAGCAATCTGGAGGAGCTCGAGCTGGCTGAGCAGCGGCACGGGCCGGGGGTGACCGAGGAGCTCGTGACCGGCGACGAGTACACGATGGACTGCTGGGTCGATCCAGCGGGCGCCTGTCTCTCCGTGGTGCCTCGGCTCCGGCTGGCGGTGCGGGCCGGCGAGATCGCCAAGGGCGTGACGGCCGTCCGACCCGAGCTGCAGGAGCTGTGCCGCTCGGTGCTCGAAGCGATGCCAGGTCTCCGGGGCCCGGTGACAGTCCAGGTGATCGCCACCGTCGAGGGGCCACGGGTCATCGAGATCAACCCGCGTTTCGGTGGTGGGTACCCGCTCAGCCACGAGGCGGGCGCCCGTTACACGGCGGTCCTGGCGGCGGAGGTCCTCGGTCGCCCGGTCGACCCGGCGTGGCTGGCCTGGAAGGACGATCTGGTGATGCTGCGCTACGACGAGGCGGTGTTCGTACCCCGGTCCGGCCTGCCAGCTGCTCCCCGCTGACATGAGAAGCGTCGTCCCCGACGCCATCGTGGTGCTCGACATCGACGACACGCTCTACCTGGAGCGCGACTACGTGCGGTCCGGGTTCGAAGCCGTCGGGCGCGAGGTGGCCCGCTCCCACGGCTGTTCGGGCCTCAGCTCCCGCTTGTGGGCCGGGTTCGAGGCTGGCGTTCGGGGCGACGCCTTCGACCGGGCGCTCCGGGAGGTCGGCATCGAGCCGACGCCCGATCTCATCGCTCACCTCGTCGATCGGTATCGGGCCCATGATCCGGTCATCTCCCTGCTCGATGACGCCGCTCGGTTTCTCGAGCGGCTCGGTGGTCGGACCACGGCGGCCATCACCGACGGCCCCGCCCAATCCCAGTGGGCCAAAGCCCGCGCCCTGGCCCTGGACCGACGCCTTGACCTGCTGGTGGTGACCGCCGACCTCGGGCCGGGGCGGGCCAAGCCCGCCCCCGACGCTTACCTCCTCGTCGAGGATGCGTTCTCCGTTCCGGCGGATCGATGTTGGTACATCGCCGACAACCCGGCCAAGGACTTCGTGGTTCCTCTCGCCCGCGGCTGGCGGGCTGTACGCCTGCGCCGGCCAGCTTCGCTCCACCAGCGGGCGGACACTCCCGCCGGTGTGATCGAGATCACGTCGCTCGACGACTTGCCGGTTGATCCTGGCGGATGACGGGCCCGGTTCGCACCGGCGGTGCGCCTGTCGACAGCGCCTCGGCCCGACGCCGGGCCGCCGGGCTGCGACCGATGTGGCGGGCCTGCACAGGGACCGGAGGGCCGCCGGTGCTGCGACGGCTGCTCAGGCGGGCGGCGGCCGTCCGGCCTGTGGTGGCCGTCGGCTCCTCCTCGTGCAAGGGCACCGGGGCGGGTAGCGCCGACCGGTCCAACCGGCCCGAAGTCCGACGGGCGGACCGGGCGATGATGCGTGGTTCGAGGGGCACCGCCAGAACGATGACGGCGATCGGGAACAACTGGGTCCGCTGGCGGGCGAGGATGCCGAAGTTGCTGATCGACGAGAAGGCGAAACCGAAGATCAACAGGTAGAGGAAGGCGAAGCCGATGTAGGGACGGGCCAGGATCGTGGCCGGCAACCGGGCCAGGCGCGGCAGGTTCCAGATGAAGAGCCCAATCAGCACCGTCCCCTCCAGTGCCGTCACGAGGCCCGCCACACCGCCGGCCTCGTACAGGAACGGCCGGAACAGCACGGTGATCAACGCCCACGGCAGCTGGGCGGGCGAGGTGGGGTTCACCGCCTCGAACTGAGATCCCCCCTGGCTGGATCGCCGGGTCGTCTCGTTCAGCACCTGTTGTGGGTTGAGCCCGTCCTGGAGGTCGAAGAACGACTGGAGCTGGTTCAGCACCAGACCGGCCACCAGCCCCAACACGAGCAGCGAGACGACCTTGCGGACGGCACCTCCCGACCCTCGGGTACGGCGAAGGACGAACGCTGCGGCGGCGCCGACGCCGAAGATGGCGGCGACGTGGGGGCGGACGATCGCCATCGCCGCGATCCCGAGGAGGAAGGCGACGTAGGCACCGCGCCGCTGGGTCAGCACCCGCGCCAGGCCGTAGGAGGCGAGCCCGAGCATGGTGGTCATCCAGGCCTCCTTGCCGATGCTCGAGGGCCAGAACACCACCGACGGCAGGAAGAAGATCAGGACGGTGTACCGCCGGCGCAACCCGTCGGGGACGGCGATCGAGAAGGCCCGGTAGAAGAGGTAGAGCCCCCAGTAGGAGAGGAACGCGAACGCTACGTAGCCGCCCATCTGGCTCGGGCCGAGCACGAGGTAGACGATCCCCGAGACCAGCCGGATGAACCGGGTTCCGGTCAGGTTCGGCAGGTAGACCTCAGCCGCCGGCCCCGAGAACACGAAGGACTTGAACTCGCCCGACAACGCAAGGCCGGCATCGTAATACGCCGATGCGTCAGCATGCCCCAGGAACAGGTCGTTCACGTAGTAACGGGCGAAGGCGCTGAGAAGCTTGGCGGCCAAGCCGAACAGGACGGCCCGTCGAATCCAGGGGTCGGCCTCGACCTTGTCGAGCATCCGCCGCAGCGGCACCGATGCCACGAGGAACAACCCGGGCGCCAGCAGCAGGGCGAACCGCTCGTTGTAGGTGCCCCGTACCGTCGCCGTGGTGAGCACGAGAAGGTACAGGAAGGCCATGGCGGAGCCCAGCCCGGCCGCCACCCAGTAGTCCCCCTGCCGGCTGCCCCTACGGACGCCGAGCGCGAGCACGGCCGGCGGCACGCGGCGGGTGGCCTCACCGACGCCCGACGGCTCGATCATCAGCGATCCGGGCCGAGCTCGTCTTCATCCACGAGATCGAGGGCACCGATCCGTACCACGTCCGGGCCTGACGGTCTGGGCTGCACGGACACCTGGACCGGGTCGCTCCCGTTCGTCGGCGTCGCTCCATGAGCCGCACCGTTGGTGATCGGATCGGGCTGCGGTGACCCGTCGGGGGAGGACTCCTGAGCGGAGTCGTCACCCGATGCCGACCGGGGACGTTGCGGGGAGGCTGGAGCAACGCCGCCGTGGCCGTTCGGGGCCTGCACGGTAACGGTGGCCATGGCATCTCCCGTGCCCAGCTGGGAAGCGCCGTAGGGATCCCGGTCGGCCAGCCAGGACCATGGGACGTCGATCGCCAGCGGGACGGCCGGTGCCGCCCCCGCCTCCTCGACCGGCGGCGGTGTCTGGGGCTCCGGCGCCGCCGGCACCGCCCGATCAGCCGGCTCCCCGACACCAGGCCGAGTCGACGGTGGCGAGCGGCGCACGACCCGGCGCACGAGGGCACGGAGCAGCCGGCCCACTGCCGAGTGTCGGAAGCTGGCCCGCACACCCACGAGCGCCAGACCGCAGGTCGGGGCCTGCAGTCGCTCGGTCAACTCGAACGCCAGCTCACCGTCGTCCGCCGTCGACCGCCCGATCCGGCTCACGAGCAGCACGAGATCGGCAAAACCGACGAGCTCGTTCACGTCGCTGCCCGCCTGCATCGGTGGACTGTCGATGAAGACCACGTCGAAGCGGCTCTTGGCCGCCTCGATCAGCGGCCCGACGGCGGCCACGGTCTCGCCGGCACTGATGACCTCACGCCCATGGTGGATGATCGAGACATCGGGCACCACGGTGTTCTGCACGTAGCTGGCGAAATCGACCGTCTTCGACCGCCAGCGGTCGTCGACGAAATCGGCCAGACCGGGGCCGCTCTCCACTCTGAAGTAGTGGTGGACCGTCGGGCGGCGGAGGTCGGCTGCGACGATCAGTACCTTCTTGCCGGCGTAGACGGAGGCAACCGCCAGGTTGGCCACGGTGGTGGACGTCCCGACCCGGGCCGATGCGGCCGTCACGAGCACCACGGATGCGCCACCGGGCCGGTCGCCCTCGCCGTGCAGCTGGCGGGCCCGGGCATGGTCGACGCTGCTGCGCAACACACGGTAGGCCTCCGAAGCGGGAGCGGTCGGCTCCTGCTGGGCGATCAGCTGATACCTACGGCGCTTCGAGAACGGGATGGCCGGGATCTCCGCCAGCACGGGGAGTCGGTAACCTGTCTCGGCGTCGCGTCGGTTGTAGATGCGACGATCGAAGCGGTGGAGGCCGAAGGCCAGTCCTGCGCCCAGCACGAGACCGGCCGTCAGCCCGAGAGCCAGACGACCACTCAGCCCTAAAGGATCGCCCGACTCGGGGTTGACTGCCACCCGCGGACGACCGATGAAACTCACCGGGCTCAGCTCGCTGGTCGACTGGGTCCGGAGGTTCTCTGCTTCGGCGACGGCCGAGGAGTGGGAGGCGACCAGCGTGGAGAGCTGAGCCTGGAGCACGGGGTCCTCGGCCGCGTCTCCGCCACCGCTCCTGATCTGCCCCTGGACAGCACTGATCTGGGCCTCGAGGCCTTCGATTCGGGCCTCCAATGCGGCCAGCGCATCGTCACGCTCCCGGGTTCTGGCATCGGCGGCGAAGTCGATGATGGCCTGCCCGTAGAGCGTGAGCACCTGGGTGGCCAGCTCCTCGCTGGGCTGCTGGGACACGCCGATCTGCAACACACCGATGTCGGCGTTGGGCTCGGTGGCGATGGCGCTGCCGACAGATCGGGCCACGTCGGCGTCGCCGTAGGCTCCCGGTTCGATCTGGGCCACGACCGTGTCGAGGATGGCGGAGGTCTGCTGGGCCACGAAGTCGAGATAGAGGACCTCGGAGGTCTCCACGCTGGAGTCCACGGCGAGAAGAGCCGACCCGCTGTAGGAGTCCGCCCCTGGGGCCGATGGCCGGCCTGCAACCAGCACCGCCAGTCCCCCGAGGAGCATGACGAAGACGATCAGCCCTAGACGTCTACGAATGACGTCCCAGTAGTCGACCAACGTCACCATGCCCTCCAGCGGCCGAGCTGCCAGCGGCTCGGATCACGATCATCGCCGTGCACTCTGCCCCGCCCGGCGACCAGCTCCGGCACCACGCTACACCCCGGTTGTGGCACGGGCGAGGGTGTTTCGCCCTACGGGGCCCCGCCTCGTGTAGGTGGTCGTCCCCATCGGCCGTTAACGTCAGGAGAACCCTCATGCGACTGTTCCTGATCCGTCACGCCCACGCCGGCGACCGCACCGCCAGCGCACGCGACAAGTTCCGTCCCCTCACGCCGAAGGGCCACCGCCGCGCTGAGGAGCTGGCCACGGTCCTGGAGGGCCAGGGCGTGGCCCGGGTGTTGTCGAGCCCGGCCACCCGGTGCTGGCAGACCGTCGCCCCGCTGGCCAAGGCTCTGGGCCTGGAGGTGGAGGAGGTCGACGAGCTGTGGGAGGGGTCGTCGCTGGACGACGTGTTCGCCCTGTTCGACGCCCTCGGGGCGGAGGCGGTGGCCGCCTGCTCGCACGGCGACATCATCCCCGAGGTGGTCGACTTCCTCGCCCGCTCGGGCGTGCCGGTGACCGGCCGGGGTTGCGAGAAGGGCTCGATCTGGGTGCTCGACCACGACGGCCGGCAGTGGACGGCGGCCACCTACGTGCCGAAGTCGCACGGCCAGCTCCCCGCCGCGCTGATCTAGCCGACCCCGATCTCGTGTCCCAGCCCGTCGCCGGCGACGGCCCCGGACACCAGAAGGTGGGTGTGGACGGCGGCCTCCAGGGCGGCCAGCGGGCCGTCGGGGTCGGGGCCGGGGTCGAGCCCGTCGGCGAAGGCGGCCGACTCGATGGCGGCGGCGGCCGCCCCCACGACGCCCGGCTCCAGGCCGGCCCCCACCAGGTCGGCCGCCTTCTCCCTGATCGTCCACGACGCCGGCCAGACCAGACCCAGGGCCGCTCCGCACCGGTCGTAGCGGCGCTGGGCGGCCACCGCCGCCGGCACCGGACCGCCTGCGGGGCCGGCGGCCGCCGACCCGAGCCTCCGCCGCAGCCGCACCCGGCGGCCGACCAGCCCGGCCACCACGGCCAGCCCGGCCGCCGCCACCACCGTCGCCCACCCCGCTGACATCCCGACCCCGGGCAGCCAGCCCGTCACACCTCCGGCCCGGCTCGGCTCGGGCGGGGCGCCACCGGGGGCGAGGGGCACGCTGGCGGTGGGGTCGAAGCCCTGCCAGCCGATCCCCGGGAAGTACACCTCGGCCCAGGCGTGGGCGTCGGACGCTCGCGACACCCACTCCCCCGTCGACTCGTCGCGCTCGCCGGGCACGTACCCCACCGCCAACCGGGCCGGCACCCCGAGCGAGCGCAGCATGACCACCATCGCCGTGCCGATCTGCTCGCAGAACCCCCGCCGGCTGGCGAACAGCAGCTCGTGCACGGCGTCGCGCCCCTCCGGCAGCACCGGGATGTCCCGGGAGTAGGCGATGTTGGCCGCCATCCAGGCCTCCAGCGCCCGGATCCGGTCGTAGGCGTTGGGGGCGACGTCGGCCGTGATGGCGCGGGCCAGCTCGGCCACCGCAGGGTCCACGTCGTCCTCGACGGCGTACCGGGCCAGCACGGCCGACCCGGCCGGGAGGCGCCCGGGGTCGGCCCGCCGCAGGTCGTCGGCCGACGGGCTCGCCACCTCGCTCACCACCCGCCACGTGGCCCCGGCCTCCATCGGGGCGTCGAGCTGGAGCGAGCCGTCGTCGCCCACGATGGCCGACCGCACCCCGGCCTCCACCTCCAACGGCCGCCACGCCGCCACCAGCACGTCGAGCCCTCCGGCGACCGCTGTGAACTCCTGCTCTTCCCGGGCCGCCGGCACCCCGCCGGCCGGGTCGGAAGGAACGCCGTCCCCGGCGGCGGGCTCGAGGGCCAGCACCTCGGAGGCCCAGGTGACGGTGCGCGTGGGTCCGCTGGCCCGCCAGCGGCGGCCGTCCCAGTCGTCGTAGGTGACACCCCGCCAGTACCGCGGCTGGGCGGCCCGCACCCGGAGCACGACGTCCTCGCTCAGGCTCACGGGCAGCCCCGTGTCGAGCCCACCGGTCAACCCGGGGTGGGCCGCCACCGTCCGGGCACCCCCACCGCCGTCGCGGCCGCCGCCGGCCCCGCCCGGCGCCGGCACCACCGAGGCCAGACCGTGAGCGGCCAGCACCGCCACCGGCAGGACCAGCGCCACCACGGCCAGAGCCTGGGCCGTGCGGCGGCGGCTGAACACCAGCCGGTGCTCGCCACCGCCGGGACGTCCCGGCGGGATCACGGCTGCGCCGCTCCCGGCGGCCGGGCCCGACCTGGCCGACGAACCGGACCCGTCGAGCGGGCCGGCCTCGTCGTCGCCCAGCCACGCCCCCCACTCCACCGGGCTGGCCCGGTTGGCCAGCACCACCATGGCCACCACCGCCGCCACCCAGGCGCACAGCAGCGGTAGCGGCAGGGCCGTGCCCCGCCGGAAGGCGAAGGTGAACAGCGGCAGCCCCAGCGCCGGCACCGCCCGCTCCATCCCGGCGAAGCTGAAGCTGGCGAACCCCACCAGGCACAGGGCCACCAGGGCGGCCAGGCCCCACAGCCCGGCCGGCGGGGCCAGGGCCAACAGCAGCACCGACGGGCCCACGATCCAGGCTGCCCACTGGTCGTAGCCCGGCATCACCGAGGCCAGCGCCACCCCCAGGCTGAAGGCGGCCAGAGCCCTCAGGCGCTCCGGCCCCGTGACCGGCGCCAGGGCCGCCACCAGGCACACGGCGGTGATGCCGACCAGGCGGACGCTCAGGCTGGTGAGCGCCACCGCAGCCCGTCCTGGTCCACCACGAGCCGTACCGGCCACCGGCCGCCGCCCTCCGCCATCCCGGCACCGTCCCCCTGGTCCGGCTCACCGGCCCCCAGGCGGGCCAGGCGCACGACGAGATCGCCCCGCCCGTGCACGACCCCCACCACCCGGCCGCCGGCCTCCACCGAGTCGATCCGGACGGCATATCCGGCCTGCAGGAGCTGCTCAGCCGCCCCCCGGGCCCGGCCGGCCGCCCGGTCGGCTCCGGTGTCGTCGCCCGCCCGCACCACCACCGTCACCTCGGGCGGGATCCCCAGCCCGGGCGGCCGTTCCCGCACCATGAGCGCCCCGGTGCGGGCCACGGTGGGCCAGTGGACGTCGCGGCCCGGATCGCCCGGAACGTACGGCCTGAGCCCCACGGGATCGCCGGGCCCGAGCCCGACCGCCATCAGGAGCCGACCGTCCGGGGCGCCATGGTCGTCGGCCGCCCCCTCCGGCGGCGCGCCGTCGGCCCCGCTCCCCCGCTCCGTCGTCGGCACCGAGGCCAGCACCACCGGCTCGGCCGGCGGGGCGGCGTGCACCGGCGTCGGCGGAGCCACCGTCACCTCCCGCACCACGGCCGCCAACCCCAACGGGATGGACGACTGGAGCCGGACGATGATGCGGTCGACCACTCCCCGGTCGCGGGCCCGCCACAGCACCACGCCCTCTCCCGGCATCTGGGCCGGTACCCAGTGGCGCACCCCGCCCCGTACCCCGAGCGCCCCCTCCAGCCGGTGCGCCCCGTCCACCGCCACCGTGAGGGGAACGGCGCTGCCCACGGTCACCGCCGCCGGGCCCTTCACCGTCACGGTGAACGAGCGCAGGGCCACCAGCGCCCACACCGCGTTGGCCCCCAGCACCAGGGCGGCGCCCAGGCTGAGCGCCATCAGCGCCCGCTGACCGGACGCCGCGCTCACGAGCAGCCCGGGGAAGCACAGGGTGAGCACGCC
>Ga0268299_1003667_pt1 | contig 13562 bp, 8 predicted proteins | sample NOBtaG_FD_193484 | JGI IMG/M metagenome (GOLD analysis project Ga0268299, IMG submission 193484) | Activated sludge microbial communities from bioreactor in Nijmegen, Gelderland, Netherland - NOB reactor | ecosystem: Engineered > Bioreactor > Aerobic > Activated sludge | place: Netherlands...
ATCGGCGAGCAGATCGGCAAGACCCGGCGCCTGCGCCGCGAGATCTTCGGACAGGAGCTGGCCGATATCTTCTTCCGCGACGAGGAGCGGAGCGTGGACTATGCGCTCCGCGTCCGGGAGATCCAGGCGGACGAGGAACTGGACGAGAAGACGAAGAAGCAGCGGATCGAGGAGCTGGCCGCCGAACTGCCGCCGCAGCTTCGCGATTCGCTGATCTTCAAGGACCCGCGCCAGAAGTTCATCGAGGACCAGAAGGCGCTCGCCGCCGACATGGACGCCATGTCCGAGGAACAGAAGGCGGCGAAGATGCACGAACTGAGGGTCCAGCATTTCGGCGAGGAGGCCACGGCGCGGCTCGAGGCGCTCGACACCGAGATGGCCGCCCGCCGCGACCGGCTCCGCCGCTACGATTCCGCCCGGCAGACGTTCCTCGGCGACCCCGCGACGGCGTCCCTCACCCGCGAAGAGAAAGACGCGAAAATGAAGGAGCTCCGGGAGCAGAACCTCAGCCCCCTCGAACAGGAAGAGGCCGCCGCCCGCGAAACCATCGGGACCGTCACGGAAGAACAGCTCCGCCTGTGGATGGAGCAGCAGAAAGCCCAGCAGCAACAGCAGCCGGGACAGTAAGCGCAGCGGGGAACTGACCTCCGCCGCTCTCTGCCTTTCTGCCAGGAACGATCACCCGGCCGCTTCCGCCTCCCACACCCCGGCTTCGCCCCCTCTCCCTGAAACAGGGAGAGGGGTCTGTCCCTCCCTTTTTCAGGGAGGGACTGCGAGCGCAGCGAGCAAGGTGGGTAGCGAAGGAGGGCAGTCGCGAAGCGGCGGGTGAGTCCCGTCAACCCCTCATTTTCCGATAGTACGCCCATCATTTAACATCTAAAGAACCCGTTTTTTAATGTGGCGCTTTTCCGGGCAGCAGGGCTTAACCCGTTGGTCCTGCTGACGATTCCGGCGGAAGGGCAGCCCAAAACATTTTGAAAGTACTTTGCAACAATGTTTTTTCGAGGGGGTGTTAAGGGGGGTGCGGTTTTCGGGGCCTTTCCGGCGATTCCTGAATGGAATCAACATTCTGTGCCGCACGATTCCGGGCGTTTCCGGCCGGTTTTCACCGTTACCAAAGATGTCATGCCGAAGGGTCCATTAGCGGCTCATTATGTCTCATTATGTACTATTTGGGCCTTCGATCTTGAACACGCCAGAAGCCGCTGGCATACTTGCAACAGCTAAGACGTGCGCCCGGAGTTCCGCCCCCGAAAAACGGGAGCCGGAAGCCGGGCGCAGGTGTTTCCGGCGGTCGCTTTGACTTTCCCCCCGTAACCGGTCTTTGTTGCGCCGCCCGGAGCTGCGCTGGTGGCGCGGCCGGGTTTCCAGATTATCGCCGCCACAGGGCGGCGGGGCCCCTCGCAAGGGCTCACAGGAAGTGGGTGAACCGTTACATGATCGAAGTTCGCGATGACGAACCGTTCGAGACAGCGCTCCGCCGTTTCAAGAAGCAGTTTGAGAAGGCCGGCCTGTTCGCCGAGATCAAGAAGCGCGAGTATTACGAGAAGCCGTCCGTGAAGGCCAAGAAGAAGGCCGCGGCCGCCCGTAAGCGCGCCCTCAAGAAGGCAGCCAAGGCCAACCGCTAACGCTGCCGTCATCCACAATGCCCGTGAAGGCGGCTCCGGAGCGATCCGGGCCGCCTTCATGCTTTTGACGGTGCCCGTGCGACGCGGGCAGACTGGAACCCGTCATGCAGCTCGACTTCGTTCACGACGCCCCGGCCGCCCCGCCCGCCCTGTTCGCCGCCAGCACGCGCTGGGGGTGGATCGAGGTGTCTTACGGCGCGGACGCCATTCACGGCTGCCATTTCTCCCGCGCCGCCGCGCCGGGGAACCTGCGCGGGCTTCCGGCCCACGTGCGGACGTTTCTGGACGAGTGGGACGCCTTCGATTCGGTGCAGGAGTTTTCCGGCCGGTTCGTGGCGAAGGGAACGCCGTTCGAGCACGAGGTCTGGCAGGCGCTTCGCCGGATCCCCTTCGGCCGTACGGAGACCTACGGCGGCATCGCCCGCAGGGTCGGACGCCCGAAAGCGTCCCGGGCCGTGGGGCTCGCCTGCAACCGGAACCCGCTGCCGCTCCTCATCCCCTGTCACCGGGTGGTGGGAGCGAACGGCAAGCTCGTCGGCTTTGCCGGCGGCCTCGGCGTGAAGGAACGGCTCCTCGCCATGGAGCGGAACGAGCTGCCGCTGGAACGGGCCGCCGTGAACGGCTAAGGGAGCGGCCCGGAACCGAAAGCGCCACAGGAGGCACACGCCCATGCCCACCATCCTCGAACGTCTGACCGAAGACATGAAGACCGCCATGAAGGCGGGCGAGAAGGCCCGGCTGGAGACGATCCGGCTGATCCTCTCGGACTCGAAATACAAGAAGGTCGAGAAGGGCTCCGATCTGGACGACAACGACCTCATCGCCATCTGCCAGTCGATGGTGAAAAAGCGCCGCGAAAGCATCGACCAGTTCAGGAAGGGCGGCCGCGAGGACCTCGCCGCCAACGAGCAGGCCCAGATCGACGTGATCCAGGGCTACCTGCCCGCCGCCATGTCCGAGGCCGACCTCGTGAAGATCATCGCCGAAGAAAAGGCCGCCACCGGCGCCGCGTCCGTGAAGGACATGGGCAAGCTCATGAAAGCCGTCCAGGCCCGCGTCGCCGGACGCGCCGAGGGCAAGCTGCTGGCCGATCTCGTGAAGAAGGCGCTCGGGTGAGCCGGGGGTCCATGAAAACCCCCGCGCCCCGCCTGCTATCCGGAGCCGAACAGAAGAAGATCGCGAAGCGGGCGGAATCGCTCCCGCTCCACAAATTCCTGGGCGTGAAGCTCAAGGGGTTCCGCGAAGGATCGGGCGAGCTCGAACTGAAGGCCGGGAAAAGCGCCGTCAACGTGGCGGGGCTTCTCCACGGCGGCGTGCTCTACGCGCTGCTGGACGCCGCCGCCTACCAGGGCCTCATCCCCACGTTCGCCGAGGGCGAGAACGCCGTCACCCACGACATCCACGTCTCGGTGCTCCGCCCCGTGAAGCTGGGGGAAACCGTCCGCTTCAAGGGCCGCGTGCTGAAACGGGGCCGCACCACCGCCTTCACCGAAAGCGAGGCGTGGGTGGGGGACAAGCTCGTCGCGGCGGCAAGGGTCACGAAGTCGATCGTCAGGCAGGAACTGGGGAAATAGGGAAAACCTACACCTCTCCCGCACTCGTCTGCTTTTCTTCCCAGTAGAGTTCGAGCGTAAGTCCCGTCGAGACGGCCGCCCCTGCCGCCTCGCGCAGCGCTGCCAGGTAGTCCGCCGCATCCGACCAGGGAGACGACGGCGGCTCGTCCGCCAGTTTCGCGGCGAGCGGTTCGGTTTCGAGCAGAAGCCCCTGTGCCGAGCCTACCGACAGGCCCGGCTCGTCCATCCAGAACGACCTCGGGAAAAAGACCGGCACGTAAACGCCGGAGCTTTCCGAGTGGCGGACGAGGTGGGTCGCCTTCTCCAGCCTTTCGGCACGGTAGGCGTCCCGGAGCAGCGGGTCCCCGGTGGGGTCGATCACGCCCGGCGGATCCTTCGGCAGGCTGCCGGAGGCGGCGAGATGCAGCGCCGCCCGGCGCAGTTCGTGGATCAGCTCCGGGTCGCCCAGCTCCCAGTTGCGGGTGTCGGAGGAGCCCTGGCCGAGCCCCGCCTGCCGGCCTGTCTGACGCTCGATCTCGCCGAGGAGCTGGATCACGAGTGCGTCGGCAGCGTCGCGGATTTTCTTGTAGACGTTGTGATCCTCGTAGGCCGCACGGTCCACGCCCCGGTAGCCGAGCAGGACGAGGCGGGCGAAGACCGGCACGGCCGTTCTTTCCTCAGCGCCGGCGCTTCGGCGCGGTCCGGCTCTGGGCCTCAGCCCCGCGGACGAACCAGTCGATGCGCTCGAGCAGCGCGCGTTCGGCCCCGGGCGTGAGCGTACGGGCGCGCTCCATGAGGTGCTTCCAGTCCAGGTCGAGAGACTCGCGGTCCGTCTTGATCCCCATGGCGTGATCTTCGACCGCCGTACGCACGAGCCGGTTGGCGTCGAGTTCGAGCCGCCTGGCGAGCTTGCGCACCGTCGCGGGCGTCGGAATCACCGCGCCCGAGACGGCTTTCTGGAGCGTGTCGTAAGGCACGCCGGCCGCCCGCGCGGCCTCGGCCACGGACTGAAAGCCCGCGTCGGCGAGGGCGCGGGTGAGAGTCTGCTGGAAACGGGTTCGGATGGCCATGGTTGATACACTGACCTTTACAACAGGGTTTCACCGGCGGGAAGGGCGTTCCAGTCCGGCACGGCCGGGGTTGCCCCGGCCCCAAAGGGTTGCTTATCATGCGTAAGTTCCGGTTCCCACAAGGTAATTCGCCCGCCAGCACGGCTGGTCCGGGCAGTAATGGGTATTCCATGTCAGAGTTCGACAGTCAGAAACCGGGGGGCAAACCCACGCTGTCCGTGCCTCCGTCCGAGGATTCCTGGGATTTCGACGAATTCTCCGAAACCACGTCCGCGCCGCCTGCTGCCGACCCCAATGACATTACCCTCTCGCCGGTTTCCCTGGAGCCGACCTTCAACACCCGGGCGACCTCGAAAACGCCCGACCCCGATCCCGACGCCTGGGACTCCGGCGCCGCACCCCGGTTCCCCGCTTCGTCTCCCGGCGAAGCCCAGAAGTCCCTGACCCCGGCCGTCGCCGGCGACGACTGGGACCTCGCGGAGTTTTCCGAACCGTCGGCCCCGGCTCCCGCGGCTGCGGCATCCGCACCGGCTGCACCCGCAGCGGCCGCTCCGGCGGGACTCCCGGCGGACGATGAACCGGTCGCCATGGCCGACGATGTTCCTCCGGCCGATGCTTCCGCCGGTGCAGGCAGCGGCGACGGCTGGGACCTGGACGAATTCTCGGCCAGCCCGCCGGCTCCGGCGGCGGTTTCCGCGCCTCCGGTGACGGAACCGCTTCCGGCCGACGACGAACCCGTGGCCATGGACGACAGCGCCCCGCCGAGCCTCACGCCCGGGGACGACTGGGACATGGGCGAGTTCACGGGCAGCGTGCCGCCTGGGGCGGCGTCCGTGTCCGCTCCCCCGGCGCCGGAACCGGTCCCGGTGGTGTCAGCAGCGCCGCCTGCGGACGACGAGCCCGTGGCCATGGCCGACGACGTTCCGCCCCCCGATGCGGGCGGCGGCGACGGATGGGACCTCAACGAATTCAGCGCCTCGGCGGCGGTCGCTTCCGTGCCGCCCGTTTCCGCTCCGCCCGCGCCGACGCCGGAACCGGTGGAGTTCGCCGACGCACCGGCGGACGAATCCGGATGGGACCTCGGCGAGTTCAGCGCGAGCCAGCCGGCGGCGGCTTCCACGCCGCCCCAGGCCGTCTCCGCGCCTGCCGCCGCCCCGCTCCCCCAACCCGTACAGGAGGCAGCGGCCCCGGCTGCTGCTGCCGGCGACGGCTGGGACACGGACGAGTTCGCCTCGGACGAACCGGCGGGGACACCCGCCGCTCCGGAACCCGCACCGGCCGCAGCCTCCTCGGGCGGCGGCGACTTCGACCAGATTCTCGAGGTCGAGGACAGGGACGCTTATCTCGATACGGCAGCGGCCGAGGAGCCCTGGTCCGTCCAGACGATGCAGTCGGTCGGACAGACCCTCGTCTCCGGAACGCCGCCCGAACGGCATCAGGAACCGGTCATGCCGGCAGAAGGCGCTCCGTTCGCCGCCACCGGCAACGAGCGGATCGATTCGGTGCTCGCGCGGCTCGCCGCGCAACCGGAGAGCGAGGACCGGAACTTCCAGCTCGCCGCCGTCTATGTGGCGGCGGCCGGTCAGGGCGGCGCGGCCTCGGGCCGCTGGCTCTCGGAAGCCCGGCAGCTCCTCGGCGAGCGTACGGACACGAAGGCCGCCGAACTCAAGGCCCGTGTCGCCATCGTCGAGGAATCGAACTCCGACGAACTCGAACGTCTCGGCTCGGCCGTGGGCGGCGGCGCCCGGAACCGCGCCCCCTGGATCGCCGAAGCGCTCCGCCGCGCCGTGGCCGAAGGAGCCGACGAGCGGGCCGTGCGGCTCGCCTGGGCGCTCGGGGAGATCGACCCGGGACACCCCCTCGCCCGCTGGGTGCAGGCACGGCACCTCCCGCAGGACCAGCTTGCCGATATCTGGGACGACTACCTCGCCCGTTCCGGCACATCCGCCGGTTCGGCGGAACGGGGCCGTCTGCTGGCGGCGGACCTGAGGGCGGGCCGAAAGCCCGCTCCGGAACGCCAGGCCGCCGTCCTCGCGGGACTGCGCGCCGTCCCGGCGGACGACCCCCTGTCGGCGGCCGCCCGTGAATATGAAACGGAAATTCTCGAGCTCGCCGGCGATCGCGAGGGCTGGGCCGCCGCCATGCGCGGACGCGCGGGCCGCCTCGCCGGCGAAGAACGCACGGCGGTCCTCTACCGGCTCGCCCGGGTGCTGCACGAGGACCTCGGGCGGCTGGACGAGGCCCGGGAGATCTACGAATCGATCCGGCAGGCCGAACCGGAGAACCTGCTGGTACTGAAGCTGCTGGAGGACGTGGAGCGCCGCACCGGCCGCGCCGACGAGCTGCTCGCCGTGCTGGACGCCCAGTACCGCCAGCTCAACGATCCGCAGCTCCGGGCGATCACCGCCGTCAAGGGCGGGCAGGTCGCCGACGAACTGCTCAGGCAGCCCCAGACCGCCATCGAGTGGTACAGCCGCGCCCTCGAGGTCGACCCGCGCAATCCGTTCGCCCTGTCCTCCATCGGGCGCCTGTTCGCCCGTGCCGGCGAGTGGGAGAAACTCGCGCAGGTGTACGAGTTCGAGGCCGAGGGAAGCCCCGACAGGCAGCAGCGCATCGACTTCATGCTGAAACACGCCGAGCTGCTCGCCGACCGGCTGAACCAGCGCAAGATGGCGATCGACGTGCTGCGCACGGCGCTGCTCGTGGACGACAGCAACCTGAACATCTACCGCGAGCTGGGCCGCCTCCTCTATGCCGAGAAGCAGTGGGAGGACCTCATCCGCCTCTACCAGGCGGAATCGACGCTGACCCGCGACAAGAGCCGGCTCGTCGCCATCTACATGTCCCTCGGCGAGCTGTGGCAGAAGGATTTCCAGCCGTCGGAGCCCGTGGACAAGTTCGCGCAGGCGGTGGAGAACTACTACCACGCCCTCGAGGTCGATCCCGAATACACCCCGGCGCTCCGCACGCTGGGACGCCTGTTCCACTCCACCGGCAACTGGGACCTGCTGATCCGGATTTTCGAGCGCGAGATGGAGCTGGTCGAGGCCCCGCAGGCGAAGGCCGGCATCTACATCAAGGTGTCGGAAATCGCCGAGGACCGGAAGAAGGATATCCCGCTCGCCATCGAGTACCTGCGCAAGGCGCTGGAGCTCGATCCCGAGAACCAGATGGTCATCAACCATCTCTCGCGGCTTTCCCCGGCGCTCAAGAACTGGGACGACCTGGTGCAGGTCTACATCCGCGAGGCCCAGATGACGAAGGATCCGCGCTACGCGGCGGCCCTTCACCAGCTCATCGGCGAAATCTGGCGCGACCGGTTCCGGTTCGGCAGGAAATCGAACGAGAGCTTCGAGCGCGCGCTGGAGCTCGACCCTGCGCTCTCGATCGCCCGGCATGAGCTGGACGAGGGCCGTGCCTCCGACGTGGCCCCGCCGGAACGGATCCGGGCGCTGGCTGAAGCGCTCGAGGAGAACGCCTCGCCGGAACTGGCCGGCCGGTTTGTCGATCTCCTGGCGGCAAACCCTTCCGAGATCACCTCCGGACGGATCGCCCTGATTCCCGACGCGGCGGTCTCGCGGGCGCTGCTGGCGTTCCAGCCGCTGCTCGACGCCGCGCTCCTGCGCTCCCTCGCCGAGCGGGCTGCCTCCACCGGCGGACCGGCGGCCGCCGCCGCCCGGCAGATCCTCATCGAACTGCCCGGCACCGACGAGATCGCCGAGACCGCCTACATCGAGACGCTGCTCCGCGAAGGCACCCTGACGGACGCCGATATCCAGCGGATCTACGCCCGCATCTCGGCGCGGAAACCCTCGCTCGGCCACTGGGAACTGAAGGCCGCCCTGTGGCCCCGGCTCGGTCCCGGCACGGACGAACTGGACGCCCTGATCTGGGAAGGCATCGGCATCGGCGGCACTTCGTCGCGCCTCCTGCCGCTCCTCGTGCAGCGGGCCGAAGCCGGCCCCGCAAGCCCCGGCATCCTTGAGGCGCTCCGCCAGGCCGCCGCCGAGACCGGTGACGCCGGGCACGAGCTGATGGCGGTCGAGAAGCTGTTCGAGCAGTCGCTCGACCCCCAGGCGAAGGAAAAACTGCTGGAATCGAAGGCCCGCGCGCTCTCCGCCCTCGAAGGACGGCAGGAAGAAGCGCTCGCGGCCGCCCGGGAACTGTTCCACCTGAACCCCGATCATCCGGCTGCGGCCGAACTGATCTCGAAGCTGTCCACGGAGCTCGGACGCTCGGACGACGCCAGGCTGTTCGCCGAGCGGCGGCTCGCCAAGGCGGAGACTTCTGCCGAAAAGGCCCTTGCCAAGACCGAACTCGCGCGGATTGCCTTCGAGCTTGAAAAGAATCCCGCCGAGGCAACCGCCCTTCTCGGGGACGCCCTCGCCCTCGATTCCGGCTGCCTCGACGCCCGCCGGTATCTCCTCACCATGGCGGAACGGCAGGCGGATCCGCAGCAGATGGCTGCCGCCCTCGAAGGGCTCGAGCCCTTTGTCGAGACGGCCGAACGGCTCCAGATCCGCGAGCGCCTCGCCTCCATTTACGGCGACGAGCTGAAGGAACCCGAGCGGCAGCTCCTCCACCTCGAGGAACTGGCCCGGGTGGACGCCTCGAACGCTCTCCGGTTCGCACAGCTCGTCCGGTTCCACAGGGGCCGCAGCGACTGGCCCGAACTCGCACGGAACCTGCTGCGGCAGGCCCGGGTCACCGACGACGCTCCGGCCGCCGAACGGCTCGTCATCGAGGCCGCCCGGATCGCCGTAGACCGGCGGCTTCCGGAGGAAGATCTGGAATCCCTCTACCAGTGGTGCCGGGACCGGCTTGTCCAGGCGACGGACCAGCCGGGCGTTCTGGCCGCCGCCGTCGACACCGCGAGAGCGCTGGATCTCGCCCCCGAGCTCGCGCAGATGCTCGAGCAGCGGGCCGCCCTGGCCGGCGACGAGAGCCGCCAGGTCGCCGACCTGATCGAAGCGGCGAAACTCTACGAAACCGTGCTGGACAACAAGGCCAAGGCGCAGGACCTCTACGCGGCCGCCGCCGAACTGGACGACACGCACCCCGCCGCCCTGATGGCGCAGGCAGAAAAACTGTTCCGGGACGAGCAGTTCGCCAAGGCGCTCCCCGTCTTCCGCAAGGCGTTCGGTGCGGGTATTCAGAAGTCCGAACCCCGCGTACGCAGCGAGGCGAACTACATGATGGGCGTCTGCCTCCGGCAGACCGGGGACAACGAGCAGGCGCGCGGTGCGTTCCTGCGTGTCATCGAGGATAACCCTTCGCACCGGGACGCGCTGCTGGCGCTGGCCGAGTTCGACGCCCAGAGGCAGGACTGGGCCTCTTTCGGTCAGCGGCTCGAGATCGTACTGAAGTCGGCGGCCGACGACACCCCGGCTTTCCGGGCGAATATCTGGACCCGCATGGCCCACGCCTACGAGAAGGCCGGAAAACCCGACGACGCGCTCAAGGCCTGGGAAGGGGTCATGCGCGAGAACCCCTCGTCCGAGGACGCCCTCCAGGCGGTCGCCCTGCTCGCCTCCTCGCGGGGCTATATCGACCGGGCGAACACGGCGCTCGAGGGGCTTGCCGGGCAGTACGAAGCCCTCATGGAGAACCAGAAGGCGGCGAAGTGCCGTCTCGAGATCGCCCGCAATCTCGAGAAGCACCTGAACGACCCGCAGCAGGCCCTGATCCAGTATCGCCGCGCGCTCGATCTCGACGGAACCGCCCACGACGCGGCGGTGAAAGTCGCCGAAGCCGATCTGGCCTCGGGGAACGCGGACTCCGCGGCCGCCCTGCTCCAGAAGCTGGTGAAGGCGCCGCGCCTCGACCCGAAGCTGCTCGCCGCCGCCAACGGCCTTCTTGGCAAGGCAGCGCTGGCCAAAGGCGACACGGCCGCGGCCCAGGCCTATCTCGAACAGGCGGGCCCCCAGGCCGGCGACGCCGGCGCCGAGCAGATGATTGCCGTCTACGAGAAGAACGGCGAATGGGAGAAAGCCTCCCAGGCCCTCGAAAAGCTCATCGACCAGCTCCGTAAGGACAATCCGAGAGCCTCCCTGCCGCTGCTGCTGCGCCGCGCCTCGATCCTCAAGGAACGCCTGAACCGCCGGGACGATGCGATCATGGAGATCCGCCGCGCGATCCGCCTGGATCCGCAGAACGTCCAGCTCCACGAAACCCTTGCGGCGATCTTCCGGGACAACCCGTCGACGCTCGGCGAAGCGGTGAAATCGTACCACGCGCTGCTCCAGATCGACCCGTTCCACACGAAGACCTACGAGACGCTCGGCATCATTTATGCCACGGATCTCGACAAGAAATACTGTTCGGGACAGGCGCTCGTGGCCCTTGGCATCGCTACCGCCGATATCGGGGATTTCGTCTCCGCCCAGCGGGGGAACCAGCCGGCCGCACCCAAGACGAAGCAGAACCCGCAGCTCGCCGGAAAGCCGTTCTGGCATCCGAACTGCCAGAACTTCCTGCAGGAGTTCCTGCCGCAGCTCGCTCCGGCGATCACCCGCGCCTATCCGATGGATTTCGTGAAGCTCGGCGTGAAGCCGGACCCGATGCCCCCCGCCATGGTGCCCGAACCGGTGAAGGCGGCGATGGAACAGATCGGACCCGTAGAAGGTCTCATCTTCGTCCGGGACAACCGGCGTCCGCTCCAGATGAGCATCGAGCGCGGCACCAAGGGGCCCGTCGTCCTGATCGGCGACCAGCTTTTCGAAACCGTCACCGGTCCCGAGGCCGTGTTCGTCGCCTCGCGGACGCTGTTCCAGCTTCTGGACGGCACCTATGCCCTGAACCGCCTGGACGGCGAAACCATTCACCGGCTCCTTGCCCTGTTCGGACGGGCCGTGGACGAGACCTTCAAGATGGGCGGCGACCCGGCGGCCATCAAGCGCGACGTGAAGACCGTCGACAAGGAGATCTCCCGCACGCTGAAGAAGGAGCTGCAGGCGAAGCTGCCGAAGTTCCGCGAGGCCCATTCGCGGGTTGTGATGAACGCCTGGCTCGAGGGCATGCAGTATTCCCGTGACCGGTTCGGACTCGTCATGTGCGGGGACCTGCAGGCGGCACTTACCCGGATCGCCGTGCGCGCCGGTGCCATCCAGCAGGGGCCGCTGCCCCGGCCGGAGGAGTGGCCGGGCCTCTTCCGGGACCGGCCGCACTTCGGCGAGCTCCTCCGTTACAGCGTGAGCGAGGAATATTTCCTTCAGCGCCGCGCCTTCGGCATGTCGCTGGACAGCATCTAGGAAGACAGCCGCCGCACAGGCGGAGCCTTGGGCCCCTGCAGGCGTCTGAATGCGCTTCAGGCGCACGGCGATTTTTTACTCCGGAAACAACCGCCCGTTGCGTTAAACTCCGGGAAAGGGGGCGCCGATGTCCGAACCTTATCTGGCGAAACTGGGCCGCTGGGTCGCCGGTCTCGAATACGATTCGATCCCGGCCGATACCCTGACCGCCGCCCGCTATCAGGTACTCAACATGCTGGCCGCCCTTCACGCTTCGGCCAGATCGACGGAAACGGCTTCCATCGCCGGCGGACTCTCCGGTTTTTCCATGGGAGCAGGCAGATCCACCGCCTTCGCTACGGGAACGCGTCATGCCCCGCACGAGGCCGTCCTTTCCAACGCCGCCTACTCCATGGCACAGGACTTCGACGACATCGTCTGGATGGGCCACACCTGCCACTCCTCCGTCTTCGCGCCGCTGGCGGTGGCGCAGCACGAGGGACAGGACGCACGGGTCTTCCTCGCGGCCGTGATCGCTGCGAACGAGATCGGCGGGCGCCTCGGCGCCACGAGTTTCCTGGGTCCCCTGAACGGCCAGATGTGGACCTTCATCCACCTCATCGGGGCGGCGGCGGCCACGGCGAAAGTCCTCGGCCTCGATGCAGGGCAGACGACGCATGCGCTGGCCATCTCCCTCGCCCAGCCGAACTTCGCCCTTCAGCCGGGGTTCATGACCCCGTCCTCGAAGCTGCTCGCCGCGGCGACACCCGCAGCGGCCGGGATCCAGGCCGCCTACTTCGCCAGGGCGGGCATGACGGGAGCACCGGACATCATCGAGGACCGGCGGGGATTCTGGAAACGGTTCACCTACCTGCCGCTTCCCTTCATGATGGAGGGTCTCGGCTCGTTCTGGACGACCCAGACCCTGACCATCAAGACCTTTCCCGGCTGTCATTATTTCCAGACGGCCGTTTCGGCGATCGACGAAATCGAGCGGGTCCATGGCCCGGTCGATGTGCGGCAGGTTCGCCGCATCCGCGCCGAAACCACGAAGCTCGGTTTCGAGGCCACCCGGTTCGCCGGGGAGTATTCCGCCTCCGTGGGCCGGGTGACGCCCGTCAACGTGAATTTCGATCTCGGCGTCACGGTCGCCATCCGGCTGATCGCGGGGAAACTGACCAGCGAGCAGATGCACCCTGAATGGCTGGAGGAGCATTCCACCGGAATCCGGGCGCTGGCCTCGAAGACCGCCATGATCCACGACCCGCAGCTCACCGCGAAAACCGTGGCGAGCGTGCGGGCCGTGAGTTCGGGACGGGCGGCGCTGAAGTCGGTGAAGCTCTCGGAACTTCCCGGCCTCGTCCGCAAGTACCGGCAGGAGTACCGCTCGCAGCTTGTCACCCCGTCCGAAGTGGCCGGCTGGCTGCGCGTCGCGGGCCAGCTGCGGCAGAAACGGCCACAGGCACCGGAAAGGAAAAGGGAACGGAGCGCGATCCCCCTCTATTTTCCCAACCGGGTGAGCATCGAGCTCAACAGCGGGCGGACGCTGTCCGCCCAGTCGGATCTTCCCGCCGGATCGTTCTGCAACCCCGAGATCCGGTTCGAGCTCAAGGAAAAATTCGTCCGGGAAACGGCGCCGGTCCTCGGCGCTCCGAGGGCGGAAAAGGCGTTCGCCGCCGGGCTCGGCCTCGGAGACATGGAACTCGGCGAGTTCGCAGCCTTGGTGACGAAGCCCGGCTGACTACCGGCTGGCACCGGCGAGAATCGCGGACATCTCCCGGTGGATGAGCCCGTTGCTCGCCAGCGTCTCGCGGCCGAACAGGTTGTGAGGTCCGCCTGAAAAATCGGTGACAAGGCCCCCCGCCTCCTGCACGACGATCACGCCGGCGGCGGTGTCCCAGGGCTTGAGGTTTTCTTCCCAGTATCCGTCCAGCCGCCCTGCGGCGAGCCAGCAGAGATCCAGGGCCGCCGAGCCCAGGCGCCGGATACCGTGCGCCTTCAGGATGAACGGGCGCCAGAAGGAGAGGTAATGATCGACGCGCTCGCGACTGTCATACGGGAACCCCGTGGCGAGCAGCGCCT
>Ga0268299_1003668_pt1 | contig 13559 bp, 9 predicted proteins | sample NOBtaG_FD_193484 | JGI IMG/M metagenome (GOLD analysis project Ga0268299, IMG submission 193484) | Activated sludge microbial communities from bioreactor in Nijmegen, Gelderland, Netherland - NOB reactor | ecosystem: Engineered > Bioreactor > Aerobic > Activated sludge | place: Netherlands...
CGCCGTTGCCTCTCGTCCAGGTAGCAGAACAGAGTCGTGAACTTCTGTTTCAAACGTTCTTGGATCTCCATGTATTCATCATGGGGCCAAGCCGTTCAAATGTAAAGGTTATTTAGTTCCAGCTTCTTAGTGGGCGCGAGGGTACTTCTGCGCGACGGTAGGCGCGGTCGATGAGAAGACGATCCGCGAGTACATTGAGAAGCAGAAGTTCGAAGACGATCAAGACGGATTTAAAGATCACAGCGCCGACGGAGCCTTGAACCGGTTCTCAGCCGGGAGCCCTTGAGGCGGCTTTAGCCGCAACGCCGACTTTAAGTCGTTCCGAAACCTACCGGCTTTAGCCGGTAGTGGTTTTAGTTCACTCCGAGTCTCGTCGCTATTCCGAGGATCGCCGCAGCGCAAGAGCAAGTCGTCGTCGTGCAAGACATTACCGTGTATCGCGAACGGTAAGATTGTTGAGCCGCTTTGGGCGAGCGCATGCGAGGCCGTGAGGATTCATTTCTACTCGGATGACCTGCCATTCGAAGCTGCGGCCCAAAACGTACAAGGTCGTCTTCAGGATCATTCTCAATCCCACTCCTTCGTCCAAGTTTTTTTGTTTTTTTTCGATTTTGTTCCCATGCGACAGCCTGCAGAGCTAGAGAATACCACACGCGACCGATTTGGAAAGCCACGTGCCTCTTACATACGTCTATGCGATGGAAATGTTGCGCCGCCCTGTCTGCGGCGATGGTAATCGGATTAGCGGGTTGCTCAGCCGAGTCCAAGGAAGCGCGCTATCTCAGAAAGGGCAAGAAGGAATTCGAGAAGAAAGATTATCTTGCCGCGATTCTTCATTTCAAGAACGCCGTGAGCGCGAAACCGCTAAATGCGGAGCCGTACTATCAGCTTGGCTTATCCTACCTGGCCGTGGGCGATTTCAGCGCGGCCGCGGGTAATTTCCGGAGAGCCACCGAGCTGAACCACAGGCACATTGAGGCGCAGGTGAAACTAGCCGGACTGATGGCGAATAGCCGCAGTGAGGAGATGCACAAGGAAGCCGAGAAGCGCATGCTCGACGCTCTCACTGTATCTCCTGAGAACCTTGATGTCCTCGATACCCTGGCGGCTGCGGAGATTCGGTTAGGCAAAACGGAGAGCGCGGAAGCCCATCTGCTCCGGGCATTGCAGAATTCTCCCGCCCACATGCCAGCGGCGGTGGCGCTGGCCAGGATCAGAGCGGCTCGCAAAGACGTAACCGGCGCCGAAGAGGTACTGAAGCAAGTCTCCCAGCAGAACCAAAAGTCGCCCGATGCACGCGTATACTTAGGCGGATTCTATCTGTCCCAAGGAAAAGCGGCGGAGGCGGAACAGCAATACCGCGAGGCTATCGCCATCGATGCCAAGCACGGACCAGCGCTGCTCGCCCTGGCCAATTTGCTGAAGCGAGAGGGACGAGCCGGTGAAGCAGAACAGGCCTACCGCACCCTGTCCAAACTTCCGGACAAGACTTATCGACCGCTCCATGCCCTGTATTTGCTGCAAACCGGCAAGACCGACGAGGGTATCGCCGAACTGGCGAAACTGGAGACGGCAGATCCCAGCGACCGCACCGTTCGCACGGAATTGGTGAACGCCTACCTAAAACTGAATCGCGTAGCCGATGCGGCAAAGGTATTGACCGCGGCGCTTGAGAAGAATGCCGTGGATGTCGACGCCCGGCTGCAACGTGCCCGCATTTACCTGCTTTCCGAAAAGAACTCCGAAGCTCAAAATGACCTCAACGAGGTTCTCCACTACCGCAGCAATTCGGCCGAGGCCCACTACCTTCTCTCCAAAATCAGTCAATCTCGTGGAGACCAAACCACGCAGAAGCAGGAGTTGGGGGAAGTCCTGCGCCTTCAACCGGACTACCTAGCCGCGCGTCTCGAACTTGTGGAACTCCTGACCAAGAGCGGGGGAGCGAAGTCTGCTATCGAGATATTGAATCAGACGCCGCCCGAACAAAAGAAACATGGTCCGGTGGTTCTCCAACGGAACTGGGTGTTGCTGGCGCTCGGTCAGAGGGCGGAGGCACGGAAGAATATCGATGATATCCTGGCAGTCCGCCCGCTCCCGGAAGCATGGCTCCAGGATGCGGCGCTGAAGGCACTGGAGAAGAACTATCCGGGCGCCAAAGCCTCGGTGGACAAGGCTCTGGATGGGAATCCCGAAGACATTCGCGCACTAAGCCTGATGGTGCAGATGTACGCATCGCAGAAGCAACTCTCCACGGCAGTACAGAGACTGCGGGAACATGCGATTCGCCATCCTGGCATTCCCGAAGTCCAACAGCTTCTCGGGCAGGTTCTGTCGGCGAACGGGGACAGCGCCGGAGCACGTCAGTCATACAATTCCGCACTCGCGGCCAAAACCGGCTACCTCCCCGCCGAACTCGCACTAGCCGAACTCGACACCGCGGAAGGCAAGCGGGACGATGCTCGCAAGCGCTTAGCCACAATTATTTCCAGACATCCTGACAACGTAGCCGCGAGGATGCTCCTGGCGCGAGTGGATGTGGTTGATGGCAATATGCCAGCGGCAATGGAGCAGTACCGCAAAGTGGTGGACTCCGACCCGAAAAACGCTCTCGCCCTGAACAATGTGGCCTATATCCTGTCCGACAGCAAGCCCGATGAGGCGCTGAAATACGCGCAACTAGCAAAGCAGCACGCACCTGAGAACGCCACCGTGGACGATACGCTGGGATGGATCTACTACCAGAAGGGTCTATACCGTCTTGCCGTAACCTACCTGCAAAACGCCGTCGACCGCGAGGACAGCGCCCGGCGCAAATACCACTTGGCTATGGCTTACCTCAAAGCGGGCGATCCACAGCGCGGCCGCCAGACGCTCGATGCCGCTTTGAAGATGGACCCTAATCTTTCTGAAGCGCAGGTTGCACGGCGGTTGTTTGGGCAAAGTCAGAATTAATTAACAACACGCAGGGTTCGGTGTGCAGGTACCAACTATAAAAGGGCCGGATTGCTCCGGCCCTTCTTGTGTTCACGCTTTCAAACAGAACCGATTACGCCCGGAACTTCCGGCGGAGAGTCTCAAGGCAAACGAGAGCGCCGCCCAGTAGCATCACAACCGACCCGCCATCCGGAGTCCCATAGATTGAGACATGCGAAATGCTGCCCCCAGCAGGCCAGAAATCTGAAAGTGTGATTTTCTCCTGCCCGTCCCAACCAGAAATGTTGAACAGATACCAGGCTGGAGTATGATTGCCATCTTTCACCAGCACATATACCCGATTCGAGTTGATGAAACCCGAACCCGGCCCATTCCACACAATACTGCCACCCGATGGATCAGAGGAGGAATTAAAGGTGGTCGTATAATCTCCGGCAAATTCACCTTCCTCTCCACCGCCAGCATTCTGCTTATACAGCTCATCAACCCCGTACGTCGACGTGATAAAGGCGTTGATTGCAGCAGTGCTTGGATTAGTACCAGTTACCACCAGGCATAGCGGGTCGCCGCATGAGCCTACAGAGGGACTTAAGGCAATGTCGGCACGAGCACTAGTGGCCGTTAAGGCAAGTGCCAGTGCACAAATCGTCGTTGTTACCAGTTTCATTTGTAGAGTCTCTTCCTACCAGTCAGTAGCACATGGCATTCCATTCTCATTTAACACCAGTAAGCCATTTATTTTCAATATTTTAAAGAGAACTCACACTAATGGTCAAACTTGCGTCGAACTTGAAAAGTCGTAAAAGACTCCGACGCTGTTTCGTTGCATCTACACTCCTTAAAGGGTTTGGTGCCTTTGACTTCCAACCAGTTTCCGCTCAGGTGTAAGGAAAACCGACAAGGATCATGGATACAGGAAAGCGGAAAGCTTACCCCCTGCACAGTACTGTCAAACATACATAACCCCAGACGTCCAACCACTTTCGTCGTTGTGCCCCGCTGAGCCTCTATGGATCTTACTTACGCCCAGCCGCGCTCCGGTAGCGCTTCGTTACGCCTCCCGGCTAATCCCAAGCTTCTCCATTAATTCATACAGTGTAGGCCGGCTAATACCCAGCTCCAGTGCGGCGGCCGTAATCTTCCCTCTATGCCGACGCAGAGCTGCCAACACCATATCCCGCTCCAGGCTTTCCCTCGCCTCCTTCAATGTCTGAGGCGGCGTGGCACTCGTCGACGTATCCGACAATTCCAAATCCCGAGCCTTAACCCGCCAGCCGTCCGTCATGATCACCGCACGCCGCACCCGGTTCTGCAACTCACGGACGTTCCCCGGCCAGGAGTGCAGACTCAAGGCCCTCAGGGCATCCGGGGCAAAGGCCAGCCCGAACTTGGCGTGCTCGACCCCATAGTTGTGGAGGAAAAACTTTGCCACCAGCAGGATATCGTCCCTCCGTTCTCTCAGAGTGGGCATCTTTACCACGACGACGGCCAGCCGAAAGTAAAGGTCCTCGCGAAACTTCCCGCTGGCGGCCAACTCCTCCAGGTTCCGGTTCGTCGCCGCCACCACGCGGGCATCACTCGCAATCTCCTGGCGTCCGCCGACCCGCTGGAAGGATTTCTCTTGGAGAAACCGCAGGAGCTTCACCTGGACCTGCAAAGGCAAATCCCCGATCTCGTCCAGGAACAGCGTACCCCCGGCAGAGGTCTCGACATGCCCTTTGCGCTGTGTGAGGGCGCCCGTGAACGCACCTTTCTCGTGGCCGAAGAGTTCGCTCTCGATCAGGTTCTCCGGAATGGTGTTGCAGTTGATCGCGACGAACGGCCCGTTGCTCTTCGTGCTCCTGTGGTGGAGCGCCCGCGCGACCATCTCCTTGCCCGTCCCGCTTTCGCCCAGAATCAGCACCGGAGCATTGGTGGGACCCACTTTGCGGATGAGGTCGAAGATGATCTGCATCTGTGGACTCGCACCGATCATGTTCTCGAAGAGGTCGGTCTTCGCGCTCTGCTGCAGAGCTCGATATTCCTGCTCCAGGTCCGCCAAGTATACGCAACGCTGCAGCACGAGCTTCAATTCGTCCATCTCCACCGGTTTGCAGAGGAAATCGTAGGCCCCCGCCCCGATGGCGCGCATGGCATTGTTTTTCTCTCCCTGGCCGGAAACGATGATTACCTTGGCCAGCGGATCTAGCACGAGAATCGCCGCGAGCGCCGCAAGGCCCTCCTCCGGTTCATTGGGGTGAGGCGGCAGTCCCAGATCGAGCAGCGTCACCGTGGGCCGATTGGCGATGAATTCGGCCAAGGCCCCTGCGCGGTCTCCAGAGGTAACGACGTCATAGTCGTCACACAGCGCCCACTTCATTTGGGCACGAATGTCCTCGTCGTCCTCAACGATCAGTAGCCTCAACTTCGGCATTTCGCATCCTTGGCGGGCAGGCTCACCTGAAACGTACTCCCCTTACCTGGCTCGCTCTCCACCCGTATGCTGCCTCCGTGCGCCTCGACGATCATCCGAGACTGAAACGTGCCGATGCCGAGTCCGTTTCTTTTCGTGCTTTGGAAGGGTCGAAACAACGAGACCCTCAGGAACTCGGCGCACATCCCGCAGCCATTGTCTGCAACCGTGAGAACCACGCGGTCTCCCACCGGTTCCGTGCGGAGGTGAATGCGGCCTCCCTCCCCCAGCGCATCGCGCGCATTGAGCACCAGGTTCGTCACCACGCTCCGCATCTGCTCGCAGTCAATAAAGATGCTGGGTAGCGGCTGAAACTCCTTCGTCAGCTCCACGTGCGTCATCCCGTTGAGTCCGTTGAGGACTTCGTTCACCAGTTGATTCAAATCGGCTTGCATAGGTTTTGCCACCGGCCGCTGCCGCAATGCGCCCAATTTTCCGATCATCTCATCGATTCGCCGCGCCGTATTCCCAATCCCGCGCAGAGTGTCCTGACGAAACGCCGCATCGTCGAAATGCACCGGCAGGTTATTCAGCATCAGGTTCAGCGACGCGGCAGCATTCTTCAGGTCGTGCACAAAGAAAGCCGACATCGTTCGGAATGCCTCCAACTCCCGGGCGCGCGCCACCTCGTTCGCCAGGCGCAAGTTCAGCAACACTGAGGTGACTTGATCCTCGATGCATTGTAACAACTGCAATTCTTCGCCCGAGTAGCGGGCGCCACTTACCCGGTCCGCAAGAACCATGGTTCCAAGGCACTGCTCCCCGGCCCAGAATGGAACACACCAGCGATGACCGCCGGTCGGGAATGTGGACGGATTGAGTTGACGCAACTCTTCCACCCAGGGCTCGTTCACCTCATCGAGATCAAACGGCACCCGCTTTGCTCGGACTCCGGCAACAACAGCTCTGGAAGCGGAGCCTGCATTGCCGGCAGCGGCTTCGCCCTGATGCAGCGCTGTGGAGGCAACCGCCAGAAACTGCTCGTTCTGCTCATCCAGTAGCCAAATGGTCACCGACAACACCTCAAACGTCTCGGAGATCAACTTCGCGGACACCGCGCAAAGGCCGGCTTCATCCTGGACATTGGCCAGCCGACGTGAGAACTCTGTCCAGATCTGGACTGAATCGTGCTGCGCTCTTGAGAAATGGCGATGGACGAAGCCATGAACGCGCTGTCTGAGGCGGTCGGAAAGCAGTAGCAACCCCAGTCCGGCCATCCCTAGCAGCACTATGAAGGCTGCGAAATGGAAGCTCTCCGCACCGCCAAAGTGTTTCGCCAAATTGGCGAGGATCCCGACGATGACGAGGTACCCGCCGACAATGAGAACTGTCAGAGACGATCCTAATATAGCCCGTGAAGGATACAAGTCGACCTCGGCGAATCCGGCCCTTACATACGCCGCAGCCAGAGAGCCACACCCGATCAGTAACGCGCCCGACTCGATGCTCGGCCATTCCATGTCGTAGGAAGAAAACAAGAGAGCCTGGCTGCGGCCGTAAAGATGGGCGCCAAAGATTACCGCCAGGCCTAGAACCACGAATTTGATCCGCCAGCGCATAGTTCCCACTGCGGCTCGCAAGGTCTGCTCCAGATTCATCAGGATCCACACGTTTGCGACCAGGATAAGGACGTTCCAGATCTTGGCCACCGTACTGAAACGGAACACTGGTATGTCGCCAGCCGGTCCTCCCGCCACAATCTCCAGAAGCCGAACCGAGAAACCGAACCCTAAGAGGATGGGGAGCAGCGCGATGATCGCCAGCGGAATTCTCCAGCGCCGCAGAGACTCACGGTAATCGCCGCGCGAATACGTCAGGCTGAACCCAAGCCAAGTGACGGGCAGGAAGGACTTGATGATGAACCCTACAGGGGGGTCGAGAAGGGTTTTGGACAAATCATTTGCCCGCAAATACAACCCGGTGAAGAGGCTGTCCACGGTGAGAACCAACATCCCGGCGGAGAACCACAGTCTGGCCGGAGAGCGCTTCTTCGGTACCAGGCTTGCGATGGCCAGCAGCAGACTGAAAATCGCGGCTGCGAAAGGCAGGAAGGTAAAAAACGTCACGTATCCTCAATCGGACAGGTTCAGCCGCTGCTCCTGGCGCCGCAGCCACCACACCATCAGAAAGAGCGGGATCAGGGAGAGCGCGAAAAACAGTGGGCCGCCTCGACGGTGAATCGGGCTGTGGATCATGTGTGGCCCAACATGTACGCAGAGCAATCCGATGACTAGTATTCGGAACCCGTTCCTCATGATCCCGAGCGGAATGACAAAGGCCACCAGCACGATCCTCCGCCACCGCGTCCTTAAGAAGGCATGCGAGGCGAGCAGGCTGGATATGAACAGCACCCAACTCGAACGGATCCCACTACACTCCTGGACAACCTGGAGCACGATTCCCGGCAACTCGAACACCGTTCCGTGGCGCACCATGGGGGTCCCCACTATGTTGAAATACAGAGCGGCGGCCTCCGCCGATGCAAGTATGGAAGCGTTTTCCAGCCAGTTCACAGCGGCGTCCGGAAGCGGGATCATAAAAACCAGGAACGCGATTGGAAAGGCTGCGGCTACCATCCATTGCGAGCCTAGGAAGAGAAACCCACCTGCCGCAACGAAACTCACAAAGGCCAGAGCCATCAGAGCCAGTGCATCATTGAAACTGAGGTTTCCACCCCATCCGATCGCAGCCGCCACCGCAGCGAATCCGACAACGCCCATCACAACCGTTCCGCCAGTCGACTTTTGAAATCTGGTCGGAAGGCGTCTCCGTTCGATGTATAGCATGTAACCGCTGATCAGCGGAATCAGGAGGATGTGCGAATTCAGATTGTTCTGGGCGGCGTACAGCATCAGCCTGGACAGCGGCTGAAAAAAAAGGAGCATCAAAAGGATAAGATAGCCTACACATCCACCCACTCGCATCCGCTGCAGGTCCCGCCAACTCGCCCACCCGCTACCACGCGGACCGGCTATCACTGCCACAATTCTTCCTTTCCTCCCTTGGGTGGCATGCAACCGAGCCTCGCCCCACCATGCCCGACAAGCGAGAACTCTAAGCGAGTAACGCTTCGCTTATCCCCCGGCAGAGCCGGGGGCTTTACCTGCGTGAGCCGCTCAAAGCGGCTGTATTGGAGCCGCTTGCGCGGCCGGGCTGTCTCGGCGTTCGCAGACCGACATCAGTGCGAGCGCTCGCACTCCGTGAAAATCCGGGTACTCGACCAAAGATCTCGGCGCATCACGCAGAATGTGATCTGACTACGACGGGCGCTTACGCCGAAGTTGGAAGATTCCCGGAAATGTCAAACGGCTACTGCCACCCCGGCAGAGCCGGGGGAACTCCCATTGGATTAGTTGCCCCTAAGCTCAACCCTATCATAGTTGTCCTGTCGGGCCAACCATATTCGAGCATGGCATTCTTTGGCCCACAACCCGTTCACCACCATTCAACCATTGAATACGAGGAGATACATGAGCAGCGTGAGGAGCATACCGAAACCGAGGACGTGCCCAACGGTCATTGTGAGCACCGTCACCTTCTGCGAGCGCCTGGAGCATTCGAGAAAGCTGGTTCGGCAATTGCAGAGACGGCAAGATGACACGGTTTCTAGCCACGCGGGTGTGGCTGAGAAGATTCTGGTTTTTGGCGAAGACGTGGCCGATTGCGGGCACGATCAGAATCTGAGAGTGGTGAAAGGCAAGGGCGGGGTGTTCAAGGCGACGCAGGGCTTGCAGCGCGAGTATGGGGACCGGTGCTTCGATACTCCGCTGGCCGAGGCGGCGATTGTGGGCCGGGCGATTCGGCGTGGAGTTGGACCAAAGTCTGTACGCGCTGGATTCGACCACCATCGATCTGTGCCTGTCTCTATTTCCATGGGCTAAATTCACAATCACAAAGCCGCCGTGAAGATGCACACGCTGCTGGACCTGCACGGCAATATCCCCACGTTTATCAGCATTCTGACGGCAAGGTCCATGAGGCGGTTTGGCAAGCAGCGTGCACTACCCCATTGTTTATGCGGCCAGCCAGAGTCCTTTTCGCGATGTGTACAGCCGTTGTCGCAGGACCTCTATCGATATCCGCCGCCGAGATCGTGTTACCCACCAAAGAGGCACATCCAGGAGCCAGTGTGGTTCTCGCAGCGTCCTTCCATGGACAAGGAAACAGCGTCAGCGCGGTGCAATTTGATTTGGAGTACGACAACGCAACGTTCGATATTGCGCTCGTGGTAGCGGATTCCGTGCGAGTCTCCGGGAAGGATCTCTATGTTGCGGAGCTGTCGCCGAATCGGAAGCGGATATTGGTGGTAGGGCTGAATCAGAATGTGATTCCGGACGGCGTTCTTTTTCGGACCTTTGTCAATGTCAGACCGGAGGCTGCCACTGGGACGTATTCGTTGGCCATTATCCAGCCCGTGGCGTCGGACTCCACTGGCGGTGCTGTTTCGTTGTCTACGACGCCGGGTGTGATTACCGTGCAAGCCGGGCAGGGAAGTGCTCTATCGGAAGAAGGCGTTCTCAATGCTGCGAGTCTGTTGGCGGGACCGATTGCTCCCGGTGAGTTGATCACATTGATCGGATCGTCCATTGGTCCGCAAATGCCGGTACAGCTGCAAGGCGGCAATGTAGAGACTCTTTTGGGTGGAACCAGAGTGCTGTTCGACGGTGTGGCTGCCCCACTGCTTTACGCGGCATCAGACCAAATTAATGTTGTAGTGCCGAACCTCGTAGCCAACCTGGATCGAGTTCTGATCGAAACCGATTCAGAGGGGAGAGTGCTTTCTTCGATCATTGTGCCGGTGGCTGCGGTGAGTCCTGGTCTGTTCACGGCCAGTGGAACCGGGATCGGGCAAGGGGTTGCACTGCATGAGGATGCGACATGGAATGGACTGGACAACCCTGTGCCCCGTGGTTCCACCGTGACGATTTTCGCAACGGGAACCGGAGAGATGGATGAGACAGGGCCGCGGCTCCCAATGCATGTGCGCATAGGCGGCCTGGATGCAGAGGTCATTTCAGCCGGCACAACTTCCAGTGTGATTCCGGCAGTTACGCAGATCCGTTGCCGTGTGCCTGCCGGCATTTTACCGGGCGTATCGGTACCCGTGGTACTGGAAATTGATGCGCGGAGCAGCCAGTCTGGTGTAACCATCGCTGTCCGGTAATCCTCCATTCTTGTGATAAAGAGCGCCGCCGGGTACTCGGAGGAAAAAACCCGGCGGCGCAATAACACCAAACAAAACTCGTTTGGTGTCAGACTGCCCTCCCCTATGCAACTTCAGAGCCAAACGCGCCGCTGGGCTTTGAGTCCATCGTCACAGGTTGGCCACGACTTTCCGGGCTTGAGATATTTCTGGAAGCCTGGGGTCCGTCTTCACGGCTTGATCGAGAGCCTGTTTTGCCCGCCGGCTGTCGCCATTCTTTGCATAGGCCATGGCGAGATGCGCATGGCGGCGCGCCGTGGGCTCCCGCTTCACAGCCAGTTCCAGATGCCGGACGGCGCCGGGATATAGACCCATTCGGTAATAAGTCCAACCGAGTGTATCATCCACACCTGCGTTGTCCGGGGCGATCTCTTTTGCGGCTTGCGCATAACGCAAAGCCTCGGCCGGTTTGTTCAGGAACTCGGTGAGAATATAGGCGAGGCTGTTGAGGGGGAACAGAGCGCGCGGAGTGCTCTCGAGTACTTTCCGGTAGTGTTCACTGGCAGCGAGGTAGTTGCCGGCGGTTTGCTCGATCAAGCCGAGTTTCGCCGTGGCGGCGGCTTTATCGGGGCCGCCCAAAAGGGGGGTGACGCGCCGCCGGGCATCGTCCAGCTTATGTTCGGCGAGATCCAAATCAATCAGACTCCAGTCGGCTTCCCGGGATCGCGGCTCGGCTTGTTTGGCTGCCTCGAATGCCGCCCGTGCCAAGCTGGCATTGCCACTCCGTATTTCGATGCGGCCGAGGAACAACTGAACTGCGGCGATGCTCCGGTTCTGAGAAGCGTGGTGGCGGATCAGTGCAAGGCCATCCGCAGTGCGCTTCTCCCCGGCATAGGAACGCAGGATCAGTTCCAGGGCTCGTACGTCAGCCGGATTTTTGGCCAAGACCTTTTGTGCGCTCGCTTGCGAGCCGACGTAATCGCGTTGCCGCATGCGCAACACCGCATCCTGCAGCAATACCTCGGGATTCTCCAGGCGGATCAGGTTGGATACGGCGCTCTGTGCTTCCTCCACCCGGTTCAGTTCAATCAACGGCCAGATTCGTTGTATACGCAGCGCCAGCTCCGGCTGTTGCTCGCTGGGCGCGGAATCGAGAAGCATCAGCGCTCCCTTGGCATCCTTACCGGTCATAAGCCGGGCCAACTCCAGCCGGGCGGCGAGGTAACGAGGGTTAAGGCGTAGGGCTTCGGTAAGCTCCTGTTGCTGCAGGCTGCCCATGTTTTGAAAGCGGTGTACCTGGGCGATCAGGTAGTGAGCTTCGGGGGAATCCCGTTGGTGTTCCAGGACCAACTGAAGGTCGCTGTGGGCGGCATCGGGTCTTTCGCGAGATAGATGAATGCGGGCCCGTTGCAGCAATGCGTCCGTATCCTTGTCATTCGTAGAGATGGCCTTGGCGAGCAGATCCTCCGCTTCGCGAATGTGGTTCGAAGAAAGATAAGCGTTCACCAGATGTGTACGTGCGGCACGATCTCCCGGGGCCGCGCGGAACAGGCGTGCAGACTCCTCTACCGCCTTGTCCTTCTGGCCTGATTCAAGCAGATAGGAGGCATACACATAACGGAAACGGCGATCGGGGCTTTGCGCCGCACGGGCAACCAATGTCTCGGCTTCCTGCTTGCGTCCGGCCTTGGCATGCAGCTTGGCCAAGGCCATCAGTGCCGCTCCATGGCCCGGTTCCAGTTGCAGACCGCGCGTGTAGCTGTCCACAGCTTTCGGCGAATCCCCCGCCATGTTATAAAAATCAGCCAAAGCGAAAAGAGCAGTGGCGTTTGCCGGACGAGTATTTGCCGCAGTGCGTAGAAGACCTTCCGCTCCCGGGCGGTCGTCCTGCGCCATGCGCACGCGGGCGAGATTGATCAGAGTCTCGACGTCGTTGGGGGTTCGTGCCAGGATTCCTTCGAGCCGGGAGGAGGCGGCCTTCGTATTACCAGATCGAAGATCCAGGAGGGCGAGGATGTTCAGTGCCTTGCGATCCTCCGGGGCAACGGAAAGCACTGTTTGGGCAAGCCTGCGCCCCTCATCCATGGTTGGATTGTGTGCGCTGTGCGCATACAAATCCGCGAGGGAAAGCGGTGCCTCCCGATGTTTTGGATTGAGGGCTACGGCTTGCCGCAGGAATTCCGTCGCCGCGCCGGAGTCTCCCGATGCGAGGGCAGTCAAGCCGAGTTGGTAGTATGGCTCAGCTTCTTTGGGCAACGCCTGGGAGGCATTTCTAAAGTCCACAGCCGCCTTAAGGAAGTCCTTCTCTGTAAAAGACTTGCGGCCTTCCTGAAGATACTTTGCGTACCGCTCCTGTGGTGATCGCGCGCAACCCGCCAGTAACGCTGCAATACAGGAAGCGACAATACAGAATCGGATCAAACTTCCCCCCCTCCTGTGTGGAAGTTGGTTACGAGCAATTCGAAAGCCAAGAAGAACCTGGAGGATTGCCCTTTGGTCCCATTGACCTATTCCCCGAAGAGCCTCAAGATGTATCTATGGAATTCTGCGGGAGAACTGTGAGACGAATGAATAGAGGGCTGATGAAATCGATTGTCTGCGCCGTCCTACTCTGTCTGTCGAGCGGTGTGGCATTCGCTGACTTTCAAATTGAAGGATCGACCAGCGGCTCTTTTTACCTCGGTTCGGCCCCATTGGGGAGTAGCTTGTTAGGGCTCGATTTTAACGGAACGACGTTCGGGCCGACAACACTCGGACCCCCTTCCAATGCGGAAATTAATCTGGGTACGTTCAATCTTTCTTCGATTCTCGCCGTCTTCGACCCCTTTGACTTCCGGCTGAGGGTTAATTTCGTGGCTCCGGCTGGCGTTGGGGGAACCACATTCAGCGCAGAACTGTCCGGCCAAGTCGTGCTTTTCAATGGGTCGGCTTTTGTGAACTTCGATAACACGCCGGTCCAATTCACATTCTCCAACAGCGCAGGATCCGGCAGCTTCGATCTGGCCATCAAGAACGACGTATCCATCCCGA
>Ga0268299_1003669_pt1 | contig 13553 bp, 9 predicted proteins | sample NOBtaG_FD_193484 | JGI IMG/M metagenome (GOLD analysis project Ga0268299, IMG submission 193484) | Activated sludge microbial communities from bioreactor in Nijmegen, Gelderland, Netherland - NOB reactor | ecosystem: Engineered > Bioreactor > Aerobic > Activated sludge | place: Netherlands...
GCGCCGGAGCGTTTTCTCGAGAGGAGGCCCTCGCCCTACGAGTTCTTCCCGTTCGGCGGCGGCACCCGCGCCTGCCTCGGCGCCGCGTTCGCGAGCTTCGAAATGAAGATCGTGCTCGCCCGCATCCTCGCGCGCGTCGAGCTCGCGAGCGCACCGGGCTACCAGGCCCGCATCGTCCGCCGCGGCATCGCGTTCGCGCCGTCGGAGGGGGTGCCGGTGGTCGTGCAGCGTCGCGCGGCGGCGTAGCGGCCCGCGCGGCGCTCTCGGCGGACGCGCTTTCCTGACGTCCACGTCAGAGAGACTTCAGTGGTGGCTTCGGGCTGCCCTCGATAGCGTGGCGGCATCTCCCCATGAGTCCGGTGCAAGGGTCGCTCCGACGTCCGCTCACGGTCGTCGTCCTGGTGGTCGCGGTGGTGCTGGGAGCCGTGGTCGCGCTCCAGCGCATGACGCGCGACATCTTCCCGCCGCTCGGCATCCCGACCATCTACGTCGCGCAGCCCTACGGCGGGATGGACCCCCTCCAGATGGAGGGCTACCTGACCTACCGCTACGAGTACCACTTCCTCTACATTGCCGGCATCGAGCGGGTAGAGTCGAAGTCGATCCAGGGCGCTTCGATCATGAAGCTCCAGTTCCACCCCGGCACCGACATGTCGCAAGCCATGTCGGAGACGGTAGCGCAGGTGAACCGCTCACGCGCCTTCATGCCGCCGGGCACGGTGCCTCCTTTCATCATGCGCTTCGACGCCGGCAGCGTCGCCGTCGGCTATCTCGTCTTCTCGACCGACGACCCGGCCATCACGCTCGAGATGATGCAGGACCAAGCGCTCAACCGGGTGCGGCCGGCCTTCGCGACGCTGCCGGGCGTGTCAGCGCCGCCGCCCTTCGGCGGCAGCTCCCGCGCCATCGTGATCGACGTCGACCCCGACCGCATGAAGGCGAGCGGCCTCTCGCCCGACGACGTCGTCAAGGCGCTCGCCGCCGGCAACGTGGTCAGCCCGTCGGGCAACCTGAACCTCGACGGCAAGTATCCGATCGTCCCCACCAACGCCGTAGTCTCGGACGTGCGCGAGCTCGGGGACATTGTCCTCAAGCGCGACGCTGCGGGCGCGGTCTTCGTGCGCGACGTCGCGACCGTCAGCGACGCCGCCGACATCGTCACCTCCTATGCCCTCGCCAACGGCCGGCGCACGGTCTACCTGCCGGTCACCAAGCGCAGCGACGCCTCGACGCTGGCGGTCGTCGAGCTCGTGCAGCAGCACCTACCGGAATTCCAGCGGCTGCTGCCCGAGGGCATCACGGTCAGCTACGAGTTCGACCAGTCGCCGGTGGTAACGCACTCGATCGCCGATCTGGTCCGCGAGGGCACGCTCGGGGCAATCCTCACCGGCGTGATGGTGCTGCTCTTCCTGCGCGACTGGCGGAGCGCGCTGATCGTGGTGGTGAATATTCCGCTCTCGCTGCTCGCCGCCGCCTTCGCGCTCTGGGTGAGCGGCGAGAACATCCACCTGATGACGCTCGGGGGCATGGCGCTGGCGGTCGGGATCCTGGTCGACGAGGCGACCGTGGCGGTCGAGAACATCCACGTCCACCTGGCACGGGGCGCCGCGCCGGCGCGCGCCGCGCTCGACGGCACGCGCGAGACGACCCTGCCGCGGCTCCTCGCGATGCTCTGCATCCTGGCGGTCTTCGTGCCCGCCTTCTTCATGGCGGGTGCCGCCAAGGCGCTCTTCGTACCGCTCGCGCTCGCGGTCGGCTTCGCCATGATCGCCTCGTTCGTGCTGTCGAGCACGCTGGTGCCGATCCTCGTCGTGTGGCTGGTGCGCACCCGCCACCCTGACTCCCCCGACGGCCCCATGGCCCGGTTGCAGCGCGCCTACGGCCGTCTACTCGGGCGCGTCGTGGCGTCCCGCCGCGTGCTGGTGGCGGGCTACCTCGCCGCCACGCTCGTGGTCGTGGGGCTGGTCGGCGGGCGGCTCGGCGTCGAGCTCTTCCCGCGCGTCGACACCGGACAGTTCGCGGTCCGCTTCCGGCTGCCGAGCGGCACCCAGGTGGGCATCACCGAGGGAGCCGCCAAGCGGCTGCTCGCCATCATCGCCCGCGAAGCCGGCGGCGACGACCAGGTGGCCATCAGCATCGGCATGGTCGGCGTCCACAACTCGAGCTTTCCGGTGAACCTGGTGCACCTCTGGAACGGCGGCCCCGAGGAGGGATGGCTGGCGGTACAGCTCGCGCCGGAGTCGGAGCTCCGCGTCGAGGACTTCCAGGAACGTCTCCGCACCGTGCTCGCGCGCGAGCTGCCCGAGCTGCGGCTGTCGTTCGAGCCGCAGGACATCGTGAGCCGCGTCATGAGCTTCGGCTCGCCGACGCCCATCGAGATCGCCGTCAGCGGCCCGAGCCTCGCCGACAGCGAGCGCACGGCCACGCAACTCGTCGCGCGGCTCGCGGCTCTTCCCCATCTGCGCGACGTGCAGATCGCGCAGACCCTCGACGCACCGACCGTGAACGTCCGCATCGACCGCGAACGCGCCGGCCGCCTCGGCGTGACCGTGGCCGACGTGGCGCGCTCACTGGTCGCCGCCACCACCTCGAGCCGCTACACCGTCGCCAACTTCTGGGCCGACCCGCGCTCCGGCATCAGCTACAACCTCCAAGTGCAGATCCCCGAGGGGCGCACGCGCTCCGTCGAGGACCTCGCCAACGTGCCGGTGAACGCCGTCGGCGACGCCGGCGGCGACGGCACGGTGCTGCTCCGCAACGTCGCCGCCCTCGAGCTCGGCACCGCGGTCGGCACCTACGAGCGTCACAACATGGCGCGCGTCGTGAGCGTCACCGCCAACCTGCACGGCATCGATCTCGGCGCCGCGGCCGGCGCCGTCCGCGACACGCTCGCAGACCTGGCCGCCGAGCCGGGCGCGCGCACCAAGATGGAGCTGCGGGGCCAGGTCGTGCCGCTGCGCCAACTCGTGGACGGGTTCACGACCGGCCTCGGGCTGGCAGTAGTGGCCATCTTCCTCATGCTGGTGGCCAACTTCCAATCGATGCGGCTGGCGCTCGCGGTGGTCTCGACGGCGCCGGCGGTGCTCGCCGGCGTGGCAGTCGCGCTCTGGCTCACCGGCACCACGCTCAACATCCAATCGGCCATGGGCGCAATCATGGCCATCGGAGTGGCGGTAGCCAACGCGATCCTGCTCGTGACCTTCGCCGAGGAAGCGCGGCGCGCGAGCGCCGACCGTGTCGCAGCCGCGGTCGCGGGCGCGCGGAGCCGGCTCCGCCCCATCCTCATGACGAGCTTCGCGATGATCGCAGGCATGACACCGCTGGCCCTCGGCTTCGGCGAGGGGGGCGACCAGACGGCGCCCCTCGGCCGCGCGGTGGTCGGCGGGCTCGCGCTCGCCACGTTGGCGACGCTGTTCGTGCTGCCGAGCGTGTTCGCGCTCCTCACGACCGACGACACCCGCTCGCCGTCGCTCGACCCCGACGACCCGGCGAGCCCACACCACGGGAGGCCGGCATGATTCTCCGACTCGTCCTCAGCGCGCTCGTCGGCGTTGGCATCGCCGGCTGCAACGCCAGCGACCCGCCATCGGCCCCGCCGCCCCCGCGCGCGGTCACGCTCGTCCGTCCGGAACGGCGGCCGGTCACGCGCTGGGTGACGCTGCCCGGCCGTGTGCGCGCCAACCAGGAGGCCACGCTACACGCCAAGGTGGCCGGCTACCTCGCCGCGCTCACAGTCGACAAGGGCGACCGGGTGACGGCGGGCCAGGTGCTCGGCGAGATCGAGGTTCCCGAGCTCGCCGCCGACCGCACCCGCACCGACGCCGAGCTGCGGGTCGCGCGCATCGAGCTCGAGCGCCTCGGCGCGGCGCGCACGCGCGCGCCCGATCTGGTCGTCCCCCAAGCGCTCGACGACGCACGCGCCCGGGTCGAGATCGCACGCGCGAACCTCGAGCGGGTCGAAACGCTCCTCGGCTATGCCCGGCTCACCGCCCCATTCGCCGCGGTGGTGACGGCACGCTACCTGGACCCGGGGGCGCTGATTCCGGCCGCCACGACGGGCGGCACGACCGGGGGCAGCGCGGTCGTCACCCTGATGGACTTCGACGTCGTCCGGGTCCGGGTGCCGGTGCCCGAGCGCGAGGCTGCGCTGGTGCGGCCGGGCCAGGCGGTCCGCTTTACGGCCGACGTCCTCGGCGACCGCGAGTTCACCGGCACGATCAGCCGCCAGAGCTATGCGCTCGATGCGAACCAGAGCATGCTCGTCGAGGTCGACGTCGCGAATCCGGACCTGGCGCTCCGGCCCGGCATGTACGTCACGGTGCGCATCGGCGTCGACGTCCACGACGAGGCGCTCACGCTACCGGCGGTCGCGGTGCTCCGCGAGAAGTCGGCGGCGTCAGTCTTCGTCGCCGACGAGGGCGTCGCCAAGAAGACGCCCGTGCGCACCGGGTACGCCGACGGGACGCACGTCGAGATCGTCGATGGGCTCGCGAGCGACGCCGCCGTCGTACTGCTCGACGCCGGCGTGCCCGCCGCCGGCGCGGCGATCACGCCGCGGGAGGGGCGCTGACGATGGCGTGGCCACGCGCGGCGGGCGCCGGGCGCCATCGCCTGCGGCGCAGACAACAGCGAGCTCGGAGCGAGCGCACCGCCCTTGTCGCGTTCGTCGTCCTCTGCGCGATCGGGTCCGCGACGCCGGCGCGCGCCGAGCCCCCCGGGCCCGCTCCGATCGATCTCGCCACCGCGCTTCGCCTGGCCGGCGCCGATAACCTCCAGGTCCGGATCGCGCGCGAGCGCCAGGCCGAGGCCGAGGCCGACTACCAGGCGGCGCGGATGCGCTTCCTTCCGTGGCTCACGCTCGGGGTCGGCTACCGCAATCACCAGGGCAACATCCAGGACGTCGGCGGCGAGGTGTTTCCCACCGACAAGCACAGCTACACGGGCGGCGGTGGCCTCGCCGCGCAGGTCGAGCTCGGCGACGCCTGGTACGGGCTCTTGGCCGCCCGCCAGCGGCGTGCGGGTGCGGAAGCCGCGGCGGACGCCGGCACGCAGGACGCCGTCCTGCGTGCCGCCTACGAATGGTTCGATCTCGCGCGCGCCGACACGCAAGTGGCCGTCGAGGGCGAGGCCGTCCGCATTGCCCGCGACTACGCCGGGCAGCTCGAGCAGGCCGTCGCGATCGGTCTCGCCCAGAAGCCCGACTTGCTGCGTGTTCAGGTCCAGCACGAGCTGCGCCGGCAAGCGCTCCGCCGAGCCGAGGAGGCGCGGCGGCTGGCGGGGGCGCGCCTCGCCACCACGTTGCGGCTCGATCCGAGCGTCGCGCTGGCGATTCCGCCGGCATCGCTGGCACCACTCGCATCGGCAGCGCCCGCGCCGATGGACGAGCTGATTGCGCGCGCCCTCGGGCAGCGGCCCGAAATTCGCCGCATCGAAGCGCTCGCCGGCGCGGCGGCGAGCGATCGCGATGCCGCGCGCTACGGCCCGCTGGTCCCCTCGTTCCAGGCACAGACCTTCTGGGGCGGGCTCGGCGGCGGGCGTGACGGCGGGACCACAAGCCCCGACTACTCGGCCGATTATTTCGTCGGGCTCGGCTGGCGGCTCGGTCCGGGCGGCCTCTTCGACCTGCCACGCGTACGGCAGCGCGAAGCTCGCCTCGAGCAGAGCCGTCTCGAGGGCGAGCGCGTGAAGGACGCCGTCCGCGAGCAGGTCGTCGCCGCCGCCACCCGCGCCGGCTCCCTCGCCGACCAGCTCGGCACCGCCCAGACGGCGCTCGGGCTCGCGGAGGAGGCGCTCCGGCTCGGCCAGCAGCGCCGGGAATTCGGAGTGGCGGCCGTGCTGGAGTTCATCCAGAGCGAGCAGGACCTGACGCGGGCGCGCGGCGCGCTTGTGGAGACGATTGCCGAGTACAACAAGGCACAGTACGCGCTCATGGCCGCCACCGGCGATCTCGGCGGGTGACCGGCGGTAGCGGCACATCGACATGAAGATCCTCGTGGTCGAAGACGAAGCCAAGGTGGCGCACGCGCTCGCCGACGGATTTCGCGCCGAGCACTACGACGTCGCGATCGCCACCACCGGCGAAGACGCGTTCTTCCGCCTGCACACCGAAACCTTCGACCTAGTCGTACTGGATCTGATGCTGCCCGGCCGCAGCGGCATCGAGATCCTCCGCTCGCTCCGCACGCGCGGCGTCTCGACGCCGGTGCTCGTGCTCTCCGCGCGCGATGCCGTCGAAGACCGCGTGCTCGGCCTCGACAGTGGAGCGGACGACTACGTGCTGAAACCGTTCGCCTTTCCCGAGCTCCTGGCGCGGGTGCGGGCCCTCCTCCGACGCGGCCGGACCGACGAGCTCCTGCGGCTGCGGGTCGGCAACCTCGAGATGGACCGCGTCACGCGCCGGGTGACCCGTGGCGACTCGGTCGTGGCGCTCACCGCCCGGGAATTCGATCTGCTCGAGTACCTGTTGCGGAACCAGGGGCGCATCGTGTCGCGCGAGATGCTCGCGCACGACGTCTGGAAAGAGCCGGCGCGCGCCACCCCGCTCGACAACGTGATCGACGTCCACATGGGACGACTCCGGAAGAAGATCGATCCGGACCCGGAGGCGCGGCTTATCCACACGGTGCGCGGCGTCGGCTTCGTGGTGCGGGAAACGCCGCCGTGAACGTCGCGCGATCCCTGCGGCTCCGGACGCGGATCGTCCTCTGGTACTGCGCCGCGATCACGTGGGCGCTCGCCGTGTTCGCCGCGGCGGCCTTTCTCGTGATGCGCTGGAGTCTCCTCGCCGAGCTCGATCACGAGATCCAGGATCATCTGCATGCGGCCGCGCACACGCTCGAGCACAACGGCCCCAGCGGACGCCTCATCACGCCGCTCGACCGCCGCGAGCCGGACGCACCCGTCACGTGGTGGCTCGTCGTGCGCCGGCCAGACGGCACCATTTTCCTCGCCAGTCCGCCCGCCGGCGCGCCACCCGCGCCGGCGCGCTGGGCCCGCGAGACGGTCGAGGTCGGCGACGAGACGCTGGTCGTCGAGGTCGGCAAGTCCGAGCTCCAGGTGCGGCGGCGGCTCGGGCAGCTCGCCGTCGCCTTCCTTCTCGGCCTGCCGCTGGCGCTCGCGGGCGCCCTCCTGCCGCGGCGCTTCCTGATGACGCGCGTGCTCCGGCCGCTGTCACATATGGCGGCGCACGCCCATCGCATCACTGTCGCGCGCCTCGGCGAGCGTCTCGCCGTCGAGCAGCCCATCGACGAGCTCGGCGAGCTGGCGCTCGCCTTCAACGAGGCGTTCGCCCGCATCGAGCGCTCGTTCGAAGAGCTGAAGCGCTTCACGGCGGACGCCTCGCACGAGCTCCGCACGCCGCTGACGGCCATGCGTAGCGTCGGCGAGGTGGCGCTTCAGGAGGATCACGAGCCGGTAGCCTACCGCGACGCCATCGGCAGCATGCTCGAAGAGGTGGACCGCATGACGGCGCTCGTCGAGGCGTTGCTCACCCTGGTGCGCGCCGACGCCCGCGGCACCATGCTGCCCACGGAGCCCGTGGATCTCGTGGCCCTCGCGCGCGCCGTCGTCGGACACTTGAGCGTGCTGGCGGAGGAGAAGCGCCAACTGATCACCATCGACGCCGACGACCGTGTCATCGCCCGCGCCCATGCCGACGTGCTCCGTCAGGCCCTCGTGAACGTGGTGCACAATGCGATCAAGTTCGCACCCGAGGACGGTGTCGTGCGGTTCGAGGTTAGGGAGGGCTCGCGAGAGGCGACGATCCGGATCAGCGATTCGGGCCCTGGCATCCCGGCCGCCGACCGCAGCCGCGTGTTCGATCGCTTCTATCGAGTCGATGCGGCGCGCGCTCGCGACAGCGGCGGCTTCGGGCTCGGCCTCGCGATCGCGCGCTCGGCACTGGAGGCACAGGGCGGACGGATCGAGCTCACGAGTCCTCCCGACTGCGGTGCGTGCTTCGACATCTCCTTGCCGAGGAACGAGGCGTAGCAAAGGCCGGCCCGATCCTCCGAGGGCACGTCCGGTCCCCGCGGGTAGCAGGCCGCGACGGCTAGGGCTTCACTTCGACGCCCTTCCAGAACGCGTACCAACCGCGGATCTCGTCGGCAGCGGCTTTCGGGTCGGGGTAGTACCAGGCCGCGTCGGGGTTGCGCTGGCCGTCGACGACGACGGTCTTGTAGCTCGCCTCGCCCTTCCACGAGCAGGTCGTGTGCGTCGGGCTGTCCTCGAAGTGCTCACTGACGAGACTGTCGGCGGGGAAGTAGTGGTTGCCCTCGATCACGCGCGTGGTGTCGCTCTCGGCGATGACAGTGCCCTTCCAGATCGCTTTCATGGTTCTCTCCTCGCGGTCACGACGACCGCAGCAAAACGCGGAGCGCCAACAGGTGCGCCGTCAGCATGCCCGGCACCGCGATCACGACCACGTACACGATCGGACCCAGCACCGGGGCGACGCCGAGGTACGCCGCGTTGAAGCCGTTGTGCACGAGATCGAGCGCCCCGAAGACCGTCGCGACCCAGGCGAGCGGGATCGCCGCGCGCCACTCGCGGTAGAGCGCGATCACGGCGAGCATCGCCAACGTCGAGGTCGCGGCGTCGCCCCACGCGAGCGGCACGCTCCACTCGGGCGGCGTCGCGCCGATGCCGGGGAACAGCGCCAGCGCGCCGACGTGGCGAAACATCTGCGGGGTCAGGACCACCAGGAGCGCGTCGCGGCGGGAACGGCGGCCGAGCCACGGCAGGACGTGCACGATCGCGACGATCGTCCAGGCGACGAAGCTCAGCGCGGCGAGCGCCGCGAGCAGACGAGCGGCCGGCGGCATCGCCTGCCGGCTTAGTGACCGCCGCGCGCGCGGTCAATGACACCGGCGCCCCGGGGCGACGTCGTTCAGTCTTCCGTGCAGACGCCCCAGGTCGCCCCGGACGGGTTCCCCACACTGGAGATCTGGGAGCTCTTCTCGCACACCGTGTCGATCAGCTTCGGGGGGCGCTCACTCGACACGTCGGATGAGGTGTTGCCGACCAGCGTCGAGTCGCGGAGCAACAGCGACGGATAGCCCACCACGCCGCTCCCGTTCCCGGTCGCGGTGAGGTTGGTGGCCTTGATGTTCCCGCCGACGACGGCCGCGCCGACGTTGTCCTCGAACGTGACGTTCGTGCCCTTGAACTGCTTGGCCGCGCTGACGGCGTGCATGCCGTTGCGGCGCATCGCGGAGTCTTCCAGCACGAGCTTCGGGCCGAAGAACCCGAAGACGCCGTTGTCCTCGGCCGTCACGCCGATGCCCCTCATCCTCGTGCCGACGCTGAAGGCGTACTCCGCGTGATGATGCGCGAAGACGTTGGTCGCCTGGACGTGCTTCGCGACGATCCCACGCTCGCAGTGATGGACCTCGACGTCGCTCACCGTGACCTTCTTGCCGGAGCTCTCCGAGATGCCGTAGTCGAAATGCCCGATCTCGCCGGGTCCCGTGACGGTGCACGATCCGACGCACCTGACCCCGAATCGCTCGCCGCCGCCGCCGAGAATGCGGTGTCCGTTGAGCAAGAGGCGGGCGCCCTTCTGGAGATAGACGCCGGCTTCGAGCGTGCCGGGACAGGACACATCGGCGACCAGATTGCCGACCTGCCCGGCCGGCACCACCAGGCCGCACGTGAAGACGTCGAACGCCCGAGCCTCGGACGCGAGAACCATCGCTAGTAGGGCGATCAGGGGTGTGCGCATAGCGCCCGCAGTACTACCGTGCCGCGAGAATGGTCAAGGAAATTCAGGCCTGCAGGTGCTGAAGTGCATCGCTCTGGCGCAGAGCCCTCCCACGGCGCGATAGAAGCCCATGCCCGGCCTGCCGACGTTCCCGCTCTGCGCCGTCCGCGACCTCTTCCTCGCGCGCCAGTGGCTCGATCGGCCGCGCGGGCGGCGGCTCACGGGGGCGAGCCTCGAAGCGTTCGCGGCGGCGACCGGCGGCGTGCAGCTCGACTCGATCAACGTCGTCGCGCGGGCGCATCTTCTGACCCTGTGGGCGCGCTTCGGGACGTACGACCCCGCGCTGCTCGATCGTCTGATCTACCGGCGGCGCGTGCTGTTCGAGTACTGGTCGCACGCGGCGTGCCTGATCGCGCGGAGCGACCTGCCCGCGTGGCGGCGCGCCATGATCGACTACACGACGACGCATCGGGGCTGGTCGACGTGGCTCCAGACCAATCATCCGTTGCTCGCGGCGGTGGAAGCCGCGATCAGCGAGCGCGGGCCGCTCGCGAACGGCGACTTCAACGACGACCGCGCCGATCGCGGCGATTCCGGGTGGTGGAACTGGAAGCCCGCGGCGCACGCGCTCGACTATCTCTGGATGACGGGGCGCACGCTGGTGGCGTCGCGCGCGGCGTTCCAGAAGCGGTACGACCTGGCCGAGCGGGTGCTGCCGGAGTGGCCGACGGTGGCGCCGCTCGACGAGAGCGCGTTCCGGCGCTGGCATCTCCGGCGCTCGCTCGCGGCGATGGGCGCCGCGACCGAGACCGACCTCCGCCTCTACCTCACGTTCCCGCGCTTCGGCGCCGCCGTGCAGCGCGAGCGGCTCCGCGACGCGCTCGCCGACGGCGAGGTCGTCGAGGTGGCCGTCGAGGACGGCAGCGCGCGCTGGTTCGCACTCGCCGACGACCTCCCTGCCCTGGCGCGCCTCGCGCGCCGTCCGGCCGCCCACCACGGCACGACGTTCCTGGCGCCGTTCGACTCGCTGCTCTGGCACCGCGCCCGCACGCACCGCCTCTTCGGGTTCGACTACAAGATCGAGGTCTACACCCCGGCGCCGCAGCGGCGCTTCGGGTACTACACGCTGCCGATCCTCTCGGACGGGCGGCTGATCGGACGGGTCGACGCGAAGAACCATCGCGACGAGCGCCGGCTCGCGCTCCGCCACGTCGCCTTCGAGACGCCGCTCGCGGAGCCCGACGCGGCCGTCGCCGGCACGGCCGACGCGGCGCACGCGCTCGCCGAGTTCCTCGGCGCCGAGCGCGTGACCGTCGAGCGCGTCACGCCGGCGAAGCAGCTCGTGCCGCTTCGCCGGGCGCTTCGTTCGTAGGCTAGCTACAGTTCATCCGCGCCGCGGTGCCGCGGCAACGGGGCTTCGGACCCTCCGGTCCGTTCCAGATCGCGCGCGCGCACTCCGCGTCCGCGCCGAGCCGGATCGCCGCCTCGAGCGGGCCGAGCGCCGGCATCGCGGACGCACCGACGAGACGGATCGAGAAGCTCACGCGGCCCGGGGCCCGCGACGACGAGCGGTCGGCCACGTCGATGCGGCGGACTCCGCCGTTGGCACCCGTCGGATCGTCGAAGCGCCAGCGTGTGCCCTTCTTGTTCACCGACCAGCCGGCGCCGCCGGGGATCGTCACGTCGAGGCCGCCATCGAGCGTGACCCGGATGCCGTTCGCGGGCGGGTCGATGCCGATCCACGGCTCGGGGATGCGCGCCTCGCCGCTCAGCTGGATGTAGCCCGTCGCCGCCGTCGCCTTCAGCTTCACCTTGGTCGCGACGATGCCGCTCGCGCAGACCTCGTCACCGTCGGGCGTCGGGGTGACGGTCGGCGTCGCGCCGGGATTCGGCGTGGCGGTCGCCGTCGCGGCGCCGGGCGGCGGCGTCGACGTCGGGGTCGGCGTGCCGGGGCCGGAGCCGAACTGCGCCTTCCACGCGACCAGCAACTGCCGGAGCGCTTCGGGCTCGTTCTGCGGCTCGGCGTCGCCGGTCTGGCTCGCGGTGTTGAGGCCGTGACAGCTCGTGCAGACGCGGATCTCGCCGGACTGGAAGCTCAGCCAATTGCGCTCGCGGACGACGCCGCTGCCGTTCGGCGCGGCGATCTGCCACGTCATCGCGCGGCGCGCCGGCACGAACGCCGCGACGGAGCCGTCGAGCGCGATCGCGACCGAGCTCGGCGGCGCGCCCTGCGGCGACTGCGACACGCCGGTGCCGTGCATCGGCCGCGCGAGCACGCGGCGGCCGCGGCTCTGCGCCGGCACCGCGCCGTAGCCGCGGACGGCGTCGGCCTGGAAGAGCTGGAGCCAGGCGACGTCGTACTGCGTGCCTCCTGCCCCGATCGACGAGACGCCGCCCGGCACGCGGAGGTTGAACGGCTGGTGGCGATCGGCGCGGTCGCGCTGCGTGACGTCGCGGCTGACGATCAGCGCGAGGTTGTTGTTGCGGAGGTAGGTCTTGAAGCTCCCGACGTCGACGTCCACGTCGGCGAACACGGCGGCCTCGATGGCCGGCAGCACCGACTGGCGCGCGGTCGGCACGGGCCGCACCGCCACCTCGACCGGATCGAGCTCCCAGAGCGTGCCGTTGAAGGACGCGAGCGCGTCGGGCGTCCACCAGCTCACGCTCTTCGTGAGGCCGGAGGTGACGGTGCTCGACGGCGCGTAGAAGCCTCCCGACGGCGTGAGGCGCTTCAGGCGATACGAGTAGTTGTAGTTCGGCGACGTCGTGCTGCCGTTGTTGACGAGCGGGCCGGTCGCGGCGGTGTGGATCGCGAGCAGCGTGCCGTCCGCCATCGGCAGCGGGTTCCGGAAGTAGCCGGTCGACTGCGGCACGCCCGACGTCGGCGTGACCGCCGTCAGCACCATGCTCTCGGGGTTGACCGAGGGACCGCCCGTGAGCCGCATCAGCGTCCCGCCGCTCGCGGTCGAGAACTCGGGCGCGTTGGTCGCGAGGAACTCGCCGGGGTGCGCCGGGTCCTCGCGCAGGTGGAGGAGCCCGCCGTCGCCGCCGATGCGGAGCTGGTTCGCGTGCAGGTTCGGGTTCACGAAGTAGGTCAGGTTGCCGTCGGCGGTGAAGCTGCCGTCGGTGTACGAGCCGCCGAGCTCGTGGCGGCCGACGTGGTTCAGCGTCTCTTCCGCGGTGCCGTCCTGGTTCAGCTCCCACGGGAAGAAGTGGTTGAACCGGTGCGGCGAGAGCACGGACGAGTACGACGGATCGTTCGCGGTGCGCGGCTCGGGGAAGACCTCGGCGCCGGCGAGGCTCGTCGTCGTCGAGGCGTTCGCCGCCTCGCTCGCCCACGTGAAGGCGTTGTACGTCGCCGCGGTCCCGGGCGCGTCGCCCTGCTGATCGCGCTGGAGATGGTCCCACTTGGTGAAGATCACGCGTCCGAACGAGTCCATCGAGAGCGAGAAGCTGCCGCTCGGGGAGTGCTGGAGCAGGACCAGGTCGCCGCTCGTCTCGTCGAGCGAATAGATGCCGGCGACGGTGAACGCCGACTCGTACTCGTCGCGCTGGGGATAGAGATGCGCCTCACCGGTCGGCGTCCGGTCGGACGTGAAGATGATGCGGCCGTCGGTCGCGTAGATCGGCGACACGTTGTTGTAGGTCGCGGGCTGGTTCGCGATCTTCCGGATGCTCGCGGTCTGCCCCTGCCCGAGCCCCGTCACCTCGTACACCTGCCAGTAGAACGTTTTGATCTGGTACTGCGCCGTCGGCGCGCCGACGATCATCGAGAAGAGCGCCTTCGTCCCGTCCCAGTGGACGCACGGCTCGCGGACGGCGATCGCATTGTTCCCCTGCTGGCCGCTCGAGC
>Ga0268299_1003670_pt1 | contig 13550 bp, 6 predicted proteins | sample NOBtaG_FD_193484 | JGI IMG/M metagenome (GOLD analysis project Ga0268299, IMG submission 193484) | Activated sludge microbial communities from bioreactor in Nijmegen, Gelderland, Netherland - NOB reactor | ecosystem: Engineered > Bioreactor > Aerobic > Activated sludge | place: Netherlands...
CCTGTTCAATGGCATCTGCAGTTATCCAGTTCGCGTGCTCGTGAGTATTCGTGGCTGTGTCAATCATGACCCACTCCTCCGCGTTCGCCGGCGGTGGAAACCCTGGTTGCTGAACCCGTTGGAGAAATTCCTGGAGGAGATCAATGGCTGCACCAGGATCACCTGGAGCATATGGATAGCCAAGCCTTCCAGTCGGTGACACAACGACCACATTCCGCTCTGATGTAATTGCCGCGTATGCGTCCGCATAGGCTTGCTCGAGCCATGAATACCGCTTGGCGAGCGCCCAGCGGACGGTCGCTGGGTCCGCCCACCCAACAAAGCGCTTCCTGACATCGCCAGATGTCTCCACAAACACGAAGCACTCGATCCCCTTCATACGGGCAAAAACGACGGCCATGATGAAGAGGCGGGACGTCAGCCATTCCGATCCGGTGCCAAGGTTGATCTCGGCGTAGTCACCCGTGCCCTCATCCGCCAACTGGACGAGGAACGTTCTCGCTGTGCTGTCTTGAACCTGGACCGCCGTGGCCCTGTGCCGAAGATCCAACGCTGTGGGGGTACCGGACCACTCGGAAACAACTGGCTTCGCGATCGCGAGTTCGAGGGAGACGCCTGCGAATTCAAGCTTCTTGACGCGACCGGCCAGACTCTCGACAAACATCGGAATCTGTGATCGATAGGCGAGGAGAATGAGCAGCGCGATTGCAGGCCAGATCACAGCGCTGAGCGCCGCGGCTATATCAAGAGTAATGTTCATCGTGTCGATCCTCCGGCCAGATGTATCAGACTACAAGTGATGGCCTGATTGAACGCTCCTTCGGTCTGCCCCCACTCACGACAGTCAGTCAGCCGCCAGGCTTTGCACAGAAAGTCCTCCTTGAACGCATGAGTTGGATGTCGCCCACCCGCATGATCACTATGTTGAACGTGGCGTCGATGCGGCGATAGGTTTCGTCCTGCGTCCGGCGTATCGTCTTGTATTCCACTTTCCTGAGGTCGACGATGGCCTTCAGGCCGGCAGCGACTTTGCCGAAGGCATTAATCAGATCGGTGAAGGGTTTGAGTTCCATAGCCGCCTTTCCTTTTGATTTCACCACAGGTCAAAATAGCGGCCCAAGTGGAAAGCACCCAAGCCGACGGCAGCTACAATTCCTACCGCAATTAGGACTGGCGCCGCAGCAACTGCTGCCGCGCCGACGGCAACACCGGCGGCACTTGCGAGCATGATCCCTGCCCCGGTCGCAATAGCTGCCCCGGCAACGACCCCTACACCACCTGCGATCGCTCCCGCCGTATCTCCGCTCTGGTAAGCCCTATATCCGGAAATGCCGGACGTGACAGCTAGTCCCACGCCTCCTACGGCGAGGCCAAGCGTCACCGCACTTGCACCTGCAATCGTTGCTGCAGGCACCGCCAGTGCATACATTTCTATCCCGCTTCCTACAACGGTCAGTGCATCTCCCGCAGCCATCGAGTAGTCACCCTGCGCAATGTCGTTGCCAAGTGAATAGGCCGAGATCCCCATGCCAATCGGGCCAAGGACTCTGCCGACACGGCCCAGGTTTTTCATTAACGGCCGGCTTTCTCCAGATGCGACCGCGATGCGACGGGCGATTTCATAAGCATAGCGAGTTCTGGAAGTTGTCCCTCCCTCGACTCCAGGCAGCCTCGAAGAATAAGTGCTTACCATTCGCCCGAAACTCCGCTCCCCCTCGATTGCCTCCGAGATCATTCGCCCAGGAGGAGTCAGCGTTTGTTGAGTTGCGAGCCGACGCGCGTTCCTCCCTGCGGAGGCAGCTTGAGCCTCTGTCCAAGCACCTACTGCGTTTCCTTCGGCCGCAGCCTCATTAATGGCACCCTGAGCACCTTGAGATGCAGCGCGATTGGCCCGTTCATACCGACCGCGTTGGTAGGCATCGTGCGTGGTTGCCGCACTGGCGATGTTCCCATGAGGTGGCGGCTCGGCGGCGTCAGGGGTCGCACTGGTTGAGGGCTCAACAGGATCAGGTGAGGCAGGTGATGACGGCTGAGAAGGCGCGTCCAACGGCGGCGCGACGGCAGAGCTCGTGGGAGGAGGTGGCGGAGGGGTTACGGTGGCGCGACGTGGCGTAGACCGAATTGTCGCCTCAAGCGTCCAGGTTCCTCCGGGAACTTGTCGTGAGCTATGACTTTCGAGATCAAACTCAATATTTGGGCTATAAGATATCCTCGAATTGGAGGCGTTAATGCGCCGATCAACGTCAGGCCCGACTCTTCGCCTGAAATCGTTGATTGATGGGTTTTCTGACCCGGTGAACTGATCGCTCTGGACACTGTACAGAAAATGCTCTTCATTCGGAGTACCCTTGTGCCCAGAGTGGTCTCTAATTCCTACGGGGTTATTACGGCAATACCTGAATAGATCAAACCCGTCAGCAAAACCTGCTGGATCGCTGCTCGTCCATCTCGCCAGCCAGGGAGCGTAATACCTCGCCCCAAAGTAGTACAACCCGGTCTCTTGATCCCGCTCTTTGCCGCTGAACCGATACCGCTTTAGACTGAGATCGAATCCGGATCTGGCCGAGCGATAGGCCGTCGTACCATACGGGTGGTATTCCTCGTAGGAGATTGGATTGCCATCCTCGTCCGTTTCCAGCACCGCAGAGCCGAGGTGATTGCCAGATTGGTAGCGGGTCAGCGCGACGTTGAGCAGATTGGCCTGGTCATCGTTATCATCGTCCCGCGTCTTCGTATCGACCTGCGCGATGTGGCCTGTGTTATCGTCGATGTGAACCGTCCAGCGTTCCAGGCGCAACTCATTGGTATTGCGCCGGCGGCGGCGGTGGATCATCACCGCGCCCAGGAAGATCCATTCGAGCTTCAGGTTGCCGTTGCGCTCGATGACCTTGCGCAAGCGCTGTCCACCCAAACCAGAGACGTAGTACGCCGTGCCACCCCCGCCTAGATCGACGCGCCGCAACTGGTCCGTGAAGTTCCAGTCCATCGTTGCAAGATGAGGCATGCGGGTCATGTTGCCATAGACGTCATAGGCATAAGTGCCACTGTAGGGCCCACCGTCCGGATCGCCGGGCATACTGGTAGCGGTCAAGCGGTTGGTGCGATTGCCAGGGGCGTCGTCGAAGGCATAGCGATAGTGACGTGTCCAGCCACCACCGCTTCCTGCCTGGGGCTGGAAGCGGTGTTTCAGGACCTTAATGTTGCCCAGCAGGTCGTATTCGTATTCCTCGATGTAGTTGCGTACTGCATCAAGGTTGTTCGGGTGCGGGAGTGGGACAAAATCCAGGTCGGTATCTGTGCGTACAGCGTCGTTGACGCCACCGGCGAGTTCGCGACCTGTGGCTCGGATGAGTTGGTAGATCGCGTCGTATTCGTACAGGCTTTCCGGCTTGACGACGGCGTTGTTGAAGTAGTGAGTTTGCTGCGCGGCGTCATGGATCTGGGTGATATTGCCGACCGGGTCGTAACAGTAGTTCAGGTTCTGTAGACCTTGCGTCTGCGGATTGGTGCCAGGTTTATGGGTGAGCAGACTGGTCAGGCGGAAGGTCTTGGGATCGTAGAAGTAGCGAGTGAAGACTTCATTGCCATACCGCGCAAACTGGCGCTGACCTTTGGCATCGTAGTCCTGACCTTTGAGAAACTCGATGAGGTCACCCTGGCCCCTGATCTGCGCCTTGAGTGAAGCCAGAAAGTTGGCCTCGTTGTAGGTGGGCACGATGATTGTGCCGTCTGGCAACGTGACCCGCGTCGGGCGGTTCAGTGCGTCGTATAGCGAGCTGGCCGTGAAGACTTCGGCGGTCTCCAGCGCCGGATCGGCAGTGACCTGGATGGCAGCGACATCCGCCTGCCCGGGCAGCGCACTCCAGTCGAGATCGTTCCTATAGTCCTTGGCCAGGATGCGATCGACGGACTTCGGATTGCCTTTGAAGTCCAGCTGCGGTACTCGTACCATACCGGCTTGGTCAAAGATCAGGTGAGCGGTGCCGAGTAGATTGAGCGTCTGTGCAGTGGCTTGTCCCAGGCGGTCGCCATACACGACATAGGTGAACAGGATCTCGGCCTGCCCAGCCTGCTGCACGAATGTACTGACCGGGCGGTGTAAGTTGTCGTACTCGGCACGGAACTGACGTCCGTGTTCGTCCCAGGTCTTGACGAGGGCCCCGAGCACGTTCTGAAAGGTCCAGCGGCGTCCTTTTTCGGCGCTGTCGCCGACTATTGGAGTTCCCGCCATGCCGACGAATCCGCCGGCGACTTCACGCTGTGCTTGATCAAACATCTTTGAGAGGCGCCCGGTCAGGTCGCTCTCCGAGCGTACCGCCGCCGTCTTGCCGCCACCGTAATCGGAGACGGCGTAGACAGGCCGCCCAAGGCTGTCGAAATGGATGGCACCCGATGTATCAGCGTGCTTGGCGGCAAGCCAGGCGGCACGGCGTTCGGGATCGTTCAGAGGCTCCGGCTGCGCCGCCGGGTCGGGCATACCGCGGTCGGCATACCACTGGCTTTGCTTGACGGTGTCGTTGGCGTCAAAGACCTTCTGCCACCAAGGCGTGAACTCGACCTTGGCAAACGTGCCGTTTGGAAACAGCGTGCGGATGTTCCGCCCGACCGGGTCGTAGTAGAGGATGGGTGTCACCCCGATTTCGCGCAGCACCTTCTCGTCTTCGTACTCATGTGTAGTGCTGAAATAGGGTTCATACTGCTTGACCGGCTTTCCTTTGTTGTTGAGGACCGTACGCCCGTTACCCACCCAGCGCGGATCAGCATCCACTTCCACCTTGTTGCCATTTGGATCCACCTGGAACGCCTTGCCCGGGTGCGCCTCGGCCTTGACCATCGCTACGCCACCGCTACCGTTGGAGTAGGCATAGCTCTCCTGCCAGCGGGGATTGGCGGCGCCGTACTGCTCGCGCGCAAAGGTGTGGGCGAAATTGGGGTTGCGGTTGTTCTTCCAGTTGAACAACTCGTATTCCATCCTCGTCGTCGGATCAGCCAGCGTGTCTCCGTCCGCTGAACCGGCCTTGCCCATGACGGCAGTCTTGACCACCATACCCAACTCGTCATGTTCGACGGCCGAGCGGTTTCCGTTTGCGTCGGTCATCAACACCGGACCGAGCACGCGGTAGTCATTAATGGCGGTGATAACGTTCCACGGGGCCTGTGTGACTTCTACCTTTTCGATCAACAGGCGATACTTATCGAAGGTCGCGATCGTCTCCAGTCCGAAAGGATTCTTGGCACCGATCGGAAGGTAGAAGGTGTCCCTCGGATTCGCTGAATAGACCGCCGTCCCGGAGGGCACCCACCAATTGGCATCACCCGCAAAGTGCACATAGCCCGCTGCCGTAAATTCAGCATCGTTGATCTTGCCGGCGTAGTGGGCGGCCGTGACTCCGGGCGTGAACGCGAGCTTGTAGCTCTGATGACCGAGACCCAGTGAGTCCCATTGGCCCAATGGGAGGGGATTCAGGGTGTTGTCGAGGAAGAGTGTGCGGCTCTGGGAAAGTAGGCGCTTTTGTGCCGTTGCGCCATCTGCGACGATTTCATAGTCTATCGGGGCAGCTGTGGCGATCTTGTTTTTGATCTCTTCAAATAGGAAGAATGTGCCGTCTGGCACGATACCCGTGATTTCGTAGTTTCTGGATTCGAAGGGAACACGCAATCGATAGGCTTCGACCGGCACGGTTTGCAAAATGTCGGGCGTGTAGTCCGCCTCAGCATAGGTGATGTAGCGATGTTGCTGATCGTCGGTGACCTTGTCGGGAAGGGAGGCATCGGTCATCTTACGGCCATACACGACCGCACAAGATTTTCGGGCGTTGCCATACTCGTCGAGATCTAAGCCGAAGCTGTGCGAGATGCGAGGATCAGAAGGATTGCGCTCGTAGTTGAGTGAGATCGATTCATGGCCCACTGGACAGAACACGCCGTGCCGCTGGCCGCCACGTGGCTGTACCCAACGAATCTCGAAGTTGTTCTCGCTGACTGTGTAGGGGTGCGCTTGTTCAGCTGAGCCGTCGTAGCTGTAGATTTCCTGGCGCAGCGGCAGGCCCTTTAGCGCGCGGACGCATTCGCGCAGTTCGCTGGCGCTCAGCCCTACCGGCAGAATCGGTTCGGGGATGTGCTGTTCTTGGCGGTAGTACTCGTGCCGATACTGATGCAGGATGCGAGGCTGGTCGAGAAATGCCCCGGTGTGGTACCAGGTTCGGGTTGTGACCGGCGACTGATTGAGCTCCGGTGCCTGCTCTTGTGCACCTCCCACTGCCTGCACGCCCACGACATAGTCTTCAAAAGCCTCGGTGTCGAACTGCTCGACCATGCCGAAACCTCGAAACTCGCGTTCTTCTCCATCGAAATAGCCATGATGGTAGGCGTAGCGCGTGACGAAGCGGTTGCGGGTGATGTGGTCGAAAGTTTGGACGCGTTCGACCACGTGCACTGGAAACGGCAGACGCGTGAACCAGGGTTTGCCGTCGCGCTTATCCTGCAAGTAGAACTTTGTCGAGGGGGCGTATTCGACGCGTGTCTCCGCCCCAAGATTATTGATGGTCTTGACCAGCAAATGCGGCTTCTGCCCGCCCATCAGATTCACGTAGCGCATTGGCCGCCGCGTGTCGCCCAGCAAGGGTGAGGACCAAACCAAACAGGCGGTACCATTGCCGAGCAGGTCGACCGGGACGATGCTCACGAGGTCATCAATGCGAGGAAATATTTTCAAACGTTGCGGCTGGCTCCAGTTATTGCCCGACTGATTGAAATAGAGACTCACTCCGTCACGATGCAGATAGATGATGTCGGTGGTACCGCTACCGTCGAGGTCGGCCAAGCGGATGCGCTTATGATCGAACTGGTCCAGGTTGTCGAACCAGGGCGCGTTGTCCATCGTCACTTTGGCGCCGAATCGGCCGTAGCCCAGGTTGGGCCAGTAGCAGACGTCGCCGTTACGGATACGGACAATGTCGGTGAGACCGTCACCTGAGAGATCGGCCAAGTAGATCGACTGCGTGCCGTCCGCGAAGACAACGCGCGGGCCTTTCTCTTCATCGAAGGGCTGGGAAACACGCTGCGCTGGGCCGAATCCTTCCTCCGCCAACGAGGGGTGCCAGACAAAGGCATCGTCCTCGGTGATGAGCACGTCGGCGTGGCCGTCGCCGTCGAGATCGACAAACTTGAGGTTTGGATCACGCATGTCGCGGTTGAGCCTCGAGGTAAAAGGCCGGAACGGTTCCCACCCTTCTTCGAGATCGTGCTCAAAGAGGCCGGACATAGGACCATCCAGCACGGCCAGGTCCGGTTGACCATCGCCGGCGAGGTCCATGAACTCTCCCCCACCGCTCAAGGCGACATTGGGCTTAAAGGCGACGGTTTCCAACGGGGCGAGCTTCGCCTTCACGACCTCGCTGCCATCCGGTAACTTATCGGGGATGGGACTCCAGTTGCGCTTATAGAACCAGGCGCCGCCCTGCTCGCTCAAGATACCGGGAATGCCTTCACCGTGAAGATCGGTCCATTGGTAAGCGTTTCCATCCACACCGATGGGCAGGTTCTCCAAGCTCGCCGGATCAACATCCTCGACAATCTCTTGTACGATAGGCTCGGTGTATTCGAATTCCACCTGCGGCAGGCTGCGACTGTCGTAACCGCTGTTGATGCGGCGGTAGCCGGTCTGCGCAACGGCCTTCAGGAAGCTGTAGACGGGATTACGAACATCAGCAGGGTTGACTTCGTCTGAGTAAGTGCAATCAGTCGAGCGTACCAGGCAATTGTGGCCAACCCCGGCCTCACCTGGGAAGTGATGGAACATCAGCACACGCTGGCAAGTCCTGTAGGTTCGTACTTCGAACCCAGCACGATAGGAGGAAAACGGATCCTTCCGTGGGTGCCATATGCCCGTGTCGTTGGGTGTCGGCGCGTTGGCGTCATGTTCGCCATAGTCGAAGATCACTTGGAACATCCATGTGTTGCTACCGTCATCGGTAGGACGTGCGGCAGGTGGTTCGGGCCAAGCCGCATCCGCCTTCAAGTCCGGAAAGTACGGCACACGATTGCCGTAGCGGATGCTCTTGAGATAACGCTGTGCCTTGCGGGTCTCGTCTGTTCGGTTACGCTCGTGCGTCTTTGGCACGGGGTTGCCATTCGAGCCCTCGAGTATCCGAGCCGAGTCCTCGGGCTTATAGCCATAAACGATGACATTGCCCGTGTCATCGTGGCTTTGGCAGATCAGCCAGCTGAAGATGCGGCCTGAGTGCGAGGGATCTGCGATACGGCTTTCCGCTGTCCTACCGTACCAGCTGCTGATGTTGTCCTTAGAGATCGACCGCCAGAACACGTCGCTTGCGTCGGCGGTGTTGGTCCACCGCTCAATACGCGCAAACAGGCCCTCGATGCGCGGGCGGTAGAGGCGGATCTGATACGTTTGGTTATTGACGGTGCGTGACTTATCGTGGATCTGTTGCTGTCCATTCTGAATGACCCAAGCACCGGTGGCATCCCTTTCAAATTCCGGCACCAGATCTTCGGCACCGGAAAGGGTGAAGACATCGCTGTCAGCCGCTTGCCCATGACCATCGAGATATGTGGGCAACCCTTTTTCTGTCTTGCGGGTGATCACAGGAAGCGAGAGGCTCCACCCAAATCCAAATGGGCCATTGCCGGCGCCCGAATCATAGGAAAGCGCCAGTTGGGGGCCGAAACCTGAGCGTCCAGGAGAGGTGGTGATCGGCACAGTCATGGAGCCAGTACCGGTGACCGGATTCGCGGAGAATTTCTCACCTATTCCCCGGATCGCGCCACCACCCTTTGGAAGAGAAATGGAGGGAGCGGCGACGTGAAATGAGCTTTGAATTGGAGCAGGACCGGATTGCGAGATGGCGTGTGACGGGGACGGTGCTCGTTGCGGATCGGCCGGGTTTCCGTCGGGTCGACTCTCCATTAGACCACCTTAAACGTGGGCAACGACCGGCCTGGCTGCTCAGAGTTCTTAAACCACCTACGTATGAAAGTAAACCTAAGATTTCGGCAGTCAGCGCGCCATAGTTCACCGCGGTCACGAGCAAGATCGATGCTAGAGTGTCAGCACGCATGCACCTACCCATCGAACAGTTAAAAGGAACAAAACATCTCTCCTCTGGCTAGGTAGTTATGCTTGAGAATGCTTTTTACGTGGGCCATCGCGAGACAGCTGAATCTGATTCGATACACTGTGTATCGAATCAGATTCAGCGTGAGGGAGTAGGAGATAAATATCTGGTCACTAGGCCACGGGTCAATTTTAGAGTCCATCAATGGGCCTGACGCGTGGTCTAAATCCTACCAACGCGCACGCTGTCTAGGGTTTTGCTCGCTATCAAATGCTGGTGTGGCGAAGAGGTGTGACAACTGCTCCAGCCATTCTTCGATTGTGATTGAGGGACTACCCGAAGAGAATATCTTGCGTCTCTTGTGTGGTATTGGATTTGCTCAGGGATTTGCTCAGGAGAGTGTCAGCCATGGTTTATGTGAGTTCTTTAACTACAAGGGAGGAGTTATGGCAAAGAAGGCCACTCGATCGAGCGGACACAAATTGATCGTGAGCGATGCCACAGCCCCAAGCGTGGCCATTCCGCTTAAAGAAGGTATGAAGTTCGAGATTGTGTCAGTTACGACAGTCAACGACAAACTTGCTCCTGCGAAGGTCGGAGCACGGCTCTGCGGCGGATCAGGGACGTGTTTGGCGATTGTAGATATTGCCGCGCCACGCATTAATCCGAACCCGACCCGGAAAAGGTAACTGCCGTGCTCTCAGCGGCGACACAGCTTCGCACCTCCCGATACAACTTCCATGTTCCCGTGGAGGACGGCGCCATTCTCTACAACACACGGACTGCGGCACTTCTTCAGTTTCGGGGCCCTGACGCTCTTGCACTCACTAAGTCACTATGCGCAATCGAAACTTCCATTCCTCCTGGTGTCCTCACAGTGGATGTGGTGGACACTCTACAGAAGGGAGGTTTCATCATTTCACCTTACTTTGATGAAGTGGCCGAAATCCGTACGCTGTTTCAGCATGCGCGGCACGAAACACCGATGGTACTGACTCTGACCACGACCATGGATTGTAACCTCGGATGCTATTATTGCTACGAGCAGCGCTCTGCGGATCAACTCACTTACGCGCAACTTCCCTCGATCCTCGAACATGTCCGGACTCGACTCGCACAAAGTCATAAGCAAGCCTTGCATGTCGACTGGTATGGCGGCGAACCACTGATGAATCTGGTCTTTATGGAGCAGGCCTCACGTGAGCTTCAGACGTTGTGTGAACACCTCAGCATCGCATACACTGCCTCCATCATCTCCAATGGAACCTGTTGGCCGGAAGATGTGGGCGAGTTCATCGCTCGCCATCGCATTACCCAGGTTCAAATTACCTTTGACGGTCTCTCTGACAACCATAATCGCCGTCGGCATTTTCGTAAAGGCTACAGCCCTACGGACGAAATGTCCTCGTTTCAACGTGCAGTCTGCCTGGTGGATCAACTCCTAGATCATGTGCGTGTCGACCTCCGGTTGAACATTGATCATGGAAACGTCGCCGATGTGCTTCCTTTTATTCAGTGGGCGCGGACGCGTGGGTGGTTTTCACGAGCGTTCCCAGCCGTCATCCAACCTGCCCGCCTGGCCTCCTACTCCCATTCCTCGGAGTTCATGCGCGACGTTGAACTATCGGTCACAGAATTCAACCAGATCCAGGCCTCTATTCGCGATGCCGTCCACACGTTTGCACGCCTAGAAGAATCCGAAGCTCCTGATGGCTTTCCATATCCTCGGACTTCGGTCTGCGCCGCGCTCGCTAACGATTCCGTGGTCATCGGGGCTGATGGATTGCACTATCGATGTGGATTACAAGTCGGAGAAACCCACCGTGCGGTCGGTACGATGCAGCCGCTTGAAAAGAGATCTTTGCCGATGTTCAACCCTCTACCCTCTCAACACGCAACAGACCACGAGTGGTGGCAGACGTTTGATCCCACGACCCTGCCCAATTGTAAACGCTGCTCGTTTCTACCGATTTGCTGGGGAGGATGTCCAAAACGACATCTCGAAAATGATCAACATGCGCTCGCGGAACAGGGCACCTATTGGCGCACAAATCTAGCGCGAATGATCCGGACCGTGGCTGGCATTGAGGCTTCTCCTGCGTTCGTCTATTCAGAGCAGGACCAATTTCGAGTGTAGTCTTTTCAGTGGCACCACACAGCCCAATAGGATTATCTTCTGGATGTGAAGTATAGGAAGTCTTACGCGCACGCCTGCTCACTCATTGAGCATAACCTATTCGACACTCGACTCATTCATTCACGTTGGGGATCGATCAGACAGCGCTACGCGAACCAGAGCGTACATGTCCGTTCTTCAACTGACTTCTCGTCTCTCCTCAACAGCATGTTGCACGAGCTGCATTGTTCACACGCGCAGCACTACACGAAGAACGACATCGAATACTTTCAGCTGTTGGAGAGTTTTGGTAACCATCGGTCTGACGCAGATTCTCCTGCGTTCCGAAAAGCCGTCGGAAAAGGCTTTCGCGGGATCGGTGCCTTCACAGAACTTGATGGGAACGAACTGTTCGTCAGATGGGTACTGGATGGCAGTCCAGCCGACAGAGCCGGCCTCAAGGTTGGCGATGAGATCGTGGAGGTATTCGGTGTGAACAAAGAGGGACTTAGATGTCTCGCGTCACCAAACGCGAGCTCCGTCACCATGCACGTGAGGCGATCACGTCAGGTTCAGCAGTGGACAGAAGTCCAGATTCGCCCGATTCGACGGAAGGCCGGTGCGTGGTTCTACAACGCAGCCTCCAAGAGTGCGAAGGTCTTTGAACGGGCTGGAACACGAATTGGCTATCTTCACTTATGGTCATCCTGCGGGGATGAGTATGAAGATCTGCTCCGAGAGCAGATTGGAAGGGGGATTCTGCAAGATACGGATGCACTGCTCCTGGACCTACGCGGGTTAGTGGGAGGAGCCAGTCCCTATTTGCTCAACGTCTTTTGTCCGAGCGCGCCCATGCTCGAATACACCTACCGAGATGGGTCACAAGAGCGCCTCGACTTTCAATGGCGAAAGCCCGTCGCATTCTTGATCAACGAGTACACAAGAAGTGGAAATGAAGTTCTAGCCCATGGGATTAAGAAGTATGGGATTGGTGAACTGGTCGGGACGCCGTCAGCTGGAGCAGTCTTGGCGGGACGTCCCTACCTGCTTCCCGATGGGAGCGTACTCTATCTTCCGATTGCAGATGTCTCGGTTGATGGACAACGACTTGAGGGAAATCCCGTACAACCCACTATACCCACTGACTTTGTTCTTCCCTATGCGAACGGTCATGACGGACAACTCGAGCGAGGACTCGATTTATTGTCGAAGCCTAACACTCTCTCATGACGCACCCCTGCGAACAGGTTCTTTAAAAGAAAACTGACCAGCCGGGATTTTTTGTACCACCTAAGGAAGTTAGACCGCCCTTACTTGACCCTGTCGGATGTGGCCCAGGGAAGCCCGAGCCTTGAGGCATCACGCCGAATAAGACTAAGGAGATAACTCCCGACGTTGAGATTCTGACCTGACAAGCGACGTTCCTTCACTTCTCCAATACGTCGCCAGATCATCGGATGTGGCACGCTGGCAATCGCACGCTTCCACCATTTCTCCCACACCTTTGGGTCCTTCCGTCGGCCGGACAGATCTAGCACGATGCTCAATAGCCTCGCGTTCGAAGCTTCTCGTTCCTCATCCTTCTCGGTACTACCCTCATCCGCTTGCTCAATGAGGAGGAACGGGTCGAGCTCTCGTCCAAGCTGCGGCAATTCACGCTGACTGGCTCCGACCATCTCTTCACGGAATTCTCGCGTTTTTTTATCCGTCGCCCACCAGGCTGGACCCGCCTCCCAAATGATCTCAAACTCCTTCCCCTCAGGCGTTCGAATCGGCACATATTCCCAGCGCGAAATAAATTCCTTTTCGAGCAACTCACGATGAGCGTCATCTAATTGCTGCTTTACCAGAGACAGGGCACTGTGTCGCTTGATCTGCCAATTCCGGACCAGTTCGGAATACTTTTGTGAAGCCGTTCCACGCCCAAGATAAAACAGGTTGTGCAACAGTTGATGCAGCAGTTTTGTGATTGATCCATGAAGATCTCGAAAGAGTTCATGATCGATGACGATACAATTGCCAGACCGCAGGCTCATCCAATACCACGTGGCAAGCTCAACCTCGTATTTATCTGCCACAAAGCCATCCGCATTGACTTGCCCCGGCAACACTACCGTTTGAAAGATGTGAAAGACGATTCCTTTGTTCGAGCGAGGACGCTTCTCCGTTCCTCCTGATTCGCCTTCCTGTCGCCAATCCCGCCCGGCGCCAATCATCGTCCCGGCCATGCGTAGGAAGAACCGATCCATTTCCTGATACGAAGCCCCGCCAAGACCTTTCCCGCTCGCCTCCAACAATTCGCGCCCCGAAATCTTGACTAACTGATTAAACGGCTCGCCGCTGCTCATCGCGGCTTT
>Ga0268299_1003671_pt1 | contig 13548 bp, 13 predicted proteins | sample NOBtaG_FD_193484 | JGI IMG/M metagenome (GOLD analysis project Ga0268299, IMG submission 193484) | Activated sludge microbial communities from bioreactor in Nijmegen, Gelderland, Netherland - NOB reactor | ecosystem: Engineered > Bioreactor > Aerobic > Activated sludge | place: Netherlands...
TCGACATTGGTCTGATAATCCAGCCCCCAATCCCAACCTGGCCTGGGCGGGAGCATTCCGTCATTCATCCCCGCGAGATGCCATGCGAGACCAATGGCATAGCGATTGATCGAACCGTTGAGAATGCGAAGCTGGGGGTCGGTGTCGATGTCATAAGGCGGGCTGGTCATAAGCTGCTGCGGATTTTTGTAAATAAATGCCGTCGCGTAGTCATGACTCATGTAAATTTGCATCGGCTCGTCACCGTGAAATGGCGCAATCGCCATGCCCGCCAGCACATAGATCGCCAGCGCCAACAGCCACACGCCGTCGATCAAAATGGCGCGGTTAAACTTTGACCTGGTGGGCATGGCGCACAAATTCCTGGCGACATAATTCTTCAAAAATTGCTTCAGGTATGGGTTGGTCGAGCGTGATGACCGAGAGTGTATGACCGCCCTGCTGGACGCGCCCGGTATGCCAACTGGCGATGTTGACGTTGTTGGTCGCCATCATCGTCCCCACACGCCCGATGACGCCGGGTTGGTCAAAGCTGCCCATGATGAGCAGGTGGCCTTCCGGCACAAAATTCATCCGATACTCGTTGATCTGGACGATGTGCGGTTCTTTATGATCGAGCAGCGTCCCTGCCATGATAATTTCTTCGCCATCTTCGAGCGTGACCTGGCAGGAGACAATATTGGCATAATCGCCTGTTTTTAGCCCTTTTGCCTGCCCCATTTCAAGCCCGCGCTCTTTTGCCAGGAGCGGCGCATTGATGTAATTGACCGCTTCCCCTAGAATCGGCGTGAGGATGCCTTTAAGCAGCCCTACTGTCAGCGGCTTGACCATGCCTTCAACTTCTTCACCCCGATATTCGACGGCGATGCGGCGCACCGGATTTCGAGCTAACGTATGCAGGATCGTGCCGATGCACTCGGCTAACCGCATGTAAGGGCGCGTTACTTCAAATTCAACACCGGGCATAAATGGCAGATTGATGGCATTACGATAATCGACGCCGCGCAGCGCATCCAAGACCTGATGCACGATCTGAGTCGAAAGGTCTTGCATCGTCTCGACGGTGTTGTCGCCGACATGGGGTGTATGGACAACATTTTCCAGGCCAATCAGCGGGCTGCTGTAGGGCGGTTCTTCGCGGTAAACGTCCACGCCGACGCCACCAAGATGCCCATCTTTGAGGGCTTGTGCGACGGCTTGCTCATCCCAGATGGTGCCGTGCGAGGTGTTAATCAGCCGTGCGCCGGGTTTCATTTGCTGGATCAGGTTAGCCGTGAACAATCCGCGCGTTTCGGCAGTTACAGGCATATGAATACTCACAAAATCGCTGCGTTGCAGAAGTTCGCGCAGGCCGACCAGAGTCACACGCTCGTCGCTGACCTGATCTTCGCTGATATAGGGGTCGCAGGCGAGGACGGTCATATTGAAGGCCGAGCAGCGATGCGCCACGATACGCCCGACACGCCCCAGGCCAATAATGCCGATGGTTTTGCCGTAAAGCTGCGTTCCGGCCTGCCGTTTGCGATCCAACAGCCACCAGCCTTCTTTGAGGCTGTTATGCACCACCACGAGTTTGCGGCTGAGCGCCAGCATGAGCGTGATGGCATGTTCTCCGGCAGCAATCGCGCTCGTCCCCGGCGTATTCATGACAATAATGCCGCGACTGGTGGCGGCTTCGATATCGATTCCACCTAGGCCCGTGCCAACCCGTCCGATCACCTTCAGATGTGGGGCTTTTTCCAGCAGAGCGCTGTCGATCTGAATATCGTCGCGTGCGATCAGGGCGTGAGCAGACTTCAGTCCATCGCGCACAGCAGAGACAGCAGGCGTGACTGATTTTACATCCACGTCCTGCGCGTTTTTGAGAATTTGCAAACTGTCTTCAGTTAGGTCAGTCGCGACCAGAATTTGAAAGTGGGTCAAATTTGTAACTCATTCGTCATTATCAGCCCCATAAATCTTGTCCAACTCTTTTATCATCAACTCAATTTGAGGCTTCAGTATAGGTAACTGTTTTTCGATAATCTCCCAAACTCGATTCAAATCGACATTTTGGTAATTATGGATGAGGATATTCCGAAAAGCGATGATTTGCGACCAGGAAACTTCAGGATGTTTCTGCTTTAAAGGGTCGCGGATTTTGCGGGCAGCCTCGCCCATCACCTCGAAACAGCGCAGCACAGCCTCTTGAGCCATCACCGATGCCAGCATCGCCTCACGCCCTCCTTGAGTAAATTCCTCAAAAGATTGATACGCTCTAGAATATGATCCAGATAAAGGCGGTCATCTTTCACAGCAACATGGCCTCTCGCAATACCCGTTTTTTGATACGTGGGTGCAGGCTGTCCTGGGAGATAACATCTACTTTGCGCCCAAGCAGCGCTTCCAGGGCAGTATTTAACCCTATCCCTCCCCACGCTGACATACGTGAGTAATCCCATTCGACCAAGAAATCGACATCGCTTCCTGGCCCTGCTTCACCGCGCGCTACCGATCCAAACACCCGCACGTTATAAGCGCCATGCGCCTGAGCCAGACGTAAAATTTCCTCACGCTTGTCTTTTAAGAGATCGCCGATGCCTAAACCGGGATGAGCGCTATCTGTCATGAGAATACCCTCAAACTGCGCGAAGGGTGTCAAGAACCTCGTGCAAACTTTTAAAAACGTGCGGCGTGATGCCATCGAAAGCGTGAATGCTGGTGTGGGACGCATCCGGCACAGCATAGCAGGTCATGCCCGCCGCGACAGCTGCGCGTGAACCGTTGGGGCTGTCCTCTAGCGCGAGGCAATCCGCCGGGGCGATATTCAGCCGCCGTGCCGCTGTGAGATAAACATCTGGTGCAGGTTTGCCGTGTGCTTCATCTTCCGCGCTGCACCGCACTGCAAAAATTTCTTCCCAACCCTGGGTCTTGACGGTTGCATCGATAATGGATTTTGCCGAACTGGAGGCAATCGCAGTCGGAATGTTGTGTTTGACGATGTAATCGATCAGTTCACGCGCACCCGGCTGCGGCTTGACTCGGTCAGGGATCAGTTCGAGCATTCGCGCCAGCAGTTGGTCATGCAAATCGGCAAGTGCATCCTCAAACTGATAAATCTCATGCAGCTTGACGATAAATTCATCCATTCTCAGGCCGACAATCTGGGCGCGGGCTTCGTCGGTGTAGACGTATCCGCGCGATTCGACCATCTCTTTTTCGGCAATCAGCCAGACCGACTCGGAATCGACGAGAAGGCCGTCCATATCAAAAATTACAGCGTTGGGGGTACTAGGGGTCATTGGGTCTAAATGCCTTTTCAAATGTCTGGCGCAAATCGTCGGATTTTACGATCATGCCGCCGTTGAGTGCCAATGTAATGCCCTGGTCAAATATCACTTGATGGGGTGTGCCGACTATGCGCGTATAACCGCTTGGGCCAGCAGCGAGTGGCAGAATCGGCGCAAGTGATTGGCTTTGTACAAAAACTTCAGATTGGTCACGCACTTTTTCGCGCGCGACTACGCCGCCAAAGCCGACAAATAAATCGACCACGCTGCGGGTTGCCAGATCAGACGCGCCATCGCCGACCATCAAACGTCGTCCGCGTGTGTCACCTGCAAGTTCGTTGATAATGCGCGGTTTGCCGCTGGAAACGGTCAAAGGGCCTTCGTTGTAATCAAGATACGTTTGGCGGTGCTGGGTCTGCGGCTCGTAATAGCGCCACCAATCGCCGGAAAGCTCATTGTATTCAAGCTCAACGGCACGGATATGATCTGGCGCGACGCCCAAACGCTTGCCAAAGCCGCGCACGGGTTCAGCCAGCCCACCGCTGATGATAAAAATTTGCTTACCGAGAAAACGCAGCGCATCGATCACGGCTTGCGCGTCTGGCACAATGGTCTCCCAGTAGCGTTCTTCAATCGCTTTCAACTGACCGCGTGTGGGTCGAATGGCTTGCAGCCGTTTGCCATAAACCTCCGCCAGATCGAGATCACCGTTCATGGCCTTTTCGGTCAGTACGCCAACGCGCCATTCCTTACCCTTGAGGCGCGCGAGTTCGTCGATGCCCTCAATAGTCGATAGTGTGCTGTCGCAGTCGAAGAAGATCAGATCAAAACTTGTCCAGCGCGTGTCTTTCATCGCGTGATGCAACCCCCAACTTCAAAACTCGCCCGATTCTACCGTTCCAGAGACAAAATGTGAACCCCAACGCGCCAGCTTTAATTGAGGGTTAAAACTGGCGTGTTGGGTAGCAAATTGCTGATCTAGTCTTGCATTGCAGCCATTGCAGCGACCTAAAACGTTTCATTTAGGTTAATTAGGCAAAATCAGAGTTACGCCATTTTCATAGATCGGTAAAAAATAATTCGTGTAATGCTGATTAGCATCGACGGCGATAAAAGCCATTGCAGTCAGCAGAAGGATGATCGCAATAAACAGCCCTACGCGCCCCAGCCGCGCGATAACGGCTTCTGTCACCACCGAAGCGCCCAACGCAGCGATCACCAGCGCGACAGGAAGTGCCATTGCCGCCCGCTGGATGTCTGGGTAGCGCACAGGCAGTCCAAACTGAAGTGCTGATGGAAAAAGGGTGATGACCAGCGCTGACAGTAAAAAAATATCCTTCCAGCGGCGGTGGGCATCAATTCGCCATGCCAGCGCCAACAGACCGACGATGAACAGCGCTGATAGAATCGGCGAAAAAACAGGGCGATCAACCATGCCGTGCAGCGGGTTGGGGTCACTGGTCAGGTTGAACATCAGCAGCGATGTGAATAAGCCTTCGCTGACCGATAACTGTGGGTTGGCAGGAATTTGCTCCTGGCGGGATGGGTCAACCAGGGCTACTGGAGCCATCAAGCGCGCCACAAGCACAACTCCGCCGAGAAAAAAGGCGACCCAGATGGCGTAAAAAATATTGCCCTGCCGCTGCCGGATGTATTCCAGCGCGACCAACGCGACGGCGCTGATGATCGCCAGCAAGACATATTCCGGCTTGGCTTTGCCCAGCGCCAGCGTCCAGCCGGAAACCGCCGCCAATCCCGCTGCGATCAGCCCAACCTGCGACCCGCCGTAGGTCTCGCCGATCACATACACTGTCGGGATGACCAGCACAGCAACAAGTGCGTTCAACATCTGGAACTCCCCTGGTTGGGGATTGAAAGGCGGCGGTGCGGAAATATTTAAGAGGAGCAAGAGGGCTGACAGCGCCAGAATGATGGGCGCAATTCGCGATTGAGATTCTAAAAACAAGAATTTTTTCTGGGGTGCCTGTGCGTAAAATGCCAAAACAGGTTGCAGCATCAGCACGCCCGTGATGCCAAATATCATGGGCCAAATGGGGCTGCGGGAATAGAGCAGGAGCGTCTGTGCGATGATTAAGCCTGCGATGCCTAAACCGGATACCAGCAGCGTCAGAATCGACGGCTGCGATGCTTTTTGGGCTTCCGACTCTTCCGAAGAAACGACTGCTTCCTGCAAAGTCGAAGGAGGAATGACCACAGCGTCCGAAGGCGATAAGACAGGGGTCTGAATCGGCGTTTCAGGGTTGGGTGTGGCCCGGCGTCGGCTTGCAGCAAAAATCACCCCGGCAGCCCCCGCGATGGCTGCCAACAGCGCGGCATACAGTGAACGTCTTTGCAAGGTTTCCCTCCCTCACGCGCTATTATAGGGGACGTTAGCGCAAAACGCACCGTTCTAACCAAAATCTCTTGACATGAATCCAGAAATAGTGTTAGATTTATTTTGGTTTATCCAAATAAATTACCGGAGGCGCATTACATGACAAGCAATTATTCTGTCAAACCCACTGTGGTTGCATTTGCTTTGAGTGCGCCCGCCCTCCGCTAAATTCGTCCCTTTTCCTAACTGAGACAATTTAACGGCCACAGCGCACTCGCGATTCGTGGCTATTTGATTCTCCGATAGCCACACCGGGTACGTTCGTGGCTGTTTTTATTTCACAGCCATGCGCGTTTCGTACATGGCTGATTTTGATTCTGGCTCGGAGAAAGGAAAAGGAATGATGAAAACAATCGAAACTGAACGGCTGACCATCCGCCGATTGACGATGGACGATTTGAAGGACAGTCAACAAATTTACGTTGACGCGGGTTGGGTTGACCCCAACGACACGCTGGAGGAAGATTTGACCAAACGCAAAACCTGGCTGGAATGGTCAGTGCGCAATTACGATGCACTCGCCAATCTCTATCAGCCACCCTATGGCGATCTGGCGGTTACGCTGAAAGGCGAGACGCGGCTGATCGGCTCGGTGGGCATCGTGCCAGGTTTAGCGCCCTATGGTCAGCTTCCCTACTACAAAGCGCTTGGTTTTTCCGGCGATGAGCGCCTCTTTTTCCCCGAAGTCGGCCTGTTCTGGGCTTTTCTGAAGGAACATTGGGGTAAAGGCTACGCCACCGAAGCGGCACAGGGATTAATCGATTTTGCTTTCAGCGAATTGAAACTGCGGCGCATTCTGGCCTGGACAGAATACGAAAACGAAAACTCAATGGCGGTCATGCGACGGCTGGGGATGACGATTGAAAAAAATCCGCTGGCTGACCCGCCCTGGTTTCAGGTCGTGGGCATTCTCGAAAATCCCGCCAACATCACAACTCGAAATTTACAAACACAGGCTATCACACCTTGAACAACAGTAAGACCATGAACGACAGCAGTATCTTGAACGACGCAATAGCAACACAACACAAAGCTAATCACATCAAAGGACACCATACCTTGAATAACTATGACGACTACGAACAGTATGAAGAAGAATTTGACCCGATGCGTACAGACCGCAAGGCGCGGCGGAAACGCAAACCAAAAACCAAGCACGTCCCGAAAAAATCGCAGCATCAGGTGATTGCCGAAATCACCAGCGCCAGCGGTGGTACAGAAGGCGGCTTCCAGACAACCTATCAGCCCGGTTTGTTTGAGCAGTCGTGGCTGCCGATGTCGCTGCGCGAATTTTATGACCTCGAACTCATCAGCGATGTGCTGGGACGGGTGAAAGGCGGCAAGGAAGCCAGCGTTTATCGCTGCAAGGCACGTCCAGCAACGGGGATGGAACTGGCGGCGGTCAAAGTTTATCGTCCGCGCATGTTCCGCAATCTGCGTAATGACAAAATGTATCGTGAGGGCCGCCAGATTCTCAAAGAAAACGGCAAAGCGGCTAAGACAACCGATCATCGTATGATGCGCGCCATTGGTAAAAAGAGCGATTTCGGTCAGCACGTGGAACACACCTCCTGGCTGATGCACGAATATCGGACGCTCGATATGCTGTATAAAGCAGGCGCAGCCGTACCCAAGCCACTTGCCGCCAGCGAAAACGCTATCCTCATGAGCTACTGTGGCGATGAAAAAATGGCTGCGCACACCCTGAATGAGGTCGAGCTGGAGACGAAAGAAGCCGTGAGGCTGTTTAAAGAAGTGCTGCGCAACATCGAAATCATGCTGCAAAACAACCTGATTCACGGCGACCTCTCGGCCTATAACATCCTCTATTGGAAGGGCAAAATCACGATTATCGATTTCCCGCAGGTGACGAACAGCCTCACCAATGGGCAAGCATATTTCATCCTTCAGCGCGATGTTGAGCGCGTCTGCGACTACTTCATCAGCCAGGGCGTATCCTGCGACTCTGACGCGATTATGAATACCCTCTGGAAACGCTATGTTGATGGGGTGCGTGTGCTGCCGCTGCCGGAGGAAAAAGACGATGACGAGGAGGAAAGCTACGAATGAACACAGGAATCGTCTTTAAAAAATCGACGGGCAATTATGCCGTCAACGTGAATGGTCAAACCGTCATGTGCGCGATTTCGAGCAAGCTGCGCAAGGTGCTGATTATGCCAACGGCGGATCGGTCATCTGTGCCGTATCAAAAAGTGCAGGCAGTGCGCGATATTGAGGCGGTTGACCCGGTAGCGGTGGGCGATGTGGTCAGCTTCATCGACAATGGCGATAGCACAGGGTTGATTATGGAAGTTCATGAGCGCAAAAATGCCCTGACACGGCGCGCCCCTGGCCCGAAGCCGCTGGAACAGGTCATCGTCGCCAATGTCGATCAGGTGATGATCGTGTTTGCGGCGGCGCAGCCCAGGCCGAAATGGAATATGCTGGATCGCTACCTCGCCAGCGCCGAAGCCAGCGAAGTCCCGGCGGTGATCTGCATCACCAAAATTGATCTCGTGCGTGGCAAGCGGGATGAGACTGAAATCATCGAAGAAGTGCAAAATTACCGCGCGATGGGCTATACCGTGCTGGTGAACAGCGCTTCGACGGGCGTCGGCGTCTATGAATTCGAGCAGGCTATTGTCGGGCGTACATCAGCGCTGGTGGGCATGTCCGGCGTCGGCAAGAGCAGCCTGCTCAACGCCGTACAGCCGGGACTCGGCATCCGTGTGAACGAAATCAACACCAACCTCGACAAAGGCCGCCACACGACGACACATCTGGAAATGTTCGCTTTAGACAAAGGCGGCGCAGTGGTCGATACGCCTGGGATGAAGCAGTTCGGTCTGTGGGATGTCGAGCCAGAGGAAGTCGCGCTGCTGTTCGCGGAGATGCGCCCGTTTGTGGGGACGTGCAAATTCGGCTTGAAATGTACACACACCAATGAGCCAGGATGCGGGATCGTCCGCGCCGTGCTGGATGGTGACATCAGCGCGCGCCGCCATCAGAGCTACATCTACATGCGCGACCATCTTGAAGCGGAATATTGATGTGGGGATATGCGTTGTAGGGACGCAGCGCGCTGCGTCCCTACAGATGCGCGGTCTTTACCGAGGCCAGGTATAGCGCACGGTGTAGGTAATCACCTTTTCCTGTCCCGGCTCAACGGGGACGCGGAATTCAATCGTCGCAGAGTCTTTCTTCGTGTAGGGGTCGGAAGCATCCAGAATTTCCCAGTTGCTCCAGCGGAACAGGCTTTCCGGCACGCGAATTTCAACCGTTTCGTCGTCCTTGCGGTTGCGCAGCTTGATCTCATAGGTTTCTTCGATGACGTTGCCACTGAGCATGACGAAATTAGTCTGCGTCCGTTCGCCCACCAGGTCAAAAGCGTTGCCCAGGTAAAGCTCGACTTTTTCGCCTTCTGGCGTGTGGTCAATCGTGTTTTCGCCGATCAGCAGCGCCGCGCCGTCGGTATCTTCCTGATAGACACGGATACGCCCAGCGGGTAAATCCGCGCCCAGGCCAGCTTCCTCACCTGTCGAAAATTCCAGCCAGCTTTGCACGTCGGTGATGCCAGTTGAGCCATAATACTGGTCAATGATAGGGCTATAGTAGCCGTAAAATACGCTGCCGTTGTAAACGTAGTAGGTGTTTGCGGGAACGTCCGCGCCCGTGACAAACTCGACCTGTTTGGTTTCGTTGTCGCCAATCGTGACCGGACGGTTGATCTCATAAAGCTGATATTCGAAAAATTCGCGCTGGACAACGCCGGGTGTGGGCGGCATGGTTGCGGTGGGCGCTGCCATCATATCCATCGCGTAAAATTCTTCGCGCTCTGGCTGGATGCGATTCACGTCGCCCGCCACGAGCTTGACCTGCGCATCTTCATAGCTTGCGCCGCTGACGTTGTTCAGCGTCACCCATCCGTTGAGATCAAGCGACGTATTTTCGGCTGCCAGCAGGATGATGTAATCGGCTGACCAGTTCATGCCGCCCGTGAGATACGTCAATTCGACCTGCTGAGGGCCAGATGCCTCGCTTTGCAGCATCCAGCGCAGCGTTGGGCGTGTAATCAAGCCGTCCGGCAGCGAGGGGAAGCTGATGTCGCGCGCTTTGCTCAGGCTGATGACCGCCACCTGACCGGAGTTGTCGCGCAAAATAATTTCACCGTTGCGCCCGCTCAAAAGTTGTCCCGTAAAAATCGTGCCATCTTCGACAGTGACGCGGATCGTCTGGTCGAGATAGCGTGTCAAGAGTGCGCTGCTGTCCACCAGATCGTAAACGTAATTTTGCTCCAGCACGGTTGTTCCCTGCGGATCGGTTAGCGACTTAAAACTGACCGAGGTCGCGTCAATGCTGGCAGCGACATCGGTAAAATCGAGCGTACTTGTCCCCTCTGGGAGGTCAAACGTGCGCCGATCCTGAATCAGCGCTGTCCCCTGGTTATAAATCGTGACGCTCACGCCATCGCCGTCCTGAGCATTCACCATCGGAACAAGCATAAAAATGCCGACTAAAATGAGCAGAATCCACTTTTTTCGCATGATTTTGACCTCTTATATTTCGACTTCAAGCGTGTAATCGTTAACGATGATTGTGTATGTGCCAGGGTCAAAGCCGCCGTCCAGCTTGATGCTTTCGCGATAGGGGATCAGCACCGCCGCGCACATCATCGTCGGGTCGCCCAGACGGTAAATTTCAACCTTCACCGTGTTCTCGCTCCGCTCCTGCTCGACGATCACAGGCAGATCACAGCCGTCGGGCTGCGCGCCCACGACATTGAGTTGAATTTGCGCGGGGAATGATTCCAATATCAGCGCATCGACATTATCAATCTGGGTGTAACTGCGGAAGCTGTTGGTTGGTGGTGTAACTGTGGTTTGTGTGCCGATAAAAAGTGCCAGAAACAGCCGAATCAATAAACCGATTAATTCCATAAGTCAACTTCTCCTTTTCCATACACATAGTATAGACGTTTTATGCACACCAGAAGTTCCATATTATGAACCCTGGCTGTGAGAAGTCGAATTATGGAATCTCAGTGATTCATGATTTCTTGGCCTAGAGCGTCAGGAGATAAGCGATCAGGTCGGCTATGTCTTGTTCCTGAAAATGCTTGCTGTAGTCCGGGTACATAATGTCGCGAAAACCTGCTACCACATAGCGGTGCGGCTCGATGATGCTCTGGTGAATATAGGCCTCTGCGTCCAGCCCTTCGACGCGCGTTCCAGCGCGCTCTGCAATGCCCTCCATAGCCGGCCCCAGGCTGAATCCAAAAGAATCTGCTTGAATCTTATGACAGGTCGTACAGGGCGGCGCGCCATCCACACCTTGGCTGAAGATTTGCGCTCCGCGCTGAGCATCACCCACAGGCGCATCGGTTGGCGGGATAGAAGTCGGCGGAACAGCAGTCGGCGGAATTGAGGTTGAGGAAGGTTGGGCAGCTGCGCCGCACCCGGCGAGGATGAGTGTCAGAACCATGAGTGCAAAAAGTGTACGCATCGAATTTATGACCTATCAACAAAATCTGCGGACGCTTTTTTAGGGCGTCCGCAGTGTGCATTAAAATTTAAAGCTGAATGAGCGAAATTACGGGGTTGCCAGCTTAACAACGCCACCCGTCATGCCAGGGGCGAAAGCAACCGTGCCGAATGAGACGTAAAGCGCGCCATCCGGGCCTTTGGCGATACCAAACGGAGCCAGCAAGCCTTCGGCAACAGGAGTTATACCATCAGCGCTGACGGTTACGACGCTGCCGGGGCCGGGGCCTTGTTCGCCAAACACCACGAGCTGCACGGCGTACAGCGTATCGCCATCCAGCAGGATGTCCGACACCGCATTCAAACCGCTGAAGGTTTCGACCAGTTCGCCATTTGACCAATGTTCGATCTTGCCTGCGCCGGGAGCGAGACCCTCACCGAGGAAGCCAATGTAGATGTCGCCATTTTCGGCAATTTCGATGGAGTCCGGGACAGAGTTTTCGGGCCAGGCGTTAATCAGCTCTAGGCCACCGTCTTCCGTCCACGAGAGCAGATCATTGCCGCCTGCGTTGACAATATAGAGCGTACCATCTGACCCCCAGGCGATGTCCGCGACATTGCTGTCATAGCCATTACCATCGGGATCATTTTCAGCTTCAAAAGCATTCATGTTGATGATGTTTTTGACTGCCAGTGTGGTCGCGTCGAGTTCGACAACGGAGTCTGTCCAGAATGCGCCGACTGTTGCCGCGCCCGTGCCATTGAACACCAGCCAGATCGAGTCGCCATTCGGGATCGCGCGGTAAAGACCTGTGGTTTCAGATTCGCTGGCATAGCTGGGGAAACCACCAATTTTGTCCGTAGCTGTACCATCGGGCGCAACCGAAACAATACGACCTGTCAAACCAATATTGAAGGTCGTTTCGCCCTCTGGCCCTGGCAGGACAGAGGAGACTTCACCACCTGTGCCTGCAACCGTCACCCAGAGGTTGCCGTCGGCATCAAAGGCGAGACCGCGCGGCGCAGCCAGATCGCCGATCACGAGTTCACCTGGCAGTTGGGGTGCGCCATCCTGTGCCATCGCGGGCAGTGCGGCAAAACCTGCCAAAATAAATAGGCAAACAAAAATTAACGTTAATAAACGCTGTAAACGCATCGTCATCTCCTTTTATCGTATGCGATATACATTGTGATTTGTACAGTGAATAACTTCACACAATACCTAATCACTATTCACATTTTGTGCGATACCCCTGTTTCTGGACAGGTCAAAAAGTGTTCACTTTTTGTTCACTTGTACACTGGCATATCTTACAAGTAGGGGTGCAATTTTAAAAGGCTGTTTATATTCCTATTTAGTGAGCAACTGCTTCTATCAAAACCTGTCTATTACAGTCCTTTTCGCCAGAGGATGATGGGTATTCGCATCTGTCTTAGACCTTATTGTATAACTATTAATTTCATGGCGTGAATAAAGAATGCTCAGGTTTGGGGAGAGGGAAAACAAAAATAGAGGGGATTTAAATCGAAGTGATAGGTGTAGGGGCGACTCGGTGACTGAAAGGAACCCACCTGCACTGAGGTGTGCGGGATGAGTCGCCCCTACTTATTTGCGGCGATAGTGCCTATACCAGCAGCCGCAGCGGGTTTTCGATCATGCCTTTGAGCGTTTGCAGATACGATGCGCCCTCTGCGCCGTCGCTGACGCGGTGATCAACGCTGATGGTGATTTTCATGCGCGTTCCGACGCCTACCGTGCCATCGGCTTTGACAACAGGCACTTTATTGGCAGTGGCAACCGCCAAAATCGCGGCTTCCGGCGGGTTGATGATGGCGATGAAATGCTCAACGTCATAAGGCCCCAGATTGCTGACGGTGAAGGTTGCGCCGGAAATATCGTCGGGCTTGACCTTGCCTTCACGGGCGCGGGCAATCCGTTCCTTGTTCTCCGTCGCCAGCGTCCCCAATGCGATTTTGTCAGCATCGTGCGCGACGACGTTAATCAGGCCGCCGTTGGGCAGTGCGACGGCAATTCCCACATTAATGCGCTTATGGCGCGCGATTTTGTCGCCATAGAAATGCGAATTAAGGTTGGGGTACTGCCGCATAGTGAGCGCCGCTGCCTTGACGACCATATCATTTACACTGATTTTGTTCGCGCCTTCTGGCAGGCTGTCGTTTAGCTGTTTGCGCATCGCCAGCAGCGGTTCGGCATCAATATCCGTCGTGACATAAAAGTGCGGTGTGAACTGCTTACTTTCGACAGTCGCCGCCACGATACGCTTGCGCATGGTCGTCAGTTCAACGGCTTCAACATCCGGGCTTTCTGGGAATTTGCGGACAGGCGCACCGGGCAGGGATGGCGCGGCGGCTTTGGCAGCAGCCGGAGCGGGTGCAGCAGCGG
>Ga0268299_1003672_pt1 | contig 13543 bp, 13 predicted proteins | sample NOBtaG_FD_193484 | JGI IMG/M metagenome (GOLD analysis project Ga0268299, IMG submission 193484) | Activated sludge microbial communities from bioreactor in Nijmegen, Gelderland, Netherland - NOB reactor | ecosystem: Engineered > Bioreactor > Aerobic > Activated sludge | place: Netherlands...
GGCGGCGAGGTGAAGGACGTGAAGCCGCGCAGCGCTTCGGGAGAGTGAGCGATGAGCAACGGCATCGGCGATCTGTTCAAGCAGGCCCAGGAGATGCAGGCCCGCCTGGCGGAGATCCAGAAGGAGGCGTCGCGGCGCACGGTCGAGTCGACCGCCGGCGGCGGCATGGTCACCGCCGTCGTCAACGGCCGGCTGGAGCTGGTGTCGCTGCGGATCGAGAAGCAGGTGCTCGAATCGGGCGACGCCGAGATGCTGCAGGACCTGGTGGTCGCGGCGGTGAACCAGGGCATCCGCGCGGCGCAGCAGATGATGGCGGAGGAGATGAGCAAGCTCACCGGGGGGCTGAAGATCCCGGGGCTGACGGGATGAACCGGCGGCACGTCGCGCGCGGTTGAGGGGAGGGGAGGCATGCCAGCGTTTCCGCCGCCGGTGTCGCGGCTGATCGAGGAGCTCACCAAGTTGCCGGGCATCGGCGAGAAGACCGCCACGCGCCTGGCGTTCCATTTCCTGCGCACCGAGCGGCCGCACGTCGAGGCGCTGGCGGCCGCCCTGACGGCGCTGCGCGACCAGACGCGGCTGTGCTCGACCTGCCTCGGGCTGACCGACGTCGACCCCTGCCGCCTGTGCGCCGACCCACAGCGCACCGACGAGCAGATCTGCGTGGTCGAAGAGCCCGCTGACCTCGCCGCGGTCGAGCGCTCGGGCCAGTTCCGCGGCCGCTACCACGTGTTGCACGGCACGCTCGCGCCGCTCGACGGCGTCGGACCCGACGACCTGCGGATCGCCGAGCTGCTGCGCCGCCTCGCCCCCGGCACGGTGAAGGAAGTCATCGTCACCACCAACCCCACGGTCGAGGGCGAGGCGACCGCGCTCTACCTCGCCAAGCTCATCAAACCTCTCGGCGTGCGGGTGTCGCGCATCGCCCACGGCCTGCCGGTCGGCGGCGACGTCGAGTACGCCGACAACGTCACCCTCGGCAAGGCCTTGGAAGGGCGACGGGAGATGTAGCTTGAGCTGGCCGCTGCGCCTCGCGCTGTTCGCCGGGCTGCTGGCGTTGGTGCTCCTCGGTTACGCCGTGCGCGGTTCGATCGAGGTCGAGGCGAGCGTCGATTCGGTGCGGCGCTTGATCGCCCGCGCGGGCTGGTGGGGGCCGGTGGCGTTCGTCGGCCTCTTCGGCCTGCGCTCCTTCCTGCTGCTGCCCGGCCCCGTGCTGTTGACCGCCGGCGGCATCGGTTTCGGCTTCACCGGCGGCATGGTTCTGGGTGCGATGGGTCTGACCTTTTCGGCTTTGCTCAAGTTCGCGATCGCCCTGGTCGCGGGGCGCGAGTGGCTGACGGCGCGCCTGCCGGCCGGCCTGCGCAGCCGCTTGAACTCGATCAACCAGCGCACCGGCGTCGGCGCGCTGGCGCTGGTGTCGGCCTATCCCATCGGGCCGGCGGACATGCTGCACACCGCCGCGATCCTCGGCGGCATTCGCGTGCTGCCTCTGGTGGCGGGCGTCGGCGCCGGTTCGCTCGTCCGCGCCGGGTCGTTCAGTTACTTCGGCGAGGCGGTCGCGGACGGTCGCGGCCTCGTGCTGGCGGCGGTTCTGCTGGTCGCGCTGGCTGCATTGCCGATGGCCGTGCCGCGCCTGCGTCGGGCGCTGCGCGCCCGGGTCTGAGGCCGGCGTTGGTTCCCTCCTTCGTCGAGGCGGGAGGACTCGCACTTGCGGCCCCGCTCGCCGCCGCCGCGCTGATTCTGCTGGTCGCGGCGATCGCCTCGCTGACGAAGGTCGCGCGCGGCGTCGACCTGGCGGCGATCCCGCTCGCGCCTCTCGGGGCGGTCGACCTCGCCTGCGACGGCGAGGTCGCCCTCTGGCTCGAGGGTCCGCAGCTCGTGCGTGTGCCGGGCGAGCTGCGGGTGACGCTGCGCGAGCGCTCGAGCGGCATCGTCGTCGAGTCGCGTCGGCCGTGGCTGCGGGCGCGGGTGCGCGCGCTGCGGACGGCGCGGCGCGAGCTGCTGCGCTTCGCGCTCCCCAGGCCGGGCGCCTACGAGGTGCTGGTCGAGGGTCTCGCCGGCGCCGCGCTCGACGCGCGCCTGCGGCTGCGCTTCACCCGCCCGACCGGCGCGGCGGTGCTGCCGCGGGTGCTGGCGATCGCAGTGGCGCTGGGCGTGCTCGGCGGCCTACTGTCGTCGGCCGAGCTGTGGCGCGCGCTGGGCGAGAGCGAGAAGGCGCGGGAGGACGCTGCCTCCGCGACCGTCCCGCGCGCGCCGGGCGGGGGCGCCCGTGCCGGAGGCCGAGCGGGGGAAGGCAACGGCGGTGGCGGTGCCGTCGCAGGTGGCAGGCCGGTGTTGGCGCAGGCGGCGGCGACCGCGGGCTGGCGCGAGGTCGAGTGGCCGGCCGGCGGGCTGCGGCTGCGCGCGCCGGCGGACTTCCGCGAGACGAGCGACGACCCGCAGGAGCTGATGCTGCGCGAGAGCGGACGCGGCCTGTACCTCGGCCTGCGGCTGACGCCCTTCGGGGTGGTGGTTCCGGAGGACGCGCTGCTCGCCGTGCTGCGCCAGAACGCGGCGGCGCAGCTCGCCGCCGGCGCGCTGCAGGGCTGGGCCGCGCGCGACCTCGGCCCGGCGCGCGGCGTGGTCGAGGTGCCGGCGCGCGGCGCGCTCGCCGCCGTCTGGCGCGGCTACGTCGAGCGCGGCGGCCGGCTGCACGCCCTCGACATCCTCATCGGAGGAGGCCGCGAGGAGGATCGCGCCGCGCTCGAGGCCGACTTCGCCGCGGTGCTGGAGTCTCTCCGCTTCGACTGACCGGCACCCAACTCGGAGCCGCGACCGTCAGGGAGCGGTTGGCTGCGTGCCCGCGCGACGCCAACCGCTCCCTGACGGTCGCGGCTCCGAAATGGAGCCCGATCCGTCTCAGAGCGCCAACTGCTTCGGCGGGCGCACGACGATGTCGGCGATGTTCACGGTGATCGGCTGCGTCACCGCGAACAGCACCGCCTGCGCCACGTCCTCGGGCGCGCCCAGCACCTGCTTCATCGCCGGCTGCAGCTTCTCCATCACCTCGTCGGGCAGGCGCTCGCCCTTCTTCACCTCGATCTGCAATCCGGCGGCGGCGACGAAGCTCGACACGAACGCCGGGTCGAAGTTGCGCGCGAAGTTGGTGGCGATCGCGCCCGGCATGACGTTGACGACGCGGATGGTGTCCTCCTCGAGCTCGCGCCGCAGGGTGTGGCTGATGCAGTTCACCGCGTGCTTGGTGGCGCCGTAGACGCCCGAGTCGGCGCGCTGCGCGGCGATCGAGGAGATGTTGACGATGTGCCCCTCGGCCTTGCAGGCGCGCATGGCGCGGATCGCCGCCTGGCAGCCGGCCAGCAGCGAGAGGACGTTGGTCTCGAGCATGGCGCGCCAGTCCTCCGGGTCGGCGTCGACGATCGGCGCCGGGTAGGACACGCCGGCGTTGTTGACCATGATGTCGAGGCGGCCGGTGTCGCGCGCGGCGCGCTCGATCAGCTCCTGCACCTGGCGGACGTCGCGCACGTCGAAGGCCGCCACCGCCGCCTTGCCGCCGGCGGCTTCGATCGCCTTCTTCGACTGTTCCATCGACTCGCGCGTGCGGCCGGCGAGGGTGACGTGCGCGCCGGCGGCGCCGAGGCTCTCCGCGATCGCGCGGCCGATGCCGCTCGAAGCGCCGGTGACCACCGCGGTCCTGCCGGCGAGGGGACGGTTCTGGCTCATGACGACCTCCTTCGGTTCGGGTGTGGGCCGGACCCTGACACTTTAGGCCGATAGCGTCAACACGTCACTCGGAGCCGCGACCGTCAGGGAGCGGTTGGCCTCGCGCTGGCGCGCAGCCAACCGCTCCCTGACGGTCGCGGCTCCGCTGGCGTGCCGGATCCGGGCCGCCGCCGGCTCAGCCCCCGCCGCCCGGCTTGCGCCAGCGGGCGCCGGAGCGCTCGAACATGAGGTCGGCGGTCTGGCGGGCGGTGCCGGTGTCGCGGCGCAGCAGGGCGGTGCGGAACTGCTCGGCGACCGAACGCATGAGCACGGCCTCGGCGGGGTCGAGGCGGCCGGCGAGGGCGACCAGGCCGTCCATCGCCTCGCCCACCTTGGCGACCACGCCGGCGCCGTCGCCGCGGTCGCGCGCCGCCATCGCCTCGAGCAACAGGGTGCGCACCCGCTGGATGGCGCCGCCGGCGGCGGGTCCGAAGACGACCTCGAGCTCGCCCAGGCGCGAGACGACGGCGTCGATCGACAGCGGGATGGGGGCGTGGGACTCGTCGGCCATGCCGCATGCTAGCCGAGCGCCGGCGCGCTGAACACCGCCGGGAGGCCCAAGGGTCTCGGCATCGGGGCGGTGCCCGGGGATGGCGGCGCGCCCCGGGAGTCCCCGCACGTCTCCGCGCCCTCCGCGCCTCCGTGGCCTCCGTGCGATGGGCGGCGATTGACGACCCCCGGCCGGCGTGCGACTCGTGTCGCCACGGGAGGGAGTGACCGATGAGCGACATCCGCACCTTCTGCCGCGTCTGCGAGCCGGCCTGCGGCCTGGTGGCGACGGTGGAGAACGGCGCGCTGACGCGCGTGCGACCCGACGCCGAGCACCCGGTGTCGCGCGGCTGGGCCTGCAACAAGGGCATCGCCACCCTCGACGTCCACCGCGACCCCGACCGCCTGACCTACCCGCTCGCGCGCCGCGGCGGCGACTTCGGGCGCGTCTCCTGGGACGAGGCGATGGCCGGCATCGCCGCCGAGCTGCGCCGCATCCAGGGGCAGCACGGCGAGGGCGCGGTCGGCGTCTACATCGGCAATCCCTCCGCCTTCAACGCCCTGATCTCCACCGGCACCGGGCCGCTGCTCGCCGGCCTGCGCACCCGCCAGATCTACAGCTCCGGCACGCAGGACTGCTCCAACAAGTTCGCCGCCAGCGAGCTCGTCTTCGGCTCGACCACCATCCATCCCGTCCCCGACTTCGACCACACCCGCTACCTGCTCGTGCTCGGCTCCAACCCCGGCGTCTCGCACATGAGCTTCGTCTCGATCGCCGAGCCGATCGAGGTGCTGCGCGGTATCGAGCAGCGCGGCGGCAAGGTGGTGTTCGTCAACCCGCGCCGGATCGAGTCGGTCAAGTCGGGCGTCGGCGAGCTGCTGCCGATCCGGCCCGACACCGACGTCTACTTCCTCGCCGCCCTGCTGCACGAGCTCGACCGCATCGGCGCCTTCGACGAAGCCGTGGTCGCCGCCCACGGCCGCAACCTCGACGGCCTGCGCGCCTTCGTCGCCGACTACTCGCCCGAGCGCGTCGCCGCCGTCACCGGCATCCCGGCCGAGACGCTGCGCGCCGTCGCGCGCGACTGGGCCGCCGCCGACGGCGCCTCGGTGACCATGTCGACCGGCGTCAACATGGGGCGCCAGCCCACGCTTGCCTACTGGCTGGTGCACATGCTGTCGTTCGTCACCGGCAACCTCGATCGGCGCGGCGGCAACATCGAGTCGGTCGGCTACTACCCGAGCGCGCCGCGCTCCGGCCGCAGCGACCCGACGCGCGCCTTCTTCGACAGCCGCTTCGGCCGGCTGCGGCACGTGCGCGGCTCGCTGCCCGGCAACCTGCTGGCCGACGAGATCCTCACCCCCGGCCCGGGCCAGATCCGCGCGCTGCTGGTGATCTCCGGCAATCCGCTGCTGTCGGTCGGCGGCGAGGAGCGCATGCGGCAGGCGCTGTCCTCGCTCGAGCTGCTGGTCTGTGTCGACCTCTACCGCAACGCCACCGGCGAGCTGGCGCACTGGCTGCTGCCGGCCGCCGACCAGTTCGAGCGCGAGGATCTGACCTACGCCGGCCTCGGCCTGCAGCACCGGCCGCACGTGCAGTACACGCCGCGCGTGGTCGAGCCGGCCGGCGAGCGGCGCGAGGACTGGTGGATCCTCGCCCGCCTCTGCAAGGAGATGGGTTTCAAGGGGCCGCTCGACGAAGGCGAGCGGCCGAACGTCTTCGCCCGCCTCGAGCGCATGCTCGAGCGCGGCGGGGTCTCGCTCGACGAGCTCAAGCAGCGCCCCGGCGGCGTGCTGCTGCCGCCGCTCGCGCCCGGCCGCTTCTACGCCGAGCAGATCGGCACCGCCGACGGCAGGGTCGACTGCCGCCCGGCGCTGCTCGACGACGCGATCCGCGCCGCGGCGGCGCAGTTCGCCGAGCTCGAGCGCGAGCCCGCCGGCCAGCTCAAGCTGATCAGCAAGCGCGACCGCTTCATGCACAACTCCTGGTTCCACAACGTCGAGAAGATGAAGCGCCACGAGCGGGCGCGGAACTACCTGCACATGCACCCCGACGACGCCCGCCGCCTCGGCCTCGAGGACGGCGCGCCGGTGCGGGTGCGCTCGGCGGCGGGCGAGATCGAGCTGCCGCTGCGTTGCGATCCCGACCTGATGCCGGGGGTGGTGGCGGCGACGCACGGCTGGGGGCACGCGGGAGCGCGCGGCATGCGCGTCGCGGCCGAGCGGCCCGGGGTGAACGTCAACCGCCTGCTGCCCACCGGCCCCGACAGCTTCGACCGCCTGAGCAACATGGCGCACATGACCGGCATCCCGGTCGAGGTGCAGCGCGCCGGCGGCCCGCCGCAGTGAGGCGCGTGCGCCGGAGCGGCTGCGGCGCGCGCTCGCCGGCCACGCGCGCGCGGGCGCGTCGCTTGCTGTGTCCCGGCGGCGGAGGTTCCGAATGCCCGAGACCCTGAAGTCGACCTGCGCCGAGGAGGGCGGCAATCTCTTCCCGGTGATCGATCGCAACCGCTGCGAGGGCAAGGAGGACTGCGTGCGCGTCTGCCCCTACGGCGTCTTCGCGATGGACGTGCTGAGCGCCGAGGAGCGCGCCGCGCTCTCCTGGATCGGCCGCGCCAGAGGCTACCTCCACGGCTATCGCCAGGCGCGCGTGGTGCAGCCCGACGCCTGCCACGCCTGCGCTCTGTGCGTGCCGGCCTGCCCCGAGAAGGCGATCAAGCTGCGCAGCAACCCCCTTGCAGCGGGCGACCGGCGCCCATAAGAGGACGTCATGCGCACCCTGACCGCGGCACTCGCACTCGGAGGGATCGTCCTGATGGCCACCAGCACGCGCGCCGGCAGCCTCGCGCCAGCGACCGAGGAGCTGCTGCAGTCGTCCTCGTACATCTACGTCGCGACGCAGCGGTCGGACGGCGAGCTCGGCAGCTTCAGCCCGATCTGGTTCATGTACGACGGCGGCAAGATCTTCTTCACCACCTCGCCGGGGAGCTGGAAGGCGAAGCGCATCGCCAAGGGCAGCCCGCTGACGATCCGCGTCGGCAGCGAGGACGGCCCCACCCTCATCGGCCAGGCGCAGAAGACCACCGACCCGGCCGTGGTCGACGCCATGGGCAAGGCCTACGACTCCAAGTACTGGATCTCCTGGCTCGGCTTCTTCCGCCCGCGCAGCGAACGGGTGACCGAGGGCAAGACCGTCGCCTACCTGGTCGACCTGCGCGAGCCGTAGAGGTCAGGGCGGCAACGCTCCGAGCCGCGACGATTCCACCTCGCGATCCAGCAGGACATCGGAGCCGCGACCGTCAGGGAGCGGTCGGCATCGCGCTGGAACGCGGCCGACGATCCTCCCCATCATGCGCCGCAGAGCGGCGCCACCGGCGTCACGGGCACGGTGCACTGCTCCGGCGGAGCAGGGTCGCGGTGACGAGGGCGAGCCCGAGGACCTGCGCTGCCAACGGCAGGAGGAGATCCGAGGTGCTCGCAGCCGACATCGCCGGCAGCGTGAACATCGCAACGAGCACCGCGACCGCGAGTACTCGCAGCCACGCCGGGGACTCACCCGCGGCGACGAGCGTCGCCTGCCAGAGGAAGCCGATGCCGACGTAGGTGGCCGGCGCCGAGGCGGTGCAGAGCGCGCCGGCGTTGAGAGCGGCGAGCCAGGCGGTGGCGCGTGCGGCCCGTGATGGCGCCACGGCGCGGCCGTTGCGGTAGACGAGCACGAGCGCGACGAGAGCGAAGGCCCACTGCGCCACCTGCCGCCCGGCAGCCGAAGAGTCCGCGACGCCGGCGGCGGCGAGCTTCAGTGCCAGGCCGCTGACGGAGAGGTTGTCGGCGATCCGCAGACGGCTCGCCTCGAGCGGCGGCGTCGCCTCGCTCCGGGCGAGGCGCGGCACCTGCTCGAGGACGAACTTCCGCGATACCTCGGTGCCGAAGGCGAGCAAGGTCGCGGCGACGAGCGCGGCCGCGCCGAGTGCGGTCCACGCCAGCGCCCGCCAGCGCCGCGCGGCGACGAGATGGACGGCGAGCAGCGCCGGTGAGATGCGAACGACGGCCGCGAATGCGAGCGCCACGCCGCCGCGCCCGAAGCGGCCGGTGGCAAAGGCGAGCATCGCGCCGACGCCGAGGGCGAGCGCGAGGGGGTAGAAATGGCCGAACTGGAGCGACAGGCGGGTCGGCGTGGCGAGCCAGACGACCGGCGCCAGCAGCAGCGCCACGGCGCCCGTGCGGCCGCCGATCCAGAGCGCAACGGCGACCAGGGCGGTGCCGAAGCAGAGGGACTGGATGCCGAACCAGAGCGTCCGCAGAATCAGGTAGTCGTCACTGATCGCCAGCAGCGGGCGGGTGAGCAGGAGCATGGCCGGCGCGTAGTTGAAGCGGTCGGCGCGGAAGCCGCGGGTGTCGAGCGGGGCTCGGCTCGGCTGCCACTGCCGCGGCTCGACCGGGAAGCGTGCGACGCTCCAGAGATCGGTGTCGCCGCCGCGCAGGTGCGCGGCGGCGACGAAGGCGCACGAGGCGGCGTGCATCGTCAGCTCGGCGGATTCGGGGCGCACGGAGAATCCGGTCTCCGCGGGATCGGCCATGAACACGCTGGCGCGGGTGGTCTGGATCAGGGCTGCGCCCGCGAGCAGAGCCCAGGCGAGCGCTGCCGCGGGGTGGCGTCGGACGCTGCCGTCGAGCACTGCGGGCAGCCGATCTGCGAAGCCGAGGTGCAGCCGCATCCCCGCCGCCGTCAGCGCCAGCAGCACGGCGGCGGCGGAGAGCGCGAGTGCTGGCGGCCGCGGCACGCCGAGGAGCGCGTCCGCCAGCGCCACGACCGTCTGCGCCGCGATCGGCGCGGCCAGCGCCAGAGCGACGGCGCCGACGGCCAAGCGCTCGCGACCGGGGGCCGCCACCGCGTCGGCTGCGCCGGTCGCCGGCGGCTCCGATCCGATCTCCCGCGTTGGCCGATGTACTGGGATTGCGCTCACGCTGCTGCGCTCGTGCCCGCCGGTCTCGACGATCGCGGTGCCGCCGTCAAGGAGCGCCGCGTGCGGGTGCACCGTGAACTCTCCGTGTCTCCGTGGCTCTGTGGCAGCTTCCTTCGTCAGATCGAGGCTGGTTCTGCGACGGATCAGTATGACGGAACGTACGGCCACCAGAGAGGCTTGCGCCGCGCGCGGGTCTCGTCCAAGGGAGGGAGCATGTCGCTCACCCTGCGAGAGTTCCGCCCCGAAGACACCGAGGCCTGCGGCCGGATCTGCTACGCCGCCTTCCACGCGATCAACACGGCGCACGGCTTCCCGCCGGACTTTCCCGATGTCGAGACCGCGATCGGCGTGATCGGCATGATGGGCGGGCACCCGGAGATCTACGGCGTGGTCGCCGAGCGCGACGGGCGCGTGGTGGGCAGCAACTTCATCGACGAGCGCTCGATCATCCACGGCGTCGGTCCGATCACGGTCTCGCCCGAGGGCCAGGACCTGGGCGTCGGCCGGAAACTGATGGAGCACGTCCTCGAGCGCGCCGCCGCCAGGGGCGCGCCCGGGGTGCGGCTGGTGCAAGCGGCGTTTCACAACCGCTCGCTCTCGCTCTACACCAAGCTCGGCTTCGACCCGCGCGAGCCGCTCTCCTGCATGCAGGGCCCGCCGTTGCAGCGCAGCATCCCCGGCTGCCAGGTCCGCGCCGCGACCGCGGCGGATACGCCGGCGTGCAACGCGCTCTGCCTGCGCGTCCACGGCCACACCCGCCCGGGCGAGCTGCGCGACGCGATCGCAGCCGGCAGCGCGCGCGTGGTCGAGCGCGGCGGCCGGATCACCGGCTACACCACCGGCCTCGCCTTCTTCGCCCACACACTGGGCGAGAGCAACGACGACGTGCGGGCGCTGATCGCGGCGGCGCCGGCGTTCCTCGGGCCGGGGTTCCTGCTGCCGACGCGCAACGCCGAGCTGCTGCGCTGGTGCCTCGACAACGGCCTGCGGGTCGTCCAGCCGATGACGCTGATGAGCCTCGGCCTCTACAGCGAGCCGCGCGGCGCGACGCTGCCCTCGGTCAGCTTCTGACGCCCGGGATGGGCCCGGCAGGATAGCGGTTGGCATCGTGCCAGCGCGCAGCCAACCGCTCCCTGACGGTCGCGGCTCCGATGTTCTGCCAAGGTGGGGTCAGGCGCCCTTCTTCTGGGCGTAGGTCATCACCAGGTACATCACCGCCTCGCCGCGGCCCGGGTTGTGGTACTGGTGCGGCAGGTCGGCGTCGAACTGGATGGCGTCGCCGGTGGCGAGCTGGTGCACCTCGTCGCCGATGCGCATCTCGAGCGCGCCGCGGGTGACCACCAGGTTCTCGACCGTGCCGGGCGCGTGCGGCTCGGCGACCTCGGTCGACTGCGGCGCCAGGTGCAGCTCGTAGAACTCGGCCGCCTGCGGTTCGTCGAAGGGGAAGAGCGCGCGCGAGGTGAACGAGCCGTCGCGCGAGCGCAGCACCTTCGCCTGCTCGGCGTGCAGCACGCGCGCGCGGCTGGCGGTGGGCTCGCTGATCAGCGCCGAGAACGGCACGCCCAGGGCGCGCGCGATCTTCCACAGCACGTTGATCGTCGGCGTGCTCTGGTTGAGCTCGATCTGCCCCAGCATGGCGCGGCTCACGCCCGAGGCGCGCGCCAGCTTCTCGAGCGACAGGCCGCGCTCGCCGCGCAGCCGGCGCAGGTTGGCGCCGACCAGCGGCGCAGCGTCGACGGGGGAGGCGCTCTTGGCCATTGGCGCTCGGGGGTAGCGACCGGGGCGCGGCCAGTCAAGGCAGGGGCTCTCTCCTTGCGATCGCCGCCCGCCGGTGCTTGTCTGGCGGCGATGGATGCCAAAGAAGGGGCGCGCGAGCGCTTCGAGCGCGCGCGCGAGGAACTCGTCGGCCTGAGCCACCGGCTGCACGGCAACCCGGAGCTGGGGTTCGAGGAGGAGAAGGGGGCGGCCTGGCTGTGCGATCTCGCCGCCGACGCCGGCTTCGACGTCGAGAGCGGCGTCTGCGACCTGCCGACCGCGTTCGTCGCCCGCGCCGGCTCGGGGCCGCTGCACGTCGGCATCTGCGCCGAGTACGACGCCCTGCCGGGCATCGGCCACGCCTGCGGCCACAACATCATCGCCGCCATGTCGATCGGCGCGGCGATCGCGCTGGCGCAGGTGGCCGACGACGTCGGCCTGACCGTCAGCCTGGTCGGTACGCCGGCGGAAGAGAACGGCGGCGGCAAGATCCTGCTGCTCGAGCGCGGCGCCTTCAAGGGCGTGCACGCTTCGATGATGGTCCACCCCGGACCGGTCGACGTGGTCGAGCCGCCGGTGATCGCGGTCGAACAGTTCATCGTGCGCTACACCGGCAAGGAGGCGCACGCCTCGGGCTTCCCCGAGCTCGGCATCAACGCCGCCGACGCGCTGGTGATCGCGCAGGCGGCGATCGGCCTGCTGCGCCAGCACATCCGCGCCAGCGACCGCATCCACGGCATCGTCACCAAGGGCGGCGACGCGCCCAACATCGTGCCGGCGCACACCGAGGCGCTCTACAACGTGCGCGCCGAGACGCTCGCGGAGCTCGAGCACGTGCGCCAGCGCGTGCACCGCTGCTTCGAGGCCGGCGCGCTCGCCACCGGCGCCCGGCTCGAGATCGTCCCCGACCACAAGCCCTACGCCGAGATGCGCCACGACAGCGAGATCGCCGCCCTCTACCGCCGCAACGCCGAGGCGCTCGGGCGCTACTTCCCCGAGATCCCGCTGGAGGTGCTCAAGCGCGCCGCCGGCTCGACCGACATGGGCAACGTCTCGCTCGCCATGCCGGCGATCCACCCCGGCATCGGCATCCACTCCCTGCCGGCGGTCAACCACCAGCCCGAGTTCACCGCGCACTGCGCTTCCGAAGCCGCCGACCAGGCGGTGGTCGACGGCGCCCTGGCGATGGCGTGGACGGCGATCGACATGGCCCTCGATCCGGCGCTGCGCGCGCGCCTGCTGGCGCGCTGAATCTGGACCCACCGCCCGGCACGACCTCGGAGCCGCGACCGTCAGGGAGCGGTTGGCTGCGCGCTGGCACGAGGCCAACCGCTCCCTGACGGTCGCGGCTCCGAGGTTCTGCTACGACCAGACGCGGCGGGCTTCGGCGGCGATGTGCTCGCCGATCGGCAGCGAGGCGGTGGCGGCGGGGGAGGGGGCGTTGAGGACGTGCACGATGCCGTTCATCGCCTGGATGGCGAAGTCGTCGACGGTGGTGCCGAGCGCGTCGACCGCCTGCGCCCGCACGCCCGAGCCGCCGGGGCTGAGGTCGTCGGCGCGCAGCTCGGGCAGCAGGCGCTGCAACGCGCGCACGAAGGCCGCCTTGCGGAACGAGCGGTGGAACTCGCCCGCGCCGGTGCGCCAGTACTTCGCCGCCAGTCGCCAGAAGCCGGGGAAGGAGAGCGTGTCCCAGGCTTCGCGCGCGTCGAAGTCGGTCTTGCGGTAGCCCTCGCGCGCGAAGCTCAGCACCGCGTTCGGTCCGGCTTCGACGCCGCCGCCGATCATGCGGGTGAAGTGCACCCCGAGGAAGGGAAAGGCCGGATCGGGCACGGGGTAGATCAGCGCCCGCACCAGGTGCTGCCGCTCCGGGCGGAGGTCGTAGTACTCGCCGCGGAAGGGCACGATGCGCACCGCCGGGGCGCAGCCGGCGAGGCGCGCCATCCAGTCGGAGTAGAGCCCCGCGCAGTTGATCAAGCGGCGGGCGCGCAGCGCGCCCTGCGTCGTCTCGACCAGCCACTCGCCGCCGTCGCGCGCGACACCCAGCACGCGGCAGCCGGTGCGCAGCTCGCCGCCGCGCTGCCGCAGCAGCTCGGCGTAGCGGCGCGCCACCGCGACGTAGTCGATGATGCCGGTACCGGGGACGCGCAGCGCCTTCAGGCCGGCGGCGTGCGGCTCGATCTCGCGCAGGCGCTCCGGTCCGATCATCTCGACCCCGGGGACGCCGTTGGCGAGCGCGCGCCGGTGCAGCTCCTCCAGGCGCGGCAGCTCCTCGGGCAGCGTCGCCACCACCACCTTGCCGCAGATCTCGTGCGCGATGCCGTGCTCGCGCGCGAACTCGACCATGCGGCGCGCGCCCTCGACGCAGAAGCGCGCCTTGAGCGAGCCGGGCTTGTAGTAGAGGCCGGCGTGGATGACGCCGCTGTTGTGCCCGGTCTGGTGGCGTGCGACCTCGGGCTCCTTCTCCACCACCAGCGCCCGCAGCGGCTCCTCGCCCCCGGCCAGCGCCAGCGCCGTCGACAGCCCGACGATGCCGCCGCCGATGATGAGGACGTCCATGGGGGAGGGGGTTATGGGGTTAG
>Ga0268299_1003673_pt1 | contig 13530 bp, 8 predicted proteins | sample NOBtaG_FD_193484 | JGI IMG/M metagenome (GOLD analysis project Ga0268299, IMG submission 193484) | Activated sludge microbial communities from bioreactor in Nijmegen, Gelderland, Netherland - NOB reactor | ecosystem: Engineered > Bioreactor > Aerobic > Activated sludge | place: Netherlands...
GGGGCGCAGGCCGAGAGCGGCGGGACGCCAGAGGCCTTTCTTGTCGATGCCGCCAGGTTCGGCCTTGGAGATTTTGACGAACGCCTCCCGCGGCGCGCCGGTGGGGCAATGGATGTCGGGCTCAAATCCCTTGCGCATGCCCTGACCGAACATGGCTTTGTGGACGAGCGAGTCGGTCATCCACGTGGGTTTCAACCAGCCGCGCGTGGCGGACTGGTGAGATCCGGAGCGGAACATGGCCTGGTATCCCGTCCGCGGGTTCTTAGCGAGGCCGTCGGCGCGGGCTTTCTGGCCTTCCACCGAGCCGGGCGTGGCGGTGTACATGTTGAACCACATCCTCGTGACGCCGCGCGGCGTGCCGGGATAATAGCGGGCGCGGCACAGGAGGCGGGCAAACTCCATGTTGCGCTTGTCCTTCTGCCATCCCCGGAAGGGACGGTCTTCAGGGTCCGGATCAATCCAGACGTAGTCGCCGTCGTCGATTGCGAGTTCCTTTGCGTCGTCGGGGTTGATATCAACGTAGCCTTCCGTGACGAATGGGCTGCGCTTGTCGAGGCGGTAAAGATCGCCGAACGGTCCGAAGAGGACGGCGACCATGTCGGTGTCGATGGGCGTAGTGTGGGAGCCGTGCCGGTATTTCGGGGTGTGGAAGATGAATTTGAAGCCGTCCTTCATAAGGGGGTGCTTCGTCTTCTTGGCTTCTTCCCAAGTGAGCACGACGTTGCGGCCGCAGCGCGTTTCGCAACTCAGGTCGTCGCGCTTGACTCCGTACTTCTCGGGGCCGTCTGGGCGGAAAGCCTCGTGTTTCGGGCCGACGATTACGTTGGGTTCGTAGAATGTGGAGTCGACCGGCTCGCGGTGGACGGGGAGGTTCTCGCCGGCGGCGATGAATTCGTCTTCCTCGCGGTAGAACTCGAGGCGGCCGCTTTTTGTGTACCAGGGCTTGGAGTCGGCCACCTGGTCGTAGCCGACGGCCTTCGGCGACGTGCGGCTGTTCATCAACGCCGGAATGCCCTGCTTGGCTTTCGCCTCGAGGTCGGTGAAGCGGTAGCCCTTGGTGTTCGTTGAATAGTCGAGGATGCGTTGGAGGTGGATGTCGGCGCGGCCTTCGCGGACGAACTTCCAGTAATCGATGAAGCGCCGATCGCCGGTGAGGGCAGCCAGTTTCTCGCTCACCAGCGCCTGCACTTCGATGTCGCCCATGGTATTGAAAACGCGCTTCATCGGCGTGCGAGGGAAGGTCACCAGGAAGGGATTGGTCACCGACGCCGTCATGTCCGGGTGCTTCATCTCAAACCAGGCATCGACCCCGAACACGAGATCGGCCCATTCGCAGGAAGAGGACCACCACCATTCGTTGACGGCCACCATCTCAATGCGCGGCAGGACGTTGACGACGGTGTTAAAGTGCCACTTCACGTTACCGAGGATGGAGTTGGCGTTGGCGAACCAGAGCGACTTGGTGGGCGTGGGGATGTGCGTCTTACCCGTAAGCAGCTTGTTGCCGACGCGCAGCGGGTGATCCTCGTGGTTGTAATAGTGCGCCGATTCCGGCTTCCAATATTGCTTAGGCCGCGCGGGCTTCGCCGGGTCGAGTTCGATATCGAAAGGGTTTTCGTTGATCCACTGCGGCGCGCCATTGAAGAGAGCGACGCGGTAGTTGCCGGCGTAGGAGCCGATGTTGCCCGTGAGCTTGCCGACATTGCCAGTGAGCGCGGCGAGGAGGATGGTGTCGCGGTCCTTGTTGTCGCTGTTGAAGAACTGGTTGGGGCCCATTCCGACGGCGAACAGCGTCGTGCCGGGATTCTTGGCGAGTTCCCGAGCGAGGCTTTCGACGGCAGCGGCGGGGGCCCAGGTGATCTCCTGCGTGGTCTTGGGGTCGAAGTGCGCGGCGTACTCGCGGACGAGATCGAAGGCCGGGCGGCAGCGCACCTTCTTGCCGTTGGCGAGCGTGACTTCGACGGATCTGTCGAGCAGCGGATCGCGCACGTTTGAGTTCTTACCGACCATGTCGCGCGTAAGCGGCTTGGGAGCGTTGGCGGCGCGGTCCCACCAGACGAAGTCGCCCCACTCCATGCGCATGGGCTCGGTGACGAACTGCTGGCTGTGCCGGATGGGCGGCGGTTCGATTTCGCCCGTCTTCAGCACAGTAGTGTTTTTCAGATCGGCTACCTTGCCGCCGAAGACGTCCTGGGCGCGGAGGTACTTGAGCGTGTCCATGCGGACCAGGACGGGCAGATCGGTCCACTCGTTCACATACTTCGCGTCGTAGAGCTTCTCGCGCAGGATAACGTTGGAAAGCCCCAGGGCAAGCGCTGGCGTCGTACCGGGGCGGACAACGATCACATCGTCGCCCTTGGTGGCCGTGGCCGAATATTCGCACGCGATCACGACCACCTTCACGCCCTTCAGCCGGGCCTCGGTGAGCCAGTGCGCGTCGGGCATCTTCGTCGTGATCCAGTTCATGCCCCACACGACGAGGGTTTTGCAGTGCTCGACGGCGTGCAGGTCAAACTCAACGGTCTGCTGCCCGGTCACCATCGGATGGCCGGGCGGCAGGTCGGTGTGCCAGGAGTAGTTGTCGAAGCCCTTGGCGCCGAGGGCCTTGTCCGGGCCGACTTTGCGCACCATGGCGTCGAGCAGGGCCATGGAGTTGGCCAGGCGGTACATGCCGAAGACGCGCGTGATACCCAACAGCGGCATGCCGCCGCGGAACTTCATGGTGCGGACGCCGGCGCCTTCGGTGGCTTCGATGGTGACCGGGTCATAGTGCTGCGCCTCCAACCGGCGCTTGCCCTCCTCCCCGCTGTAGGTTTCGGCAATGTTTTTGAGAACGGCGGCGGCGATGGTGGACGCCTGGTCGTGCGTGATGCGCTGCCACTCGTCGCGGCCGCGGTTGAAGTACTTCTTGGGCGGCAGGCCGGTGCTCTCGCGCGGGAATCCGGCGTCGTGCCATTCCTTGAAGCCCTTGCGGATCATGCAGCCCATGACGCGGCGGTCGCCATAGAAGCGGCGGGTGAGGGCGAGGCCTTTCTGGCAGACGCGCGGGTCCCAGCGGTGGCTGGCCTTGTTGCCCAGCAGGTCGGTGGCTTCGCCGTACTTCATCGACGGCCCGATGCGGACGACGACGCCGTTGCGCACGTAGGCGTTCAGGATGCAGTTGTGCGTGTCGTTAGGGGCGCAGGTGAAAGTGTAGATGGAGTCATATTTCCAGAGGTCGCGGTAGACGCGCTCCCAGCCGCGGTCGGGGTAGACGGCGAGCGGGTTCTTGATTGCCTCCAGGCCCCAGGCGTCGCGCGTGGAGGCGGCCAGACCGGCGAATCCGGCGGCGCTGAGAATGCCGAGAAAGTCGCGGCGGTCCAGGCGATTGTTCATGACTTGCCTCCCTGCAGGGAACGAAGATAGGCGACGAGGTTTTCGATGTCGCTTTGTGCGAGAGCCGGACGCACCGGCGAGGGTTCGAGGAACGAGCTCATGGCGGTGCCGCGGCGTCCGCGTTTGATGGTTTCGACCAGGTAGTGGTCGGTGGCGGATTCCAGGAGCACCTTGTTATTCAGTGCGGGCCCCTCGCCGCCGACACCATAGGAGCCGTGGCAGCCGGAGCAGGTGGAACTGAAGAGGCGCTTGCCTTCGGCGGCGTCGCCGTTGACCCAGCGCGGGGGGTGTGTGTCGATTTCTATGGTGGCCGCCGAGAGTGTGTGGATGTGGGCGATGACGGCCTTCACGTCATCCGCCGTGAGTGCGTCGGCTTTGAGCCAGGCGGGCATGCGCCGGCCGGGGCGGCCTTGTTCGATCGTGCGGGTGAGCAGTGCTTCGGGTGCGATGGCGAGGAAATCGGGGTTGGCGATGGAGGGGAAGGAGACGAGTCCGGAGAGGCGGCGGCCCTGCCCATCGGCGCCGTGACAGCCGGCGCAGAAAGCGCCGTAGAGGGTTGCACCGTCGGTGGCGAACTCGCGTTCGCCGAACTTGGCGGCGCGGATACGGTCCTTGGGGAGGTAGACATCGCGCAGTTCCTTGCGGCGGAGCGAGAGTGTGAAGAAGGAGAGCTGGCGGATCTCGTTTTCCGACACTGGGGCGGCCGGCATCTGCGAACCGACGACGACGGAGGCGGGCGAGCGGAAGTGTTCGGCCATCCAGTTGGACATGGTGCCCTTGCCGGGGACGTGTTCGAAGCTGACCTGTCCGGGATCCTTGAAACCGGCGCGGGTGAGGTCGGGGCCATCGTCGCCGCCGACGCCGCTCACCTTGTGGCAGCCGAGGCAGCCGTAGCTGAGGAAGACGCTCTTGGCGGAGACCAGTTGCGGTGCGGCGACGCGCGTGGCGAGGAAGGTGTCGAGCAAAGGAAGGTCCTCTGCGGAGACGGCACGGAAGGCTCTCTTCCACGGGCCATCGGGAGCGGCGGCGGATTTGGCCGTGTGCTTGGCGTGCCAGTCCTTGTCGTAGGCGACGAGGCCGGTGCGGGAAAGATCAGGGCCTTCCATGCCGCCCTGGTCGGGGCGGACGGTGCCGCCCTTGCCGTCGACGCGGTGGCAGGCGTAGCAGTCGAGGCGTTCAAAGGTGAGTTCGGCCGCCTTCAGTTGCGCCTGCTCAGGCACTTGCAGCGCCACGTGGCAGGTTCCACAGCCCGCATAGGACATGCTTTTGTCGAGCATCGGTTCGGGCCAGAAGTGGACGTCGCCATGCGCGTCGCTCTTCTCCGTGGCCTGTCCCTGTCCGCCATGGCAAACTGTACAGCCGTAATCGGCCGGATCGTGCACGACGGGCTTGTGGGCTGCAAAGAGGACCGCGCCGCGCACGCCTTGTTCGCCCGGCCCCATCGAGACGTGGCACGAGACGCAGCGGTCGGCGACGCCAAGTCCGGGGTTCACCACTTGGCGAAGTTGGACGGGAATGGCCCCTTCGTCCGACCGTCCCTGCGCCTGAATGCGACGCCACTCGCGCAGGTAGTTCTCCTCGGCGGCCGCACCGACTAGCAGCAGCAGCACGGCGGCGCTCGATATCAACAGGAGCAGTTTATTTTTCCGCATGGCGTCAGTGCTTGGGCCACTCGCTCGGCGACCAGTAAAAGACCCAGTTCGGACCGCGGAAGTACGTGCCCACAACGGTCAGCACGAGGAATCCGCAGAGAAAGCAGGTGAACAGCGCCAGCGCGCCGGCTCGCGTGGAGCCGTACCGCCGGATGCACCAAATGGAGTAGAAAGCGTAGAAGGCTGTAAGAAGCGTGCCGGGGTTGAGCAGTGTGATCACCAGTTGCGGTACCGAGGGGAACCATTCGCGCAACCAGCCGAAACGGATCACGAACGACTCGATCAGGATCGGCGCGGCCAAACCGAGCACAAGCGACAGCCTCACCAGCGGCCAGCCTCCCGGACCGCCAAACCAGCGCCCCGTGCCATCTGTTTCACGATCAAGGTAGGGAATCAGGGCAAGACCGATGAGCACCACCGACGGGATGCCGATGCCGCCCATGAAGGCGCTGAAGGCGACCATCTCCTGCAGCCCGAGGAAGTACCACGGAGCTTTGGCGGGATTCTCCGGAACATTCGGATTGGCCAGCTCTTTCAGCGGCGCGTCTGAAACTAGCGACAGCGCGAGGCAAACCAGCAGCGTCACCATCATCACGCCCAACTCGGCGTAGAACAGGTGCGGCATCGACGGCACTGTATTCTCCGGGCCGCGCCCCACGTTCGCCGTGCGGCCGCGCACGATCGCCGCGAGTTGATAGGTCTTCGCCGGAGCCTCGGTGAACACCGGCAGCGTTTCTTCGCGTGGGTCACTCGTTAGTTGGCCATCGGCATCCATGGGGCGCACCATCCCGCCATCCTTCCGAATGCGCCAGAAGTGCACTCCCATTAGCGCCGCCAGCGCGAGGGGCAGGATCATTACGTGTAACAGGTAGAAGCGGATGAGCGCCTCGGCCCCGACCACGTCCGAGCCGAGCAGCAGCAGGCGTTGGAAACCGCCCGGATCGAAGTAATCGGTGATGCCCAAAGCGTCTGTAATCTCGCGTGGCGACTGCGCGATGTTGGCGCCGATCGTGATCGCCCAATAAGCGAGTTGGTCCCACGGCAACAGGTAGCCGGTGAACGAAAGCCCCAGCGTCACCACCAGCAACCCGATCCCCATCAGCCAGTTGTACTCGCGCGGCTTGCGGTAGGCCGCCGTGTAGAATGTGCGCGCCATGTGCAGAATGACGGCGATCACCATCAGGTTGGCCGACCAACGGTGAAGATTGCGGATCAGCCGCCCCGTCGGAACGACAAAGTGGATGTCCTTGATCGACTGGTAGGCCGCCTCAGGGTACGGTTTGTAATAGAACATCAGCATCACGCCGGTGACCAGCGCGATCAGGAACGCTGAAACGCTCATGATCCCCAAGCCCATCGTGGTCGTCCACTTGAGGCTCCAGCGGTGCGTTCGCACCGCGTGCAGGTGCAGGAATACGTTGCCGAAGACGAAGGTGGAGCGGCTGCGGTCCGTCGTAGGCGGCCCGGTGCGGAACGCGGTTTCCAGCAGGCGCCGCGGGGCCGCCTTGAGGTTTTCGCCAAACTCGCGCAGTGCGTCTTTTTCCGTCGGAGTCATCACGCCACCTTGGTTCCCTGCGGTACAACGACTCCCTCATCCACGGTTACAGCGCCGCCGCCGGCGCTCACTTTCAACCACGGCAAGGCACGTGGCGCCGGCCCCTTGGTCACGTCTCCGTTGGAGGCGAAGCGCGAGCCATGGCACGGACACTCGAAGCCTTCGGCGTTCGGCTTCACGACGCAACCGAGGTGCGTGCAGATCGTCGACACGGCGTAGATGCCGTCCGAGTCCCTATAGATAGCCACGGCGCGGCCCGGTGGAACAAACGCTTCTCCCACCGGCAGCGCCTCGGGCAGCGTGACTTTGAATTTCTTGGACGGTGAGGCGAGAACAGCAGCCTTAGGCAGTTTCAACAGGCCCAGCAGTCCGAACACCAGCGCACCGCTCATGGCCCAAAGCGAACTGAGGCCGAGCCAGTCGCGGCGCGGTACGGGGTCGGGATCGAGCCTGGAACGGGGGGCTTTCGCTTGCGTGGTCATTGGGTGCTCCAAGTGGTGGTATAGGAAACGCGCTCCATGCTGATGGCGTCGGCGGGGCAGCGCATGGCGCAGGCGGCGCAGCGGATGCAACGGTCTTCGTCCTTGAGAATCGCCGAGTGTTGCGAGAGGTCGGCCCCGGGACCGAAGGCGTATTCGATCGCGGCTCGCAGATCGTCGTTCTCCGAGAGTTCGCTCAACGGTGCGAGCTTCAAGCAGAGCGTCGGGCAGACGTCGGCGCAACCGCCGCACAGCACGCAGCGCGCTCCGTCAAACACGGGCGTTACGCCGCAGTCCAGGCAGCGTGAGGCCTCGCGCATGGCGAGATCGGCCGTGTAGCCGGTTTCGACGAGGGCCTCCGGGTGGTGGAGCCGTTCGGCGGGTTCGGCCAACGGCACGGGCGTGCGGCGCAGGGATTCGTAGCCGCGTTCGCGCCGGTAGCGGTCCAGCGTCAAGTGCGACGTAACGGCGTGTTTGGTGAGCGTGCGCTTGGTCAGGTACTGATACACCGAACGCGCCGCGGCCTTACCGGATGCGACAGCGTCGATCAGAAGCCGCGTGCCGTGGGCCAGATCGCCGGCGACGAACACGCCGGCAGCCGTGGTGGCCAACGTAACCGGATCCGTTTTGGGCCAGCCGGGCCGGAACTGCTCGACATCGGCGCCGCCGTCCTCAAGAAAGCCGAGCGCGGGGGCCTGCCCCACGGCGAGCATCACCGAGTCGCATGGAACGACTCTGTAGTCGTTGTCGTCGTATAAAGGCGCGAACTTCTTGTTCTCGTCATACACACGGAGGCAGCGGCGAAATCGCACGCCGGTGACCAAGCCGGCTTTGTCGCGCTCAATGGCGACGGGCCCCCACCCGTTGAGCCGCTCGATGCCTTCCTCATCGCCTTCGACGATCTCCACCGTATCGGCGGGCATCTCCTCGAGGCTTTCCAGCGAGACGAGACTCACGCGCGCGGTACCGGCCAGCCGCGCCGCCGTGCGGGCGGTGTCGTAGGCGATTTGGCGGAGGACAGTGCGAGCCACGTCGTACGCCACGTTGCCGCCGCCTACAACCACGACTTCCCGGCCCACCGGAACGGGCTGGCCAAGCGAAACCGCGCGTAAAAGATCGACCCCGCCAAAGACACCCGGCCCTTGCTCGCCCGGAAGTCCAAGACTGCGCGACGACTTCGCGCCGACGGCGAGAACCACGGCGGCATGTTCGCGGCGAAGTTGCGCAAAGGAAATGTCGCGGCCGACAGCTATGCCGCAGCGAATCTCCACGCCGAGCGCGCGGATCACCTCCACCTCTTTCTCGATTACCGCACGTGGCAACCGGTACGCCGGAATCCCTACCGCCAGCATGCCCGCCGGCACAGGTTCAATTTCAAAAACAATGGGCTTGAACCCGAGCAGCGCCAGGTCGTGCGCCGCGGACAATCCCGCCGGACCCGCGCCGATGATCGCCACCCGCTCGCCGTTGCCACGTTCTAGCCGGCCGTCGAGAGTGGAGCGCAACAGCGCGGCCATCTCTTCCGCGTTCGCGGCAACAGCGGGTCCGAAATTCTCCACCCCATGCAGAACGCTCTCGGCTCCCTTCGCCTCCGGGCCGTGCAGTTCGCAGACGAACCGCTTCAGCGCCCGGATCGCGATCGGCCGGTCGGGCCCAACGAACGCACCGTCGTCATCCACGCGCGGCACTTTGCCCCGCCTGCACGCGGCTTCACAAGGCGCGCCGCAGACACGGCCGCAGATGGAGGCGAAAGGGTTGGGCCCACGCGCGATCAGGTAGGCGTCTTCAAATCGCCCTTCGGCGATGGCGCGGACATAGCCGCGCGCGTCGGTGTGAACCGGGCAGGCGACCTGGCAGGAGATGAGGTCCTGATGATAGGTCACGCCGGGGACATCGACGCGCAATGGTGTCACAAGACGCCTCCCAGTTGCGGGAAGGGCGACGAGGCTCGGCCCATGGCCGCGGGCGCAACATGTTTGCCCCGGGCCATCAGACAGATAAATTCGCCCTCGCAGGCGGGCGCGGCGTAGGGTCGTTCGAGAAGTTGCTCGAGCGTCCAACGCCCCAGCACGGCGGTTACGGCCTGGTGCAGTTCGACGGCGGCGCGGTGGAAATTACAGACACTTGGATCGGGCCGGGATGATCGGCAATAGTCGCCTACGATTACGCCCTGGCAAGACTCAACGACATCGAGAAGCGTGATCTCGGCAGGATGCTTTGCTAACCGCACGCCGCCTTTGACCCCTCTTTCCGCTTCGAGAATGCCGCTCTTCACCAGATGGCGGACCACCTTGGCGAGGTAGGTAGGGGACTCCCCGAGCAGCTCCGCGAGCCGGCGAGGCGACCAGCAGCTCGTGCGATCTTGCTGAGAAAGAAGGAGAAGCGTGCGTAGCGCGGAGTGTGAAGTCTTACCGATCATAGCTAATAACGATAATATGGACACTATATATCTGCTTTTGATGGCTGTCAATGAAAACCCGCGTTCCCCGGCGGGTCATTGTAAGCCGGCATCCGGCGGGTACTGGAGGCGAGGGGGCCTATTCGCAGGAAGGCGAAGAGGTCCTCTGCATGATGTTGGGGCAGATCGAGGTCTGGTTGGACGAACTCGAGTGCTACAGCCTGGCGCCGGGCGATGCGCTTTGGTTCGAATTCGAGATCGGGCGCCGTTTCTTCAACACTTCCAAGGACGAGACGGCTGTAGTGCTCTGTGCCAACACGCCGCCAATCTTCTAAATCACTGCCGGAAACGCTAGGCGAGCTTGGCGAAGACTCTTCGCGCGGCCGCCAGCGTGTCAGCCACGTCGCGCTCGTCGTGCGCGGCCGAAACATAGACGCGGCCTTCGGGCAACAGTAGGATTCCTTCGTCGAGCATGGCGGGCAGGTAGCGGTCGAGCAGGTCCTGGCGGCGCTCCATCATCTGCCGGTAGTCGTGCAGTTCGGCGCGATCGGTGAAGTGCAGCCAGAAGCAGGCGCCCACACCGGACACGAGAACGGGAAGACCGCATGAGCAGGCGGCTTCGCGAAGCCCCTCCATCAGCCGCTCGCCTGTTGCGCGGGCCCGATTGAGGGCGGCGCCATTGTCGCGCATCAATTCGTCAAGCGCCGCGTTGGCGACCGCAAGCGAAACGGGATTACCGTTGAACGTTCCGCCAAAGCTAACCCCATTGCCCACGCGTTCCATGATCTCCGCCTTGCCGGCGGTGACGCTGAGCGTGGCTCCACCGGCGATCGCCTTGCCGAACGTGGCAATATCGGGTGTCACCTTGTAGAGGGACTGAGCGCCCCCAAGGTGAACCCGGAATCCTGTGATCACCTCGTCGAAGATAAGCAGCGCGCCGTGTTTGTGGCTGATTTGACGAAGACCTTCGAGGAAGCCGGGATCGGGCGGAATTCCGCCGCTATTGCAGAGGATGGGTTCGGTGATGATCGCGGCGATCTCGCCGGGACGTTGTTCAAACAACCGCTCGACGGCCTCCAGACTGTTCCACGGAGCCACCAGCAGATGGCCGGACTCTTCGTTGAATTGCCCCTGCGAACCGGCGACCAAAGTGGGTCTGGTCTCGGGACCCATCTGCGCGATGGCCCCGCGATAGCTCCAGAGGATCGGATCGAACCAGCCGTGATAGTGGCCTTCGAAGCGCAACAGGCGGCGGCGCCCGGTGACGGCGCGCGCCAGCCGGACGGCGATGTGGACGGCCTCGCTTCCGCTCGACGTGAAGAGGATCCGCTCCGCACAGGGCACGAGGGACTGAATCTTTTCGGCGACGGTGAATTCCAGTTCGTGCTGCGCGCCATAGTTAAGTGGACGCTCCGCCTGCTGACGCAGTGCGGCTTGCAATGCCGGATGCTTGTGCCCAAGAATGAGGGGCCCCCAGGCGAGCGCATAGTCGATGAACTCGTTCCCATCGACGTCCCAGGCGCGCGAGCCGAACGCATCCTCGAAGTAGAGCGGCACAGGGAGTTTCGCGCGAAATGGACTGCTGACGCCCCCCACAAGGGACTTGCGCGCACGCTCGAGTAGTTCACGCGAGCGGTGGTATCTGTCTACGGGTACGTTCATCCTTGTCCTTAATTGTGAGCCGGCGGCCGGATTGGCGGCGTGGATGGTTCAAGCCCTTGCCCCCGCGAGCGGAAGAGTGGTGCGGTTGTGAGCAACGCGCTCGAATGCAGCTTGCAGGGCAAACGCCTGCGGGCGCGCTTCGAGCGGGGCGGAGAGCACGGGCTTGGCCATTGCGATGTCCATCCAAAATGATGGCGCGTGGACGGTTCACAAGCAACTTCGTATTCCCTAATGCAGCGACCGGCGCAGTGGGTGCGACGGCGCTCCTTGCCGGCGTTGAGGAGCGTCTGGACGCGGCTGCCATCGGTGCAGTCCGGTAGTAGGCAGTTCGCCAAGAGGAAATGGCGTTGGCATCCGCGGTTTGCTCGGGGCCCAGAAGGCGGGTCGTTCTACGAGTACGAGTCAACCGCGGTCGGTTGGACGCCTTCGTGGCGGGGGGATTCACGGTTCCGAGCAGGTTCGCCGCATTTGCTAACGAAGGGTTGCTCCATACGGTCGGCAAGCTGGCGGGCGTCTGGATCGGCAAGGACTCACGAGTGGAACTCATGGCGGCCGGTCGGCTCCTTCGAAACGTGCCGCCGGTCTCCCACGTCGGACACATGCATTGCTACGTGGTGGAAAAGCCAGGCAAGCTTCGAACAGATCCGTGAGAAAGGCAGAGCGGGCTCATCGGTGAGATCTCACCGGTCCCAGGGAAACTCGAGCGCCGGTGAATTCGTGTATCGCCGCATGCCAATCTGGAGCCGCGCTCCCGCTCCGTGCGCGAGCCGGACGGTAAACCAAGGCGCGTTTATCTGCCAGGTGCGTCCGCCGGCCGTCACCGTGGTGGCCGTATGTTCCCCATACGCGCCAGTCTGCACGATCACAGTCCGCTCCTCGGTCTGACTCACGTTGACCAGAGTCACGCCGGTCGATGTCTCGTCGATCGTCTCCACAAGCGCGGCGACATCCTCCGGAACCCCCGCTCTGCGCCGGTCCGGGTCGAAGTACCTCAAACGCGTATGAATCAGGCTCCCGGACGTGCCCGGTTCGTTGCCGCCATTCATTAGATTAATCAGCGGCGTCGTGACGACGGGGTTGTACCGCTGCGCCCCGTCCAGCGCTCGCGAGTCCGGGGTGGAAGGGTCGGCCCGGAATCCGGCGACTCTTCTGCGTAAGTCCGTGAGCGCCTGCCGCAGCGACTGCTCCGGATAGCGGGCGTTGTTGCCCAGGAGAAACTGAATCCAGCCGTCCTTCCCCAGGTGTTCGAGGTCGCGCTTGTCCATCGACCAAAGGTACAAATCCCGTTGCACATCGAAATGCTCGTTCGCTCCGTAGCCGTACCAGCCCTGGTCTCCATACTTGTTCGGGAGCAGAATCCGGCCGTTCGCCTCCCTTTTCACGGCGTACAGATTTTCGATCTGCCGGCGAAGCGGTTCGAAATACTTCGGATCGTGCGTTAAGAGGAACGCATTGCCCATGGCCAGTCGCACTCCGCGCATGTAGTAGTTGCGTGAGCCGCTCGACGGATCGAAATTCCATCCGAAGGTTCCGCCGTACCACTTACCGCCCCATTCGCCTCCGATCCTTCCATCGAGGCCGATGTTCGTCGGCGTGTTCCCGCCATTCTGCAGGATGCGCTCCCGCCAGGCGTCCACATATTCGATCACCCAGTCGGCGTACTTGCGCTCGCGCGTGAGCAGGAATGCGTTCATGCCCAGCGTCGTCGCACATAAGTTGAGAGGATGATCGCCCTTGATATTCTCAGCCGTCTTGTAGCGCGTGTGCCGGTCTGTGCCGGGTTCCGCCTCGCCACCCCAGTCGAAGACCGTGGCCGGCGTCAGCTTCGGGCCTCGGCTGCCATTGTGCAGGCTGCGGATGATCTTGAGCTGCTTGTCGTAATTTGGGGCTTGCGGATCGTCCCCGTTGTAGAAGCCCGCGTACCGCACCGCTCGCCGCCGGTACATCCCGTCGCGCGGGCGTGAGAGCCCGTAGTGATAGAAGGGCGCCAGCCCCTCGCCGTTGTGCTCCCAATCGAACGCCGTGACAAACTCCCGCCGGTACATGCCCTCGCGCGCCATCTCCGTGCTCGGCGCCTTGGCGCGCTGGAACTGGTCCAGATGGCCCTCCCAGATACGCTCGTACAAACGGAGCAACCGGTCGTCCGCACCGAGCGCGTGAGCCAGCGGCCAGTTGTGAAAAGTCTCCATGACGTCGTCCGGCCCGTCGTTTCCGCCCCATCGCTCGACCCCTCGAAAGTTCCCGCGAGGATCTACGTATTTCGCCGCGAACTCGGCCGCGGCGGCCGGAATTTCCTTGATCAGCGCCCTTTCCGCGAGAGCCCAGTCCGGCGGCGCCATGGGTGACTCGATAGTAATCGTCTCGGCGTTCGCGCCGATCGCCAGGACCGAAAACAGAAGAAGGAAGTTT
>Ga0268299_1003674_pt1 | contig 13526 bp, 13 predicted proteins | sample NOBtaG_FD_193484 | JGI IMG/M metagenome (GOLD analysis project Ga0268299, IMG submission 193484) | Activated sludge microbial communities from bioreactor in Nijmegen, Gelderland, Netherland - NOB reactor | ecosystem: Engineered > Bioreactor > Aerobic > Activated sludge | place: Netherlands...
CTCGGCCTGAATTTTAGCGTTCCGGCTGTTGTTGGTCTCGTCGTCATACTGTTTGGAAAGGGATTTTGCCCAGGCATCGTAGGTCTCAAAGAGCCTCGACACTTCCCGCTGCAATTCGTCGGTCGTGCTCACCCGCAACGCCCCCAGCGCCTTCACCAAATCACGCGCCACCATGCCGGTGATGTCGAAGTGTCCCTGTTCATGAGCCAGTAGCGTATCGCTCTTTTGACTCGCCACGACCCAGGAGTTGTCCCGAATGACTATGACCTTGACTGCGAAATTCCCCAGCCGGAATCGCCCCTGTTCACGCGCGACTCCCACCCGCTCTGGTTGAAGGGTCTGGGTATCAATTTGCGCATCCTCATTCTCGCCGGAGGGACGTGTCGCGACCTCCTGAAACTCGCTCCATAAAACTTGGCGAGGCCAGCCGGTCAGGCGCGGTCCTGTGACAGAAGCATCTCCCTGCCCAAGGTGACCGCGAGCCTCGAATCCTGCGTTGGGGGGAAAAGGAATGGTGCCGACGTCGAGCATGCCTCCGTCGTAACCGATTGATCCCGGAACGCGTCCAGATCCCATTGTCCTACAACCTTTTCAAAATCTAATTTTCTACAACTGTCAATCATCAGAAACGATTGTTGCGGGTAATCTCACCAGCTCAGAAGGCTGCGCCTCGCCTTATGGCTGCCAGAGAGCTGACCATGTCCTAGGCCCGGCAATACCATCCGGCAGCAGGTGCTTCTCGTGCTGAAATTGCCTCACGACCACGATAGTCTGATGGCCGAAGATCCTGACCTTCCCCCATTTATTACACCAAAGCTGGAGAAGTTAACTGCTGAGTCAGCTGGCCCGGGTTTGATAGTGAATAATGAACTCCTGTGGTGTCATATCTCCGTTCCAACTGTGTGTGCGCTCCTCGTTGTATTCCCGGCGCCACGCTTCAATCATTAATTGCGGTTCCCGCAACGTCACAAACCAATGTTCGTTCAAACATCGTCCCGGAACTTGCCGTTCAAGCTCTCGATAAAGGCATTCTGCACCGCTTTCCCAGCTGAATGAAGTGCAGGTGCACGCCATGCTGCACCGCCCACGCATCCAGCGCAGTCCCTGCGAATTCGGGCCCGTTATCCACGAACACCCTCCCAACCTCCACTCGAGGTTTCCGCGCCATTAGCAAACGGATTTCAGCCAAGCCACAATAATCCAACTTCTTACGCATGTTCGATGAATAGATGTTAAGACGCAGGTTGCGTGGGAAAGAATAGGATGAATGGGTATTCGTCTTGGTCAGCAATATTTTTGCCGGCAAAACTTCCAAGAAGTACTATAAAATCCTTGAACCGGTACAACCGAAGTGGGTTGAATTGTTGTGGCCGACAATTGTAGTGATTTGCGAACCCACCGGGTGCTATTGAGCTCTCCATGGTACCGAAATCTAACCCACTAATTTGAATCGCTACCCCGAATCGATGTCCGACAAACTGGCAAGATTGCGCGTCCGGGGCCTCCGGAATCGCAGTAAGTGAGACCGCGATACGTATTGTTCCACTTTTTAGCTGATGCTGGAACTGCCTATTGCAGGCTCGTCGTTCAATTGACTTACCTCCCAACAGAACACAGGCTTTGGCAGGGACAGCCGCACCAAGCACGACCGCCTGCGGGGGCGTGATGGTAACATCTATCCCAAGACTTTTGGCGTGGGCAGTGATTTCTCTCCTGCGTCCGTCGGCTTCGACGGCACTGGTACAGCCTTCGCCTTGACGTCCCCGTGAATACAGAATCATAGAGGCTTCTGCTTTGGGGAGGTTAGTAAGTTGTCCCCGTTTGGCCTCAGCTGAAAGCGGATAGAAATGAACTGTGGCACCCGTATATAGAGAAGGGTCTAAGCCAGGATATCTACAAGCGTCTGTGTCGGTCGGCAAAACAGGAATATTCTCGCGCACGGCTATCCAATCATCCGATACCCCTAACACTTCGAATTGGAATACCGCTGCGCTCGCTACTATTGGGCATAACAACCAGAACATGAACAGTGCAGCCCCGATACATTTATACATCCGAAGCTCTCGCTGGTTTTTGCGACAGTCGCCGGACCGTGAGTTTCATTTTTTTGTACGGCTCCAACCACGTTTTAATGGTCCTCCGGCTATACCCCGACGGTGCACTAGCTTTAAACTCATGCACCTCACCGTCAACCACAATAACGATATGCCCTATGCTCCATAGCAGAAAATAACCGGTTGGAGTGGCCTCGAAGAACTCCTTAACATAAGCAGGATCAGCGCTTTCCAACTTGACTTTAACGGTTGTGTCTTCCCCTGTTTTCGGATCTTTCGTCTTGTGTATGTGTTCAATCGTGGTCGCCCCTAGCGAGTTCGCCAAATCCTCCGAGTCTGCCATGTGGAAATTCGACGCCCCACAGGCGGTTCCCACGTAGGTGATACAATCAAATCCACGAAAGCTGTTGTTCGTTTCGAACTTGCCAGCCCATAGGAAGACATACTTGTCATATCCAGGAACTTCACCGAACATCCGCCCGTGAAAGTCCTTTGCGTCGGGATCACCTTGGTAAGTAAGTTTTGAACCGTTGTTGACCTCGTCGAGTGGAATCATTTTTCCATTGTGGGGACGCACCGGTGCACTAAGAATCTGCGTGCCGGAAGTGGTGATCGTGCCCCTCTCGTATTTGAGGTACAGCCGACATTGCACAGCCGAACTCCAACAGACAAGCTTTTCAAAAACCGTAAGAACTTGACCGAGGTTGTCGATTCCCAGGAGGTCGTTGGCCGAACGACCAGTGACATCGATAGTATTTGCTTCAGTAATAAAACCCAGATGAAGGCTATACCCTTTTCCTGCTGGTGGCAAAGGACCGCCATCACAGGTTTCATAGGAGATAATGTACCCCCCCTTCTTGACAGCACCTAACGTAATAGGCTTGAGCACCAATGGATTGGCCAACCGATCCAGGCGCTTCAACGTCTGCCCGTTCGGTGCAATGGTGCCATCCGTAGTTGGGCTCCATATTTTTTGAAAATCTGCAATGGCACTCTTAAGCGTGTCGTCACAGACGCCATCTTTAAAAACAGGGGCGCGGGCGCCAAATACCTTCTTCAGAAGAGCCTGCACCTTCGCAACGTCTTCCGCTTTGTTTGGAGCAGGCTTTCCAATATACTTATCGCCTACTGCGCCAGAAAGTACCGTTTGCACATACCCCATGCACTCCTCCGAAACGGTTCAGAAAATTCTTCTCCTATTTCAAACTGGTGGCGGGGGCACACCGCTGTATTGGATCTTGAGAGTTACTTCCGTGCGCCATACACTGTCCCAATCTTTGGCCCGGGGGCCATGGCACGGTTGGCGCATGTGATCACCGGAATGCACACGGCGCCTCCAAATGAACCCAGATTTATACCAACTCCATGCAGGGCTATACCCATGCGTATACAACACTTTTTGGGAAATAGGCTGTACTACAGGGACCGTCAGGAAATGGATGCTGTATCCACACGTTTGAAAACATCAATGTCGTCATCATCAATCTTCCGAAACAGCGTGAATGCTAGACTCTTACATCCTAGCCATACAGGACTTCTGTAGAAAAGCCATCTTCTTTCAATAGGTTTTGACACCCAAAAACGCCTGCTGCCGGAAGCCGGGGGCGCTGTGGTTGAAGAGCGATCGTTGAATGCGCCCAAAGCAGCAACGCTTGCCATGTCCTCCCCCGCCGATCTGGCACCCTATCTTCCCACTATGGTATCCTCGACCCGGTGGAATTCGAATGGGACCTCGAAAAAGAAATCCAGAACATCCGGAAGCACAGAATAAGTTTCACAGAGGCCGTCGAATCGTTCTTGGATCCCCACGGCTTTCAACTGGTCGACATCAAACATTCGTTGCAAGAGAAGCGGTTGCACTGGGTTGGACGCGTCTCTGCGGGCCGCGTCCTCACAACTCAGTTTACAAAGCGTGGCAGTAAGATCCTATCATCGGCTCTGCCGAATGGAGAAAGTTTCGGAGGTTTTACTATGAAACAACCCGATCTCAGCCACCTGAAAGTTGACCGAAGGGCCACGAAAAATATTCGTGCTGCGCTCTCGAAGAAGAACCGGGTGACCATCACAGTAAGCCTCGACATGGAGAGCCTCAAGGCGCTGCAAACCCTATCGAAGAAAAGCGGAATCCCCTACCAGCGACTCTTGAACACTCTGCTCACTAGCAACCTCACAGATCAGGAATCGATCCAGTCCCGTCTCGATCGACTCGAACAAGAACTCCGAAAAATCAAGCGCCATGTTGCTGCCTAGCTCCTCATCCTCTCTCAACCTTTGAGCCCGAGCAGCTCCTGCTGGCGGAAGCCCGGGACGCTGGAGTTGAAGAACACGGCGCCGGGTTGGCGCAGGAATTACCAATCAGCACGGGCTTGTCGATCTTGTTCAATGTTAAAAACGTAAGGCGTTCCTTTAAAACCCTGCTCTATCATTCCTTCCGGTGAATTAAGAAATGGATTGGTGTCGCGGTCAAGTTTAGCAAGATATGCATTAACGAGATGTTCGATGGATTCGAGTGTGAAGTCAAAAGCGGGATCCATGGCTTCTCGCGGAACCACATCTCCCTTTGGGTCCTTTTCGTTGAATGGGAAATGCGTTTCAAGCCTTGCGAGCACTCGATCGGACCAATTACGATAGGCATCAATGGTCGGCAAAACATATTCAACGAGCCTTGCTATAGTCGCAGCACTCTCGGCGGGGTCAAGGTCATCTTCAACTTGCTCAATTGTATCTCCTGCCCACATTAGGGCTTGTCGAATTGGCCCCATAACCGGTCCACTCCACCCACTTTGAAGCGGATCCCACTCAAGACCGTAGCGCGCATCAATGATTTGCGCCCAAGCGGTCTCTAAGTACCAGAACGGCTCATCAGCCTCCATGAGACTTGCGAACCGAAATACTATCCACTCAGCACTAGCTATCGCAAATGCAGCACTTGCGCGTTGCGAAATCTTCTGTAAGCGCTCTAACAGAGCCTCATCTATCGGCTCTTCCGCCACCTCGACATTCCAGTCATCCCACTCATATCGAATTATCTTCGTTTGAATTTCGGCTAGAGGTATATAACCTGGGGCAGATGTAGTCACAGGGAGCCTTTCGCAGTACCACTCGGGACTTATGTTTGATAGGGTGTTCCTTCAAAGCCCGCTTGTTTCATTTCCTGCGGAGTCTGAAGATACGGATTTGCTTTGTAATCCAGCTTTGCTAAGAACTTACCTACTAACTCGGACGCCATTTCAGGCTTGTAAGGAAAATCTGGATCAAGGGCCTCCCTTGGCACAGGGTCACCATCGAGGTTCTTTTTTGTTTGAGGATGATTTCTTGCAAGGCGTTCTACAGCAAATCGCCGCCACTCTTTGAAAGGTTTTGGATCATTCAGAACGTACATCGCCAAATTCGAAAGAGGCACCATCCAAGGCTCAATTGCCATTCCCCTAGGGGCATCGAAGCAGATTGTCTTAAAAATGTGATAGACACAGCATAAGGGGCCCTTTATCGGTCCAGACCAATCTTCCCAAGTCATTTTCTGTTTATGAGTCTTTAACGGCTTAAGGTATCTCCAATCGGCTCCGAATGCCCAAAGTGCCTCGATGACCTGAAACAGTACCCTGTCGGTACTCTGGATACTTAAACGCCAGGCAACCCACTCAGCCATCCCCGTCGATAGAGCAATTTTCCCTCTCGTTGAAATGCGCTCAAACTGATGCATCAGTCTCGCATCATCACCCAAATAGTGCTCTTTTGGATCCTCATCATCCCAAGCATATCCAATCGGACTATCTGCTATCCTTACACGCTCGATATAAGGTGGCATCTTAAGAACTAAATTCAAGGTATCCTCCGTCGCTTATTAACTCCCCGCGAAACGTTATGGAATACGTGCAATACATGGCCTATTAGCACTGATCTTCGAAATTCTCTGGCTCGCTTTGTCCCTTTCTACAGATCATGATAGTCACCTTACATTTTTTTATAGCATCACAAAGCATCTTTTCACAGTCCGGGCAGGGACTATCCGATGCTGGTCCTTTGGTCGGTTTCCAATCGATATTCAGCGTTAATGTGCTGCCTGGTTTCAACATGTCATTAGCAGCTAGCGTCTGAAGTATTTTTGCTTCACCATGGCCTTTTCTTCGAAACTTGAACGGTGTATCTGTACAGGGTCTGTTTGGAGGAGGGCTTAGCTTATTCTTTCCACCTTTCCCTTTTCCCTTTAATACCTTTTGGGGCGGAGCTTGACACAAGCTGTTCGAAGCACTGCTCGCCACTGCGGACTGAGGAGTGACTGCGCCGGCGAATACAGGATTTCCCCCTGCGGGTTGATGGTGGGCAGTCACTGAGGTTTGCCCCCGCTTGATCGGCTTTCTTCTCTTCGTCTTTTTTTTCTGTTGATCGTCATTCCTTGTTGTCAGCTCTCCACAGTCTGCCTTAGCCGGAGCCGAAGGCAACATGGTTTCGATATCAACTGTGGTGGATCCAGAGTTTTGTGGAGTCTTCGCCATGAACTCACATATGGTTATGAGTCGTGAGATCAAGATGCCTGATGGCGTTTTCCCCATCTATTTTCACATCAAATGACCAGGCAGCGTGTGCAGTCTTTCCCTCTAGTGTATGGGTAACCACGCCCGCACCAAAGGAACGTGTCGCGGCCATGTTTCCTTTGCTACTCTTGTATTCCGATGAATTTTTCAGTCCGACTTCCTTCCCTTTGATTTTGACGGTCTTGCTTCCTGAATTTGTATTTGAAGCTTCGGAAAAATTGGGATACGGAATCGGGATTGGCCCAGCTGGTGGAGATGGAGGCGACAGGCAGACATCTGGCATTGCTGCCAGACTCTTATTTGCGTTAGCTTTTGAGGAGATCCCCCGGCCATTCACAAATACGTTGGCGCCCATTACTAGGCCCTCCTTCTTTTGAATCGAACAAGTATGACTCCTCGCTCGCCCTCGTCATTTCCTAATGTGCATATTGCGACTGGGCCTGGAGCATAGGCATGCACACCGGCATGCAGCACAACTCCGAGCATAATTGGCCCGACGGCTGCCCCAACATTGCCGATATGTTCCATAGGGTGCCAAAGGTCAAAGAGATCCTCCCTCACTTTTCTTTGAAACCTCGTTAGGGCAAAGATCATCTCTTTGAACTGATAGTGCTCTCCATCAATATCCGCGACTCGGTAGTTCACGTCTTCAATTGTAAGCGCTGCTGACCTCAGAGCTTGGCGAATAGCCTCAGCAAGCCCATCACCACGCAACGGCTTCTCTGATTCAATTGAAGCTTCTTCACGAGCCAATCCGGTTGCCAAAATCTCTAATTCGCCATTCCCACTGCCATCGCCCACACCGATCAGAACGGCACTGCCAGCTTCACCAGGAGCAAACCCATTAGAATTCATTGGAGTCAATATCCGACGCTGCCCCAAGTAGTACTCCACCAGATCTTGCTGAATTAAACTATCTACCCCAGCCACAATACAATAACGGACATTCTTGCTCGTGAGGAGTTCATATGCTTTCTGAACGGACAACACGACTGAGACACGATCATGTGGAATGACCTGAGAAGCAGGATGTAGTTCAAACCCCAAGCGATGAGAAATCTCCCCAAGAATCTGGTCTTCAAGATCAATGCATGAACATGCTCGAGTGGGAGAGACTATTCCTAATATTATTGGAACCTGCGTTGGCGGAACTGGACGAGCAGCTAGAAGACACTCATGGATTGCGGGGGCAACTAACTCAGCTAGTTTACCAACTCCTGTCCACCATTGCGGGAGTAACACTCGACCTGCTGCAAGCATCTCCCCGGATTCAGCGTCCCACAGATTGGTCTCAGTAACATTCCGAATACCAGCCCGCATGGCGGTGCAACTTGCCGGAGAATTAAACCCCACCGATGTGACCATCCCACTGGCTTTAATGGCAAGATTAGGCATCAGGCCATCACCTCCTGGCCACGCTGCAGCTTTTCCCGAACAAGGTCATTGAGACTTGCATAATGTTTCTTGGTGGCCCGGCTGATCTCCCGTCGGTGCTCAGCCAAAGTCTTTCCGATGACGACTTGCCGAACTTCGAAGCAGTTCTTCCGGAGCGGCAGGGATACTCGCCACGTCAGCATAAATCGCTGTTGGTCCGGCTCCAAAATCACGGTATCGATGACGGGCGTGATTTCTTGCTCCTTACCGCGATATGAAAGAACGAGGATAGTCAGCTCCATAGTTGGTAGACGAAAACGGGTTATTCCGGGAGGGGTCAGGTTCTCAAGCGCCACCCACTCTCCTCCAGTTGGATGGGGAATCTGTTGGTCCGGAGAAGCCGACTGAAAATAGCGATAGTCGAAGTTGTCAGGCCAGAAGGGGGCACGTGTGTCGAGCCAAGCCTGATCGTAGGTTCCAGCAAAGGATGGGCGCGGGGGAACATTGCGCCCAATAAAACCGAAGGACATGGGCTCGTATTTCCCTTTACGCTTCGTTACCCCCTTACCAATCTCACAGGTATTTGGCAGTGCCTTTCCTATTAAGGCCTTTTTCCCAGCCAGGGGATAAAACCCAACCCCGATTGGATTCTTGGCATAGGTTGCTACCTTGTCCGGTTTCTTCTCGTCCTTATCCGCACCCCCAAATGCTCGATCGTATGTAATGGGCAAGCGGATAAAGGGAAGAGGCTTGGATGGTTTCACGCCGAAGAACCAACCCTTCTGCCATACACGATCACTGACCACTAGAAACGACTTCTTCATTTCACCCACTTGAAGACAAACCCGCACCTTTGTAGTCGGTCTCCCTCCTGGTGCATAGGCACTTCCGTTCAGAACCACGTCGCACAACGGCTTGCGATGCGCATAATCCGATTCGTACAGAGTTGCAGAAAACCCCGGTTCTCCCGTGAACTGGTCAGATTCGGTCAAAGGCACTTGCTCCTCTGCTAACACCGCCTTTTCATCGTTGAACGGCATCACAAAGGTGCCCTTGACCGCAACAACAAGCAACTCTCGCCCATCCGGCTCAAAGCCGAGTGTCCAGCCTGCCTGCATCCGCGTCTTATTTACCAGCTCCATAGTCCCAGGCTTTTCTGTTGACGCTGTCCACGACCTCGAACCTCAAAGAGAGGCAGTCGTGGTTCTTTGAGAGCCAGCTCCAGTGCGGCAGCCACACGTTGTCGCTGATACCCTGCCTTGAGCACTTCTGTAAGATTCGAGGAAGTGATCTCTTTGCCGCAGAGATATCTCACACCTGCCCGATAGTCCCCTTGATGTTGTCTCCACCATTTGTTGACCAGTTCAGGATGTGGCCATGGCAAATTCGCGTCAGGGTCATCGACAATCTCCAGTTCAAGTTCATCATCCCCCTGGTCACTCAGTTTCGCTTCACCCAAAGATACCGCCTCCTGAGGCTCATCTCGTTCCAAGTCTTGATAGGCAAGATCGGCGCCCGTAATCAGGGAGAAGCTTTCCCCAGCCGACCTGCTTGTTTCCTTCTTCTCCATCAAGACCAGTAGTTCCGGCACGAGCTCTGGATCACCAATCATTCCAATACCCTTCACGGCCAGACGCAACCGCTGCGGATCGTCTCGTAATTGGCGCCGCCAGTTCTTTGCCTCCTCAAGAGGGAGACACCGCAACACGAGAGCACAAGCCGACTCAGCAAATTCTCCACCGGACTCCGCAACTGCTCGAAGTCGTCTCATCAACTCAGGCGTTCGATCGCCTAATCGAACGGCTGACCACAAGGCACGGGAGCGAATGCGCAAGTCTTCTTCTACTGTGGCCCTTCGGACGTGAGACAGCAGATCGACCCTTCCCAATTCCCCGACTGCTTTAAGCGCCCGACCCCGAACTCCGGGGTCAGTATCCGAGATGGCTTTAGTGAGGACTGCGCCTGGGTCGAGACAATGCACGGTAAAACCTGCGATCCCGATTTGTCTTTTCAATGGATTCTCTGAGGTCAGCAGTCCAGCAAGGTGCGGTTTGCTCTGGTCGGCATCCAGCCACCCCAGTGCAGCAACAACGGGGCGATGCAACCTGGGAGCAGCTTGACTCATGTCGAGCACCTTCTCGATTCTGGTCGGATTCGTTCCAGCAAAAGCTAAGACCGCGGCGGCAAAGACCTCACCAGGACCTTGTTGTTCCAGACCTTCTTCACATAACTTCCACCCAACCTCACCCGCAACGCGTAATCCGTCCACATTGGCCTCAACTCGTTCGTCCAGTCTTGCAATATCTTTGAGCCGGTAATGTGGCTCCGCAATTGCTCGATCTCTTTGCGTCCACAGGAACGCGGCATTTTCTGCATGCTGACGGACGACGATCTCGTTGACCATCGAGGAGATTTCTTGAGGACTGAATCCGATCGGTTTCTGAAGGGCTGCCATGTTGAGCGCTCAGACAAGCTTAGTTAAGTTGGACGGAGCCACCTTTGATCAGGTTTGGCCCTGTAGACCGACTGGAGAGATAGGTCCCCCGAACCAGAACCTTGCCATCTTGTGTCAAAGTGATACTGGCTTTTCCGCACTTCAGCACAATTTCTTTGTGGCCCTCCAGAAGAATCCGCTCTCCATCAATCTTTGCTTCAATCTGATTCGTCGTCGCCGGCGCCTGTTGTTCGACGCTCATCGATGTTTGATCCGCCCCGATATGCAAGAAGCCTATAATCACCGGTTTGGTTGGATCGCCCCGCTCAAACATAAGACAGACCTGGCGTCCGATGTTCTGCTTTGTGAGCGGGGCAATCGTTCGCGCGCGCACCGGCGTATTGACCGATGGGGTGTCAAATGCCACCAGTCCCTGCCCATGATCTTCTATGCCAGTGAGCACTCCCAGAACGAGACTATTCGCTGGAGGTACTTCTCCTCGATTCAGAACCGGCTGCCGTTCCAGCTCACCTCCTAGCAGCAGCTCCAAAACCTCTCGTGCCGGTTCTTGCGCCATGTCAGTTCTCCAAAATCTTCGATCCTTTGATCGTGATATCACCGTCGCCTTTAATAGTGATTTTATTCCCCTTGATCTGAATGTCCCCATTCTTCTTCATGACGATTGAGGCGCTGCCGGTCTTGAGGGTAATTTCGTCCTCGGCGATGAGCGCCATTTTCTTCCCGGCCTGGAACGCGACATCTTTTCCCGCTTTACCGGCGACATTCTCCCCTGCCTCGACGGAAATATTCTTGCCGGCGTTCCCAGATATATCCTGTCCTGCCTTGAGAGAGATGTTCTTTCCCGCCTTCTCAGAAATATTGCTGGCCGCGTCGACCGACTTGTTTGCGCCCACGTTCTCGCTGCTATTCCCGCCGACGTTGACCGATTTGACTGCACCGATTTCTTCGGCCTTCGCTGCCCCGATCGATTCATTCATGGCCGCGCCCACTGTCACCTGATAGGCGCCACCGATGGTCAGCGCTTTCGCAAGTGCGACAGTATGGGCCGCCGCCATGCCGACGGTTACAGCCTCTGCGCCGCTGATCGTCTCGGTGTGGTTGCCGCCAACCGTCATAGTCTTGTTCGCGCCGATCGCTTCCGTATGGTTTGATCCAACCTTGATGGTCTTATTGGATCCGATCGTTTCGCTCTGGTCCACCCCGACAGTCTTCGTGCGGTTGTTACCGACGCTGAGCATTTCGTCGTGACCAACTGTCTGATTCTTGTCGTTCTCAATGGCAATGGTCCAATCCTTTTGGCCATGCAAATAAATCTCCTCGCCGCCCTTTTTGTCTTCGAAGCGCAGTTCGTTGGAACCGCCGCCCCCTTTGGAGCTGTTCGACTTGATCGTGCTTTTCGTCTGTTCGCCGGGCAGCGGATAAGGCGGCATCTGCTCCGCATTGTAGACACGACCCGTGATGATCGGACGATCGGGGTCGCCTTCAACGAATTCGACGATGACCTCCTGGCCGATCCGCGGTAGAAACATAGCCCCCCATTGCTTACCTGCCCAGTTCTGGGAAACGCGAGTCCAGCAGGAGCTGTTCTCGTCATATTTCCCTTCCCGATCCCAGTGGAACTGGACCTTCACCCGCCCGTAGTTGTCGGTCCAGATCTCCTCGCCCGCCTTGCCTACGACAACCGCCGTTTGCACGCCCTGGATCACCGGTTTCGGCGTCACCTGCGGCGGTCGGAACGGAACCTTGTGGGGAATACAGGTAAAGGAATTGGTGTAGGCCGATTCGTCCTTGCCTGTCGTGGTCGTCGTGTATGTCCCGCCGACCGTGGCGACATGGTGCAGGCTGGTCAGCACATAGGCCTGGTTCATGTCTTTGCGTACGTAGTCTTTGAGATCAAAGCGATAGCCGGTCGTGAACGCGCGGCAGGAGCTGGTACCACTGGCCACAAAATATTGCGCCTCCTCTTCCTCCATGCGGATCTTGGCGATGGCATCGCCTTGTTTCTTATTGGCGTATTCGCCGGGGAAGTCGTAGATTTCAAGCTTGCTGTTTCCGCCCACTTCAATCGTGGTTTTCATTTCCGCATCGAGGCTCGTGCTGGGCGTCTCGAAATTATAGTCGGTGACGGCGTACTTCCCAGGCCGGAGGATCTGCTCCCATTGGAAACTCGTGATCACATCTTCCGCCAGCGCCCCGCTGCCCTGGGGGTCCCATTTGGCATCCTTCTGCTCCGGGCAGGGCTGATGCACCGACGGGTCGTCGGCGATGACCAATGTATGCTTGTCCTTTTCATGTTCGAAGAAATACAGCAAGCCGTACTGTTCCATCAGTCGCGACACAAAATTGAAATCCGTTTCCCGATACTGAACACAGTAGTCGCGCGGTTCAAAGCTGCCCTGCAGCTGCAGCTTATAATCGGTGAATCCCAGGTCTTTAAAGATTTGCTGGATAATGTCCGGGATGGTTTTCTTCTGAAAGATTCGACAGTCCGAGGTCCGGGTGAGGAACCAGGTCCAGGGCACCATGGTGGCCCGATAGTTCGCCAGCCCCCGGTCGCTTCCGGTCTGACTGAAGCGGCTGATAAAGCCGTTGAAGTAGCGTTTCTTCTCCGAGCCGAGCGTGACCCGCAGCGTGACGCGCTTGCCGATAATATCCTCGAACTTGATATCGGGATCGTGCGAGAGCAGATCCAGATCGAAATTCGAGAGGCGCGAAATCCCCTCCTGCCCGGAAAAGCCCCGGAGGAGCAGGATGTCCTTCCCAAGCGGCGTCTCTATCCCGATCAGCCGGTTTTCTTGTGTATGCGGCATCGCTTCAACCTAATGGGCAAGAAACTCCTTCGTCGCTATGCCACGTCATAGCGGAACGCGCCCCCTGGTCCGATTGAGATATGGACCTTGTTGACTGATTCGCCTGCCGCCATCCGCGCAAGAAACTCCGTTGAGAGCTCCGGCAGCAAGGTGCGGGTCAGAATGTGGTCTACGTTCCGCGCGCCGCTCTCCACCTCGGTGCAACGGTCGGCGATCGCCGTGACCAGCGCTTCGTCGTACGACATTGCCGCGCGGTGGTTTTCTTTGATTCGGCGCATGATCCGGCTGAGCTGCAATC
>Ga0268299_1003676_pt1 | contig 13519 bp, 13 predicted proteins | sample NOBtaG_FD_193484 | JGI IMG/M metagenome (GOLD analysis project Ga0268299, IMG submission 193484) | Activated sludge microbial communities from bioreactor in Nijmegen, Gelderland, Netherland - NOB reactor | ecosystem: Engineered > Bioreactor > Aerobic > Activated sludge | place: Netherlands...
ATCGCCTCGCGCATCATGCGCTGCGCCTCGGCGAGCTGCCGCTGGAGATTCGTATCCAGGGCGCCGGCCTGCCGCAGGCGGTCCTCGAGATTTCGCGCAGCATCCTCGAGGCGCTGTACCTGCTCGCGCAGCGCCTGTTGTTCCTGCGCGATCTCGCGGGCCCGTTCCGCGCCTTCGTAGCCGAGGGCCTCGCGCGGGGCATTCGGGTCGCTGGCCGGGTTGGGCGCCTGCCCCTGCGCCTGCCCCGGCTGCTGCTGCGCCGCGCGCGGGTCGTTCACCGAGCTCTCGGCGCCACGGTCCCCGCGCTGACGCGCCGCGAGCGCGGTGCGTTCGGCGAGCTCGGCCTGCGCCTTCGCGGCGGCATCCGCGGCGGCCACGGCCGCATCGGCCGCCGCGTCAGCCGCTGCGCGCGCTTCGTTGGCCGTCGGCACGCGCAGGCGCAGCGGCGTACTGATCGCCAGGCGATTCCCCGGCGCCGCGTCCCGCGCGGCGAGCGTCACCTCCAGCGTCTGGCCCGGTTCAAGCCCCGCGGGCGCGAGCCGCAGCGTGTACACGCCGCTCCAGATCGCGTCCCCGGCCGCATCCAGCGCCACCGTCGCGAAGGGTGCATCCTCGCCCGCGCGCTGCAGGCGCAGCGCCACATCGCGCAGCCCGTAGTCGTCCTGAGCGAGCAACTCCAGCGCGAGTACGTCCTGCGCGTCCACCATGCGCTCGCCGGTCGGCGTCAGGATCTCCACGCGCGGCAGCGAGTCCGCCACCACTTCGATGTCGAGCGCGGGCGGCAGGTCTTCGATGCGCTGCGTCGCGCCCTCGACGCGCCACGCGTACTGCGCCGAGCGCTGCGGCACGAAGCTGCCGGTCACCCGTTGGCCGTCCACGCGCAGCGCGACGTCGGTGGCGTCCATCGCGAGCGACGCGCTGGCCACGGGCGTCGAGGCACGGGCGGCGAGCTCGAGCCGCGTGCCGGCGGGCACGCGGATCGGCGCATCGGCACCAAGGCGCTCGTCGCCGCGGCGCAGGTAGCCGGGGTAGCGGGCGAGCACCTCGACGTCCCCGAGGAACGGACGATCCACCACCGCGATCAACGCGGAGTCGCGGCCGGCGCGTCCGTCGGAGACCACCACGGCCAGCTCGGCGCTCACGCCGTCGAGCGTCGCCGCGGCGCGGCCGGTGGCGTCCACCGGCAGCGTCTGCTCACGCCAGCCCTCGCCACGGCTGCGCCAGCGGAACTGCACCTCGCGGCGGCCCGGGGCGGCGATCTCCAGCGAGAGATTGGCGCCGCGCTGCACGCGCGATGGTGCATCGGCGAAACGCAGCGGCTCCACCAGCGCGCCGCGCCAGGCATCGAGCGGGTTGAGCAACGCGCGCCAGCCATCGGGCTTCGTCGCATATGAGCTCGTCGCCAGCACGAAGACCTGCGCGAACGCGATGAGCGCCAACGCAGCGGCGCGCTGCAGTCGTTGACGCAGCTTCGGCGCCGGCCGCGTGGCCTCGGACGCCAGGCGCGCATCCGACTGCGCAATGGCATAGTCCGCGAACACGCCGCTGCCTTCGACCTCGAGCACACCGACGAGCGAGCCGCGGCGCAGCCCCTGCTCCACCTCGATCGCCGATGCCACCGCCATCGGCGCGCTGCGCGCCGTCAACCGGCGCTGCAGGTAGCGACCCAGCGCGACCGCCGCGGCCAAGGCCACCAGCCACGCGAGCAGCGGCAGCACGCGCGGGAGGCTCAGCCACGCGCCGTCCGCGAGCAGGCGCGCGAACGTCGTGAGCGCGCCGACGAACGCGGCCACGGGCAAGAGCGCGCCCGCCACGCCGGCGCGCAGGCGCAGCCGGCGCACCTCGTCGTGCACCACCCGCAGCGCGCTCATCGTCCCACCCCGCTGGTCACGGCGTACACGTAGAGGTTCACGCCCATGCGCAGCGCCTGTTCGTGGAGCTCCGGCGGATCCTCGGGATACGTGCCGACGTCTTCCCAGCCGTTGCCGAGGTCGGCTTCATGCGTGTAGTAGACCGCCAGCCGGTCGCCGATGAAGATGCCGTAGCCGCGCGGCGGCTTGCCGTCGTGCTCGTGGATCTTCGGCACGCCCTGCGGAAACGCGTAGACGATCCGATAGATCGGATGGTCCAACGGCACGTCCACGAGCTCGCGGTCGGGGAACACGCGGGCGATCTCGCGACGGAACGCCGCATCCAGCCCGTAGTTGTCGTCGGCATGCAGGAAGCCGCCCTGCAGCAGGTACTGCCGCAGCCGCGCCACCTCGGCGTCGGTGAACCGTACCTGCCCGTGCCCGGTGAGGTACAGGAACGGATGATCCCAGATCCGCTCGTCGCTTAGCGTGAGGCGCACTTCCTGCGGCTCCACGTCGAGCGTGGTCCGCGCACGCAGCGCCTTGATCAGGTTGGGCAATGCCGACGGATTCGCGTACCAGTCATCCCCGTCGTACTGGAGCCGTGCGACACTGAGCCGCGTCGTCGCGGCACCGGGCGACGACGCCACCGCCGGCGTCGCCGCGAGCAGCGCGACGCCGAGCAGCGCCATCCCGAATCGCCGCGGCGCGCGCATCAAGCCTCGTGCGCCAAGCGGTACGCGAGGTTCCGCGAGGCCCCGGCCGCCAGCAGCGCCTGTTGGATCTCGCGCGCGCCCTTGCCCTCGGCGCGCAGCGCGGCCGCGCGCGCCTCCAAGGCTGCCTCTGGTTGCACGTCATCGGGCGCACCGGCCAGCACGAGCACGATCTCCCCTCGCGGTTCGTGGTCGTGATAGTACGCAGCGAGCTCCGCAACCGTTCCGCGCCGGAACTCCTCGTACTGCTTGGTCAGTTCCCGGGCGACAACCGTTGCTCGCTCGCCGGCGCCTGCAGCGGCCAGGTCGGCCAGCGTCTGGGCCAGGCGGTTGGGCGCCTCGTAGAGCACCGCCGTGTGCCGCAGCGCCAGCAGCTCGCCCAGCGTGCGGGTGCGGTCGCCGCCCTTCCGCGGCAGGAAGCCGAAGAACGTGAAGCGGTCCGTCGGCAGCCCGGCCCCGGCCAACGCGGCCAGCAACGCCGACGGGCCCGGCACCGGCACCACCGGCACGCCCGCCTCGATCGCCGCCCGCACGAGGCGGGTGCCAGGGTCCGAGACCAACGGCGTCCCCGCGTCGCTCACGAGCGCGAACGACGCGCCGTCGGTCATGCGCCGCACCAAGCCCGGCGTCGCCTGCGCCTCGTTGTGGTCGTGGTACGCCACGAGCGGCGTGCGGATCTCGAAGCGCTCGCACAGCGCGCGCGTGTGCCGCGTGTCCTCGGCGAGGATCGCCTCCACGCTCCGTAGCACGTCCGCCGCCCGCGGAGCGAAGTCGCCGAGGTTCCCGATCGGGGTGGAGACGATGTACAGGGTGCCCGGCGTGGTCGCGCCCGCGGCGCTCACCACTTCACCTTCCACGGCAGGGCGTCGAACAGCCCCGCCGCTTGGAACACGTGTCGCCGTGATACCGTGAGGTCGTGCAGCAACTGCTCGGGCGTCGTGTCGTCCGGGCAGGCGGCCCAGAGGATGTCGGCCGTCCACGACGCAATCGCCTTGGTGAGCGTCTGCGCGTCGGTAACCGGATCCTTGGTGGTCGGCAGGCTCGGCGAGAAGCGCTCGAGCGTCGGATGCTTGAGGACCAGCGCGCGGCGCGCGCCCTCCGTGACCTCGGCAGCGGAGGTCTTGCCGGCCTCTCGCAGGCGGGCGGTCAGCGCCCCGATCAGTTCGCGATACGCCTGGATCAACGCCGGCGAGGCTTGGTGCGGCAGCGCCGCGGGCTTGCCCCACAGCCGCACGGTCGGCGGCGCGGCGAGGATGCGCCCCTCGAGCAGCGTGCGCAGGTGCGCGCCGACATCGCCAGGGCGCGGGTCCACGAAGTAGCCGCGCGTCGGACGTCCGCCGTCGAGCGCGACGTAGTTCACCGCGCCGTCGGCGATCACCTCGAGCGCCCCGTCGTGCATCGTGCCGTCGAGGTACGCCAGCAGGGCCGAGGCATCGCCGGGCACGAGCTCACGCGGCAGCGCCAGCGGCCGCCCCGTCTGCGTCGCGTACATGTAATCCACCTGCTCGTCACTGGCTTCGTGAAAGCAGATACTTCCGTACTCGGCGGCAGTGGGCACGCGCCCGATGGCCTCGCTGATGGCCATCGGCGCGAAGTGCTGGCCGTCGGCACTGGACGTGGCCGTCACCACCTCGCCCTCTTCGAGGTACAGGACGAGCAGCTCTTCCGGCATCCACACCGCCACGTACCCCGAGACGCGCGCCGACCGGTCGCGCTTGGCGTCGGTCAGGAGGTTGCGCAGATGCACGTACGCCAAGCGAGTCCGTTGCAACAGGACCCGCTTGGCGGGATATCGTATGGCGTCGCGGACCGGGGGCATCCGGACGGGATGCCGTTACGCGGCGTGCTGCTCGAACTTCGCTGCCAAGGCCGGCTTGGGCACCGCACCGATCACCTGGTCCACCAGCTTGCCGTCCTTGAAGAACAGCAGCGTGGGGATCGAGCGCACCTGGAAGCGCATCGCCGTCTTCTGATTCGCGTCCACGTCGAGCTTCGTCACCTTCACGCGGCCGTCGAACTCCACGCTGAGCTGCTCGAGGATCGGCGCGATCATGCGGCAGGGGCCGCACCACGTCGCCCAGAAGTCCACCACCGCCAGGCCTTTGTGCTGCTCGACTTCGTTCGCGAACGAATCATCGGTCACATTCACCGTCTTCGACATCGGATCTCCCCTAGGGTCCCGCATCCGCTGACACCTGCGCGGATGCCTGAGTAATGTTAGCGGCAATCGCCCGAAAGTGCGCCCCCTCCGGACCCGCCTTCGTCAATGACCAGCCCCACGCCGCGCGGCACGCGCATCGCCCACCTCGGCATCGCCGTCGAGTCGCTCGACGCCATCTTGCCGTTCTACCGCGACATCCTTGGCATGCCCGAGACGCCGCTCGATGACGCCGACGGTGCGCGCATCAAGGCCGTCGCCGCCGGCGAGTCGCTCGTCGAGCTGCTCGAGCCAGAGAAATCCGACTCCCCCATCGGGAAGTTCCTCGCCAAGCGTGGGCCCGGCATCCATCACATTTGTTTTGCCGTGGACGACCTCGATGGCATGCTCGCGCGCTGCAAGGCGCACGGCATCCAGCTCATCGACGAGACGCCCCGCCTCGGGGCGGAAGGCAAGCGCATCGCCTTCCTGCACCCCAAGTCCACGGCGGGGGTGCTGGTCGAGCTCTCGGAGTACTAGGGGCGCCCCTGCGGGCGCGACATCGGCTCGGCGCTGCAGATCTCCTGCGCCGAACGCAGGTCGAGGTCCTCGACGTACCACCGGCCGCTGCGCCTGTTGCGCACGGTCGTGAACGGCACCGTGGCGTTCCGGGGCCCGCGCGTCAGCTGCACGCTGAAGACGGTGCGGCCGCCCTCTCCCTGTTGCGGCGGTCCGATGCGAGATTCATCGTGGCGCAGGTGGCAGGCGATGACCATCAGCCGGCGCTCGAGTTCCTGACGCTGCACGCGGTCACGGGTCGGCGACTCCTCGTTGCCCCACATGGCCGAGATCCCCTGCAAGTCCTGGGCGCGCGCCGCATTCAGGAACTCGACGACGGCCATCTGCGCTGTGCCGGCACCGCCGGAACCGTTACCCACGGCCCTCGGACGGCAGCCGGACGCCGTCAGCACCAGCAGCACAGCGATTCCCAGACGTCTCACGATTCGCACTCCCGATTCTCGTAAAGGGTTAACCCGGTCCATGCACCAGCGGCTCTACATCAACATCGACCACGTGGCCACGCTGCGGCAGGCCCGCCGGGCGACATACCCCGATCCCGTTGCGGCGGCCCGCATCTGCGAGGATGCCGGCGCGGACGGCATCACCGTGCACCTGCGCGAGGACCGCCGACATATCCAAGACGCAGACGTGGAGGCCCTCGCAACCTCGCTGCGCACGCCGATGAACCTCGAGATGGCCGCGACGCCCGAGATGACGCTGCTGGCGCTGCGCATCAAGCCGAAGCAGGTCACGCTCGTGCCGGAGCGGCGCGCCGAGATCACGACCGAAGGCGGCCTCGACCTGTTCGCCGATCCCCTGCGCCTGATGACCTGCCTCGAGAACCTCCAGGCGGCCGGCATCCGGACCTCGCTGTTCATCGACCCCGACCTGCGCCAGATCGCCCGCGCCGCCGACCTCAAGGTGCCGGCCATCGAACTGCATACGGGCCGCTACTGCCATCATCCCGTGGTGCCGACGCACCTCGCCGCCCTCCGGCAGGCGGCGGTCGAAGCCAAGGCCATGGGACTCGCCGTCCACGCCGGCCACGGCCTCACGCTCGAGAACGTCGGCCCGGTGGCGGCGATTCCCGAGTGCGAAGAGCTCAACATCGGCCACGCCATCGTCAGCCACGCGGTGTTCGTCGGCCTCGACGCCGCGGTGCGCGCGATGCGTGCCGCGATGGACGCGGCACGGCCCCGTTGACCCACCCCCCGACGCCGTCGCACTTTACCCGCCATCAATAAGGAGCTGCGATGACCGGCGGGTTGCTCGACTTCTTCACCCTCGAAGCCAGCGAATACGTCGAACAGCTCGACGGCCTCGCGTCGCGCGCGGCCGCCGCGCCGCCGGACGCCGATGCCTTCGCGCGCGCCCTGCGTGGGCTGCGCGGTGCCGCCACGATGGCGAAGGTCAGCGGCATCGCCACGCTCGCCGCGGGCCTCGAGCGCCTCGCCAAGCAGGTGAAGGACGGCTCGCTCGCCTGGGACGCCGCCACGCGCGGCGTCGCCATCTCGGCCATCGATGACCTGAAGATCCTCATCCGCGGCGTCCGCAGCTGGGGTGCCACCGAGGATGCCCGTGTCGCCGAACGCGTCGCGGAGCTCGATCGCGTCGCGCCGCAGCGCGAAGGCGCGTCCGCCCGCCGCTCGCCCAGCGAGTTCCTCGCGGGCGCCACCGCCGACGCCGCCGCGGCCCTGCTCGAGTACGCCGAGAACCCCGGCGGCGCCGAGCACTTCACCCGCGTGATGGACAAGCTGCGCGCGCTGCGCGGCGTCGCGGCCCTCAAGGATCTCCCGCCCCTCGGGGAAGTCGTCGACACCGTCGACGCCGTCGCCAAGCCCATCGAGCTCGGCCACGAGGACGCGACCGCCGAGCGGCGCCGCGTGTTCCGCACCGCGGCGCGCGTGTTGCTCGAGGGCGGCGATGCCGTGCGGCTCGGCAATCGGCCGCCCGCCGACTCTCCCGCGCTGCAGGAGTTCACGCTCGCGGCGAGCGCATTGGCGGGCGGCAACGCCGATGGCGATGACGTCGTCCCCATCGCCTCGCTGCTCATGGATGGCGAGGCCGTGCAGCCGGCGCACAACCCGCCGACCACCGCGGCGCACCGCTTCCGCCTCGAGGTCGTCAGCCAGGCGGAGCACCTGCGGCGCCTCGTGCACGAAGGCATTCAGGCGCAGGACGCCGCGACGCGCGATCGCTTGGGCCGCGAAGTGCGTGGCGCCGTGCGCGCGCTCGCCCGCGCGGCGCAGAGCTTTGCCGCCGTCGAGATCGCGAACCTGTTCCTGGCCGCCGAACGCGGTGCCGCGGCCCTGGAGCAGCCGGCGCTCGACGTGCTCGACCGCGCCGCCATGCTGCTCTCCGTCGCCGACGCGGCGCCGGAGGCGATGGCCCCGCAGTTCGTGTCCCTCAGCGAACTGCTGAGCCGCGGCGTGACGCCGCTCGCGCCGCAGAAGACGGCGACGCCGGTCGCCGCGATACCGGTCGCCGCGACGCCGGGCGCAACGACGCCCGCCGCCCCCTCCGGCGCCGCCCTCAAGTCCCTGCTCTCCCAGGGTCTCTCCGGCCTCGCGAGCATCGGCAACACGACGTTCGCCGAGCCGCTCGTCGGCGAAGAGGACGACGTCATCCCGATCGAAGACCTGCTCTTCCGCGGCAAGGACGCGTTGCAGCGGGCCCTCACGCTCGGCGAGTCGCTCAAGCGCACCGGCGCAGTGCCCGACGCCGACACGCTGGCCGAGCTCTACGACCTGCTGCAGCTCGCGGCGGCGGAGTAGGCCGCGTGAAGCTCGATTGGCGCGCCCTGCTCGGGATTGCGCTCAGCATTCTGTTGCTGTGGTACACGCTCGGCGACGTGGACTTCCACGAAGTCTGGGGCGTGCTCTCGTCGTCGAGCGTGCCGCTGTGGATCGCCTGCACGGTGACGGCCACCGCGATCTTTCCCCTGCGCGCGCGCCGTTGGCAGGCGCTGCTCGCGCCCAGCGTGGGGCGCCTGCCGCTGGGGCCGCTGTGGCGCGCGACGGCCATCGGCATGATGGTCAACAACGTCGTGCCCGCTCGCGCCGGCGAACTCGCGCGGGCCTTCGCGCTGACGCGTGAACGGCAGGAAGTCCGCTTCTCCGGCGCGTTTGCCTCCCTCGCGGTGGATCGGCTCTTTGACGGCGTCGTCGTCCTCGCGATGATGGTCGCCGCGACCTTCGACCCGCGCTTTCCCGCCGACGGCAGGATCTTCGGCGCCACGGCCTGGAGCATCGCCGCCACGATGTCGCTCGCGCTGGGGGCGGTATTCGTCGCGCTCGCCCTGCTCGCGTACGCGCCGGCGTGGTGCTTCGGCGTGTCGGACCGCCTGTTCGGTGCGATCGCGCCGAAACTGGCGCCCAAGGTCCGCGGACTGCTCGAAGGCTTCGCGGCCGGCGTCGGCGTGCTGCGCCAACCGAGACTCGCGCTCGAGGTGCTCTGGTGGGCCATCCTCCACTGGGTGTGCAATGCGCTCGCCTTCTACCTCGGCTTTCTCGCGCTGGGGTTGGAGGCGCCGCTCAGCGCCGCGTTCTTCGTGCAGGGGCTGATCGCCATCGGCGTGGCGATTCCGTCATCGCCGGGGTTCTTCGGGCCGTTCGAACTGGCGGGCAAGGCCGGGCTCGCGCTCTACGCCGTCAGCGACGCCAGCGCCGTGAGCTGGGCGATCGGCTTCCATCTCCTCTCCTTCGTGCCCATCACCGTCATGGGTGCGTGGTACTTCGCGCGGCTCGACCTGCACTTTCGCGATCTCCGCGGCGCGACCAAGGAGGCGTCAGCATGAGCGCCACCGCCGCCAGCGTCGAGGCACAAGCCAAGGTCAACCTGCGACTCTGCGTACTCGCCCGTGAAGCCAGCGGCTATCACCAACTCGAATCGCTGTTCCTGCGCATCGACTTGGCCGACACCGTGCGCGTCGCCACCGACACCACGCAGCGCGCACTGAGTTGCCCGGGACTCGACCTGCCGCAGGAACAGAACCTCGCGTACCGCGCGGCGGTCGCGTTCACCGAGGCGGCGGGGTGGCCGACGGGATTCCACATCAGCATCGACAAGCGCATCCCCGCGGGCGGCGGGTTGGGCGGCGGCAGCGCCGACGCCGGCGCCGTGTTGCGCGCCCTGAATGCCCTCGCGCCGCAACCGCTCGCCGCCGACGTCTTGAACACGGTCGCGCTCCGCCTCGGCGCCGATGTGCCGTTCCTCACCATGGACGCGCCCTTTGCGCTGGGGTTCGGTCGCGGCGAGCGACTGCTCGCGCTGCGTCCGCTGCCCGCGCGCGAGATCCTGCTCGCGCTGCCGCCCTTCGGCGTCGAGACGAAAGCCGCTTTCGCGTGGTACGCCGAGGCCTCGGCCGGGCAACCGCTGCGCGCGCCGACCCCGCTCACCCTCGATGACCTCGATCGTTGGGAGCGGCTCGTGCCGCTCGCCGTCAACGACCTGGAAGCCGTCGTCGTCGCACGACATGCCGACATCGGGCGCTGCGTGAGCGCGTTCCACGCCGCCGGCGCGAAGATCGCGCGCATGAGTGGATCGGGATCGACCGCGTTCGGTGTCTTCGACCGTCGACTCGCGCAGGAGCCGGTGCTGCCCGCCGGCACGCGACTCGTGCACACCCGCAGCCTCACCAGCGTCGCGCCGGTCAAACTGCTCGATTAACTTCCGGGTTCCTGCTGCCCCTTCGTCCAATGGCAGGACATCGGTCTTTGGATCCGAGAATGGTGGTTCGAATCCACCAGGGGCAATGCGCCTCGTGCGCTAGACCGCGAACACCGTCCCGTGCGGCCCCGCGCGCCATTCGGCCAGCGTCGGGGCCGCACGGTCTTTGTCCGAGAGTTCCGCCGCCGCGATGGGCCACGGGATGCCCAACGCCGGATCGTCCCAGCGGATTCCGCCCTCCGCCTTCGGATTGTACGGCGCCGTGCAGAGGTACTCCACCTCGGTCACGTCCTCCAGCGCCTGGAAGCCGCGCGCGAATCCCGGCGGCGCGCAGACCCACAGCGGTTCGCCCGCGACGCAGTCCCGCCACCACGCGCGGCCGAACGTGGGCGACCCCGCGCGCACATCCACCGCCACGATGAACGCGCGGCCGCGCACCACGCGCATCGCCTTCGCCTGCGCCGGCTCCCACTGGAAATGCAGCCCGCGCACCACGCCGCGCGACGAGATGCTGCCGTTGATCTGCGCAATCGTGGTCGGCAGGCCCACGGCCGCGAAGTGCTCCGCGCGGAACAGCTCGCGAAACGCACCCCGCGGATCGGGAAACTCGCGCAGGTGCGCCAGCACCAGGTCGGGGATGCCTGTCGTCTCCACGCGCACGTTCACGCCGCACTCCGCTGCTTGAGGTCACCGAGGAACTCATCCAGCGCGGCTTCCCAGCCGCGTCGCGGCGCACCGAGCATCGACTCGAGCCGCGTGCCATCGAGGACCGAATAGCGCGGACGCGGCGCGGGCACCGGATACTCGTCGCTCGTCACGCGCGTCACGAGGCCCGGCTGCCCCGCCGCCGCGTAGACGCGTTCCGCCACATCCGCCCAGGTGCACTGCCCCGCGTTGCTCGCGTGCACCACGCCGCGCGCGTCGCGCGCCACCAGCGTCCAGCACCACTGCGCCAGGTCGCGCGCGTTCGTCGGTGCCCCGTGCTGATCCGCCACCACGCGCGACGCCAGTCCCTGCCTGGCGCGCTCCCACATGGTCCGCGGGAAGCTCTTGCCCGTCGCGCCGTACAACCACGCCGTCCGGACGATCACCGACGCCGCGCCGCTGGCCTGCAACCGACGCTCGCCCTCCAGCTTGGAGCGCCCGTACGCGGAAAGCGGCGCGACGGGATCGTCTTCGCGCCAGGGCCGCGTGCCCACGCCGCCGAACACGTAGTCCGTGCTCACGTGCAACACGCGCGCGCCGTGCCGCTGCGCCGCCGCGCCGACATGCGCCGGCGCGTCCGCGTTCAGGCGCATCGCCTCCGCCTCGTGCGACTCCGCCGCGTCCACCGCGGTATACGCGGCGGCGTTGAGGATCCAGGTCGGACGCAGCGCAGCCACCGCCGCCTCGACCGCCGCCGCGTCGGTGACGTCGAGCGCCGCATGCGACGGCGCGCTGAGCCTCGCATCCGCCGGCACGCTCGCGCGCAGCGCGCTGCCGAGGATGCCGGAACCGCCAAGCAGGAGCACGTTCATCGCCGTCCCATCCACCTCGAGCAGGTCATCGCGCGCCCTTCAGGTACAGCGCCTCGGCGGCCTTCTGCGACTCCGGCAGCACAGCCTTCCACCAGGCGGCGTTCTCCCGGTACCAGCGGATGGTCGCCTCGAGCCCGTGCTGGAACGGCACCCGCGCCTCCCAGCCCGTCGCCGCGCGCAGCGCGGACGCATCCATGGCGTAGCGTCGGTCGTGCGCGGGACGATCCGGCACGTGCTGGATCAGCGACGCCGGACGGTCCAAGGCCTGCAGGATGCCGCGCACGACGTCGAGGTTGGCGCGCTCGCCGTGGGCCCCGATGTTGAACACGCGCCCGTCCGCAATGCCGCTGCGCGTCACCGACCACAGCGCGGACACGTGATCCTCGACGTAGAGCCAGTCGCGCACCTGCTGCCCGTCGCCGTACACGGGCAGCGGCTGCTGGGCCATCGCACGCACGATCATCAGCGGGATCAACTTCTCGGGGAACTGGAAGGGCCCGTAGTTGTTGCTGCAGCGCGTGATCACGGCATCCACGCCGTAGGTGCGCGCCCACGCCTGCACCAGGAGGTCAGACGCCGCCTTGCTCGCCGCGTACGGCGAACTCGGCGTGAGCGGATGCGTTTCGGTGAACGCCGCATCGCCGGGGCCGAGCGAGCCGTACACCTCGTCGGTGGAGATGTGTACGAGCCGCACCCGCCGACCGGCATCGCGCGCGCTGCGCACCGCATCGAGCACCCGCTGCGTGCCGGTGACGTTGGTATCGACGAATACGCCGGGCCCGAGGATCGAGCGATCCACATGCGATTCCGCCGCCAGGTGCCACACCGTATCGGCCGCGGGAATCGGGCGCCCCTGCGCGTCGCGCGCCGCGCCGTCGAGCACCGTGGCGAAGACGTCCCCGTCCCGTACGTCCCCGCGCACGAAGAAGAACCGCGCCCCCGCGCCGCGCGAGGCCATCGCCAGGCTCTGCGGGTGCGCCGCGTAGGTCATCGCGTCGTAGGCCACGACCTGCAGCTCCGGGTGCTCACGCAGCAGCCAGGCGACGGCGTTCGCCCCGATGAAGCCCGCCGCCCCTGTCACGAGGATGACCTTCGGCGTGTAGCGCCCGGGCTCGTGGCCCGCCAACTGGTCCACGCCGCTCACGGCGCCTCGGCGGCGATGCGCCGCAGGTACGCGCCATACTCACTGGTCGCGAGCGGTGCCGCCAGGCGCTGCAGCTGCGCCGCGTCGATGAAGCCCATCCGGTACGCGACCTCCTCTGGGCAGCCGATCTTCATCCCCTGCCGGCTCTCGATCGCTTCCACGAAGCGCGCCGCGTCCTGCAGCGCCGCCACGGTGCCCGTATCCAGCCACGCCATGCCCCGCTGCAACGTCTCGAGGTGCAGCGCACCGAGCGCGAGGTAGGCGGCGTTCACGTCAGTGATCTCGTACTCGCCGCGCGCCGACTTCTTCAGGTCGCGGGCGATGTCCAGCACGCGGTTGTCGTAGCAGTACAGCCCCGTCACCGCGAGCGAGGACTTGGGCTGCGCGGGCTTCTCCTCGATCGAGCGCACGCGCCCGTCGGGGCCGACCTCGGCCACCCCGTAGCGTTCCGGGTCGCGGACGCGATACCCGAAGATCGTCGCGCCGCCAACGGTCGCCACGCGTGTCGCCGCCTGGCGCAACTGCCCGCCGAATCCGGCCCCGAAGAAGAGGTTGTCACCGAGCGCCAAGGTGACCGCATCGCGGCCGACGAAGTCGCGCCCGAGCACGAAGGCTTGGGCCAACCCCTCGGGCTTGGCCTGCGCGACGTACTCGAGCCGCAGGCCCCAGGCCGAACCTTCGCCAAGCAGCGCCTGGAACAGCGGCAGGTCGCGCGGCGTCGAGATGACGAGGATCTCGCGGATGCCCGCGAGCATGAGGGTGCTCAGCGGGTAGTAGACCAGCGGCTTGTCGTAGAGCGGCAGGAGCTGCTTGGAGACCACCTGCGTCATCGGCGCGAGGCGGGTCCCGGAGCCCCCGGCGAGGAGGATGCCTTTCATCGTGCGGAAGCATAACTCCCTGCCCCGCCCCCCTGCCATTCGCCCCCCGGT
>Ga0268299_1003677_pt1 | contig 13518 bp, 11 predicted proteins | sample NOBtaG_FD_193484 | JGI IMG/M metagenome (GOLD analysis project Ga0268299, IMG submission 193484) | Activated sludge microbial communities from bioreactor in Nijmegen, Gelderland, Netherland - NOB reactor | ecosystem: Engineered > Bioreactor > Aerobic > Activated sludge | place: Netherlands...
TGTGCCAGGGCAGATCACCGTCGTACCATTATTTATTATCATGGTTCGCATCGGCTGGGTGGATAGCTTTCAAGGATTAATTATCCCAGGACTGATTCCGTCTTTTGGCGTATTTTTTATGCGGGTAAGCGCAGAAACAGCAATTTCAGATGAAATGCTGGAAGCGGCGCGCATTGATGGGGCGAATGAACTGCGCATCTTTTTCCAGATGGCGATCCCCTCACTGCTGCCGAGTATTGCAACGCTGGCGATACTCATTTTTGGCGGGACATGGGGCAGCCTGTTCTGGCCTCTGATCGTGCTGCGCAGCAATGAAATGTTCACACTGCCGTTGGTCCTGAATTCTATCCTGGGGAGTTATCAAAATCCCTATGATTTGCTCATGGTTGGATCGCTGTTGATGCTGCTGCCGCCGCTGATTTTGTTCCTGCTTATGCAGCGCTATTTCATCAAGTCGGTTGCCATCAGCGGAATGCGGTAGCTGCCGAGCGATAATGGCTAGGGTTCGATTCGAATTCGCGACCACACAAGCATAATATGCTCCTGCATCATATAAGCCGCTTCTTCAGCTTTATTCTGGCGCAGCACTGCCACAATCGGGTTGTGTGTATCGGCGACTTCTTTCAGATCGGCAAAATAGCGGGGATGGGTTTGCGAAATGAACCGCTGAATTTGGGAGTAGAGCGGCATCCAGGCGCGCAGGAGCGTTTTGCTGGCAGACCACTCGCAAATCCGCTGATGAAATTCAAGATCATAATCAACCAGCAGGCCAACATCATCTTTCTCGGCGGCCTGACGCATCAAATCCACCAGCCCTTTTAATTCTTCACATTGGGCAGGGGTAATATGCTGGGCGGTGCGGCGGGCAGCAGCGCTTTCGACCACGCTGCGAATAGTGAACAATTCGTGCATCTCATCCATTAAAATCGGCGTCACATAGCTGGCGGTGCGGGCTTTGCGCTCCACCAGTGCATCCGTTTCCAGCCGCTTGAGTGCCTCGCGCACCGTCCCCTGGCTGATCCCCATGCTTTCGGCAAGCTCCAGCTCCACTAGCCGTGTGCCAGGGGGTAAGACGCCGTGAATAATTTCCATTCGCAGCCTCTGCCAGACCTGATCTGCAATCGAAGCGCCAACCTCAGTGCGTTTTTTCATAGTTTTTGGGTATCTATCCGTGAACTTCGGCTCAGGCTCTCAATGAGTTTCGGACGATAATCATTTTACGAGCATATTGCTTCAGTACATTCGTTCATGTTCAATCAAGCAAATGATTTCACGCAGGGGCGACTCGCCAAGTCACCCCTACCTAATCTGTCTTTCAACTACCAATTAAAACATCGGGTCTTTATATCGTTCCAGCAGCAGTTCGATCACCGTTGCGCATGACCAGTTGTAGTCGGGAAAGCCGATTTTTTTATTTGGGTCCCAACCGCTGCCGGAGGCCGAATTGTAATTTTCGTGCAGCCAGGGCGTACTCTGGAACATTTTTAAAATACGATCTGCAATCTCCTCGGCCTCAGCATGATAGCCGTAGCGCCACAACGTCTGGATAATCCAATAGACGAAGTGGGGCCAGACGCGCCCACGCCAATAGCCGTTGGGGTCATAAGTCGGGTCATCATAGGACACGCTCGGAAAAGGTTTTTCGCCGAAAAATTCATTGGGATTGAGCATGTGCTGCTCGATGATTTTTTTGATTTCTTCGGGCGGCAGCGGCACCCCCGCCCACAGCGGCAGGAACATATTGGGCGTCTTAACGCGATTGAATGGGATTTTTGTGCCGACCTGCACGTCATAAAACATGGCATCTTCGGGGAAATACATCGTGTCGATCATCAACTGCCCCAGTTCTTCGGCCTGCTTCTGCCATTGATTCGCCTCATCCGACAGGCTCAATTCATGCGCAATCGCCGATAGGCATTTGAGTTCGTTGACGATAAAGGCATTGATGTCCGGCGATTCCAGGCCGTAAATCCATTCGTTGCCCTGCGGACGCCCGTATACAGGATCAAAACGCGGCGAATCATCGGCAATCTGTCCCGCGTTGTAATACTGCGCCAAACCACGCTCCGAGCCGTGATATTTGAACCAGAATTTTAATTGCGAAACCAGGCTGGGGTAAATATGCGCCAACCAGTCGCGATCCTGCGAACGCTGATAGGTTAACCAGGCCGCCCATGTCATGATCGGCGATTGGCCTTCGCCTGCACGGTGGGTGTCGCTCATCGTACCGGGCATCGCCCCGCGTGGGCTGAGGTTATCGGCAAAGCTGGCAATCGCTTCCTGCGACAGATGCGGCGCAAATTCACGCGCGCCGACGCAGCTAAACGCCGTGTCCCAGAAAAAGGCAATCGCTAGAATATGTTTTGTCGTCCAGGGGATGTGTCCTTGCCCGGTGTAGCCGCCTTCGCCCTGGATATAGAGGCTGTTGAGCGCAGTAATGGCGTGGGCATACAGCCGTTGATATTTTTCGTCGGCATATTTCGCGGGCAGGGCAGGAGATTTATTCAAAATCTCGCGGATTCGCGCTGTCTCTATATCAGGCGTCCAATCGTTCGCGACCTGTTTCCAGCTTTTTTCAGCAGCACGGGCGCGGCCTCGCGTCAGGCCAAATGACAGGCTGATCGTAAATTCGACGCTTTGTTTTGCGCCGAGCGAGATCGTCCTATCCGCCAAATCGGCGAGGCAAACCGCTTCGATGGTCGTTTCCGGCATCCCGGCGACGAACTCGCTGACCCAGATGAAATTGCGACCATGTTCACGATGGGTAAACAGGGTTGACCACGAGCCTTCCGCTTCATCCTCGATGCTGACACAGTGACCCGCCTGGAACGCGCCCTCCCAATTGGGCGGTGTCCCTTTGCCGGGATAATTGAATCTCAGTGTCAGCATTCGTGCGCTGTCAGCTAAATTTTCGAGCTTGAATTGAACCGCCAGCACATTCCGCACAGGCCAGGCCGCCGCCGCAGTCAGCCGTAGACCCGGATTTTCGTCAATTTCCGTCACCACATCCGGGCGAAAATTGCGCGATTTGAGCGGTAAATCCAGCGCTTTGCCGCCTTCCAGAACCGACCACATGAGTAACTGCTCGGTCAGCACTGTTCCGCCCCAGCCCTGCAATACCTCTGCCAGTTGCAGACCGGAAGCATCCGGTTTATTCCATGTCAGCACGATCCACGAATGACGGTCACTCCACGCGGCGGACTGCTCCGTGTAGGGGACTAAATGATCGAGATTTAAATTGTCTGCCCAGGCCACGATGTTTAGCTCCTTAGCCTTGAATGCCTGTTAAGTTGATGCCGCGCACAAAATAGCGCTGTAAAAAGAGAAAAACCAGCAGCACCGGGAGCGTAATCAAGACGCTGCCCGCCATCAGACGCGGCTGGTCGGTGTACCATTGCCCTTGGGCCAGATTCGCGCCCAGTTGAACGGTGTAAAGCTCAAGTTTGTCAAGGAAAATCAGCGGGCCAAAAAAATCATTCCACTGTCCCATGAAGGTGAAAAGCCCCAGGGTCGCCAGCGCAGGTTTCATTAGCGGCAGTGCGATTTTGTAATAAACCTGGAACGAATTGCAGCCATCGATTCGCGCCGCGTCCTCCAGTTCCTTCGGCAGCGAGAGCATATATTGGCGCAGCAAAAATGTCCCATAGGCTGAGCCAAGCATGGTGGGGACGATCAGCGGATAATGCGTATTCACCCAATTGATCTGATAGACGAGGATATACAGTGGAATAATGGTGGTGATCGCGGGAACCATCATCGTCCCTAGCACCACCAGAAACAATTTATCCTTCCCCGGAAAATCCAACCGTGCGAAGGCATACCCCGCCAACGACGAGGTAATCAACTGTCCTAAAACACTGAGTCCGGCAATTTTGAGCGTGTTCAGATAAAAAAGCCCGAATGGAAGGTCGCGCGTCAGGCCTTGATAATTTTCTAGTGTCGGCTCTTGCGGGTAAAGCGTGGGTGGAAATTGAAAAGCTTCAAATTCCGTTTTCAGTGAGCCGGAAACCATCCAGTAAAAGGGGAACAGCGCGGCGATACTCAGGACGATCAGAATCACCGTGATAATCGCTTTTTTGATTCGCGTAGCCGTTTTCAAGCTCATTTGCCAGCGGGGCGCGGCTGCGGAAGGTGGCGCAGCCGTTAAAGTTCTGCTCATCTTAATCTACTCTCGTTTAATAATGCGCTCAATTTATCGATTCGCGTTAATAATGCACCCAATATCTGGACACGCGCACCTGTAAAAATGTTGCTGCGAACATGATAAGTGTGAGAATCCAGGCCATCGCCGAGGCATAGCCCATCTTTGCCGAGCCGATTGCCGTCTGCCACAGGTAGTAGACATAAACGTTGGTCGAATTGACAGGGCCGCCCTGTGTCATCACATAAATCAGCCCGAACGACTGAAAACCGCCGATAAAACTGATGACCAGCACAAAGAAAATTTGTGGGGTGAGCATGGGAACGGTGATGCGGAAAAATTTTTGCAAATCATTCGCGCCGTCAATAGTCGCCGCTTCATAAAGATGTTCAGGGATGCCTTGAAGCCCCGCCAGATAAATGATGATGTTGTAACCAAGCCCCTGCCAGACGGTTGCGAACACAACAGCGGGCATGGCGAGGTTGGGGTCGGATAACCATTTTTGACCGGGAAGCCCCACCGCCTGCAAAATGTAGTTAAACAGGCCAAAATCGCTGTCGTACATCCAGCGCCACAGCAGGCCAATCGCGACCACCGATGTCACCAGCGGCAGAAAAAAAGCGATGCGGTAGAAGGTTACGCCGGGGACTTTTTGGTTGAGCAAAACCGCCAGAACCAGCGGAATCGTCGTGGACAGCGGAATGCTCAGAAGAACATAGCGAAACGTGTTCCCCAAAACTCTCCAGAACAGGCGGTCACTGGTGAGCAGTTGAATAAAATTTCGAGTGCCGATAAATTCCGGCGGCGTCACAATGTCCCATCGCGTGAAACTCATGGCGAATGAGACGATGATGGGGATAAAGATAAACGCGATCATGCCAACAAACAGCGGCGCGATAAACAGGTATCCCTCATATCGTGACCAACGGATGGAGCGTTGGGCAGCGGCGGTTGTCGCCATCTGGTTTCCTCTCTCATCAGAGAATGTAAAATTTGGGTAATTGTTTTTGGTAGGGGCGCACAGCTGTGCGCCCCTACACATCTGCCAGGAAGCAGAAATGCGCAGCGATCAGCCAGGGTTGTTCGCCAGAATTTCTTCCATGCCAAGCTGAATTTCCTGAAGCGCGTCCGCCGCCGAGAGCTGACCCAGGAAGGCGGCTTCAGAGTTGGGAATAATCAACTGTGTCAAAATCTCATTGTGGTTGATTCCCAGCGAGTCGTTGGCGACTACATCGCCGTTGGTCACATCCAAGAAGACCTGACCACCGCGTTCGATCATTTCTGGTGTCAGGAAGGCATCGGGTGCGCCTGCGGGAATTGAGAAGCCGGTGCGCCCCAGAACCCGTGCGCCATCTCCAATCGACATATGCTTGAGGAATGCCCAGGATTCGTCGGGGTGTTCGGTGTTGGCGACGATGCCAAAGCCAGATGTCCACAGCATACTGGTCAGCGGGCCGCCTTCATAGGCGCGCGGCATAGGAATGACGTACCAGTCGATTTCGTCGCTGTTTTGCAGCAGTTGCACGGTATCAATCGTATGGCTCGACCACATCGCCAGTTTACCCGAAAGCTGGCGTGTGCTGGAGTCCTGAACAGCCAACTGCTCTGGGGAGGGCGAAATTTCATCAACGAGAATGGTATCCACCAGCCATTGCAGCGCCTCGACGTTTTTGGGGTCATTGGCGGTTGGCGTGGTGAAATCCCAGGCGCGACGGTCAAAGAATCCGGGGCCATCGTTCGCCCACAGATATTGTTCGTAGACCCAGGGGCCAGTCGGCGTCATCCATCCGAAAACTTTGTCAGTGCCTTCACCAGAAGTCAGGGCTTTGGCTTTTTCAACCAGTTCCGCCCATGTCCAACCATCTTCTGGCGGTGCAATTCCAGCCGCATCAAAAATGCCCTTGTTATAAATCACGGCGTGAGAGACATAATCTTTTGGCATCCCCAGGAGTTTGCCATCCTGGGTATAAAGATCAAGCAATTTTTGCGGAACCGGGCCGTTCTCGAAATCGGCATCACCTTCGATGAACGTATTGAGGTCAGCCAGAAGTCCCACTCTCGACCAGTTGATCGGCGGGCCATAGGTGGCGACAGCCGTCATATCGGGTGGATCGCCTGCCGCGATACGGGTATTCATTTTCGCCAGCATTTCAGGCCAGCCACCCGGCACAGGTGTCCAGGTCAGCGCAATTTCAGGATAAGCTTCATTAAACAGGTCAATGGCTTCCTGATGAACATCGTCCAAAGCGAAGCCCATGATTTCCACAGGGACAGCATCCTGCGCTTTGGGCGCGGCGAAAACCTGTGATACACCGCTGGCGGCTAAGAGGGTAGACCCTCCGGCTGCCGAGGCTGCACGCAAAAAGTCGCGACGGCTAAGTTTTTTTGATGGCATTATTTTTTCCTTTCAAATTAAAAATAGGCATTAAGCGGAATATAAGGTATTGGCAGCTTGATAATCTGATAATCCCGATAATATTATCCGGCATTGATTATCGATTATCAATAATCTACCGTATGATCAGGATTTGTCAAACCACTGTGAACCAATTTTTGTGAGGGTGTGCTGCTATGCCTGAAATAATTATTTGTCTCCACACCTCTTTTTACGGATAATTGAAGGTGCTTATCACTGATAAGGCATTTGGAGAATCAATATGATTGAAATACGTTCGCCCCATGTCACAGGTGCGGAAGTGTCATGGTTCGCCCCTATTTGCAGCGATGATTATGAATTTTTGGGCGTACCGGATAATCGGCTGAAAAGCAGCTTCGCGCACACCTCCAACATTTTGCTGACGGCTGACAAGCTCGGCTATCGCAACATTTTATGCCCATCCTCTTATCAGGTGGGGCAGGATACGCTGACATTTGCCTCGGCTGTCGCGCCGCAAACTCAAAATATTAATCTACTGGTGGCGGTGCGCTGCGGTGAGCTTCACCCGCCGATGCTGGCGCGCACGGTTGCGACGCTTGACCATATTCTGAAAGGCCGTCTGACGATCAACATTATTTCATCGGAAATGCCCGGTGAAACGCTCGATTCGCGAGGCCGTTATCAGCGTTCGCGCGAGGTGATTCAAATTTTAAAGCAAGCCTGGACTCAGGATCACATTGATTTTGAAGGTGAATTTTACAATCTCAAACTCAGCACCACCGACCCTGTAAGACCTTATCAGCAAAATGGTGGCCCGCTGCTGTACTTTGGCGGCTATTCGCCCGATGGCAAGGATTTGTGCGCGGAGCATTGCGACGTTTATCTGATGTGGCCTGAGACGGAAGAAAATCTGCGCGGTCACATGGAAGATTTGACCACCCGCGCTGCAAAATATGGTCGCAAAATTGACTATGGTCTGCGTGTCCATATGGTCGTCCGCGAAACCGAGGCCGAAGCCCGCGCCGCTGCTAATCGTCTGGTTTCGAAGCTGGACGACGTATTCGGGACGGAGATTCGCAACCGCGCCCAAGATGCCAAAACGCTCGGCGTCGCGCTGCAAGCCCAGGCGCGTGAACAGGCTGACAGCGAGGGTTACGTCGAGCCGCATATGTGGACGGGGATCGGGCGGGCGCGTTCAGGCTGCGGTGCGGCGCTGGTTGGCGACCCCGATCAAATTCTGGCTAAAATTAAGCGTTACATGGATATGGGAATACGCGCGTTTATTTTTTCCGGCTATCCCCACCTGGACGAGTGCGAATTATTTGGTCGCTATGTACTGCCCCAACTTGAGACGGTTTCGCTGCCGCAAGAATTGGGACGTATCCCTAATGCCGTGCCGGAAACACCGCTGGGCGTGGGTGATCGCCGCTAATATTGATTAAAAAGTGAGGATTTATGCCTGATTTTCCGGTTGTCGATACGCATCTGCACGTCTGGAATCCTACCCATTTGCGTTACCCCTGGCTTGATAATATACCGCTGCTCAACAAGCCGTATCTATTAGCCGACTATAACCGCGCTTGCGGCTCGGTCAATGTCGAAAAAATGGTCTTTTTGCAATGCGAGTGTGATTTCTCGCAGTTTCTGGACGAGGCGGAATGGGTGACACAGCTTTCACGCGAAGATTCGCGCTTGCAAGGTATTGTCCCCTGGGCCCCGCTGGAAAAAGGTGATAGCGCACAGGCCGATATTGAAAAATTAGCCAGCAATCCGCCTATCAAGGGCATTCGTCGTATCATCCAGTTCGAGCCGGACATCGAATTTTGCTTGCAGCCCAATTTTGTCAAAGGCGTCCAGCTTTTGGAGACGTTTGGCCTGCACTTTGAAATTTGCATTTCGCATATTCAGATGGCGAATACGATCAAGCTCGTTCAGCAATGCCCGAATGTTCGCTTTATTTTGGATCACATCGGCAAACCGGATATAAAAAATCACGTGCTTGACCCCTGGCGGCAGGAGATCAAAACATTAGCAGGGCTGCCCAACGTGTGGTGCAAAATATCCGGTTTGGTGACGGAAGCCGATCATCAGAAATGGACACGCGACGACCTGAAACCCTACATTGACCACGTGATCGAGAGTTTCGGATTTGATCGCGTCATGTACGGTGGCGACTGGCCGGTGGCGTTCCAGGCAACCGAGTATCCGCGCTGGGTCGAAACGCTGGAATGGGCAGTCAGCGGCAGCTCGGAAACTGAACTGCGCAAGCTGTTCCGCGATAATGCCATTAAATTTTATGGGCTGGCCTGAATTTAGCCTGCTGACATCGCTCGATTGACCCATTCCAACCCGATTCGAAGCTCATCCGTCGGGTCGTGATCGACGGTGTGATTTTCGACGCTGATGTCGTGTTGATAGCCGATGTCTTTGAGCGATTGCAGACAGCGGTCAATCGGCACGATGCCTTTGCCATAGCCGCAGTTGACGTGTTCGCCTGCCAGCACATCTTTGAGGTGAATGTGCAGCAGGTGATCTTTCAAATCGAAAATCGCCTGCGCTGCGTCATATCCTTGCGTCGCGTACCAGCCTGTATCAATCGACGTGCCGACTCGCCCGTCCGTGCCATCACCAATTTTTTCGAGCATTTCAGCCGGATTCCGCTCAGGGTGATTCTCAATTGCCAGCCGCAAGTCGTAAGCGCGCAATTTTTCGATGACGTAATCGCGATCAGTGAACAATAACGGCAGCGTACCGCTCAAAAGGGACGTGTTGATTCCGAGCGCAAGCTGGCAGGCGTTTTCAAATTCCGCGCGCGTTGCGCCAAATTCGCCGCCGAGACTGGTGACGGTGAAGGCATATTTTTTCAGAAGTTGGTCGGCGATGATGATATGTTCGGGCGTCGTCCATGCCCAATTCAACTGTCCCGCCGTCCAGATGTCCACCGCCGAAAAGCCGAGCGCCTGGATTCCTTGCAACATTTTCTCAAAACGCGTCGCAAATGTCTCCAGCGGCTTGTAATATTCGTTGACCGCTGCGACGCTTTGAGGCCAATTTTTCTGATAGCCTGCCTGCTGACCAACCAGGCTTGAGCAATTGAGTGAAATGGTGTTCATCATATTTTGACTGTTAGGTTCGGGCGACTTCACCGTCGAGGCCGCTGGGCTGGAATTTGGCGAACACGCGCTGCAACCAGACAATATCCTGGCGCGCATCAGCCACGCTGGTCAGCGGTTCGCGATCTTCGACGACGCAGGTGCGGAACGCCAGTAATTCTTCGCAAAACGCCTCGTTATAGGACGCGATATAGCGCTTTTCGAACGATGCGCCGTTCTCCATCCCCTGGAACACAATCGGCGTTGGAAAATGGCGAAGATATGGCGACGGAAATTGAATGCGCAGGCGGTTCGCCGACGACATGAGCGCAATTTCTTCAAAATAATCGACCAGCTTTTCCAGAAATGTCCAGGTGATGACGACGCGCGTTCGTTCGCCATAGGCCAGCATCGTCGTCACCGATGGGCCATTCTCCCCGGCAGGCCAGATTTCGGTGAACAGCACACGATCCGGTTCACCCAGAAGCCCGCGCAAGGCGTTCATGTCGTGAACCATGCTGCCGAGGACAACTCCGCCATAGATTCGGCGCAGATTGGCCGATACGCCGCTGCCAACCGCCTCGTCAAATAATAAATTTTCAGCTTTTGAAAGTTCTGCCAATGTGTCTGCGGGAATGTCGTTAAAGCGCAGAATGCCGTGAATGGCGAGGTAATCATCTTCGGCGGGGTGTAGGGTATTGATCTGGACATAGCGCACGTCCTCCATGCCTTGCAGCAGATTTTGCGCCGTGCGATAGCCGGGGTCATAACGCTTCATATAGGCGACCATCACTTTGACGTTGAATTTTTTCGCGGCTGCGGCGATCTCGTCGGCCTCGCGGAGTGTGAAGCACAGCGGTTTTTCGACCATGACGTGCTTTCCGGCCTGGACTGCGGCTAACACCTGTGGCGCGTGTGTTCCGCCCGTCAAGACCAGCACCGCATCCAAATCCTGCTGAACGAGATCGTGATAATCGGTAAAGCACCCATTTTCCGGCACATCATAGCGTTCGCCGATGGCTTGCAGCAGCGCAGGCGACAGATCGCTGATGGCAACAATTTTGAAAAGCGCGGGCAGACTGCGCAGAAAGGGCAGGTGCATCATTTGTGCGATGCCGCCGCAGCCGATCACGCCAACTCGTAAGACACGTTCAGCAGCCATAAAATGAACCTTCCTGGGAAAAATAATCAAAAATATTTAGGATAATGCTACCGCATCCTGGCGGTTGACTTCAATCGGCGCGGCGTTATTTTGATAAATCAGATACCGAATCGGCAGCAGCGAGATGCGATCCCCTTCGTTGACGTTAATCGATTTGGTCAGATAGACTTTGAGTTCGCCCACGTCCGGCACGTCAACCAGAATTTTGCGATAATGTCCAAGATCCATCACCTGATCGACTTGCGCTTTCCAGGCGTCGGGATGGCTGTCGGGAACGATCACCAAATCTTCGGGGCGCAAGGCGACGGTAATCTGATCGCTGGATGAAATACCCTGCGGGACGTGAAGCTGTTTCGCGCCCAGCCGCACGACGCCATCCTGCGCCGATGCCTTGAGCAAATTCATCGCGCCAATAAAGTCGGCGACAAAAAGCGTCTGTGGATTGGCGTAGATCGTGCTAGGGTGGTCAAGTTGCTCGATCTGACCGCCGCTCATGACGGCGATGCGATCCGCCAGCGAAAGCGCTTCTTCCTGGTCGTGAGTCACGAAAATAGCCGTAATTTTTAAGCGCCGCTGGATGCGTTTGAGTTCTTCGCGCAGGCGCACACGCAAAATCGCGTCCAGGCTGGAAAAAGGCTCGTCGAGCAGCAAAATTTTTGGCTCAAGCACAATCGCGCGGGCGAGTGCCACACGCTGCTGCTGCCCGCCGGAAAGCTGCGCCGGATAGCGCGTTTCATACCCCGACAGGCTGACCAATGCCAGCGAATCGCGCACTTTTTGATCGATGACATTGCGCGCCAACCCGCGCAGCCCCAGCCCGAAAGCGATATTTTCGTAGACGGTCATGTGCGGCCAGAGGGTGTATTTTTGAAAAACCATCGCGGTAGGGCGCTTGTTCGGCGGCAGGGCGGTGATTGAGTCGCCGTCGATTTGCATATCACCGCTGGTAGGCATCTCGAATCCGGCGATCATGCGCAGCAGCGTCGATTTGCCGCAGCCGGAAGGCCCTAGAATACACATAAATTCGCTGTCCTGAACGGTGAACTGTGCATTATTGACAGCGATAACATTCCCAAACTGCTTGGTGAGGTGAATTATGTCGAGCTTTGCCATCGCTTAAACCCCAAATCCTGCGGTCAGATAACCACCGCGCAGCAGCCGTTGCGCCACGATCAGCAGCAGCAGCGAAGGCATCCATAAGACAAATGAGACAATCGCGCCGTACTGCGTGACCAATTGGCTGTTGATGAGCGAGTACATCAGCACGGGCATGGTGACGACGCGCGGCAGACCGATGAGCAGCGCGCCCTGCGCTTCATAAAAGGTGTTGACGAATGTCAGCAAAAGCGCCGCGCTCAAGGCAGGCATGACCATCGGCAGCGTGATTTGAATGAACACCCGCAGCGGCGACGCGCCAACATCCAGCGCAGCTTCTTCTAAGGAGCGGTCTACACCCTGGAATGCCGCTGTCGGAATCCAGATCATCAATAGCAGCGTATTAACCAACTGAATCATGATGACGCCGGGAACAGTGCCGATCAGATTCAAGCGGAAAAAAATCACGGCAATGCTGATGTAGAGGCCAAAGCGTGGAAAAGCATTCGTTGCGAGAAACGAGAGCAGCAGCATTTGGCGTCCGCGAAACCGCATCCGTGCAAAGGCATAAGAGGCAGGCAGGCAGATCAGTGCCGACAACGCCGTTACCGTTAGCGACAGGACGATGCTAAACGGCAGCGCGGCGGCAATATCGGCGCGTGAAAAGGTTTGCTCCCAGAATCGAAAGCCAAATTCGGTGGGGATGAGCGACGGGTAGCGCCAGCGTTCGGCGAAAGCCCACAGGACGACGGAATACAATGGGCCGAGGATCACCAGTGCCAGCACGATCAGCGCCAGAATGCCGAAGCCGTCCCGCCGAATCATTGCCGTGAAGCTGCGCCGCGTGCTGCGCCAGAAATCATTGGAAAGGGAGGGCTGGGCGGTGGTCATTCGTCCTCCTGTTGAATACGCTGGCTGGCGACGGTACGCACATAGAGCAGGCCGACCAGTGAACAAATAATAAAGGTGATGACGGCCTGGGTTTCGGCATCATCCGGACGGCGGTACTGCCCAAAAGTCTGCTGCATAAAGACGCCCATCATTTGCGGTGCGGCAGGGCCGAGCAGGTATGGCACGGTATAGCTGCCAAAAATGCCCAAAAAATTGAGCGAAAAAGCGATCAACACCGGGCGAATAATGAGCGGCAGGATGATGCGCCGGAAAATTGTCCAGTCGCCCGCGCCGACATCCCGCGCGCTTTCGATGAGCGAATCGCTGATCTGGCGCAGCCCAGCCGTAAGTACCAGCACGGTAAACGGGATCGATTCCCACACCAGGCCGATGATAATGGCATCCGGTTTCAGATAGGGTGTGCGGTAGCCCGTGAAGCCAAAAACGCTCAGGATGGTTTCCAGCGTTCCACGTGAACCGAGGAAGCGAATCAGCGCATAGCAGAGGATAATCCCCGGTACAAACAGCGGAAACAGCACGAGAATTTGCACCGCCGCCGCGATCCGCCCCTGTGCAAAGCGCAAATAGAGCGCCAGTGGAAAACAGACAATAAAAATAATTAGCAGCGTCAGGAACACCACCTGAAACGTAAAAACGAGATTTGAAACGCTGATCGGATCGTTAAAAAAAGCGACGTAGCGCGAAATCGAGAGGCCAGACTGCCCCTCAGCGTCAATCGTCAGGGTTCGGATGATCGATT
>Ga0268299_1003680_pt1 | contig 13509 bp, 6 predicted proteins | sample NOBtaG_FD_193484 | JGI IMG/M metagenome (GOLD analysis project Ga0268299, IMG submission 193484) | Activated sludge microbial communities from bioreactor in Nijmegen, Gelderland, Netherland - NOB reactor | ecosystem: Engineered > Bioreactor > Aerobic > Activated sludge | place: Netherlands...
CCCAGCCGTGCAGCGCACCCGCCTCATACAAACGATTTAAAAATTCGTCTACATTGGCGTACTGCATCGCCGCCCCCTGCTGCAACATCGCTTTGATCGCGTCGCTCAGGCTGGGTTCAACGCCAAAATCCAGTTCAGTGATGTCTTTATAGCGCGACTCAACATCGCTCCACGTCCCCGGCTGCGGGCGCAAGGTGGCTTTTTGGGGAGCTAATCCTGTAAACACTGGATACAGAATGCCCACACAAAGGTTGTGAATGTCCATGCGGTAGTATTGCTGGTTGGAGGGGGTGTTGGGATCGCCTTCAAGCTGGCGTGAGCTGTTCAAGTCGATAACCTGAAGCTGTGAGCCATCCCAATAGACATGTTCGAGCTTATGATCGAGGTAAACAATGCCCTGTTGATGCGCCAACTTGAGCATATTGGCGAATTGCAGAGCCAGCGTCAGCCCTTCTTCACTCGGCAGCCGCCAGCGGACACCCGGACGGCTGGGCTTCATCAGATAAAGCAGATTGCGTGAACGCGGCAAATTTTCCAACGAAAGATAAGGCCGCCAGCCTGCCATCGCATAATTGCCCATCGCGTGGGCAAAGCCCATCACATCGCGCTGGAACGAAATAATTTCGCCATCCCCTGGCGCTTCAGATTGGCTCGAAATATAACCGCAATCGACGAGGTTAATCACCTGCGGGCTGTCGATCAACTTCATCAACAAATTGGCTTCATTGGCAAAAGCCCGATACTCCCAGCGTGCTTCCCCTTCGGGCGAGAGATGTTCGGGGCGCATGACTTTAAAAGCCACTTGATGCCCGCTGCGGCGGTCAAGCGCATCCAAAACCCGCGCATAATGACCCAGCGCAAACGTGTCATTGTAGTTGTCGATACGATAAAAGTCTATCAAGTTCGGCATCGCGTTTTCATCCGGGTATTTCTATATCCCACATTATCCCTAGTTTGTCTCAGTTTTCGATTTGGGAAATTGGAGTATTGTAATCGAAAATAGTGGTTAGGGTGATACAGAATTGTCAACTTGACAGCAGGGCTATAGCCGTTTTTGATTTTTTCAGTAGAATAACTATAGACTAGAAATTGTCTCAGGGAGTCCGGCATGAGTGATCCGGGGTTTAATAACATTCGTCTCCGCAGCAGCGCCCGCACCAGCGTCGGTCAGGTGCGAGAAAATAATGAAGATAACATCCGTCTGTGGACAGGCGAAGGCTTTGTCCTGGCAGTCGTTGCAGATGGCATGGGCGGTGCGGCAGCGGGCGAGGAAGCCAGCCGGATTGCCGTCGAAGCGATTCAAACGGGTTTAGCTGAGCGCGAATATACCAAGCAAGCCGTACCCGAAAAGCCAAGCGACGACATGCTGACCGAAAAAATGCGCGCCGTCATTCGGCAGGCGAATCTTTCGATCATGCAGCGCGCCGCCAAAGAGCCGGAAATGCGCGGCATGGGAACAACCATCACATTGGCGCTGGTACGCGGCACGGATGTGCTGGTTGCGCACGTCGGCGATAGTCGGGCATATCTCGTGAGCGGTCACGACTCGGAAATCACTCAGATTACGTCCGATCACAGTTTTGTCGAAGCGTTAGTCGCTGCCGGACACATTACCCGCGAACAAGCCGACGAACATCCGATGAAAAATGTACTCTACCGCGCTTTGGGCCAGACCGAGGACGTAGATGTAGACCTGTTTCATACGCATTTGCAGGTCGGAGATCGCCTCGTATTATGTTCCGATGGCCTTACCCGCCATGTCAAGCCTCACGAAATCGCGCGGCTGGCATTAGCAGAAGAAAACCCGGAATTATCCAGCCAAAAATTGATTGACCTCGCCAATGAACGCGGCGGTGAAGATAATGTCAGCGTCATCATTGTCGCCGTCGAGCGCGATGTCGCCAACCGGATGAGTCATCTTAATGCCGTTTATGAACCGCAGGAAGATGACGAAGACACGCTCGTTTTAAAAGGTCGCCCGCTGGTCAACAACAAAGTGCGCGAGGATGATAAGCGGCCTCAGAATATCCTTCTGCCCGTTGGCGCTGCCGAGGAGGAGGCTTCATCCCTTAACCATAAACAAAAGATGACAGCCGAGCGCTTGAGTGACGATTTCGGCCCTTCAGATTTCGAAAATCTGGACGAAGATGATCTCACGCTGCCCGATCTCAGCTATCTGGATCGCACACTGGATGTTCGCGAAAAGCAGCCGATCCTGGCAGGCCGCCGCGACAGCGATGGAGAAGGCCGCGATACCCTGATGCCCGATCAATAAACGGCCTCTTTTTGCCCTACTTGCGTTATTGGTGTGTAATTCGTTAGAATCAATTCATCGATATAAGCTTCTATTAAGGGCAACCCGGCATGTCCGACTACCAACCCACTGATAAAACATCTATCGAGCCTGAAATTAAGGGCGGCTGGCGCAAGCCTGATACTACAGGCGGTTGGCGGCCTGTCGCGCCAAAATCGACGGAAGCGAAACCAGAAGAGGGCTGGCGCGTCCCCGCGATGCCGACTAACCTGGAAGTTGCCCCAACCCAGGAGGGTGAATGGCATCTTCCCAGGCCAGAAGACACCCTCTTTACGCCCGAAGATGAAATCGAAATCCCGACCACGCGCACCGAAGCGGTCAAGCGCCCTGAAGACAGCCTGCCCGATGAACAGCCGTCTGTGGTTAAAGAAGCTCCAGCGAACGAGGACGAAGAAGATTTCGAATCGTTCAGCGGCCTCGGCGAATTGATGATGCTCGTTAGTCAGGTTGAGCAGCAGCCCCCCGCGAATATGGTGCTGACGGCTGAGCAGGCAGCGGAAAAAGCCGAAGAAGTCCAAGAAGAACCTGCGCCCGATTTTACAGGCCCTGCCGCGGCTGAACGCGAGGCATTGGCTTCCAGTACCCCATTAACCGAAACCATGCCCACCGGTGTCATCACGCCTGCCGAAATGGCACGTTTGCAAGTTGAACAACTCGCTAAGGAGACGCCTGCGGAGGGTGCAGCGCTCGATCCGGCAGAAATTGCCCGCCGTCAGGTCGAGCAGCTATCCGGCGCGTCCCCCGCGCCCGCTGTTACCCCATTATCCGATCAGGCTGGAGTTGATGACGCGGCTGCAATCGCGCGGCGACAGGTCGAGGAGTTGATGGGCGGAACACAGGCCACATCGGTGATGGGTGATTTCACGCCGATTCAACCCGCTGCGCCCACAGTTGATCCTGAACAGCAAGCGCTGGCGAAAAAATTTGCCGATACCGAAGTTCAGGTACGCGCGCTCCGCCAGCAGTATAAAACGGGACAGATTACCCGCGACCAATTGCAGGAAAAACTCCGCCAGCTTCTCATTCTGGACAATGATGATGTGTGGTGGATGATGGGTGTTGATACCGACACCTGGTATCGTTTTGATAACAACGTTAACGACTGGGTTGTGGCGACTCCACCCCGTCCTGCTGTTGCACCGCCCAGCCCGCCGCGCACAGCAACGTCTGAATTTACCGCGCCTGAAGTGATGCAGGGGGCGCTGCCCTATCTGCCCGATGACGAAGTTACATCGCCCTCCTATGCCGATACAGGCGTGAGCGGCGTTTATTCTGGCGAAGATGACATGGTGATGCCCAGGTCGGTGCCAGTTAATGACCCCAATTACACCGTTCCAAGCATGTCCGGTGTTAATCTGGAGAACATCTCCGATTCAGAAGCCCGCACACTTAACGCCACACAACCCTACACATATGGCGAAACCCAGATGACGCGGCCTGTCGTCTCGGAGGAGACAACCTTTGCACCCGCAGCGGCCTATGACGCCGCCGAACGCCCACCCGATTACAATATTGGCGAAACAGGCGTTCAATATCAGCAGGCCGTCGAACTTCAGCGCCAATCAACAACGCGAACCGCGCTTTTAATCGGCTCGCTCGTGGTCGGTGGCATCTTTATTCTGGGCGCGATTATCGTTGGTTACATGATTATTTCCTATAACAACCTGGCTTCGGAATACACCGATCAGGTCGCGGCACTGGCGAATTACCAGCCAGCTTTCCAGACAGCGCGCATTCTCGACGCTCAGGGCAACCTGCTTGCCGAACTCAACAGCCAGCAGGGCGGCGCGCGTAAAACGGTTGACCTAGCGGATATTTCGCCGGAAATGATTTATGCGATTGTCGCCTCGGAAAATGAGCGCTTTTTTGAAGACCCTGGTTATGATCCTATCGCCATTGGTCGCGCGTTTCTGCAAAATCTCAGCGCCGGGGGTGTGGTTTCCGGTGCAAGCACCATCACACAGCAGATTGCCAGCCGCCTGATCCTACAAGACCAGGGGACGCCGACGGCTGACCAAAAATTGCGTGAAATTGTCATCGCCTCGGAAATCGCCCGCCGATATGACAAAAATTTCATCCTCAATCTGTATCTGAACGAGGTTTTCTTCGGCAACCAGTCCTACGGCGTCGAAGCAGCGGCAGAATTTTACTTTGGCAAGACGGCTGCCGATCTTGACCTGGCTGAGTCGGCGATGTTAGCGGGGATGATTCGCTCTCCGGCGGCGAATGACCCGGTGACAAACCCGGCGCTGGCCTTCAACGGCATGGATGATGTACTGCGCAAAATCGCCAGTGTCCCATGCCTCAATTTCCAACATGCGCCCTACGTCGGCAGACCATTCTGCATTACCGAGGGCTACAGCCAGATTGTCAATAACAACGATCAATTTGCGGGCCAGATTTTGATCGAACGTGCCCAGGTCGAAGCGCGCGATTACCTGCCGCGTGAAGCCACCGTCCGCTACCCTCATTTCGTTTACTTCGTGCTGGCGCAGCTTGAGCGGCAGTTCGGCTCGGATGAAATTTTCCGGCGCGGTTTTGAAGTCCAGACAACCTTGCTGCCCAACGTGCAGGATGTGGCGCAAAGATCGCTGACCGATATGCTCGGTCAGATCACGTTTACAGGTGTCAACAGCGGCGCGGTCATGGTGACTGACCCGCGTGATGGCGCGATCCGCGCGATGATCGGCAGCCCGGATTTCAATAATGCCGAAATTGACGGTCAGGTCAATCTGGCGCTTTCGTGGCAGCAGCCGGGTTCATCGATTAAGCCAATTGTCTATACCGCCGCGCTGGAAGGCACCGGTGATCGCAACAACAACGGTACGCTGGATAACACCGAATACATGACGCCCGCGACGATTTTGTGGGATGTGCCAACCGCATTCCAGAATCCGGCTTACACGCCTGTCAATTTTGACGGTACGTTCCGAGGGCCGATTTCGCTGCGTTATGCCCTTGCCAACAGCATCAATGTGGCGGCTGTGAAAGCGTTTGCCTTTATCGGCGCGGACAAATTCATCGATACGGCTCGGCGGATGGGCATCACCTTCTTGCAGGAACCGCCGCAGGTCACGCTGGCTTCAGCCGTTGGCGCAACCGATGTGCGCCTCTACGACATGATGGCTGCTTACGGCACACTCGCCAACACCGGACGTTACGTGCCGCTGTACGCCATCATCAGCGTCAAGGATGCCGACGGCAACCCGATCACGATTGAGCCGCATCCCGATCCGGCGGTCAAAGTGCAGCCGGAAGTCGCCTTCCTGATGCAAAATATTCTGAGCGACAATACCGCGCGCGGCGATGAGTTTGGGTTGAACAGCCCGCTTTTCATCCCTGAATATGGCGATAGAATAGCCGCGAAAACGGGAACGAGCAACGATGCGCGCGATTTGTGGACGATGGGCTTCACCCGTAATGCCGTAGTCGGCGTGTGGCTGGGGCGTCCAGATAACGCACCCACACGCGGGGGCAGCATGGAGCATGCCGCGCCCGTATGGAACGCCACGATGCGCGCGATTCTCGCGACAATGACCGCGCCCGATCCTTTTGGCAATCCTGGCAACATCTTCCAGGATGACATTTGTGTGCTGACGGGCGCGAAACCTGGCGAAAACTGCCCCGGCATCCGCAGTGAGCTGTTTATCGTCAGTCAACCGCCGCCACCTGCCGATCAGGGTGTGGTCGTCTCGATCCCGATTGATACCTGGACAGGGCTGCGCGCGACTGAATCCTGCACCGAAAATATCGAAGCGCGGACATTTGCCAATATCAGCGACCCGTTTGCGGTTCAGTGGTTAGGAACGGCTGCCGGACAGCCTATTGCACGTCTGCTTGGCCTGCCCATCCCGCCGCTTTCACCGCCGACAGGTGCCTGCGACATCAATACTGTGCGTCCGGTGGCGCGTATCGCCTCACCTGTGAATGGTGAAATTTTGCAGGGTACGGTTTCGATCACCGGGGCAGTATCCGTGCCGCAAAACTTCTCCCGCTATCAGATCGATATTCTCTCAGCGAACAATCCCAACGCGGTCATCATGACGATTGGGCCATTTAATAATCAAGTACCGAATCAGGCGGAATTGGGGCAGTGGGATACACGCACGGTGTCGAACGGAGTTTATATCGTGCGGCTTTCGGTGTTCGGGACTTCGCAGGCTGGCGGCGGTTATCTCTATCGTCCGGTGCAGGTGACGGTACAGAATATTCTTCCGACATCAACACCCGTGATTCTGCCAACGATGGCAATACCAACGGCAACCACCATCCCGCTTGACCTGGGAGGATCCACTTCACAAGGCGCGCCGACTCCAACGGCGACCATCAACCCTGGCGGATAACCACTCTGGGGAAGATACAAAAATCTGTAGGGGCGCAAAGCTTGCGCCCTTTTTAATTCTGACAGATCGCAGCGATTTCCCTTCAAAATCGCGCATCCTCACCATCCACCAAAATAAAAAGCACGGAAGACACAGAGAAATTTATAAAATCTCCGTGTCATCAGTGCCTCTGTGGTTCAATAATTTCTAAGTTAAGCCACTAGCCTATTTATTGATCGACGAGCGCATCCGCCGCGATACGAAAATCACCGCCAGCAAGCCGACGAACGCCAGGGCAATCATGCCGATGCTGCCTGGCCCACCAGCGGCAATGTCATCAAACAGACCTGTATCCGGCAGCGCAGTCGGCAGCGGGCCAAAACCGCCTTCAACCGTTGGGCTGGCGATGATACCGCCGCCTTGCCCGTCAATCGTTGGCGACGCCAGCAGGAGTTCCGCTAGGCGGGTTGCCGTCTGCTGCACGGCATCAATCGAAATCCCTTCGGCAGTGGGCGTTTCAGTCGGAATAGTCGGCTGTGCGGCAGCGGTCAGGGTGAGTGCGGTCTGAGTCTGAAAGTCTATGGCTGCCAGTTCAGTCGGATCCAAGGTGGGGGTCGGCGTTTCGGTTGGAACAGGCGGCGAAACGCTCGGAATCGAGCCAACATCACCCGAAATCGTGACTTCACTGCCGTTCACCCAGCCTGTCGTGCCACTTGGCAGTTCGACGAGATACCAGCCAGAACCGGAACCACTGACACCAATCACTCTTGCCGACTCGCCCTGGTTCAATGCCCCAACGACAGCGAAGCTTGGATTATCGCCGTCATGCGCGTTGGTGCTGGCTCCATTTGGTCTGGCGCGCGGGGTCGGGTCAGAGGCGGTCATCGTCAGCACAATCGCTTCCTGAGTCTGCGTCCCAGCAAAAATGACCGCTGCTTCCGCCGTCAGCGTAGTATCGGCAACGGTTGTCAAATTCATGGCGATAATCGTGCCGCTCTCGGCTGTCGCGGTACGTGCCGCCGGGGATGGCCCTTGATTCTGAATAAAGAAGAACGCCAACGCGCCCAGACCGACGATGAACAACAAAATCATCAGCGCGGCAATGACGATAAACGTGCGGCTTGGCCCGCGTCCTCCGCCCTCATCATCGCCATCTTCATCCAGCGGCGGCAGATCATCACCCCCCAGGTCATCACCTAGCCCTCGCCCAAAAGCGTCGTCATCATCGCCAAAATCAAAATCATCATTATCATCAAATCGAAAGTCATCATCATCAAAGTCAGACTGGTTGGGTCTGTTGCTCATGCTGGATTCCTCCTGTGGTGGACGCGCTGCCTATTATTTACCGAAAACCTCTAAATTTGCCAATGGAATCATAACTTTCCCCCCTGTCGCCACATCGACCTGCGCGCATGGCACACGCAGTCCATTTTCTAACAACTGTGGGGTTTTTGGCAAGCCGATAACTTGCCCGATCATTCCCGCATAAGGCGCGCGCGTCAGGCGCACCGTCATACCTGTTTGCAGGGTGAGATCCATCCGGGGTTCTGGCGGGCGTTCCCCGGCTTTGGGCGGCAGGTTAATAAATACCTCAGGACGCCCCGCATCCCAACGAGTCGGGAGCACGGCATCCAGCGTCGTCTGCCTTCCATTAAACGCTTCGAGCAGACTGAAAAGATAGCTGCTCATGCGTATATCACCAAATCCCTCTGTCAGCAAAATTGCGACAGGCATACTTAACGCGCGCTCAAATAATGCGGGATCCATGCTCGGCGCAACCACACCGCCAATATTTTGCGTTTCCAGCGCGTCCAGGCTGACCGCTTTGAGCGAGCGCCGCGTGATGACAATCGAGCCAGCATAGGGACGATCAATTCTATCGTCAAAAATAGATTCCAGCCCATCTTCCGGTTCAATGCGCAGCGGGCCGATCAAACGGCGACCATTGCCCCACACACCTTGCGCCAGCGCGCCAAACGCCTCGACGACCACGCCTTGATTCGGGTGAATGCCGACGACCTGCCCGGTCAACCCAGCTTCAACCTCAATTTCTTCTGGCGTTTCCTGAATAATGATGCGCCCCTGACCGACGTAAACAACCACCCCCGTTACGGGTGAAATCAGGCGTCTGCCTTTGGTGGCCTGCTTTCCCGCCAGTACCTGTCCCTCTTCAACAGGTTCGCCGATTTCAACCTTCATCAGATCGACCAGCTCTGATTCTTTCTTCAGGCGGAAAAATTCGGCAGCCTCGACAAAAATAAAACGCGCCGGGACTCTGCCTCGTGCCACGACATCGCGCAAATTGAGATACTGCCCGTTGCGTGCCTCAACCACGCCAATCGATTGATCGGGCAGCAGTCGTTCACGCCGGATCGTTGCCCAGGCCAGAGTGTGTCGCTGTTCAGGATAATACATTGCGTAAATCATCCAATTCGTTGATTTCTTTTTCGTCGGCTTCTTTTTGCGCTTCCTGCTCGGCCTTACCGCGTCTGCCAAAGCGCGATTTTCTTTCGGGTTTAGGCGCTGCTTCTTTCTCGGCTTTTTTCTCTGGTTTGGCTTCAACTTCTTTTTCCGGCTTGACAGGCGCAAACCAGCGTTCGTCAAGCTGCTGGAGCGGGTCGCCTGTCACCTGGGAAATCCACAGCGGTAGTTGAGCGGATCGACCTTTGGGGTCTTTCGCCAGCGGGAGAGGCCGTCCACGCGCGTCAAAAATCAGTCCCGCTGTGCCTCCTTCGGCTTTAACCCGAATCCGTCCTCTGCCGCCCATGCTCGTCCCGCGCCCCATCACCCGAATATCTACCTCTGCGCTTTCGCCGCTGTCCAGTGGATAAATCCATAGACTGCCGCCATCAATTTGCTGTTCAGCCGTCTCGCCATTTTCCGTTTTGATTTTGACCTTCAAAGCTGGCTTACCGGCGCGCGGCTGCCCCGAAAGGCTAAAACTCGTCCCCAATGATTCCAGGCTGGTGCTGTCAAGTACCTGGACAACGGCTTCCGGCTTAACAGAAGCCAGCGCGCCTAACACGGGAATCAAGCCATGTGGGTCAATCTGAAGATTCGTAATCCCTTGTGGTTGAAGGCTGTCCAGTATCAGCATGGCGCTAAAACCAGGGCTGCCTGTCCGCGTTAATCCACTGCCAGCGCCGATGATCGGGCTAAAGGATGGCAGTGGTGCATTGAGCGCGACCTGAGCCGTTTTAAACCAGATTGGGCGTGAAGCTTCGACCAATAATTCGATGCCCGTGCGCAGCAGTGCATGTTCAATATACATATCGCGCAGCGTTTCCGGGATGCTTTCCGGGTGAAGCGCCTTGTTGCGCGTATAATTGTCGATTTCTTCTCGCGTAATTGGGAATGGCAGCCATCGCTGAAACCCATCCAGCGACATCGTTTCCAACAGATTGTGTGCGCTGTGTCCTAACCCAATATCGGTACGGATGGCGGTATTGACATCACTATTCAGATAGGCCGAAAGTGTGCTGACCGCGCTGCCAACATCCACCGCCAGGACGCCGTTTCTGCTGTCCTTCTGCGCGCGTCCCAGATACTCTACGATCAGATCATAACTCTGGGCAGTCGGCAGCACCCCGCGTTCACTCATCTGACCGATAGTGTCAAAACCGCCACCCCGCGTCGCTTTGAAAGCATCAAAAGCCTGACCAAGCTGTAACTGCGCGCCATCCAAATATTCTTCGTTAACGGAGGGGCGCACATTCGGCGCAACAAATAAAGCTGTCATGCCATCGAACATCGCCCGTATCTGCGGCACAATCACACTGTTCCCGGCATAAAGAATCACGGGGCGGCGGGCGCGTTCCATCAAAAGCAGCGCCAACTGCACCGAGCGCGCCAATTGCAAAATCGGCTCCATCGCGCCGTATTCCGTGCCGCCTGTAATCAAAACCAGGTCTGGATTGGATTTCACCAGGGCATTAACCTGTTCTTCTTCCGAACGGGTGTCGTCCAGGCTGAATGTGGCGACAATTTCGACATACGTCCCGGCAGCAGCCCGCAGACCGCTGGCGATGCTGATCTCCGGCACGAGGCCGAGCATCACGGTGCGCAACGGGCGTCCGGTACTGGCTGTCGCGACAAAAAAATCGACACCCGAACGATCTGCCTGTTCAGGAATGATGATGCGGTCTTCACGATTTAATAAATCGCGATCTGTGACTTCGCTGATTTCCTTGACCGCGCGCACGAGGCCGATATTCACATCGTTAAATGGAAAACCGCTGGTGGTGCGCCCTTCTGTCCGCGCGACAAGGCGATAGCTGCCGTCCACGAGGTCAAAAAGCACCAGCCGTGTGTGGACGCTGCCCAGATCAGCCGCCAGAATTGAGCCAGAACGGTTCGCAAACATGCCCTAGCCTCCACTGATGCGTGTCAAAAGAAAGCTGACACGTTCGCTGAAAATCGTCAGGCTGGTCAGGATGGCGGCGGCATAAACCGCGCCCAGCGTAACGACGATGACGCCCTGTCCAACAAAACCCATGACACGGACAGGCAAGCCGCGCTGAATTTTGCCGCCTGGGGTGCGCCGTGCCAGATATTGAAAATAAACGAGTGTACAGATTACACCGATCACCAGCAGAATGCCGTTGATGCGGTTGACAGCAATAGAACTGCCTGTCGAGCTAACCAGCGGAATCAACGTGCCGGTGATCGCGCCGACCAGCGCCACCGCCGTACCGACGCCGATAATCACTGCCAGGGCGATGTTGCCCAAACGCCCAAAACGCGGCGAAAATTTGAGTAATAGCAGTACACCGATGATGAGCGGGATCGCGCCGAAAATAATGCCACCAACGCCAGCGCCCGGTGCGAGAAGGGTGCCATAAATCCAGGGGCGCAGTACGCTGTCCCAGGTGACGATGGCAATATATCCTGCCGACAACCCGGCAAAGATGTAGACCGCCAAGCGATAGAGAACGTTATCGCCCAGGATATAGCTAAAAACCATCAACGTGAGGATGAAGCCTGCCCACAGGCCGATCTGCTCCAAAATGCCTACTTCCTTCTCAAGAGGCCGCGCGCGATATTGACCAGCGCGCCCAACGCAATCACTACGATTATGACCGCTAAGCCGAGTGTCATGCTGTACCAGCGCTGCTCACCATAGGGAATCGACTGCGCGGTTTCTAAAGCAGCAATCGGGGTCACTTCTTCAGTCACCTCTATCGGAGCAACTTCGAGCGTTGCTTCTGGTTCATCCGTCAATTCTGGAGTCGACTCCAGCGTCGCTTCTGGAGTGGCCTCCGCGTCTTCGGTAGCTTCAGAAGTCGCTTCGGGTGTTTCTTCTTCCTGTTGCAGCCTGCGTGGCAGCAAACCGCTGATCCCAAAATCGCCATCCGCCATCACGACGATCAATGCGCCCGATTCATCGGGTACGGTAGGGACATCGGCCTCGGCAACGCTGACTTCAACCAACGATGCACTGACCCAGCCTTCGCGCCCATCGTCCAACTGCACTTGAATCCAGCTTCCATCGCCATTACGCCCAATCACAACCAGTTCTGTGCCAGGGTCTACGGCTGAAACAGGTTGGAAGCTTGTCCCTGGCCCGGAGCGGATGTTGATGCGGGTATCGGCGATCACCCGTGCTGTAATCACCGTCGGGATAGTCGTCGGAGTGATACTGGGCGTCAAGGTCGGTGCAGGCGTATTGCTGGGCGCAGGCGTATTCGTCGGGCGCGGTGTGTTGGTCGCCGCAACGGGCGTTTCTGTCGCAGTGGGCGGTGCAGATGTATTCGTCGGGCGCGGCGTATTGCTGGGCGCTGCTGTTGGCGCAGCTTCCGTTGGCTCAATTTCTGTCGGAACAGCCGTCGCCTGAACCTCTGGTACGCCGCTCACGCGCACAAAATCTGACGAAATCCAGCCTTCGCTGCCATTCGTCAAGCGAATATTCGCCCATTCACCATCGGCGCTTGTACCCAAAATTTCAACCAGATCACCCGGCGCAACCGTCCCAATAGTGGCAAAATCGGTTCCCGGCCCGCTGCGGACGTTGGCATTTGTATCAGATCGGATTGTCCCAATCTGCGTGGTTTCGGTTAGGGTAATTTCCGGCGTTGATTCAATCACTTCCTGGGTAGCCTCGGCGGTTCCCTGGATGATGACCTCAGCCGTCGCTTCAATTTCAGGCGTCGGCGTCAGATCAATGGCAGGCGGCAGCTCTGGTGCGACAAAGCCAGAGGCCAGCATCTTGTCGTAGGTAAAGGCATCGCGATAGCCAACCAGCAGGCCGTCAATGCCCGTGCCAAGATACGGCTCAGTCAGCGGTGCTGCGGAAAAACCAACGGCGGCAAGAACCGGGACGTTCGTCAGCGGTGAAATTTGCTCTGTCCAGGCGCGTACATCTTCGGCGCGCTCGGCGATCACCACCACAGCCGCAAAATCATCCAGCGAACGCACCTTCAAGTCTGTCGCCTGACCGCGAAAATCGGCTGCCAGCATCGACGACAGATTGCCGCCTAATGCCCGCAAACCAATGACATTACCCACAAGATAGCGCGTGACAAAATAATCTTCATTGGGGAGCAAAAGTCGTCCAATTGCAGCGAACAGCGGCGAATCGGTTTGATTCAGGCTGTCGATCATATTATTGGCGCGCAGCAGTGCAACCGGATTGCCGCTCACGATGACCGGACGCGCGCCCATCGCCAGCGCATGTCGCAGCAAAACGCTGGTGGTTGTGTCCAGCTCAGAGGCGGCAGTGGGGCCATATTCGACACCGAACAGGACAAGCTGCCCCTGCCGCAGCGCACTCATCGCGTCAAAAACAGCTTGTTCGCGGCTTCCGGCACTAAACTGACCAGGGGGCAGGCTGCCGATGCGGGTTGCGCCAACAAAAAATGGCAGGATAATCCCAAC
>Ga0268299_1003681_pt1 | contig 13505 bp, 13 predicted proteins | sample NOBtaG_FD_193484 | JGI IMG/M metagenome (GOLD analysis project Ga0268299, IMG submission 193484) | Activated sludge microbial communities from bioreactor in Nijmegen, Gelderland, Netherland - NOB reactor | ecosystem: Engineered > Bioreactor > Aerobic > Activated sludge | place: Netherlands...
TGGGCATATCATCCTGCAAGCTGCCGCCGACGCCGATCTTAAAGCCGCTCGTCCGGCATTCCGGCTCACCACCTTCGGCGCTTACCACCCACAAATCCGATTTTGAGCCGATTAATTTTCCGGCGGGTGTGCTGATAAAGACGATTTTCTTGCCATCCGGCAGCCATGCCGCCGCGCCAGAGTTATCCCACGCGCCGACCACTTCGCGAATCGTGCCATCAATCACATTGATAACGCGCAGCCGGGGGAAAAAGGTGTTATGCACATCTGGCACCATCGAAGCGGCATACAAAATTTCTTTGCCATCTGGCGACCACTGGGGGTTGGCGACGGCGCAGCGATCCGTCGTGAGTCGGCGCGGTTCGCCACCCTCGACACCAACCACATACAGCGCTTCTACGGTATCGTCCAGATATTCGCGTTTGTCGAAGCGGTAAACGTGACGATCCACGCGGTAAGGCTTATCGGCAGGGCGCGGCTCGGCGGCTGGAACTGCGCTGAATGCCAGATATTTGCCATCCGGCGACCACGCCAGCGACCCGCCAACGCCTTGCTTCAGGCTGGTGATGGCCTGCGCTTCACCACCATCGGCTGCGATGACGTAAACCTGAGCTTTCTCGCCGCGCTTGGAAATAAACGCGATCTGCTTGCCATCCGGCGACCATTGGGGGTTAGCATCCATCGTCTCGCCACTGGTAAACTGCCGAGACTCGCCTTTTTCCAGTGCAGTCAGCCAAATGGTGCTGAATTCTTCTTCCTTTTCAGGATCAACGTGGGAGACGACATAAACAGCTTGCTTGCCGTCGGGCGAAATTTGGCCGGATTGCAAAAATTTAAATTTGAATAAGTCTTCGCGTTCTACCGTGCGTAATTCTGTCATGATTCGTCTCCCAGTTGTCTACGAAAATGATGATTGTGCTGCGGCTTTCAACATATCAATAGCCTTCATCGTGTATACGCCGTCGTCGGGCGCATAGCGCGGCGGGCGGTTATTGAGCAATGCATCGGCGAAATCCTCAGCCATCAACGTGTATTGATTGACAGGCGCAATTTTGATCTCGTGATGAACGCCGTCCTGCCACAAGTGAATCACCGGTTCGGTATATGGCTCGGCGACGAATGATTCGCCGACGTAGATGCGCCCTTTTGCGCCGCGAATCTCATAGGTATTGGTGCGCAAACTGTGGAGGCCGCTGTCAAAATGTCCGGTTGCGCCCGATGGAAAGGCCAGAATTCCGACAAATTTTTCGTCCACGCCTGTCTCTGCGCCGATTTCGGCAATCGCCCGCGCGCCGACAGGTTCTTCGCCCGTCATAAAGCGCATGACGTTGACGCAGTAGCAGCCCACGTCCATCAATGAGCCGCCCGCTAAGGCTTTGCTCAAACGGATATTGCCTGCATCGCGAATCGTGAAGGTGAAGGTCGCCTGCATGACATTAATATCGCCGACTGCGCCATCATCGATAAGCTGCTTGACCTTGACGTTTTGCGGGTGGAAGCGGTACATAAAGCCTTCGGTGAAGGGGATACCCCGCGACACAAAGGCATCGACCATCGTTTGGGCTTCGGCAGCGTCGCTGGCGAGCGGCTTTTCGCAGAGCGTCGGTTTGCCCGCTTCGGCACATTTGATGCTCCACAGGGCATGTTCGCTGTTGGGCAGCGGGTTGTAAATCGCGTCAATGTCCGGATCGGCGATCAATTCTTCATAGCTGCCATAGGCTTTGGGGATATTGCGATCAGCGGCATATTCGCGCGCTTTTTCGAGGCTGCGGCTGGCGACGGCGGTCACGATGCCATTGCGCGACTGTTGAATTGCGGGGACAACGCGCCGAAAGCCGATACTCGCCGTGCTGAGAATACCCCATCGAATTTTATCGCCCATAAATTCCCCCTTTAGTAGAAGTGGTCAGCTTTCAGCCGTCAGCGATCAGCTTTTTCCGGCAGATTATTGACCGTGATTTTTATTCAAACTGTGCATTCGTATGTAGACGCAGAATTTAACGCAAAGCTGCCAATAACGCTAAGGCATATCTTTAATACCAAATTCCAGGTTTATCGTTCAAAGTGCCTATTTTCAGGCGCGAAATTTTGTATTCAGACCGTTAACCGATTCAAATTCCGGGGATTGAGCCGATGAACAGTGCCGCCGCCACCAGCAAAAACAGCAGTTTGGAGAGGCGGATAATGCTCGTGACGTTATCAGCAGTAGCTTTATAGAGCGTGGAAAACATCAGAGGCCAGATCACGACGAGGGTAATGACCATGAATCCTGCATTCAATGACCAAACAAACGGAACAAATGGCAAAATGACCACCGTCAGCCCCATCGAAATTTGTGCCACCCGCAGCGCCGTTTGTGGGCTAAAACGTGTGGCAATATTATCGACCCCGTTGGCCTTGTCGCCTTCGTAGTCGGGGACAGTTTTCAACACCTCGCGCGCGACAAACGCCGGAAAGGTAAACAAAACGCTGTAAATCGTCGGAAACAGCGCGCCCGCCGCCAGCCCGCCGAAGGGAAATAAGAGCGCGCCGAGCGCCGCAATCGTGAGATGCCCAATCAGAAAACGCTTTTTCAGCGTATAGGAATATAAAAACAGCGCGACAGCCGTCACAATGCTCAAAATACCCGTCGCTGAATTGACCGACAGCGCCAGCAAAATTCCGATCAGTGTCGTGGCAACATAGGCCACCCACGCCGCCGAAATCGAGACTTTGCCCGCCGCAAGGGGACGATCCGGGCGGTTCACGCGATCAATTTCAACGTCGAGAATATCGTTAATTACAAAACCACCAGCGGAAATCAAAATCGTCGCCAGCGCCGCACTCAACAGCGCAGCATATTGAAATTCCAGGCCGCCGTACCATGCCGTCATCACATAGCCGATGATGACGCCGACGCCGGAGCTAATGCTGTTAAACAGGTGAAAAATCGCCAGGAAATCCTCCGGCGAAGTCTTGGGGCGATTCGAAATTTGGGTCATGCTGCTCACTTAAATCCGATCAAAAAATGGCATTGTAGCGTAAAGTCTGCCCTTACTGCGATGCTTCTTCCGTTGGCTCTGGAGTCGGGGTGGGCGTCGGTGTGGGTGTCGAGGTGGGCATCGGCGTTGGAGGGCGCGTGATGTCCTCCACCAGAATAAAGGGCGAACCGCCAATCGCCGTCACATCCCCCGGCTCTAAATTGGGATAATTATCGAGCGTCGCGGCGGGCAAATCAATTTGGTAAAAGCCCGAACTATCAGGGTAGATCAATTGACTGCCGACCAGCGAATACAATTTTCCGACATCACCGCTGGCGGGAAGCGGAATTTCGCCTGCTTCCAAGGTGCGATTCCACAGGGCGGAAATGCGCTGATTGGTTTCCGGACGATCAAATGTGATAACGATCCCACGCCGCCTTACGGTTGCGATTCGGGGGTTTTCGAGCGATCCTGAACCGAAAATTTCTGCCATCAGCCGAAATGCCCCGGCAGCGGGTCGCGCGGTTCCTGGTGCAAGACTCTGGCTGAAACAGATGGATGAGCTTTCGTTGCGAAATAAGCCATAGGCATCGCCGGAGCAGACCTGGCCTGCCGGACACTGTTTCGCCGTGTATGCAAAATTCGTCCCCGGAGGCTGATTGCCACAATCATCATAAAGCTGGTGAAAAAAAACCACATCCGCACCGTTTGCCCAGGCGTAGGCGCTGCTCTGGATAAAAAATGCAGCCTGTTGGGCAGCGGTTGCCCGCAGCAGGCGATCTTCGGGAATATCCTCCGCCCACACCGGGCCAGGGTAATCGTCCCAGGCAGGTACACCGCTTTCGTTGAGCCAGATTGGGAGATCAAGCTTATAAGCTTTCAATGTCTGGCTGACCACCAGCGCCAGCCAACCGCTCCGCCAGGGATAGGTGTAGTTATGCACCCCCACCATATCCATATACCAGTTATTTTCTTCATGGTAGGGGTCATTTTCAATAATCGCCAGTACGCGCGCCAGCCAGTTATCCGGCGTGTTGTAAAGCAGGCCACCAAACATAATCTGCGCGTCGGGATCCGCCATTTTGGCGACGATGTAGGCGATTTTTAACAGACGGGCATAATCGCTGAACGTCCCTTGCCAGAAAAGCTCAAAATCCGGCTCGTTCCAGACCTCCCAGACGCGAATTCCCCAGTCATCGGGCCAATCTTGCTCCTGTGCCAGTTCGCCACCGGGCATGTAGCGCCGCACCGACTGGTAGACAAAATTCGCCCAGGGGTTATCGGGATTAATTTCTTTATCGAGTTCGGCAAAATCGCTGCCATCGCTAAAAATCGGCTCGTTCAACCCGGCGATGCGAACATCCTCTTTATAAAATTCAGGGCGTCCCAGCAAAATCGCGTTGATCTGAAAACCATAGCTCAGGTCGTCATTCACCTGGCGGTCATAAGCGCGCCAATCAAATTCACCGCGCGTTTTTTCAATCTGATTCCAGTAGAGAGGCCAACGATTCCAGCCCGCGCCGAGTAAAAGTGCATTGCGGTAGCGGTTTTCGCTGGTGATCTCCCCTGTCAGGCTGATATGGGTGATGCCGAGACGCGGAGAGCGGATATAGTCGGTTGATTCCAGTGCAGCGGCGGGAGGATTTTCCTGTGCTTGTCCGCCGATAGCGACGAAAAGAAAACATAAAACCACGAGCAAGAGGCGATAACGCATAACAATTTTTTCCCGACGGCGCGATAAACCAACCATTATCGTAGCAGTTGAACGCCCGCGCAAAGCCTTAATATTTGCACTGTCCGGCTAGAATCAAAACGCCCCGCTAAAAATAGTGGGGCGTGGTTATCAAATTTGTGGAATATTACGCCAGACGGTTGTAGAACTCGACGACCAGCGATTCCTCGACAGGAACAGGAATATCGCGGCGTTCGGGGATACGCACGAACGAAACCGAGGCATTGTTCTTGTCCAGCGACAGGTAATCTGGCACTGCGCCAATGGATTCGAGCGATTCGACAGTGTGAACGTTCTTGCGCATCTTTTCGGTCAGGGCGATGACATCACCGACATTCACCGAATACGAGGCAATATCCAGGCGTTTGCCGTTGACCGTGACATGACCGTGTGCGACGAGTTGGCGAGCGGCCCAGATCGTCGGGGCAATGCCAGCACGGTAGACGATGTTATCCAGACGGCGTTCGAGCAGTACGACCAGGTTTTCACCCGTGTTGCCAGAACCCTGACGCGCCTTCAGGAAGTAACGACGCAGTTGTTTTTCGCGAACATTATAGATAAACGACAGCTTTTGTTTTTCGTTAAGCTGCATCCCATAGTCGCTGCGCCGGCCTGAACGGAACTGCTTTTCCTTGCCATGATCGCCAGGGGGATAGGAACGCTTTTCAACGATGCGTGCATATTTGGGGCGCGGGATCAACACCTCGCCGAAGCGACGCTGCGCTCTTGCTTTTGGCCCGTGATAAGATGCCATATTTCAGAAACCTCGTTCTCGCGGGCGTGAAACCCGTCCATAATCATTAATTCAGGTCAGAAATGAACGCTCATTGTATCGGTTTCAATAAATTTTTCCAGGGCTAATTTTTGCGATTTGCCCCCAACGCATACACATCCCGCCGATTCCATTTCGACACAGTAGCAACCGCTTTTGCCGCGCTGCTGAGCGGTTCACCCGCATCCAGATGGCGGTAGAGCGCTTCTGTTACGCTAGCCTCGTCCCAGGGAGCATCATCATCCGGCGGCGCACCCGCAATCACCAGCACGATCTCGCCACGCGGCGGGTTTTCTTCATAGTGTGCCAGCGCAGTGCTGACCGGGCCGCGAAAAAACTCCTCGTAAATTTTCGTCAGTTCCCGCGCCACACAGACGGCTCGATCCCCCAACCCATCGTAAATGGCTTGCAGTGTATCCATCAAGCGGTTTGGGCTTTCGTAGACCACCAACGTGCGCTGCTCTTGCGCCAGTTCCGCCAGAAATTCTGCCCGCGCCTTCGATTTTTTCGGCAAAAATCCCAGATAAACAAATTGGTCTGTCGGCAGACCCGACCCCACCAGCGCCGTAATCAACGCACTCGCACCTGGCAGCGGCTCCACCCGAAAACCGCGCGCGATGGCCTCGCGTACCAGTTCGTAGCCTGGGTCAGAGATTCCCGGCGTCCCGGCGTCGGAAATCAGTGCAACATCGGCGGCTGCCAGTTTTTCAAAAACCACATCCAGTTTGGTGAGCTTATTATGCTCGTGATAACTGGTCAGCGGTGTCGTAATTTCGTAATGCTGAAGCAGTACCCGACTGGTGCGTGTGTCCTCGGCGGCGATCAGCGCGACCTCACGGAGTACCCGCAGCGCCCGCAGCGTGATGTCTTCCAGGTTGCCGATTGGAGTCGGCACAATATACAGCGTTCCCATGCGTGTTTTCCCGTTTGAACAGACGGCATTTATTTTACACAGACGGATGACAAGATTGTATCTGGACAGCAAGCGTCGGCAAAACGTTGAGGAAGGAACTGAAAAAATCAAAAGAGATATGGTAATATTTTGTCGATTTAACAACATCGTTAGCCATTTCGGAGCGCAAATTCGACATGAAACGCCGTTTACTTCTATTCCTCGCCGTTATCGGTATTCTACTTCTTTTCGCCAGTCCCTCCTTCGCTGTCGAAACATTTGCCAGCATTTGCACCGGCCTGACACTGGAAAACCTAACGCCAAGCCCGGAATGTGAGCAAATGATGCTCTCATTTCCTGAGCCTGTAGTAACTCAGATCGCCGAAGACCGTTACACACTTAGCAACTACAGTTTCTGGCGTGTAATCGGCGAATCGCCGAATCTGTATGATAGTCCTGGCGGCAATATCATCGGTCTGATGCCCGCTGGCTTCAACTTCATCCAGGCGGTAGACAGCACCGAAGGCTGGGTCAAATCTAAAAACGGCGAGTGGATGAGTACCGCCGATCTAAAATATTCGCCTGCATCCTATTTCCGAGGTGTGCGCCTGTTGAGCGGCCTGGAAAATCAGTTTGGCTGGGTGTTGGGTGATCTGATGACCACTGCCTACCCTGGCGGCCCACAGTCGATGGAAACGGGTGTATATAAGCAGCGTTATTCACGGGTCAATATCTTCGCGCAGGTCAAACTGGATGATTGGTATTGGTACATGGTTGGCCCGAACCAATGGATCGAACAGCGCTCTGTCGCGGTTGCCAAGTCTGTAGAGCGACCTGAAGGTGTTGAAGGGCGCTGGGTGTCCATTGACCTCTACGAGCAAACCCTGGTCGCCTACGAAAACGACACCCCGATTTTCGCCACGCTCATCGCCAGCGGCCTGCCCGGTTGGGACACCAACGAAGGTATTTTCAAGGTCTGGGCGTACATTGATCGTGACCGCATGGCAGGGGCGACAGGTGCGCCAGACGCCTATGCACTGGAAAGCGTCCCCTGGGTGATGTATTTTGATGATAGCATCAGCTTGCATGGCACATATTGGCACGATGGCTTTGGCTACCGCCGCAGTCACGGCTGCGTCAACCTGAGCATCAGCGACGCCAATTTCCTGTTCCAATGGATGGAGGATACGCCGCTAAACGATGAGGGTCAACGCGTGAACCAGGTCTACGTTTACGCCAGCGGGCAGTATCGCGGCAGTGGCCCAGCGACCAAGTAAATCAAGAAGTAGTCGAAATAAAAAATCCCCCGCGCAACTACCGGGGGATTTTCGATTCCAATCTATTTAGGAGAGCGCGTCGTAGCCGGGGCCTTCGCTGAAGAAGTCATAGTTCGGCTGAATATCGGTGGTCAGGTCAACAACTTCGCCGCCTGCTGCTGCCACACGGGTTTTGGTGTCCCAGGGAAGCCGTTCCTGCCCTTCCGCCATTGTATATTCCGAAGGAACTTCTTCCTCGATAAAAATAGCTTCATAGGGGCATTCAGGAATGCACGCACCGCAGTCGATGCAGGTATCCGGGTCGATAAAGTACCAGGGCCATTCGTTTTCCGGCTGACCTGGAACGATGCACTCCACCGGGCAAACTTCTACACATGCGCCGTCGCGCAAACACAGGCTGGTAATAATATGCGTCATGGGTTTTGCTCCTTAAGCGGGTCGCTTTTTCGATGATTCTGCGATTTTAATCCACTCTACCCTGCTTTAACGTGACTGTCTGGTACTTTTGTTGGATTTGAAAACAGAATTTAACCGCAAAAAGCGGCGATATTTCATCGCGAGAGAAAAATTTTAACCGCGATTAAATCCCTTAAGGTGTAATAATCTTTCGGGCGCGTTCCGGCATGGTGTTGGTTTCAGCCAGATATTCCAGGCCGACGCGATCCGCGATGTAAACATGGCGGCCTTTTTTCACCAGCAAGCCCGCGTTGAGCAAGCCGCGCAATGCCCGCCCCACCACCTCTCGCGTGGTGCCTAAAATGGAAGCGATGTCCTCTTGAGTCAGGCCAGTCGGCGTTTCAGAAATCTGGTCAGCATAGGTGTTTTCATGTAAAAACAGCTTTGCCAGCCGTGAGGGAATACTGCGAAAAGTCATATCTTCCAGGCGCTCGATATATTCGCGGTTCACGTGTGCCAGGGATTGAACATAATTGTTGAGCAGCGCTTTTTCGGTTGTCATGAGGTTCATCAGCCGGGGGTGGCTGATCGCCAGGATTTCGGCGTTTGTCACGGCAACAGCATTATAAGGATTTGGCCCGCCGTCTACAGCGGCGACCTCGTTAAATGTCGAAAAGGGACGCAGCAGACTGAGGGTGTGGAGGCGGCCTTCGTTGTTGACGCGGTAAATGCGTACCAGCCCTTCCAGCACAACCTGAAAACCCGCACAGTCGCCACCTTCGGTAAAAATAACCGCGCCAGCCTGATAGGTATGGCGGTGCGCTGCCTGCTCGACGCGATACAGCCGGTCATGATCGATGCCAGAAAAATAAGGAATACGCGCAAGATCAATAGCCATCGCTCAACCGTCGTAATGCCCCTTAGCGAATGATAACAGCAGCGATGACGATCAACACGACAAACAACGCACCAGCCAGAATCGCCATACTGCGCAGATCGGCAAGAACATAGCCATACTGTTCGCGCAGTGCCTCTTCAGGAACAACCTTCGTGGGGTGTTCAAGCGCGTAAGCAATATCTTCCTGCGACATATCCTCATAACTCAGCGAACGGCGCGGCTTAGCCTTACGCTTAACAGGCTGTGCAGCAGGCAGATCGCGGCGGCGCGTCGCTTCCGGCTTTGGGACTAGGATCGCGGGTGCGGCGATTTCAATTTCTTCTTCAGCAGCATCTTCTTCCGGCTCAATTTCTTCGCGCTGCGGCTTGGGCGTGAGACCCGCTTCCTGACGCGCCCGTTCGAGCGTTTCCTGTGGGATATTGGGACTGCTGTTCTTTCGACTTTTACGCTTTGACATGCGACTTCCTTTTCAACACCGTTCATCTGTGAAAGACGGCACTAAGTATCCACCCGATTCGCAAAAACTACAATACGTTTGTTGTCTACTTGATAGGGATAACAGGAAATCAAAGTTAAGGTTGCCCCACTACGCGCATTGAGAACGTGAACATCCGTTGGCTCGTAGATATCCCAGCCAGTCACCTCGTAGGTGAAAATTTTGGTCTGTGTCTGGACTTGCAGCCGATCCCCCGCTTCAAGCTGGTCAAGATAGCGGAACAACTCACCATAAATATCGTTGTGCGCCGAAAAAACGACGTTTCCCTCGTCATCTGTCGGGTCAATGCCATTTTGTAACTGACCGATGCCCTGCTTGAGCGATTCCCAGTCCGTCCCCTGAACAATCGACGAATCCAGGTCGAGTTTAGGGACAATCAGACGCAGCGCGGTTTCACTCGTCCTCGGAAGGCGGTTGATCTGCGGCTGGAAAAGTTGGCTCTGCACAACAGGCAGTAGATTCGACGGAATTTCGTTCAGGTTAAACTGCGGGCCACCGGGCGAACTCGGCGGCGTGTGACCACCGGGAAGCACGACCTGTTCCAGCCGAAGCTGAGGGGTCGGCGCAATTGTCGGCATAGCGGCGATTCGCTGCGAATCTGCCATTTGTTGTGCGGTAGCTGTCTCCTGTTCCAGCCTGCCAATACTTTGAAGCAACGTATAACCCAGGTAAAGCAGACCTGCCACAGCCAGAACCTCGACCAACAGCAGCGCTTGATTGGCAAAAGATTTCCAAAAACGATCTCGATCTGGGTCAGATGCCGGAATATCGTCCAGGGCATCCTCAAAGCGCGGCGCGGCATCCTCGTTCACCGATGCAGGCCGGGATTCGGCGGTCTGTGTCGCTACAGCAGGCATAGGTGGAACGGCGGGCGCGGCAAGGATCGAATCCGGCGTCGGGTGCTGCTTCACGCCGTTATTTTCGCTCACGGTGCGCCCGGAGCGTTTCATACGATCTAATTTTTGCTGGCGATCTTCTCGCCGCTTAATGGCGAGGACTCGTTCCAGCTCCTCAATAGTTAACTCATCAACAGGTCGTTTATCGCGCATTCATCACTCACAAAATTTTCGATCACCCTATTGTTTTCGATCACCCTATTGTACTTAAGGTGCGAGGAACGCGCTCACCCAATTCGAGTGGGGTGGGATTTCGCCCACCATCATCTGTGTGCGCCATTCATCATCGGTTAAGCGATTATCGATGTCGTTCACAAATTCATAGTAGCTGTAAACTGTCCCGCGCGCGACCTGCAAGCCAGCGGATCAACCAGATAGGTACCGGCAGCTTCGGCGATCCATCCCGTCATATCGTCAAATTCAATCTGCCACCAATTGATGAGGTCGGCGCACAAAGGGCCATCAGCCACCGCCGCGAATTTGCCGATTTCGAGCCGGGGCGCGGTGCTGCAATCACTGCCTTCCTGCGCGGTGAGAGGGGCAACCAGAAACGTCAATACCAACGCGATTGTCAACAGAGTACGCATCAAATTTCCTGCATGCAGCGGTTCTAGCTGGATTTTCCAGCAACCGCGAAAACTTCACGTTCAAAAAACCAGCGAAAGGGCGGCACGTCGAAAGCTAAATAGCGCAGCGCAGCCATCACCGCATTTTCATCACGATTTTGGGGTGGGCTGTCCAGCCAGACTTTGCCCGAAAACCCCGCATCCCGCAGCGCCCGTGACATGCTCATCATCGACTGCTCGTTAACGTGGACGTGCTGGTTGACGGCGACCCCGAACTGGCGCGGGTCTTTCGGATATTTCGCGCCCTCGCCCATCAACGTGCGCACGACTCGCACTACCGGATACGCATAGCGGTCATACCAGATGTTCGGCGCGGTGTGGATGATAAAACGGCCATTCGGCTTCAGGACGCGGTGAACTTCGAGCATCGCCTGGTGCAGTTCCCAGGGGTGAAGATGTTCCACTACGTCAAACATCAACACGCGATCAAAAACGCCTGTCGGAAATGGCAATTTTTTCGCGTCGGCCTGCCCAACCGCTGTCTTGCCGGGGGTGATGCCGTCCAGCGCCTGAATGACATTTTGCGACATATTGACCGCCACCGCCGCATAATCGATGCCGAAAGCGTTCGCGCCGAGCTTTGCGCAATGCCGCAAAATTTCGCCGCGTCCGCAGCCCACATCGAGGATGGTCATCCCCGGCGTGATCTCGGCGAGTTGAAAGGCCGCCGATAAGCGCCGCGAAAGATGGACACCTTCAGTCGTGTTAAATTCATCATATCCTTCGCAGGCGGTACGGAAATATTCTTCCGTATACAGTGTCGAAGGGAGGGGTTGTTGCTCACGTTGGTCGTTCACGGATACAGCCTATTAAATCATGTCTAAATTTTAAGGCGATTATACTGAACAGCGGGGACAGCGCAATGAGCAGTTCGGATGTCTTTATGATAATGCGAGCATCGGCAAAGCAATTGAGGATGTCCTCAAGGTAAGCTGTGACGATTTACACGATACGCTATTATAAAGATTGTAAATTATTTGAGGATCATCGTTTGAAATTGACATTTTGGCGTAACTTTGTGCGATGTGATGCGGTAAACAGGCCAGGTATGACGAGTAGGAGACTCGGCTGTGGATCGCGTTAATGAACGGCGTCTCCTACAACAGGCGCAGCGTGGTGATGGGGATGCGTTCGCCGAAATTTATCGGGATAACGTACAGGCGATTTTTCGTTACATTTTTCACCGCGTAAACGACTCACAGCTTGCCGAAGACCTGACGGGCGACGTTTTTACCAAAGCGCTGGAAGGCCTGCCCGATTATCAAGACCAGGGCAAGCCGTTTATCGCCTGGTTATATCGCATCGCCCATGCGCGTGTGGTCGATCATTACCGCCGCGTGGAACGGCGTCCCACCGAAAGCGATGTTGAGGACGAGCCGATTTCCGTCGATCAGGACATGGATGCCGGGATGATCCGGCGGCACGCGGCCCAGGTTCTCCGCGCCGCCATTACCGAACTGACAGAGGAGCAGCAGCAGGTCATTATTTTGCGATTTATTGAAGGATTGCGGATCGAAACAGTAGCCGAACTTATGGGCAAGCAGGCCAACGCCATCAAAGCCCTTCAGTTTCGCGCGCTGCGATCCCTGGCAGGTCGTCTGGAACGTTCAGGCTTTGATCTTGATTCGATTATCGCGGGGCTGTCATGACCGACTATAGCCCTGAATTTGACGCGATTTTCGACGAATGTTTGCGCGATGTGCTGCGCGGCGTCCGCACCATCGACCAGTGCCTCGAAATTTATCCCGATTACGCCAACGACCTGAAACCCGCGCTGCAAATCGCTCTTTTAACAAGCCGTCTGAAATCGCCGGAAATGCCCGCCGCCAGCGTCGATAGATTTGAAGATCGGCTGCGCGAACGGATGGCGGCAAATACCAGGCCGAAAGTTGTCCAGGGGCGATTTACGCCATTTGCCAAATTAGCCGCCATGATCGCGATTATTTTTCTGGTCGCATTGGGGAGCGGCGCGGGGGCGGTGGCTGCATCATCGAATGCCATGCCGGGAGATTGGCTTTATGGACTCAAGCGCCTGTGGGAAGCCATTGTGCTGGCGCTGACGCCGCTGACAGGCCAGGTTGATGATCTGTGGTTGGGAATCGCGGATCGACGCCTGGACGAAGTGGAGGAATTGGCGCAGCGCGGACAGTTAAGCGATTCGGCGCTTTTTGAACTCTATACCGCGATGGCGCAGTCCATCGCCCTCGCTGACGCTGAAACAAAACCGGAATTAATGACCTATCTCACCAGAGCGCAGGCTACCCTATTGATGATTCAACCGTCGCCACAGGACGAAGCGCTGTATGTCGATGTCATGCTGCTGACCGCGCCAACGATTCGTGAAGATGGCAGCCTGGAAGCGCCGCCGATTGAGCCGCCAAGCCGGACATTTACCACGACGCCGACGGCAACATCCACGCCGACATCGACGGCAATGCCCATCGAAATTCGAGAAATTTTGCCAACGCTCACGGCAACCGCGACGGCAACACTGACCGCGACCAGCACATCAACGCCGCGTGTTCCACCCACAGCGACGCGAACGCCAACGCCAACCGAT